>Ga0129307_1000005_pt1 | contig 354753 bp, 287 predicted proteins | sample P1105metagenome_FD_94437 | JGI IMG/M metagenome (GOLD analysis project Ga0129307, IMG submission 94437) | Capybara group fecal microbial communities from Wisconsin, USA - P1105 metagenome | ecosystem: Host-associated > Mammals > Digestive system > Large intestine > Fecal | place: USA...
AACGGAGCATAATAAGTAGTGCCCGTTCCATCGCCAATGGTAACTACCTCAGCCTTTGCCACACCCATGAAGGCGAGCAAAAGCATCATCATCAAAGAAAATACTTTCTTTTTCATAATGAATAATTTTGGTTAGTAATTAGGTGAATTGAAAAGTTTCTTTGTGTGTAAATGAGAAACGCACCAGTGCCAAAGGGCATGGTGACAGCATTTTTGCTAGGCATTGTCGTAAAAAAAGAATGCATAGTAAACGCGTTTAACATTTTGTCGACATATAAAAGACTAATTACGCGCGCGTTACCCTTATATAAATTTTGCCCTCTTAGGACACTATAATTTGATTTGTAGGACAAAAAACAAAAAAAGTGGTCCAAATGAACCACTTTTCTCTCATTTTGTCCCCAAAAGAGGACCAGAAGCACAATTTCTGCTTATTTCAGCAGCACATCGGGTCCCATGTTGTAATAGATGTCGACAGGAACACCAGCTTCATTCACGCGGTCGAGGTCAGCCTGCAGCTCAGGCTTGATGACGCTCATCTCACCCATCCAAGCCTTGACGGCCTCATAGTCACCGTCGCCTTGGTGTTGGAGGATATCGCCAGCCAGTTTCTCCACAGCGGCTTTCATCTTCTCAAAGTCAATGGCATAGCGGCCTTCTTCATTACGAACAAAGGCGCCTTCATTTTGGAAGTAATTGAAAGTAAGCATATTGGCTTTGCCATGGGCACTCGCGGCACCGAAACGCACCGAGCGGAAGATGCCTGCCATGAAGGTGGTGTAGTTGTCTTCCATCGTGGTGGTCGTGTATTCACCCATCTCAGCCAGCTTGGTGACAAGATAGAGACCCAGCACGTCGGCCTTGGCCTCTTCGAGGGCGTTGTATTGGTTGCTGAGGGCCTCGCGCACAGTCCCCTTACCCGTAATGGTGTTCTTAATGCCCATACCATGGGCAGTCTCGTGGAACATCACATTGGAGAAGAAGGCATCAAACTTGATGTGTTCCATCGACTCGGGGGTCATCAGTTCCTGAGCAATGGGCATGAGGATCTTGTCGAATTTGGCTTGCATAGCGTTCTTCAGCTGGAGCTTGCGGGTGCCACGCTCAAGTTGCACACGCTCGTCGTTGGGCAGGTTGATGGCAATGGTCTTGCTGTTGGCGTTGCAGTCGCCAGCGTAGTACACCACATCGTAGGCAGCCAAGTCAACATCGCTACCCGGCACTTCCTTCTTATATTCGGCAGGCACGGGCAGTTGCTTTTGCAACTCAGGCACAAAAGCAGCATAACGGGCCAGCTGTTTGGTCCACTCCTGGTCCTTGACCAGAATAAAGGCTTCGTGCGAGGCTTTGATGCCATAACGTGCATCGGTGTAGTTCTCGATGGGTCCGATCACCATGTCGATGTTGTTGTTGCGAACATCCATCCAACGCATGTCGCTTTCCAGATAATCGTCGGTGCGGAGGGCTTTGGCGCGCAGACGCAGATACTCTGCAAACTCCTCGTCGCCAGCGAGCTCAGAGGCGTCATCCAGCAGAGAGGCAGCCTTCTTGATCTGTTGTTCGAAGTAGTCGTGATACCACACACATTTGAGGTTTCCTTCTTCGTCGCGCACAATAATGGTGTATTGGCTGTTCTTGTCGGGATCGTCAAAGGCATTCCATTCCTCTTCGGTCATGTCGACAGGATAGAAACGGGCACCGGCAGGCTTCTCGCCAATGCCTTCCACAAAAGGCTTGTTGGCATCCAATCCGTCCCAAGGACCATAAGTGATGTTGGCCATCTTTCGCAAATCAGCGTTGTCGCCAATCTTGGCCATGAGTTCGTCCTTGTCGCCGTAGTTTTCCATCCAGAACAGATTGTCCATGATGTCGGCGGCTTCGAAGAGCAACGGGAGCATCTCACGCTCGTTCTCGCTCAGATGGCTGATGTCGGTGGTCAGCGTATATTCGGCATACTTGTCCGACAGGTTGGTGGTAGGCTCTTGAACAGGCTCTTGCTGCTGTTCAACTTTCTTGTTACCGCAAGCGGCAACAGCGACAGTTACCACAGCGACTAATGCTAAGTACTTAAATTTCATATTATTTGTATTTAGATTGTTTGATTTGTCAACATCCAATGGCTCTCGAAATCACCAAACGGAGGATTTCGGAGGTGCCTTCGCCAATCTGAAGGATGCGCTGGTCGCGGTAGAAGCGTTCCATGTCGAACTCTTTGAGCAGGCCGTGACCGCCCATCACCTGGACGGCGTTGTCGCACACTTCGGCAGCCACCTCGGAGCAATAGAGCTTGGCCATGGCAGCCTCTTTGCCGAAGGGGCGGTGTTGGTCTTTGAGCCAGCAGGCGTGATAGAGCAGATTTCTCGCCGCCTCAATCTTCACGGCCATATCGGCCAGCTTGAAGGCAACGGCTTGGAACTTGCAGACGGGCTTGCCAAACTGCACACGTTTCTTGGAATAGTCCAAAGCCATCTCATAAGCGCCTTGGGCACAGCCCAAACCCATAGCGGCGATGGACAGACGGCCCGAGTCGAGGGTAGCAAGCATAAGGTGAGAACCCTCACCTGGCTTACCCAGGATGCAGTCTTCCGACAGTTTCACGTCGTTGAACACCAGCTTTCCCGTATTGGAGGCGCGCCACATCATCTTATCATGCATGGGCGTTTGCGTAAAGCCTTCCTTCTTGTTTTCAACCAACAAGGCCGTGAACTCAGGTTTGCCATCCTTAACACCCGAAACGGCTTGCACGGTGGTGCCTAAGGAGATTGGGGTAGCGCTGTTGGTGATGAATATCTTGGACCCGTTGAGATGCCAAAACGTTCCGTCAAAGTTGGCCGTGGTCTTAGTGCCACGCGAGTCGCTGCCCGCATCTTCCTCGGTCAAGCCGAAGCCCCACAAACGGTCCTTGCACAGCTGGGGAAGATATCTGCGCTTCTGCTCCTCGGTGCCATAATCCTTGATTGGGCCTACGCCCAAAGAATTACTGGCAGCGATGGTGGCAGCAGTGGAGCCGTCGACACGGGCCAATTCCTCAACGGCAATGATATAGCTCAGGTTGTCTACCCCTTGGCCTCCATATTCCTTGGGCACGGTCATGCCCAAAAGGCCAAGCTCACCCATCTTGAGCGTCAAACCCACATCGAAATGCTGGTCCTCGTCGTTCTCACGGGCTACGGGTTTCACTTCCTGTTCGGCGAAGTCACGCACACGTTGGCGCAAGGCTTCCTGTTCTTTTGTGAGGTCGAAATTCATGTTTTATAATTCAAAATTCAAGATTCAAGTTTGAGTTTCCCCTGCGGGGAATGGAGTGTTGTCAGTGAGTTATATTGCGGCGGCATGAAGATTCAACATTACGTAAACGCCACAAGCCGCCGCGGTTAACAAAACAACGGTATCTCCATTCCCCGAAGGGGAATCTTCTATCATCATTCTAACTCAATTAACTGCATTTTATTATCCACCATCTGGCCTTCGGCCACAAATATCTTTTTCACTTTAGCCTTCCCTGCAGCCACAATATTGTTTTCCATCTTCATGGCTTCAACCACCATCATAATCATGCCTTCCGTCACCTCATCCCCCTCCTTGACATTAATCTTCACCACTTTGCCAGGCATGGGCGACACCAGACGCGACTTGTCGTTGACCGACTCCTTGCAGGCATAATCCAAGGTGTCGTTGAGTTGATCGGTGCGGTAGCATCTGAAGTTAAGCCCATGGAAATTCACGATGGTCTTCTGCTCATTGTTGACCGAGCAATAGACCGTCTCCGTCCTTCCGTTCAACATGATCTTCAGCTGCTTGTTGTCGTACGACAGGAACTCAACCGCGAACAGGCTTTCGCCCACCGTACCGCAGATTCTCCCAGCCTCAGCAGCATCAATGCTGACGGGTATCCTCTGCCCTTCCACATCCACGACGATCTGCATGTGATAGCGCCAATAGCCAATCTCTTCCCACACATTCTCCGTGTGTTGCTCAACATGACGTTTGCAGAAGTCATACATCAAAAACGAGATGGCAATATCGTTGACATTCAACAGGTCGCGACTCTGCTTCAACGCATCGAGCAAGGCCTGCTGATGTGTGGTGCAGAACGAAGTATCCAGCTTGTTGTCCAGAAAATCGGGGTTCTTTATCACCTCCCAGAGATAAGCCTTGTTGGTGGTCAGACCTTGTATGATGAATTCCTTTAAGGCTCGTTGTGCGGTTTCAATGGCACTCGCCCTGTCTCTTCCATAGCATACCAACTTGGCTATCATGGGGTCGTAAGCCTCTGAAAAAGCACAAGGACCATCGATGCTGCTATCGACACGCGCGCCACGCACCTGAGGCTCGTGGTAGGCCGTCACTTTACCAGGCGTGGGCAGGAAGCCGTTTTCAGGGTCTTCAGCATAGATGCGCAGCTCCATGGCATGGCCTTGTGCGTGGATGGCCTCTTGGGTCCAACCCATCTCCTTGCCACGCGCAATGCGAATCTGTTCCTCCACGATATCGATCCCCGTGCGCATCTCAGTGACAGGGTGCTCCACTTGAATGCGGGTGTTCATCTCAAGGAAATAGAAGTTCAGGTCCTTGTCGACCAGAAACTCCACCGTACCAGCATTGCGATAGCCGATGGCCTTGCACAGACGGACAGCTGTGTCAAACATCTGTTGACGTTTTTCCGCCGTCAGGGTTGGCGATGGCGACTCTTCGATGATCTTCTGGTAACGGCGTTGTATCGTGCATTCGCGTTCGTGCAGATGTACCACATTACCAAAATGGTCTGCCAACACCTGCACCTCGATATGACGTGGATTCTCAATATACTGTTCGATGAATACGGTACCATCGCCAAAGTATTTCTCAGCTTCGCGTGAGGCACTCTCCAAGGCATCCTTCAGAGCCTTCTTGTCCCTAACGATGTGCATGCCTTTTCCTCCGCCGCCAGCGGCCGCCTTGATTAGGATGGGATAAGGAAGCGCATCTGCTTGACGCAGTATTTCATCGTGGCTCCCAGTGAGACCGAAAGTGACAGGTATGCCATGCTCGATGGCGATCCTACGAGATTCGATCTTATTACCCATCAAACGCATTGAGGAGGCATCGGGACCAATAAAGATAAGGTTATTGGCCTCACAGGCTTCCACCAGCTCCGGGCTCTCAGAGAGGAAGCCATAGCCAGGATGGATGGCATCGGCGCCAGCATCGAGGGCGGCATCAATGATTTTACGGACGTTAAGGTAGGTCTCTTTCAAGGAGCCGTTACCGAGTGGACAAGCTTCGTCGGCCATGCGGCGATGCAAAGCGTTGGCGTCGTTATCGGCGAAGACCGCCACAGAAGCGATATGCAGCTTCCGTAATGTCTTGATGACACGAACGGCAATCTCACCTCGGTTGGCAATGAGTACTTTATGTATTCTTCTACTATTCATTGTTTCAAAAAAGAGGACGGCCATAATGACCGCCCTCTTAGATTTTAACTATGTATCGACATCAATACACCAAGAACTTCACAGCGGAGCTGCTGGCACCCTGGTTGAGACGCAGAATGTAGGAGCCCGTGCTCAGGTTTTCGGTATTGATAGTCACCTGATGTGAGCCTTCGCCGAACTGGCCGACATTCTTGCTCATCACCATGCGACCGGTCATGTCAAACACTTGATAGCTCACATTGGCGTTGCTTTCAAGGTTGAAGCTGACGGTAGCTTGGTCAGACACCGGGTTAGGATACATGCTGACGGTGACATTCTCAACAGCAGGAGTCTCGGGGACGCTGGTGAACTCCTTCTTGTAGTTCTCGCAGCGGAAGACACCTCTGCCGTAGGTGGCGGCATAGATGACACCCGTGTTGTAGACACCAGGATACTCGGTCACGAAGATACCCTCGTCAGTCACGTTGACCACTTGCTCGGTTTCTTTATAGAGCAGCTGTTGCTTCAGTTCCATGACGGGAACTTCGCCCATCATTTGGTTATCGGCAGCCCAAGTGGGGTTGGCGATAGTCTTGGTTCTGTAGATACCACGCTCGGTGCCGAGGATGACATCACCCGTAGCCATTTCGATCACTGAAGAGTAGACCGGCATCTTAGGCAGGTTGGCCTGCTTCGAGGTGAAGGTAGGATTGGCTGACAGGGCGTTGTTGGAATACAGCACATAGTTGTCATTGCCATAGTTGCCCAAGGTCACCACCACATTGTTGGCGTTGCGCGGGTCGACGGACACAGAAGTGATGCACTGTCCCTCAGTGGGAAGGTTCATCAGATCGATGGAGACGAAGTGTTGGTAATAAGTGTTACTCACAGCACCGCTGCTATTGTATGTATACCAAACCGAGTCGATAGTGGCCGAGGTCTCATTCATGAAGCGGTAGAGATTGCCTTCGATGGTACCCACGAAGAGGTTTTCACCTTCGGCATCCATAGCCATGCAAAGAGGAGTGCCGGTAAACTCACCCATGAAGCCAAGGGTATCGGTATTGCTTTGAACGAGTTCATACCAAACAGTCTCATGAGCGAAATCCAGAGCCATACGAGTGGTATAGATTGCATTTGCACAACCCACATACAGACGGGAGCTGATCGGGTCTTGCACTTGGATGGAGTCACCTGCGGCTAAGGTGTGATCCAAAGTGTGATTGAAGGGGAATCCATTATTGCTCATGCATTGGATTTCGTTATCAGCGGGGATGTTCTCACCCGTCTCATTCTTGAACCACACAGTGGCAGGGTTATCGTAGTCCTCAAAATCTTCATGGATCATGATGGGCAGACGGTAAGGTTGGGTGAGCGTGATGCTAGCATGTGAGGTAAAGTTGACTGACACCCAGTCTTCACCAGCGGTTTGCGTACGCTCGAGGCCACCACCTTTATAAGTGACAAAGAAGGTGTTGGGGTTCACGTTAGAGATGGCACACGGACCAGCATTGGAAGATTCGCTATACAGACCATCGTTCATGCCCGTAGGATTGATCCAAATGCCACTGCCAAGGGTGTTGGCATTCTCGTCGCCTTCAATATACACAGTACCGTGATCGAGACCAGCGGCCAACACGCGGGTGTCCTTACCAGACATAGCGACATTGAACATGCGGGTCGTGATATAGTTACGGTTGCAGTTGCTAAACGTGAATCTGCCTTCGCCTTTGTAGATACCACCATCGGTACCAATATAGCATTGATTGCTGTTCTTGGGATTGAAGGCCATGCAGTGGATACCCACATGGATATAATCAGGCATATAGAAGTAGGAATCCGTGGTCACCTGATTGGCGAGGTAGAAGCCTTCGCCGCTTTCAGGCTTTTCAATCACCCAAAGATAGGCACCAAGCACATAGAGCATACCTTCGTTATCGGGATCAACGACAAGGCCATGATTGTAGAGACCGGAAGCGCCATAGATGTCGTGACCTTGGTTGGCTGACACGTTGGGCAATGCCACAGCCCAATTTTGACCCTTGTTTTCAGAAACGTAGACACCACTGTGCTTGCCATCGTTACCGATGCATGCAGCGTAGATGACATTGGGGTTGGCAGGAGCAATGGCGATGTCAAGCATGCCGGCTGCCTTGGGAAGAAGGGTGTCGCCCTGCATGGTGGAACCAGTACCGCTATGGCTGACCAGGTTCTGGACATTGTTGCCAATGTAAACAGCACCGTCGATAGCGGCAACGATAGTATTGTCGGAAGCCACTTTCACTGCAACGGCATTGCCTTCGATGGCGACAGCCCAGGTCTGACCTTTATCGTTGGAATACTTAAGGCCTTCGGTAGTAGCGGCAATGACGGTATTGCCAGCAACGGCAACATCGTTGATATAGTACCACTCGTCAGCGCTAGGCGACTTGACCAGTTCGAACACGTCGTTGGTCAGGGTGTAGAGACCCGTGCCAACGAAGCTGTTGTCGTAACCTTGTTGGTCAAGGCCGTTATGAGCTGCAGCAGTGCCATTATCACCAGTGCCAACATAGATAACACCGTCAGCATCCTGAGCCATGCAGCTGACCATCAGGTCAAGGCCACCAACTTGATGCCAAGTGATACCGTTGTTGTAGGTCTTGTAAACACCGCCGCCTTTGGAGCCGATGTAGACCACATTGGATTTGTTGTCATAAACGATAGCCGTTGTTTGACCGCCCATGTTGTCGGGACCCATAGTGAGCCAATAAAGCGGGTCATCAGCAGCATTTCTCGTAACAGGGGCTTGCATGGCCTTGAGCATATCAGCGGGGTCAATCAGACCAGTCAGCTGGTTTGCACGAAGGCTTCCCATGAAGCTCTCTGCATTCATTGTAGGTTGAGTGCGCGGAACATAGTGTCCACCTTGGTCAGCGATGGCCACCGCTTGACCTAAGATCATGATTACCAGAAGTAAACTGAAAGGTAAAAATCTCTTTTTCATATCACGAAATTTTAATTAATTCTCGGTTTTATACGTGTTTCGACACTTTTTCACTATAAATATGGTCTGCAAATATAGGACATTCTCTCAAAGAAAATACATTTTAGCGAAAAAAAATTGCATTTTTTTCTCAACAAAACCGCTTTTTCCCTCATAATGAGGTCAAAACGGCAACATAGATGCTTCGGGGAGATAGCCTACACTTCCATTGGCAATTCGGATCTTATTCCATCCGTCGGCCGATTCAAGAATCGAGACTTTAGTGCCTTCGTGAAGCACAAAAAGGTCGACACTCGCGTTGCTAGGCGAGCTTTTCACGTTGACCGTAGGCGTCATGATAATGGCCTGATCCTCCGTCATGGCAGCCTGCCTCAGTTGGAGGGCAAAGACCACCGACAAGCCAAATAAAATCAAGAAAAGCAGCCCGGTGAAAAAGCCCAATTTGCGCAAACCGATGCGGCGAGCCCGCAAAAAGAGCAATAAGGCCGCCAAGAAAAGCGCGAAGGCAATGATGGAGCACCAAGCCCATTGGTTGCCCGAAAGCCAGGTACGCATATTATGCCAGCCTTTCTCAATGAACGACTCCGGAACAGGCTCAATTTTGTCGACGATAGCCCTGTTGGCTATGGCAAGATTGGTTTGCAACTCTTCGTTTGACGGGTCGATTTTCAAGGCCTTTTCATAGTAATAAATGGCCATGGGATAATCCTGTTTTTTATAATAGGCATTACCCATATTATAATAGAGCGGCACCGATTCCATGCCCAGATCCACGACCTTTTCATAGAGTATCACTGCCGTGTCGTAACGCCCTGCATTGTAAGCGGCATTGGCCTGTTCGAACCAGGTCTCTCCGTTTTCCTGAGCCCTAACCAAGCCCAGACCCGAGACGATTAATAGACATATTAATAAGGTGTATTTTTTCATGGTTGTTTCCTTTCTTTGTTTACAAGACTTTCTCAGCTTTAGAAATCACTTCGATACCACGTTGATAGAGGTCGTCCATCTTCTCCTCGGCACTGCCGGGGGCGAAACGGGCAAACTCGCAACTGTTGAGCGTGTCGACAAACTGCTGCGTCAATTCATCGGGCACCGACTTTTCTTTCATCGTCTCGCTCACCGTGTCCATCGACAGTTTGGAGCGTTCGATACCCAGCTTGTCGGCGATGTATCCCCACAAGGCTTGCGACATCTCCACATAGAACTTGTCCTGGTCTTTTTCTTTCAGGAATTGCGCGGCGCGCTTGAGTCGGCCACGGGCCACCTTGTCAGCCTTGCGGTTGCGGGTGGCAGCGGTGTCCTTTTCCATCTTTTCACGGTTCTTCAAAAGGATAAGCAGAAGGATGAAAGCCAGCAGCAATGCCAACAAGGCCACATAATAGGCCGATGAGCCGAAGAAGGCCGAACGCTGTGGACGCAGACGCGGATCACCCGTCATGATATGACGGATATCGTTGCCTAAATACTTAATGTCTTCCTGGTTGGAGGCATAGATGCCGCCGCCCTCGTCGTCCCTACCTTTCTCCACTTGTATCTCATAGGGTTTCGACGAAAGCGTTTGATAAGCCCCATTGGAAGGGTTGAAGAACGAGAACTCCACTGCAGGGACGGTGAAACTGCCGGCACGACGCGGAATGACCAGATACTCGGCTTTTTTCGTTCCCGAGAGGCCATTGGCCGTGACATCGGTCGAGGTGGTGATCTTAGGATCGTAGACTTCAAAGTCGGGTGGGAAGACGGGTTCGGGCATCTGCAACAACTCGATATTGCCTGTGCCACTGACCGTATAGGTCAAGGTGAAGGCTTCGTTGGTCTTCAACTCCGTCATGTCAATATCCGACTTGAAGTTGTAGTTGCCCACGGCACCCGCAAACGAGGCAGGCTTGTTGGCTTCGGGCAAGGATTTCACCTCAAGCACGAAAGAATTCGAAGTCAACTCCTTCTTCACATTAGTGATGTTACGGTTGAAGAACGGGTCGTTGAAGAACTCTTCAAACGGGTCCATGCTTCGCTGACGGTTGTTCTCTCTCCTGATCTGCGCGATGCATTCTATCACCATCGGGTCAAGGGTGAGTTTGCCCGCACGTTGAGGGGCCACCACCACCTTCTGAATCTCGGCAGAGGTGTATTCGATTCCGTTGATGTATTCGCTTGACTGGCGCAAGGTGCCGCCTGTGTTGTCGGAGATATCTTTGGTCCAGAAACCAGCATATGAAGGCGCCTTCACCACCGACAAGGAGCTGACTGGCACCTTGGTATAGAGCTTATAGGTCAACACGACTTGTTCGCCCACATAAGCGGATTTCTTTGAAGGGACCACACGCAAAAAAAGGTCCTTGCCGCTGACTTGAGGGTCGTTGGTGTTTTGTTGTGCTTGACTCTGGCCTGATGATGCCCCACCGCCTGAAGGAGCCGCATGGCTACCATCGTCGGGCACCACCTTGATATCGAAAGGCTCGCTGGTAATCTTCGTCCCCTTGACATTCAACGACGCAGGACCCACACGGAACGTGCCTTCCTTATAGGCCTGCAAGGCGAAGGTGTAAGAGTTGGTCGTGGTTCGCGTCACAGAGCCGTTGACCATCTGAATGCTCGAGCTGGTCGAAGTAAACGGGCCGCCCACCACGGTGAATCCCTCAAACGAAGGCGCCGTAAAGTTACGTCCGTCGGCATTGGCCGAGAACACCACCTGGAAACGCTCCCCCACCATCACTTGCTTCTTGGCGGAGACGGTCAAGGTCGGGTCGTCTTGTGCCCATAGCCACAGCGGGCTTAACATCAAAAACAAAATCACTAATCTTTTCATATTACCAGTCTTTATCACTCTTCTTTTTAGGTTGTTGTCTTACTTTCTGTTCGTTGACCTTTTCCATGGTCTTTTTCTCTTGGTTCTCAAGGGCGTCGAGCATGCGTTGGGCATCTTCCTTCGACATCTGTTGGTTCTGCTGCTGTTGGTTTTGTTGCTGCTGTTGCTGGTCTTGGTTCTGCTGCTGGTCTTGCTGTTGCTCTTGCTCCTGCTGATCCTGTTGTTGGTCTTGCTGCTGCTGTTGCTGCTGGTTGTCGCCTTCGCTCTTCTCGAACACGGCAGAGACCTCCACGTCGAAGTCGGGCATGGTGAAGTAGTTGCCCAGTGGCTGAACCTTCACAGCGGTGTCGCCCACCTGATGGATGGCATATTCCTTAAACTGATAGCCAGGCTCGGGAGCATTATCCAACTTCACCGTCTCGCGGCGCGTCGCTTCCGACTGGTCGAGCAGCACATGACCACCTTTCAAGGTGGTGTCAGCTTTAACCTTGTAATAATCTGTGGCCTCCACAAAATCGGCTTTCACGATGACGTCGTCGTCAATCATATGGAAGACATTCTCCTCAGAGACAGGGGCCGACTCGGTGGCATCCTTTTGGCTGACCACCCGCAAATCGCCCAACTGATAGCCCTTGTCAGGCTTCACGATGATGCCCACATCCTGTCCGGGCTTCACCAGACTGTCTGACACTTGAATGGTGCCATGGGCCACGCTGTCGATACTTACTCTCAGCGCGTTACGGAAAGTCGCCGTCACCGTCACATCGAAATCGGGCATCTTGAACGACTTCTCGTTGACTGGCACCGTGTCCTTGGGACTACCCGTCTTATACACGGTATACTTATCTAACACATAGTCGCCTTCGCCTTGTCCTTCCAACGTAACCTGCTGTCCTTCGACGGCTTTCTGGCGGTCGGCTTGCACCTTACCGTGCTGTATGTTCTTGTCGATATCAATCCGATGCGCCTTCTTGAACTCAGCCGTCACCAGCACATTGAACTTGGGCATGATGAAACTGCTGCCGTTCACCTCCACCGTGACCTGCTGATTGTCGGCACGCACCACCTTGTATTGCGACAAAGCATAATCCTCGTCAGGTTGGGCGGTCAACGTGACGCGCTGTCCGTTGAAGGCTTCCTTCTCCTTGGCCTCTACCCTACCATTGTCGGGCTGCACCACCCAAATCTTGCTCTTGACCAGATGGGCACGGCAAAACTCAAGGTTGTATAAGGCGTTTTCGTTCTCGGGGTTCAGCTTCAGCGACACCTTATATAAATTAAAGGCGTCGTAATATTTGTTCTGGGCCAACAGGCAGTTGCCCATATTGTATACGGCATCCGACTTCAGCTTGGCGTCGGGCGACAGTTCCAACACCTTTTGGAACTCGTTGTACGCCGTGTCATACGACTGCTTGGCATAATAAACGTCACCCAGGTTAAACTGCGCCTTGGCGTTGTTCGGCCTGATCTCAAGAGCCTTTTTGTAATGGGCAATGGCCTGCTCATAGTTTGCGCTCTTATAGTTGCGGTTGCCTCTGCGTATGGCTTTCTCATCGCTCTGCGCCGATACCGACAGCGCCGACGACAGAAAAACTATGATGGTCAGATATTGAATGATCTTATTCATCTTTCTTCTCAAAAATGTTAAACTTCCGCTCCCATGCTCTCTTACCTGTCGAAAACAGAATCTCTATCAACAGCAATAGGATGGCAGCGCCCACAAACCACTGGAATTGGTCTTCATAGTCGGTGAAGACCTTGGCCTCGATTTCCGTCTTGTCCATCTTGTTGATGTCGTCGTAGATCTTCTCCAGACCGACATTGGAGTTGCTGGCACGGACATAGATACCGTCGCCAGCCGCAGCAATCTTCTGCAACATCTGCTCGTCGAGACGGGTGATGATGGTGTTGCCGTTGCGGTCCTTACGATAGCCTATCTGATGTCCATATTGGTTGTACTCCGGAATCGGGGCGCCGTCGGCGAGGCCCATACCTATGGTATAGATACGCACGCCTTGCTTGGCGGCTTCCTGTGCCGCTTTTATCGCAGCATCGTTCTCGTGGTCCTCACCATCAGAGATGATGACGATCGCGCGGCTGTGCGTCTCATCGGGGAAGGATTTCAATGCCAAGTTGATGGCTTCGGCGATAGCCGTACCCTGTGACGCCACGAGGCTCGTGTTGACGGTCGAGAGGAACATCCTCGCCGCCGAATAGTCGGTGGTGATGGGCAGCTGCACAAAGGCCTTGTCGGCAAAGACGATGACGCCGATGCGGTCGCCTTTCATTTCACTGATAAGCTTGTTGATAGCCTGCTTGGAGCGTTCCAAACGGCTCGGGACGATGTCCTCAGCGTTCATGGAATTAGAGACGTCGACAGCCAAATAGAGGTCGATACCTTCACGTTTCACCTCTTCCATCTTACTACCGCTCTGCAAGTTGGCCAAAGCCAAGATGCCACAGGCAATCATAAGAAGGAAAACGATGAACTTGAAGTTGGAACGGCGGGTAGAATAACTCGGCACCAACTCCTTGCGCATCCCGATATGGGCAAAACGCTCGAAACGGCGTTTCTGGCCCAGACGGAACAGGATATAGATGATGACCAATACCGGGATGACGATCAACCAGTACAGGTACTCAGGGTGTTCAAATCGCAATACGTTTTCCATAGTCTTAATCCGTTAAAGTCCTGAAAATCGTTTTACGCAAAAGGAATTCGAGCAACAACAGTGCCAAAGCCCAAGCTACCAAAGGATAGGACTCCTCATGGAGACGGCGGAACTCGGTCACTTCGATTTTGGAGCGTTCCAACTGGTCGATTTCCTGATAAATCTCGTCCAACTTCTGGTTGTTGTTGGCACGGAAGTACTTGCCACCCGTTGAGTTGGCAATAAACGTCAACAGCTTTTCATCAATCTCGACTTTGATCTGTTGGATGACTGTGCCACCGAAGGGGTTCTGCATGGGATAAGGGGCTGTGCCGTAGGTACCCACACCGATGGTGTAGACGCGGATGCCATATAATTTGGCCATCTCGGCTGCCGTATACGGGTCGACAGAACCAGCGTTGTTCATACCATCGGTAAGCAGAATGACCACCTTGGAGATGGCTTCGCTGTCTTTGAGTCGGTTGATGGCCGTGGCCAAACCATCGCCGATGGCGGTGCCGTCGTCGATGAGGCCGTTCTTCATCTCGGCCAACATATTGAGCATCACGCCATGGTCGGTGGTCAGCGGCACCTGGGTAAACGACTCACCCGAGAAGATGACCAGACCCATGCGGTCGCCAGGACGATCCTTGACGAAGTCGGAGGCCACACGTTTGGCTGCCGTCAAGCGGTCGGGCTTGAGGTCACGGGCCAGCATAGAGCCTGAGACGTCCATAGCCATCACGATGTCGATGCCTTCGATGTTGGAAGTCGAGTTGGTCGATGAGCTCTGCGGACGCGCCAAGGCCACAATGAGCAACGCCAAGGCTGCCATCTTCAAAGCAAAGAGAAGATGACGCAGATAGGCCTTCCACGTCTTTGGCAGCTTGACCATGCCTTTCAGGTCGGAGAAGTTCACCGAAGCCTCCTGTTTTTTATGGCGCAAGATGTACCAAACAATCAGAGCAGGTACCAAGAGCAATAACCACAGCAGCTTGGGATTCGCAAATTCAATGTTTTCAAACATCTTTCACCTCCTCTTTCATTGTCGCTGACTGCGTCTCGCGGTCAGCACCTTCCATCTGCGAGGACGCAGATGGCGACATTGTGGCTTGATATTGTGCGTAACTCTCGTTGACAAATTCCGTCATGCTGTTCATGGCGTTTTCGCTTTCCAGATTTGAACTCGAATACTTGGCGAACTTCACCAAGTCGGCCACTTCCATGGTGTCTTTCAGCTTGTCGTAGGTCTCTTGCGAGAAATGCAACGGTTTGATTTCCTCCAAGATATCATCGGTGGTCATCTCGACGGCGTTCACGCCGAACTGGCCTTCGATGTATTCGCGAGCGATGTCGGTCAGCGAGGAATAATACTCCTTCACCTTACCCGACTGCCAGAGCTTCTGCTGACGCAGGGTCTCGAGGTCGCCTACCGCCTTGTCGTAAGGCGGGATGACGGGACCACGGACGATGTTACCATCGGCATCCACCTTGGTCTTGCGATGCTTACGCCAATACCAGATGCCAAAGGCTGCGAGAGCCAATAGCAACACAGCGAGGATCCAGGGGAACACCTCTTTCATCTGCACCGGCGCGGCGATGGGCTCCACGATGGGTTTATAGGCCAAGGTAGTATCAACGGCGATGGTTGTCGAATACAGGTCGATGGGGTCGGTGTAGGCTTTCAAGCGGTTCGGGTCGTCGAACGAACGGGCATATTTCAATGCGATAGGCGGCACCTGCACCTGTCCCGTGTCAAAAGTCATCAGCGTCAGCTGCTGCTTCACGATGACATTGCTATCGGCATCGGCGGTGCGTTCCACGTCGCTGCGCTTGATGATGTCGAGTTGCTCCGACAGTGTATCGGTGGTGAAATCGTTCCATTCCACAAACCAGCCGTAAGGCACCTTAAGGCTCAAATTGAGTGTGAAAGGCTTTCCTACCTGTACATCAGTGCTTTCCACCTTGCCTTCCACTTCCACATCTTGCGCCTTGAGACCGCCCAGCAGAGCGAACACCGCCATCAAAAACAAAACATATTTCTTCATCTTCTTGCCTCCCTTTTCTTAAAGAGTTGCATCAAAGGTTTCACATAGTCTTCATCAGTGTAAATCAACGTGTTGTCGATACCATGTTTGGTAAACGCGCGGTTTAGCTCCGCCGACTTGTACTGAATCATCTGCCTATAGGCATCATTCCAAGCGCGACTCGAGGTGTCGACCCAGCGCTCCTTACCCGTCTCCGAGTCGCGGAACTTGACTAAGCCCACCTTGGGGATTTCCATCTCGCGACGATCGGTGATGCGAAGTGCCACAAGGTCGTGCTTGTTGGCGGCAATCTGCATCTCCTTCTCGAAACTGCTGTCCGTCATAAAGTCGGAGATGAGGAAGGCCGTGGTGCGGCGCTTGATGGCCGAGGTCAGGAAGCGCAAGCCCTCGCCAATGTCGGTGCCGCGCTCCGTCGGCTTGAAGTCGACGATTTCGCGGACGATGCGCAGGATGTGCGAGCTGCCTTTCTTGGGCGGGATGAACTTCTCAATCTTGCTGCTGAAGAAAATCACGCCCACCTTGTCGTTGTTCTGGATGGCAGAAAATGCCAAAACGGCAGCCAACTCGGCGGTCAGGTCGCGTTTCGTCTGTTCCTTCGAGCCGAAGTCGTTGGATCCCGACACGTCGATGAGCAACATCACCGTCATCTCACGCTCTTCCTCGAAGATCTTGACGAACGGGCGGTTGAAGCGGGCGGTGACGTTCCAGTCGATGTTGCGGATATCGTCGCCATACTCGTATTCGCGCACCTCGCTGAAGGTCATGCCACGCCCCTTGAAGGCGCTGTGGTACTGCCCAGAGAAGATGTGGTTCGAGAGGCCCCGCGTCTTGATCTCGATCTTGCGGACTTTCTTGAATATTTCTGTTGATTCCATATTTTAAACCATCATTATTTCATTTTCGGCAGGGGTTTACACCCCGTCCGCCATTTTGTTGGCAGGGGTTTACACCGCCTGCCTACATTGCTGTCGTCCCTACGGGACTTGGTTTTACGGCACTTCAACAGTGTTCAAAATCTCGTTGATGATTTCTTCGGTGGTGATGTTTTCCGCCTCGGCCTCGTAGGTCAATCCGATACGGTGGCGCAACACGTCGGGGGCCACGGCACGGATGTCCTCGGGGATGACGTAGCCACGGTGCTTGATGAAGGCATAGGCTTTGGCTGCCAAGGCGAGGTTGATGGTGGCACGCGGCGAACCGCCGTAGCTGATCATGTTGGCGAACTTCTTCAACTTGTAATCCGAAGGATAACGCGAGGCGAAGACGATGTCCGTGATATAATTCTCAATCTTTTCGTCGAGATAAATCTCGCGGCACACTTCGCGGGCGCGGATGATGTCTTGAGGTTTCACCACGGCGTTGATTTTGGCTCCGGCATTAGCAATGTTCTGACGCAGAATCAGTTTTTCCTCCTCTTTCTTGGGATAATTGATGATGACTTTCAGCATGAAACGGTCCACCTGGGCTTCGGGCAGCGGATAGGTGCCTTCCTGCTCGATGGGGTTTTGCGTAGCCATGACCAAGAAGGGGTCGGGAAGCTGGAAAGTCTCGTCGCCAATGGTCACTTGGTGCTCTTGCATGGCCTCAAGCAAGGCGCTTTGCACCTTGGCGGGAGAACGGTTGATTTCGTCAGCCAACACGAAATTGGCGAAGATGGGGCCACGACGCACCACAAACTCCTCTTTTTTCTGGCTGTAAATCAGCGTGCCAATGAGGTCGGCAGGCAACAGGTCGGGAGTGAATTGGATGCGGGCGAAGTCGGCGTCAATGGCACTTGCCATCGACTTGATGGCCAGCGTCTTGGCCAATCCAGGCACGCCTTCGAGCAAGATATGGCCATTGGCCAACAGGCCTATGAGAAGTCTTTCGGTCATCTGTTTCTGTCCGACGATGACCTTGTTCATTTCGAGGTTGATGAGGTCGAGAAATTGGCTCTCACGTTGGATTTTTTCGTTCAGTTCACGAATGTCAGTTTCTATCATTGTATGTTTGTTTTTGTTGTTTGCATTGTTATGGGCGGGGGATTGAAATCCCTGTTGACATCGAGTCGTCCTTTCAGGACTTTGACGGCCCATCAAAAAGCGTGCAAAAATAGCGGTTATTTGGGTTAATAACTCCTATTTAATGGAATTATTGCGGCATAAAGACAGAAAAATCCTCCTGCTGTTTGATTCCAGCAAGAGGATTTGTTTTTCGTCTCACGCAGAACCGTGGGAATCTTGGGAAATGCGGTTATTCCACCACGACCTTCCGCGTGGCGCCGCCCAATTTCACGAAATACATCCCTTGGGGCAACGAGACGGTTGTCGGTCCATCGATTTCCTTGACCATCACAACCTGGCCGAGCAAGCTGCTTACTATCATTCTTCCGGTGCCTTCCACCGTGAAACAACCTTGGGCAGGATTGGGATAGACCTCAAAAGGAGTCTCCAATTGCTCAGAAATGGCAAGCGTATTCACTTCCAGCAAAATGGGGAAACCGTCGTTAATGTTGTTCACATCCAATCCCCAGACGAGTTCTCCATCACGTCCGTTGAGCAAATCCACGAACTCTTGGCTACGCATGTAGTCCTCGTCCTTCGGCTCGCCGTATTCGCTTTCGGTGCAGGTGCTGGTGAGGTAGTAGCAGTTCTCGATCTCAACACTGCCAACACCATATCCCACCAAACATCCCAAATTATTGTCGCTCTGCACAGTACCAATGGAATAGCAGTTGCTGATGCTACGCGTCCCCATAGCAGTTGCTCCAACTAAACCTCCGGCCGAAGTTTGGGGAGAGTTGTCACCAACAGCCGTAACGCCGCCAGAGTTATAGCAGTTGCTTATGGTGCCGCTTTGCATCCATTCTCCCATAATGCCTCCGGCTGACCGGCCCGTAACGTTCCCTTCATTGTAACATTCGACGATTTCATACGCTCTAAAGGTCCCAACGATTCCTCCTGCCGACGAGGTTCCGTTCACATCTCCCACATTATAGCAATTATAGACCTTAAAGGCATTGTGTCCCACAATACCGCCACAATAAACTCCTTCAACGGAGGCACCATTCCAACAACGAGAAACCAAAGTGTTGCTGCCATACCCCACTATACCTCCGGCATTTGTGCCCTTGATATAACCACTCGTGACAAACACATTCTCGATGACGGCAGGATGATCACTGTCAATCCCAACTGCACTGCCAAACAAGCCTGCATAATAGCTTTCGTTATCCACATAGATATTGGAGACGCTGTGTTCTCCGCCATCAAAATGCCCTCGAAATAAGGTGTTTGGAGAAAAAGGATAACCACTTTGATCCCCCCTATCACAACCGTCTTCATTAAACCACCTATTCCCTAATCCGATGGGAATCCATTGTTGATCCTCACTTCCATTCAAGTCGATGTCGGTGGTGAGACGGAAGTGCAGGCCGTAAGTCTCGAAACCTTTGTTGACCATATAGGCCAAATATGCCAGATGAGCTGCCGATTCAATCAAATAGGGATTGTTTTCTGTTCCTTCGCCGCGTGTCCAGAGGGCGCGGTTGCCGTCCCAAACGCTGGTTTGGGCCACAGCGGTCATGCCCGTCAGCACGAGCATCAATATTGCAATTAGCCTTTTCATCTTATTCAATTTCATTAAGTTAAACATATTATTCATTTCGCAAAACCATTGTTGAACAAATCGCGCACATGGTCAATGAACTCGCCTTTGCGCTCCATTGCCGATTGGGTGTTGTTCTTCCAAACGGTAATCATCGCATAGTCCAATTCTTTCATGCTACCGGCCGGAAAGTCGAACGGCCCGACCGAGGCCAAGCCGAGACGCTCGCCTGGCTCATTGCCACATTCTTCCTCTGTCCAATAAAGGCCATTGGTGTTGTAGCCACCATTGGGAGCCACACCTCCCGTACCAATGTTTTCAGGATCGGAATCACCCGGGAACATGTAATTACAATCGGGACCCACGACATTGCCGCTCCCGTAACCATCGCCTCCATACTGCATGTGCGAACCATTTTTCCAACGACCCTGAAGGTAGTTGTAATAATCCTCCGCAACCCTTGGATCGCCATTATTCTCGTTTGAATTGTTATGAAACATAAACCCCGTCATTCCCAGGCCATCAGGGCCGTTCAACACGGTGAATGCCTGCACCGGTGGGTTATCGCCGTAGGCCCACGGCTCTCCGGCACCGTCCACGGGATTTCCATTATACGCGAAACAGGAATTGCGTTGCACATCGCAGCCCACAAAGTCGTCCCAACCATAACCGATTTTCCACTCGTTCCAGAGACCCAGATAGGTGTTGTGGTAGTCGTTGGAGGATCGGTTAAAGAACTTGTAGTTCACAAACACCGTGTTGTTAAGTGCCTCATCGTTAGGCGCATCGAAGGCGTATACCATGGCATGGACTTCGAGGCCGAGTTTACCGCCCTGCGTCTCGGAATGTTCCCCAAAGCTGTCATTAAAGATGAAGAACAGGCACTGGTCGCCTTTGATGTCGGGATAGTCGCCGTCGGCTGGGTTGTAATGGCCATCGTTGTTCACATCAACAAAAGGAGCAAGGTTTTCGGCATAGCCAGCCTCGCCATGGGCAGGCCAAGTCAGAATGTCGGCGGGGGTCTGGTAACCAGAATTGCCATGATTGGCAACGAACTGGTCGATTTCGGCACGGGTGAGATTCCATACGCGATGGTACTTCAGTGCTGTCATCAAATCGAGGGAGGCATCGGCGGTTTTAAGCGGGCCCGACCAATAATCGGTGATAGCACCACCGTTAGCCCCAATCACTTGTCCGTATCGCATTGCAGCAAGATGCAAGCTGTCAGCCGCATCCAAACCTCCAAACCAAAGGGAATGTTGGTAGATAGTTTGTTTTTCGCTGCCAGCAGGCACCTCCCAAGTGGTACAGTTGGGAGGAAGCGAATTGCCGTACTCGTCAAGATAAATATGTTGTGGGACAAAGCAACTGCCGTTGCCCAAGATTGTAGCTCGCACATTGTTAGCTTCGATGTGCGAGATGGGTGGCTGCTGTGCCACCGATGCCAAGCCTGCTGCGCTTAGCATCATAAGGAGTAAACATTTCATTTTCATGTTTTCCAATATTTAGTGAATAATTAGTGAATTGTCGTCAAATGCAGGCCAGTGTTCCCGCAGCTTCAAATAGCATGTGCAAAGATAGCGGAATATTCTGCATGCCAAACTATTCCACCACGATTTTCCGCGTGCCCGCGTTCAATTTCACGAAATAGATGCCGCGCGGCAATTCGATGCTTTCCTTGCCGTCGATTTCGCGGGTGAGGACGGTCTGGCCAAGCACATTCGTGATGGTCATTTGGCCCGTGCCTTCCACCGTGAATGTGCCTTGGGCTGGATTCGGATAGACCTTGAAGGCTAGGCTTTCGTTTTCGCCAATGCCCACCGTTTCGCTGCTGCGGTTGGAGAGCAGGCGCGTCTCGCTGTCTTTGCTGGCCTCCACGCCTTGGATGACGATGTAGCCTTGGGCAAATTGGCTTTGCTGGCAAGTGTAGCTATTGACGCTGGCGCCCACATAGTCGATGGTCGTAAGCGTTCCGTCGTTGGCGTTCCACTCGCAGATGTTGTAGCCCAAGAGTTCATACCCCGTTGGGGCGTTCCAGTTGACTTCGATGGTATTGTTGATGCCCGTGAGGTAGGCCATGTGTATGGTCTCCTTGGGGTGGCTCGTGATGGGGCAGGGCGTGCCGTCGGTGGCGATGGCCGTGACGGTGTAGGTTCGCGAGGCGGCGTCGCTTCCGATGTTGTCTAAGAAGTAGCCGTCCGTGTAAGGCGCAGTGCCTACGAGGAGGCCGTCGCGTTTCACTTCCACTTGGCTGACGTACTCGGCTTGTGCCTCTGTAGTCTGCCAAGTGACCATGTTGAGGTTCGTCTCAAGGTCGCACGTGGCAAGCTCGATTTCGACATTGTCGCGGACGATGAAGGTGCGTGTGGCAGAGCCACACCAATGCGTAATCTCGCAAGTGTAGGTGCCTGGCTCGGTGACATCGATAGTGCGCTCGGTGGAGCCAGTGGACCATTGGTAGCCATAGTTGTAGAAATACGAATCTGTGCTGTCTATGCCGACAGCCTCGATGGTCTCGATAGAGCCTTGTCGCTTCCACACATCATGAGTGAACGATGTGGGGACACGGTTGTCGTGGTAGAAGATAATAAAGCTCCAGCCAAAACTATCACAGAATCCCCAATAGTCAATTTCCCGACGTGAACCATGTTGCCAATCAACAATGATTGGGTTTTCATAGTGATCAAATCCATCAATTATCCATTGGAATTCTTCGCAGCCTTCTTGGGCATAAATGATTACCCTTTGACAGTCGTCGATGCACAAGTCAAGGTCGTTTGGGCGATCTTCGATGTACAAGACGATGTCTTCCTGAGCAGTGGCCAGCATGAAGTTGCAGGCCAACAGAGCGATAAGTAACATAAGTTTTTTCATTTTGTTTTCCTTTCTTTTAATTTGTTATCGATTGATAATTAGGTTAGTTTTCTGCCATTTTCGCTGAAACTCCCTTTATCATCAAACAATCAAGAAACTCCGAGAAAAGAAATAGGGCGGAATTGTCCTTGGATTTGCTTATTTCAAGTAAAGGCTCTGGTAAACCGTGCAGTAAATAAGTAGGAAACAATCCACGCCCAAAGGCGTGAACTTTCGCAAAACTTATTCTCACTGCTTAAATTTTACCAGAATTCTTACTTGGAGAATAAGAGCGTCAGCTCTGTGTATGTCTATGTGTTAGTGTTCTATTCTTTCGTTTGTTGGGTTGTTGTTTACGGGGGCAAAGATAGGAAAAAAGAGATAAGGGCGTGAGAAAAAGTGTAAATTTTATACTATTGTGGCATATTTATAGTATTTTTGCAGTCGGAAATGATTAAGGAAGGAATAAACCATGGCAAGACCAATTAAAGAAACACCTATCTTGACAGGTGAAGATGCAGAGATTTTCGTTGAAGAAATGGAAAAGGTAGACAACATGAATGAAGAGACTCGTGCCGCCAATCGTATAAGGCTTTTAGAAGAGTTTCAACCCATCATCAAAAAAATTGCCGTTTGCCTTTAACTTGCCATAACACGAAATGATCAAAAAAATCCATAAATTCGGTGGCGCATCGGTGAAGGATGCCAAGGCCGTGCGCAACTTGGCCGAAATCGTTGGCCAGCACAAAGACGAAGACATCCTGTTGGTGGTCTCGGCTATGGGCAAGACTACCAACATGTTGGAAAAGGTCTTAGCCGACTTCCGCGAGCACGACGGCAACCTCGGCATGGAAGCCTTGCACGAGGTCATCAGCTACCACGACGGCATCATCAATGGGCTGTTCGGCGACGACGCCAACCCCGAATTTGGGGAGAACATCGCAGGACTTTTCATTGAGCTTTGGGAGAAACTGCAAAAGACCGATGCGCCCTACGACTATCAATATGACCAAACCGTTTGCTACGGCGAACTCATCTCGACCAGCATTATCCAGGAATACCTCAGTAAATGCGACATCCCCACCCGTTGGCTTGATGCACGGAAATATGTCATCACCGACATTGAACCCACCTTCCGCGCCGCCAACCCCGACTGGGACGAAACGCGCCTGAAAATCAGCAAGCTGAACGACGAGCACATCCGTGGCATCGTGTGCCTCACGCAAGGTTTCATCGGTGGCACTGCCGACGGCAAGCACAGCGTCACCCTCGGGCGCGAAGGCTCCGACTTCACTGCTGCCATCTTCGCCAACTGCCTCGATGCCGAGGAAGTCACCATCTGGAAGGACGTAGACGGCCTGCTCAACGCCGACCCGAAACGCTTCGCCGACACGGTCCAACTGCCGCACATCCCCTACTCCGAAGCCATCGAATTGGCCTTCTACGGCGCTACCATCATCCACCCCAAGACCATCAAACCACTGCAAAACAAGGGGATAACGCTGAAAGTGCAGTCGTTCCTCCATCCCGACCACAATCCTACCATCATTGATGGAAACCATCAGAAAAACGACGAAAGCATCCCTTCGTTCATCGTCAAGGACAACCAAACGTTGGTCTCCATCTCGCCCCGCGACTACTCGTTCATGGACGAGCACAACTTGAAAACCATCTTCGAAGTCTGCGCCGACCTGAACATCCACGCCAACATGATCCAGACCTCGGCCTTGATGCTCTCGTTCTGCTTCGACAGCGACAAGACCAAACTGAAACAGATGATGACCTATCTCAAGGACGACTTCAGCATCAAGTACAACGAAGGACTGCAATTGTTCACCATTCGCCACTATCATGAAGGCTCGGAGAGCGATTTCATTGCAGGCAAAAATGTCCTCATCAAGCAAAGTAGCAGGAGTACGATGCAGTTCGTTTTGAGAGCCTAAAATGTCTTTTTTTTGCAAAAAAATAAGGCTTATTTATTTGTTTTTTCGTGTTTTTCCTAAATTTGCGGTCGCTATTTACGACTCAAAACTGATTTCTATATGTACAAAATCGAAAAACACCCTATTTTGGACATCCCGCAGGAAGACCTTGTGGAGTTCAAATATGAAGGCAAGACCGTCAAAGGTCAGCGCGGCAAGACCATCGCAGCCGCCCTTCACCAAGCCGGATTCCCCGTCCACAGCCACTCGCTCGACGGCCGCAACAGAAGCCTCAACTGCGGCATCGGCAAGTGCGGCGCCTGTGAAATGCTGGTCGACGGCAAAATCCGCCGTATCTGCATCACCCCTGTCGACGGTGTCAAGGAAGTGCGCCGCATCGACAACGAAGCCAACATCCTGCCCGAGCCTAAGGAGCACCAGCCGCGCGAGGTGAAGGTCTACAAGACCCAAGTCGCCATCATCGGTGCGGGTCCCGCAGGCCTCGCCTGCCGCGAACAGCTCAACGCCTTCGGCATCAGCAACATCGTGGTCGACAACAACGCCAGCATCGGCGGACAGTTCAACATGCAGACCCACCAGTTCTTCTTCTTTGAGAAGGAAAAGAAATTCGGCGGAATGCGTGGCTTCGACATCGCCAAAACCTTGGCGGGCGACAACCACGAAGGCATCCTTTTGAACAACACCGTTTGGGACCTGCTTGAAGGCGGTCGTGTGGCCATAAAGAACATCGTCACTGGCGAGGTGGGCTACATCGACGCGCAACATCTTGTGGTCGCCACGGGTGCCGTGCCATTCATGCCGACCTTCGAGAACGACGACGTGCCGGGCGTCTATACCGCTGCCGTGTTCCAGAAGATGATGAACCAAGAGCACACCTTATTAGGAAAGAAAGTCCTCACCGTGGGCGCAGGCAACATCGGCTACCTGACTTCCTACCAAGGCATGCAAGCCGGAGCCACCATCAAGGCCATCATCGAGGCCATGCCCCGCGAGGGCGGCTTCCCCGTGCAGGCCAACCGTGTGCGCCGTCTCGGCATCCCAATCATGACCAGCTATGTCCTGGTGCGTGCCATCCCCAATGCCGACTACACCGGCATCACAGGCGCCGTCATCGCCAAATGTGAGAACTTCAAGGCCATCCCTGGCACTGAGCAAGTCATCGACGACATCGACATCATCAACATCTGCACCGGCCTCATCCCCGACAACCAACTGTTGGTGAAAGGTCGCGAGGTGTTCGGCCTCAACACCTACGGTGCCGGCGATGCCATCCGCATCGGCGAAGGCACCAGCGCCGTGCTGCGCGGCAAGCAAGTGGCTTACGAAGTGGCCCAAGCCATCGGCGTGCGCTTCAACTACGACGATTATCTTGAGATTTCAAGACAATATATCGACTCGCAACAGCATCCTGTGCGTCTCCTCGAAAAGCCAAACCTGCCCACGCCTGAACGCATGATGCAGAAGGCTTTCGTGCAGGCCGACTGCCTCTATGGCTTCGCCTGCAACCCCTGCTCGTTCAGCTGCCCGCAAGGCGCCATCACCAAGCCCTCCACCAGCAGCACGCCCACCATCGACTACAACAAGTGCATCGGCTGTATGCTGTGCGTGTCGAGCTGCCCGGGCTTGGCCATCTTCGGCTACGATGTGCAGAAGTCGCTTTGCTTCCTGCCCATCGAATATGAAGCCCAGGAAGGCGCGGAGGTCTATCTCGTCGACAACGACGGCCAAAAGATTGGTGAAGGCGTCATCGAGAAGATCCTCAAGAAGTCGAACAAGACCAACGTGGCTCGGGTGAAAGCCCGCTCGTCGCGTCCCTCGGGTGAGGCAAGCCGCGTGTTCGAGCTGACCGACGTGAGAGGCTTCATCCTGAAAGACCGCTACAATGCCAACAAGGAACTCACCACGCCCATTTCCCAGAAGAAACTGGCCGAAGGCGAGAGCGAGACCTACGTATGCCACTGCGAAGACATCAAATTGGAACGCATCCTGCGCGTCATCGGCAACCGCAAGACCATCTCGGTGGACGAGTTGAAACACATCACCCGCATGGGTATGGGTCCGTGCCGTGGCAAGCGTTGCATCCCACGCGCCCGTCAGATCTTGCGTTCCTACGGCATCGAGCTGGTAGGCGACGCCACGCCACGTGCCCCGCTGTCGAACCAAGTCAGCCTCGCCGACCTCTACAACCCGCACACCAAAGAGACCTTCATCTTCCCCGAAATGAACGGCGTGAAGAAAGAGCAAATCGAAGTGCTCATTGCGGGCGGCGGCATTGCAGGCAGCGCCTTGTTCCGTTACTTCTCTGAAGCTGGCAAGAAGCCCGTGATGATCAACTACAGCCGTGGCGCTTCGTGGCGTTGCATCGGTGGCGGCCGTCCGGCCTTCTCCAACCCCGACATCGCCGACATCGCCGTACACAACCACGAGATTTTCAAGAACATGCAGAAGGAGCACAACATCAACTACCACCTGACGCATTACGTCAACTTGGTTCACGATGAAGCCACCTACAACTCCTTAGACGCTTCACGCGCTTGGAGCGATGCCTACATGATTGAGCGCAAGGACTTCAAGAAGGAGATTTCGCCGCTGTGGGACGACAGCAAGGACACCTACAGCCATGCCCTCATCACCCGCGACTGCTGGCAGGCCACACCTGGTCGTGTCATCGACTACATCCGTTGGATCGGTGTGCAGCAAGGCGGTCGCTACTTCGAGGACTGCGAGCTGCTCCATGTGCAGAAGGTGGGTGGCCACTATGTCACCTTGGTGCGCACCCATGAGGGTGAGTTCATCGAGTACACCTGCGACCACTTCGTCAACGCGATGGGTTGGGGTGCCGAGAAGTTCAACGACATGCTGGGCCTTGACACAGGTCTCTATCCTGTGAAGCACCAGGCCTTCATCACGCGCCGTCTACCTATGATGGGACCCAATGGTGGTCCGCTCGACATGATCATCGACCGCCGTCACTACAAGGGCTTCAGCGCCGTCTACGGACAGCAGTGGGCCCACACCGGCCAGATCATCGGCTGCGCCTCACCTGACACTGACGCTTACGAGGCACGCCAAAACATCAAGTACAACAGCAAAGAGTTCTTGGAAATCGTCTCCGAGGTCTTCGCCGAGTGGATCCCCAACTTGGGCGAAGTGAGCTTCTTGGCTTGCTGGGCTGGTCGTTACACCGAGCCGCGTTACATCGTCGACCCGGAGGTCGGTATCCTCACCGGCTTGCGCGGCCACGGCTTCATGCTCGGCCAATACCTCGCCAAGTTGTATGTGGACAAGTACCTCGGCAAGGAGGTGCCTGGCTACATGAAGGATTTGGCTTTGAGTGGCAAGGGGTTGAGCGAGAACGCGTTCAAGTAATTGACAATTGACAATTGACAATTGATAATTAAGGCTGTCGCGGTTGCGGCAGCCTTAATTTATTATAGTTTACATGATTCACAGTGTTGTGAAACACAAATTTGTGAAACACAATGTTGTGAATTAAAAAAACAATGCGTATCTTTGCCGCAAAATTAGAAGTCATGGACAAACCTTTCATTTTCGGAATACCTGTTGAAGACAGCTATTTCATCGGCAGAGAAGAAGAAATCAAACGCCTTTCGACCAACTTCAAGTATGGCGTGAACACCATCTTGTTGTCACCTCGCAGATGGGGCAAAACCTCATTAGTGAACAAGGTGGCTGGATTAGTCGCATCGAAAGACCTTATCGTCGTCAAGACTGATGTTTTTTCTTGTCGCAACGAATATGATTTCTACAATACTTTTTCAGCGGCCATCTTGAAGCAGACCGAATCTCGCATCGAAGAATGGAAAGATTTGGCCAAAGGTTTCATCGAGAAACTGACGCCCAAGATTTCCCTGTCGCCTGACCCCAATTCAGAATACTCCGTTTCGTTGGGTATCACGCCCAAAACGCACACACCTGAGGAATTGCTAGATTTTCCGGAGATCATTGCCAAACGCAAAGGCTGTCACATCGTGGTATGCATTGACGAGTTCCAGCAAGTAGGCGAGTTCCCCGATTCGCTGAACGTGCAAAAGCGGATGCGCACCATTTGGCAGCACCAAAAGAATGTCTCGTATTGCCTATACGGCAGCAAGATGCACATGATGACCAACCTCTTTCAGAAGAAAAGCTACCCGTTCTACAAATTTGGCGAAGTACAATACCTCAAATCCATCCCTTTGGATGCTTGGACTGCCTATATTTCCGACCGATTTGAACGAGAGCAGAAACACATTTCCGAGACATTTATCAAGACCTTGTGCGAAAGCGTCGAGTACCAATCTTCGTATGTTCAACAACTGGCTTACAACGTTTTCCTGCTTACGGAAACAGAAGTCACGGAAAGCATCCTAAATCAAGCTGTTGAAGACTTGGTTGACCAAAACTCGGGCATTTTCATCGAGCAAGTACAATCTTTGACCACATACCAACTCAATTTCCTGCGGGCGGTGTTGGCCGGAAACCATAGCGGTTTCGGCGAAAAAGAAATTCGTGAAAACTACGATTTGGGTGTACCCTCCAACATCGCCCGTCTTAAGAAATCGCTCATCGACAAGGAGTTGATAGAAATCACAAAGGACGGAATCATCATTGGCGACCCTGTTCTCCGATTTTGGTTGAAGAAAGTGCTGTGAATCTCTCCAATCAAAAACGCCCAAGAATCACTTCTCGGGCGTTTTAGACTGCATTATTGCCATAAATATCATTCCCTCACGAATCCCATGATCAAATGGACATCCAATCCTATGTCGTTAAGTTCGGCTGGAATGAGGAAGTCGATGGTCATATTTGTTTCGGTCAAGGTTGTGATGGTGCCGGTCATGTCATGCATCTCCACGGTATCGTTGACCGTATGATGGATGCCGTCTTTTATGATCATTTTGTCTCCCTTCAAGGTATAATAGCCACCATCCTCTTCATTGTCGTCCGCGATTGCCGTTCCATCCTTCCTGAATTCGATGGTGTGTCCGACCAATGCCTCGTTAAAAAACTCATCAAAGTAATCGAAAGACTCGCCACCTATGGTCGTCGACACCTCGGTGATTTTCCATTTCCCATAGACTTGGGGTTGTTTGTTGCAGGATGTCATCGCTGCCATGGTTGCCACCACCAGCAGCAGGGCCATGATTTTCAGTGTGTTTTTCATTTTGTCAGGTTTTTATTGGTTAAAATTTGAATCAAGGCTCCAATGGCACAAACAATTCCATCCGGATGGCATCCCCGTTTTTCAACACTCCACGAAGAATAAAGGTGATGCCGTCCTCTTTTTCCACAAACTCCATCCAACCGCTCTCAAAAGGCGATTCGTCGGGATAGGATGTTTGAGGATCCATATTGGTTTCGGCAATAGCTCCCGATATCTCGTCAGGCGAGGAATGCCATTCCAAGCGGTTGCCAAAATCGAAGGAAAGCGGAATGTCCGACTTCTTAGTTAAGTCGATGGTATGGCCTAACAAAACACTAGGAATACCATAAAAACGGAAACGCATCAGAGGGCCGAAGAAATCCATTTCCGACTCTGTCACGATATCGAATTCGTCTTGACACGACTCAATGGGGCTGACGCTCATCTTATAGTTGGTAGTATTATAGATAAGCTCGTTCTGTTTAGGAGCAATATTGCGCCGTTTCACAGGTTCTTTCACACAGGAACCCAAAGTTGCCAAAGCAAGCAGCAACAGCATAATTTTCAATGTGTTTTTCATGGCTTTAAGGTTTTACAAATGAATTTCATAACCTACCGACAACGGTAATCCGATGAATGACAGGCATGTCCAATGCTCTTCTGCATGGCCCACCTTATAGGTAATCCTATCATGGCCCATCATGAATTGCAGTCCCAATCGTAACCGACTGTTTTCCGTCAATTTGATTCGACCTCCGATTTCCGACATGCCACCGAAGCCGAAATGCTCGTAGGTCCGCGCATCAAGCCAAGGATTGACAGCACGTTCGACATAGGGACCGGCATTCACATAAAACCATTTGTAACTGAATTCCACGCGGACAGGCAGACGGAAATAATTGTTGAAACCAGTGCCAGGAACGCCGTCTTCCCAATTCTCGGGTTTGTCTGAATTGGTTCTCCTATATTGGTAGTCAATGCCGCCCAACAAAGACCAATGCTCGTTGAAATCATATTTGGCATCCACGCCCAAGTCGCCGTGAAACTTGCTGTCATAAGGCCCATACAGGAAATCGATGGAGCCAGCCACTTTTGCGTAGGGAATCAACGACCATCCTTTTGTGTTTTGAGCCGATGCTGACAATACGCAGCATAACAAACTCACAATCAATGCTATTCTTTTCATAATGCTATGATTTTTGCATGACAATTAAAAAAGCCACAATTACCGTACCACAAATTTGTTACTCATACCATTGTATTCATAAACATAGATACCAGGACGATAAGCACTTACATTCAGGTCAACCCATTCGGCATCGGGATCGAGGGTCTTGGCATCCACCAAAACGCCTCGGGAGTCATAGATGTGCATTTCAGCCGACTTCCCATTAAGGGTGTATGGGATGGACACCGTCGTATTAGCTGGATTGGGATAGGGATTTTGGGTCGTGACTATCATCTCATCGGCCGAGAAGTTGCCTTGGGTGGCATAAACCTCGATGTTGTAATTATCGTAACTATTCGAAATCTCGAATCTCAGCTCGTCTCCAGCCTTGTACAAATAGGAAATCAGCGACCCCTCCTGCATAAACAGCACCTCACCGTCTTCGTTGAGGATCATTGTGTACATTTTGCCACCTTGCTTCCAAGGCGTAAGGCAAATCTCAATCTTGTCATCACTGTTAAAAAGGTGTTTCCCGGCGATGACCACACCAAAAGAGCTGTATCTGATGCCCCATTTCCCCTCTACGGTGAACGGTATTTCTATAGTCAGTTGGAAATCGGCATCATACACTGAGAAGCCCGTGATGGCTTCATCATCATCCAATTCACAAACGACATACGAAACCTCAGGAAGGATCTCGTAGACATATTCATGAATTGAATTTTGGAAAACGCTATGAAGGCCGCCACTATTGTTGGTGAAGGTATACTTCAAAGTGGCTTGCGAAAAAACTGGCATGAAGGCAAGAGCCAATACCAGGGTTAAAACTGTCTTTTTCATTTGTTGTATTATTTGATGATTGTTTGTTATTCATTTATTTGGTCTGTAGGACTGTCGTACCACGGCAGCCGCCTGTTGTCATGGCGGCACAGGCGGCTGCCACAGTGTGACAGCCCTACAGGTCCGCGTTATTGCACCACAAATTTCTGTGTCATATCGCCGACGCTGATGAAATACATCCCCTGCGGCAAAGCCGATACATCAATCTGTTGGGTTTCAGCGTTGAGACTGCCCGTTTGGACGGTTTGACCCATGAGGTTGGTAATTCTGAATGATGAATTCGGAATGTTGAAATGCGAAGCATTCGACGTAGTCAATGCTGAATGCTGAATGGTGAGGACGCCATTGGTCGGGTTGGGATAGATGGTAAACGGGATCGCTGTGGGTTCATCAAGGCCGTTATGCAGTTCGGCGTAGATGGCGTCGCAATCGCCTCGGTTGACAGTAAAGAGCAGATTACCAAATCTCCAATAGCAACGCAATCCATTCACGCCGTATCCTCTACCGCGTGTCATCAGCCGTTCGGGGAAGAAGCTGGAAAGATGACCCACACCGCTCACGATAGTGCCGCTGAAGAGGTCTTGATCGTCGCTCACCTGCAACATCTTGAATAACTGTTCTCCGTAATAGTTATAACCCACTGCATCCACATGCATCGTGAGGGTTTCCGTGCCGACCTTGATGACCCAACTGTCGCCTTCTTGGGCGCCAAGGTCATACAGCACGGTAAATTCCTGCAAATCCTTGTTCCACCAATATACCAACTGGTCTTCACGATAAACATACTCCCGTGTCACCTCATTGTGCTCGCCTTTATCGTAAAGCGTGTTGGTGCGGATGATAATCTGTACATCCTTATGGTTGATGGTCGTGTCGGCCACATATTCCAAATGCTGGTAGGTGATGCTGCCGTTCTCGTTTTGGATTTCGTAGTACCACTCCGAACCTTCAAATTCTATCAAGCCTCCATCGCAGTTTTCGGTAATGTTGGTGAAGTCACTCCAACCTTCCGCGTTTTGATAGGCCTCCAAAGTGCCACAAGGCACAACGATGGACAAATCATCGGGGAAATGCCAAGCACCTTGCGTGGTCATGCGTCTCAATTCGGGCGGAGTCATGGCTTTGATTACCAATGAATCCAACTCCGTATCTTGAAATGCTGGTTCGGCAATGTAGTTAATGGAATCGCCCAAGACGACGCAATCGAGCTGATTGCAGGAACGGAAAGTCATCATATCGATTCGTTGCACCAAATCGGGAACGACCAAGATTCCTGAAAGGCTTGTGCAATCGGCAAATGACTGTCCTCCAAGGGTTCTCAAACTGGCTGGCAGTTCAACGTGTGTGAGGCTGCTACATTTTGAGAATGCACCAATGCCAATCTCCGTGACACCCTCAGGAATGTTGATTTCCGACAGACTTGTACATTCACTAAAGGAACTTCCATCAATAATCGTCAGACTCTCAGGTAGATGAACGCTTAGCAAGTTGCTGCACATAGCAAAACTCGACTTCTCTATTCGTGTCCACCCTTCGGGGATGTCAAGTTCGGTAAGACTCGTGCAGCCTTGGAACACATAGCCTTTGTCGGGATTGCTTTGGAAAACGATATGATGAGGGAGTACCAATTCCTCTATTCCAGAGCACCATTCAAAAGCCGCCATGCCCACACCGACGTTTTCGGGAATAGTTACTGTGCCCCTAATGCCACTACAACCACTAAAGGCAAAGCTTCCTATGGATGTCAAAGCATCGTTTATCATCAAGCCAGTCAAGCCCGTGCATCCTTGGAAAGCATAGGCATAGACAGCCTTCAATCCAGTAGGCAATACAAGGTCGCCCGTGAGACGCGTGCAGCCAGCAAAACAACGAGGTCCAATAGTATCCAACGATTGTGAAAGCACAAGATGGTCGAAGCAATCGGCAAATGTCGAGACAGATTCAGGCATATTCAAATACCCAGGATAAATGGTATTACCCACCTCGACCACTGAATTGGGCAGGATAAGGTCACCCGAAAAGCCAGCACAGTTAGCAAAAGCGCCATATTTGACATGCGTCATTGTTGACGGGAAAACGAGTGTTCCTGTAAGCCCCGTGCAGTTTCCAAATGCAAATTCCTGAATCTCCAACAACCCCTCAGGCAAAGCCAATCCCGTTAAACCGGTGCAATTGTAAAAAGCCTGCTCCCCGATAATCTTTACCGTTCCAGGGATTTCAACGACACCCTCCAAACCGCTACAACGGCGGAAGGCAAGATGACCGATTTCCGTTACAACATAAGCAACGCCCTCATAGGTCACAGTTTCAGGAATAACAATTTCACCTTGGGCGTTTTCGCCATCCACATGGCCCACCACACTCACATGAGGCGGGTTGGTGCTGATAATTGAATAGAGCAAGTCGCCCGACTGGAAAGTTTCGTTGGGTTCAGGAATCGAGGCCAATATGGGCAAGCCCTGATTGGTATTCTCGGTATCGGCCACCCAAGTGGTAAGATAAGGATACTCTGGTACAGAGTCAAGCACGACTGCTGCACCGAAATTCAGGGCTTCAACGAGGTCAGTGGTTCCGTATTGAGCTTCATTGAGAATCCATTCACTAGGATTCAGGCCTGCAACAAACGACGACGAGCCAGGCAACTCCATATTACCGCAAGCGGGCAGAGTGTCCTGCTCAAGCCAGTAGCAGTTCAAGTAATGCTCTGCAACGTCGCCAGCACCAAGGATGTGTCCATAGTCCCCCGTTTCAGCACCCGACGGTGTTTCGGGAACAGTGAGCGCACCCGCGTTATAAACGTTAAAGATACGTCCCGTTGAGCCGCCCACAATACCGCCGATGGCTACGGTGGAATTGGCTGGCGTACTATTAGGCGCTGCGATCGTACCAAGATTATAGGAATTGGCTATCACAGACTCGTCATTGTATCCTACCAGGCCGCCGATTTGCGTGCCAAAGTTCGATTCGGATATCACATTGCCCTTGTTGACACATTCCACCATGACACTTTCTTTCAACAACGCGGCCAGTCCCCCAACGAGTACATCCGAGTTGACATCACTCGCGACCACCTCTCCCATGTTGAGGCAGCCAATCATCTGAATACCCCAACTATGCGCGACAATGCCGCCACAAAATGTGGTTGAAGAGATGGTTCCATAGTTTCTGCATCCTTTGATAATCAGCGCCAAACTCTCACCATTGTGCGAATTGTCGGCATCTCCCATGATACCGCCTACATGATGAGAACCTCTAACATCGGAACGGTTCTCGCAATTCTCGATGACCGCATAACCGCCATCCACACTCATCGTCATGCAACGACCCACAATGCCGCCAGCAATGAAAAACCTTTCGGGATTCAAAAACCTTACCTCGCTCACACAATCCTTGATATAAACCGTATCCGAGGCATTGTCCGTCGGATAATAGCCGCCCACAATGCCACCGACATAGTTATTAGAATTGTGCTCATGACTGATGGAGCTATTCTGCACAGTGCAGTTGATGATGCTTGTGTTGTAGGCTTGTCCCACGATGATACCGACATCACTGCCCACTTGAATGGAGGCATCTGTAACATGAAGGTTTTTGATGACGGCTCCACGGGTATGGCCAAACAAGCCCGCATCCAAATGGTTCTCACGAATAATCATCCTTTCGATGGTATGTCCGTTGCCGTCAAAGACACCCGTGAAATAAATCGGCAGGTTTTGTGAGGTTTCCTTTCCAATCACTGGCCAATCGATGGAGTCGTTCTCCACATTGAGGCAGATGTCGTTCACGAGGATGTAATGCGCGTCGCCGCCCGTGCCGGTGTTGGTCTGCTGGGCAAGCAAAGCCAGTTGCTGAGGCGTGGCAATCTGGTAAGGGTTTCCTTCCGTGCCGTCGCCGCCCTCGTATGCATCGGCCACCGAGCCATCCCAGCAAGAACTACCAGTATTAGGGACATAATCACAATCATAATCACCTTCGTGATAAAGCATCTCGCCATCAACGAGATAGCATCTCATGTATTCATATTCCGGGCCGTCAATTACCACTTCAGGAAACAGGCCCTTTTCGTATCCGATTCCCTCAATGATGCGTCCATCCATAACAGTCCAATAATCTTCAATAACACCTGTCACATATTGGGTGCGGTAGGTATGGCCGTCCCAAGTAACGCTACCGACACTATCGACCGTAATTAGACACGGATAATAATCTGCAACTGCGCAATACCAAGAGTCACCCACCTCGGCATTGAAATCATACAACACCGTAAACTCTTCATCGGTTGAATTGTACCAATAAACAACACCGTCTTCCTCATAAACATATTCATAACCGTTGATAACGCTGCAGGTGTGTCCTTGCTTTTCTTCTTCTCCTGTCACCATATATTGAATGTAATGGAATGGAGGTTCCGTGATCGGACCTTGAGACAACACATGGAAATACCACTCCGCGCCTTGGGGAGCGAAACTGCCTTGCTGCGCCATGCCGCCAAGGGCGAAGGCGAGAAGGATTGTTGTTAATACTAGTTTTTTCATTGTCGTATGTTTTTGATTGTTATTTATTCACCACAAATTTCTGTGTCATATCGTCCACGCTGATGAAATACATACCCTGAGGCAAATCGGACACATCAACCTGTTGGGTTTCAGCGTTGAGACTGCCCGTTTGGACGGTTTGACCCATGAGGTTGGTGATTCGGAATTCTGAATTCGGAATTCGGAATGATGAATGCTGAATGGTGAGGATGCCATTGGTCGGGTTGGGATAAATGGTGAAGGTCCCTGAGCCTGTCGAAGGGCCGTCTTCCTCGATGCCGTGCAATTCATTGTAGATAGCATCACAATCACTGTCGCCCATTTTGAAAACCAGTTCTTCATTCTTCCAACAGCAACGGATGCCCTCCACGCTGAATTCTTCGCCTCGTGTCATCAGCCTTTCGGGGAAGAAACTCGTCATGTGACCAATGCCACATACAATAGTGCCACTGAAAACACCTTCTTCATCGCTAACTGTCAGTGCTTTATAAGGTATTCCATAGTAAACGAATTCACTCACCGCGTCCACATGCAAGGTGATGCTTTCCTCGCCCACGCTGACTTCCCACTCATCGCCTTCCTCTGCGTTGAAATCATAAAGCACGGTAAATTCCTCCAAATCCTTGTTCCACCAATACAACACATCATTCACTTCGTACACATATTCTCTCGTCACTTCGGTGTGCTCGCCCTTATCATACAAGGTGTTGGTTCGGATAATGATAGTCACTTCCTTGTGGTTGATGGTCGTGTCAGCAGCACATTCCAGATGTTGGTAGGTAATGCTGCCGTTTTCGTTCTGGATTTCGTAGTACCATTCCGTATTTAAGGCAGGCCCGTCCGTCATTTCTATGAAATTGGTGAAATCCTCCCAATAGTAAGCAAAGGTATAGTTTTCCAGACTTCCATTTGGAATGTAAACAGGGATGTTTCTGTCGACACCTTGGAAAGAGGTGGCGTCCAACGTAGGAGGAATACTATTATAGCAAGTGATACTTTGGAGTTCATCACAATCGTAGAAAGCTTTCTCGCCTATGCTCACGACAGTGGTCGGTATGGACACGCTCGTAATATGGCTACTATGAAAAGTTTTGGGAGCAATAGTATCAATACCTTCCGGAATGGACACGCCACCGTCAACGAACCGACAATTACCGAAAGCTAAGCTACCAATGTGGGTTAGCGTTTGGGGAAGATTAGATTGAACTATTGTATTATCTCCTCCAACGAACGCAGAATTGCCAATATAGATCAATGAATCGGGCAACGAGATTGAGGGGAAGCAAGCGACATGAAAAGCAGCATCATTGATTCTCTTGACTGAATTCGGAATGACAAGGGGTTGCGAATTTTGTGCATACGACGCAAAATGAAAAGCAGCAATTCCAATCTCCACCACATCATCTGGAATGATTGTGTTTTTCGTGCCAAGAATCAAGATTTTCGAATCACGTTCAATCAAAGCGTTGCCCTCTACATAATAATTGGGGTTGTCCTCATCAACGATTATGGATTCCAATCTAAAACCACTGCCTAAGCCCCGTTGAGCAATGTAAGTCACTGAAGCTGGGATGGTATAGCTTGTAATACGGCGGTTCGCAAAAAAAGTGTTTTCTTCAATTCTTGTAACGCCTTGGGGAATCGTGATGGAGCCCGTCATATACTCAAGCCACCAAAACGCGCCCCATCCCAGCGTTTCAAGGTTTTGGGGAAGCGTCAGGGAACCCGTAACGCCAGAGCAACCATAGAAAGCCACCCTACCGATGGAACGAATGTTGTCAGGCAGGACCAAGCTGCCGGTAATGCCACTGCAATTATAAAAAGTACTATCCCCGATGGCCACAATGTCGTAAGTGGTGCCATCGTGTTCAACCGTTTCGGGGAAAATGATATCTCCCTGGGGACGAGGATAACTGCCCCAACCGCCACTTGTAGGAGGAACCAAAGCCACTTCGTGGGCTTCCACATCAGTAATTTTGTAATAAAGTGTCTGCCCCGACTCACAAGTTGCCGAGAAGTCAAAACTGGATTGTGCGATAACACTTAAATTAAAGGCAACTATGGCCGTGATGATTAAAAACAACTTTTTCATAGGTCTAATTATTTGATTGTTATTTATTTAATTCAAAATTTAAAGATTTAAGATTTAAAGATTTACACCGCATTGACAATTTCCTCAAAGGTCCTTGTGTCGTCCGTGAGGTTCATCTTCATCTGCTTGATGCGGGTCTTGCGGCGGTAGTACGACTCGGTCTGGGTGTCCAAGAGGATGGAAATCACCTGGTTGGAGAAGCCGTTCTTGGAGAGGCAGCAGATGCGCACATCCCACTTGCCGAGTTTGGGATAGAGTTCGAGGAGGCGCTGCGAGAAACCGTCGTACACCAAGTCGGTGAGGCTGATGAAGTCGGCCCAGTCGTCGTCGCTGAGGGCGAAGTTCATCGTGTCGGCGGTCACCTGGTCGCCAAGGGCTTGCGCCGTGGTGTAGACCTTGTTGCGCCCCATGATCTTGCTCGTCATCAGCAGGTCTTTTTGCGAGAGCGTCTGACGGTCGCGGCGCAGGTCGTCGTTGGTGCGAATGAGGTTTTCCATATCGCTCACCAGCTCGTGGATGCGGTTTTGGTCGCGCTCCACCTGGCTGCGGAACTGCTCCACGGCCAATTTGTGGTCGCTCACCTTCTTCCTCACAATCAGCACGATGACCAACAGAGCGATCACCGCTGCAGCAATGATGAGCCAAAGTTTGAGGCTGCGGTTGCGGAGCAGGCTCTCCATCTCGCTCTTCTGCGCCTTCAGCTCATATTCGGCCTTGAGGCGTTGAAGGTTGTCGGAGGCATGTTCCTTGTCGGCCTGCATCATATTTTGCGTGAAGAGGTCTTGGTATTCCATGGCCTGCTCGAGATGGCCTTCGTTGTAGGCGATGGCGTAGAGCGTTTGGTACACCGACATCTTCAGTCCGGCACGCTCGCTGCGGAGGGCGGCTTCGAGGTAAGGCTTAGCTTCGGCGTAGTTATCTGTGTAGTAATATAATACACCCATCGTCATGTTGGCGATGTCGGTGTTATTGTCGTCAAGCTCGCCCTCCAAGGCGCGGCGAACGCAAGTCATGGCTTCAGGATAGTTGCCCACGGGCAGGTAGTAGACGCGGCCCATCTCCAGGTAGATGTCGCTCTGCATGGCCTTATCGTTTAATAAGGTAGCGATGCTGAAGGCCGTGTCGTAGTAATGCTTGGCTTGGGCGAACTGTTCCAGCGACTTCGCCACGCGGCCACAGTTGCGCATCGTGGTCATCACGGCAGTGGAGTCGTCGATTTGGCGGAAGCACTCAATGGCTTCGCAGTGCATCTTGAGGGCATCGTCGAAGAGGCCGTGTTTGTTGTACATCGCGCCAAGGTTGTCTTTGAGTTGGCCTTCGAGGCGGAGGTTTTCGGTGGTTGACTCGCAGCCTTGCATCAGCGTGAGGGCTTGCAGGAAACGCTCGGTGGCCTCTTCCGAGAGGCGTTGCTGGCGCAGTTCGGCACCTTCTTCATATAAGGCGCGGGCCTGCTGCAGGCGTTTGGCGGGAGTGTCACACGAGGACAACATCACGCCGAGCGCGAGGGTCGTTAGGATGAGTGATTTTAGTGTTGCTTTCATAGGGTTGACTTTTTTCTGTCGGGCCTTCGACGGGCTCAGGCACCTTAACTTCACGTGACAGCCAAGGTCCCTGAGCCTGTCGAAGGGCCGAAACACATCGCAAAAATATACAGAAAAAACGCTTGTCAAGAGGTTTTTGGAGGGCCTCTCGGTTTTGTCCATGCTTTTTTGGATTGTCCAAATTTATTTCATTGAAAATCAATAATGTAAATTAGACATAGACAAAATTTTGTCCCTATGAAAAATGGGCGACTTCCGAAAAAATCGCCCAAAATCTAATGAAATTACACAAAAGGTGTTACACAAAAAGTGTAACACTAAAAGTGAAATCAAAAAAAAGACGCTGCCGAAAGGCAACGTCCCAGACATAATGAGATTCCCTGCGGGAATGGAGGTTATTCCGTGATTATCAAGCGGCGGCATGTAACGCTTGACATTCGTAAATTCCACAAGCCGCCGCCTTTTAACATCACAATGGTTCTCCATTCCCCGCAAGGGGAATCTCAAACTACTCTTTCTCGTTCCGCATCTTGACAATCTCTTCCTGTTTGTCCTTCGGCGTCGGCATGTACTGGTGGAACTCCATCGAGTAGTTGGCGCGGCCGGAAGTGAGGTTGCGCAAGGCAGTGGCATAGCCGAACATCTCCATCAGCGGGACGAAAGCATCCAGTTTCTGCGAGCCCTTACGGAAACGACGCATGGCCTCGATGCGACCACGGCGCTTGTTGACGTCGCCCGTCACATTGCCGATGTAGTCGTCGGGTGTGTTGATTTCCACCTTCATTACAGGCTCGAGCAGCACGGGGCTGGCTTTCATGAAGGCCTGCTTGAAGCACATCTGGGCGCAGAGTTGGAAGGCCATGTCGCTGGAGTCGACGGGGTGCGAACTGCCATCCACAAGGACGCACTTCACATCCACGACGGGATAACCCGCGAAAGGACCTTTGTTCATGGCCGCGGCCAGACCCTTCTGCACCGAGGGGATGTATTCCTTCGGAATGACGCCGCCCTTGGTGATGTCGACGAACTCGAAGCCGCCGCCCGGGTTGGGCTCGAAGCGGATGACGGTGTGGGCGAACTGGCCCTTGCCACCAGTCTGCTTCACATAGCGGTAGTTGCACTCGAACGGTGCGGTGATGGTCTCGCGGAACGACACCGAAGGTGCGCCCACCGTGACCGGCACCTTGAACTCTTCCTTCAGACGGTCGACGATGATTTCCAGGTGCAACTCGCCCATGCCCGCGATGATGGTCTCTTCCGTCTCCTCGTCGAAGTGGGCGTGGAACGACGGGTCTTCGTTGCAAAGCTTGGCCAAGGCCTCGCTCAGCTTGCTGCGGTTCTTCTTGTCGTCGAGGTTGACCTTCATCTCGATAACCGCAGGCGGTATATTGATGGATTCCAACAAGATAGGTTGCTCCTCATCGCAAAGCGTGTCGCCCGTCTTGGTGTATTTCATACCCACGAGTGCCACGATTTCGCCTGCACTTGCCTCGTTGATTTCCTCGCGTTCCTTCGCCTTAATGCGGAAGATACGACCCACACGCTCGTTCTTCAGTTTGTTGGTGTTGTAAACGCTCATGCCGTTGGTCAGCTTACCGCTGAAGATGCGGATGAAGGTCTGCTGACCCACATACGGGTCGTTGATGAGCTTGAAGGCCAAGGCCGAGAAAGGCTCGTTTTCGGAGGGGTTGCGACGATAGGTCTTCTCCTCATTGGCGGGGTCGTGCGCGATGACGGCGCCCAAGTCGTTGGGCGAAGGCAGGTAGTCGACGATAGCATCCAAAAGGAGCTGGATACCTTTATTCTTATAGGCGGCACCACAAAGCATCGGCACCATCATCAGTTTGATGGTGGCCTGACGGATGGCGGCCATCAGCTTGTCGGTCGGGATTTCGGCATCCTCAAGGTAAAGCTCGGCGATTTCGTCGTCGAGGTCGGCGACCTTCTCTATGAGGTTGCGGCGAGCTTCCTGGGCCTGCTCCATCATGTTTTCCGGGATGGGACCCACGATGCGTTCCTTCTCAATGAAGCGCACCGAGTTCATCTGCACTAGGTCGACCATGCCCTCAAAATCGGACTCTGCTCCGATGGGGAGATGCAGCGGCACGGCGTTAGCGCCCAGATATTTATGCATCTGGTTGACCACCTCTTGGAAGTCAGCACCCGTGCGGTCCATCTTGTTCACGAAGGCAATACGGGGCACGCGGTATTTGTCGGCTTGGTTCCACACCGTCTCTGATTGCGGCTCCACGCCACCTACGGCGCAAAACACCGCCACCATGCCGTCGATGACACGCAGCGAGCGTTCCACCTCTACTGTGAAGTCGACGTGACCGGGAGTATCGATGAGGTTGATCTGATAGCCGTTCCAATGGGCAGTGATGGCTGCCGAGGCGATGGTGATACCGCGTTCCTGCTCTTGTTTCATAAAGTCCATGGTGGCTTGTCCATCATGCGTTTCACCCACCTTACGGTTGACGCCCGTGAAGAACAAGATGCGTTCCGAAACCGTCGTCTTACCAGCATCGATATGCGCAGCGATACCGATGTTTCTCAATTTTGAAATGTTTAAACTCATTATTTTATCTGATTTTCAATTATTTGCGAATACAAATCAAGGACTTGATTTGGGTTGCAAAGGTACAACAACTTTTCGAACTGACAAAACTTGATTATTAAAACCCTCCTAGCTTCCCCAGTTATCCCGATCCAGACTTCGGTAGTTAATAGCCTCTGCCAAGTGTCCCGTCTGGATGTTCTCGCTACCATCAAGGTCGGCAATGGTGCGGGAGACTTTAAGAATTCTGTCGTATGCACGAGCAGAAAGTCCAAGCCGGTTCATGGCATTTTTGAGCATATTACGACAGCCATCATCCAGGTCACAATACTTCTGGATAAGTTGCGAGGTCATCTGTGCGTTGGCATGGATGGTCGGATACGCCGCATAACGTTCTTCCTGGATCTTTCTCGCCTTGATTACGCGCTCGCGCACCGCAGCACTCGATTCCCCTCTTTGTTTGTCAGACAGGTCTTTATAGGCCACAGGGACGACCTCCACGTGCAGATCGATGCGATCCATCAAAGGACCACTGATACGATTCAAGTATTGTTGTACCATACCTGGCTTGCAAGTACACTCCTTATCAGGGTGATTATAGTACCCACAGGGGCAGGGATTCATCGCCGCCACCATCATGAAGTTGGCAGGGAAGTCGACCGTCATCTTGGCTCGTGAGATGGTCACGACTCGATCCTCCATTGGCTGTCGCATCACCTCTAAGACCGTGCGTTTGAACTCTGGGAGTTCGTCAAGAAAAAGCACCCCGTTGTGAGCCAGCGAGATTTCCCCAGGCTGTGGATAGGTGCCGCCGCCCACCAAACCAGCATCGCTTATTGTATGGTGCGGACTACGGAATGGCCGTATCCTCACCAATGAGGCGTTGCGCCCGACCAATCCTGCCACAGAATGGATCTTAGTGGTCTCCAAGGCTTCAGCCATAGTCAAGGGCGGCAGTATGGTAGGCATACGCTTGGCCAACATGGTCTTACCGCTTCCGGGAGGCCCGATGAGAATGACATTATGGCCGCCCGCAGCCGCAATCTCCAAGGCACGCTTGATGTTCTCTTGCCCCTTGACGTCGCTGAAGTCCAGCTCTGAATCGACATCCCGCCACGAGTCAATGGCATCAATACTTACTGGCTTTATTTCTTTTTCTCCATTTAAGATGGATATGACCTCGTGGATGTTGTCAACGCCATACACCTCCAATCCCTCCACCACTGCTGCTTCGCGCGCGTTGGCTTTGGGAACAATGAGGCCTCTGAAACCGTCTTGTTTCGCCTTGATGGCAATTGGCAAGGTGCCTTTGATGGGTTTGAGTGTGCCGTCAAGCGAGAGTTCTCCCATAATAATGAACTGCTCCAAAAGGTCAGCATTGACTTGCTCCGATGCGGCCATAATGCCTATGGCAATCGGCAAGTCATAAGCCGATCCTTCCTTGCGGATATCGGCGGGCGCCATATTAATGACGATTTTTTTGTGAGGATAGTAGTATCCCAAATTAATGATGGCGGCTTGGATACGCTGTTGGCTTTCCTTAACCGCGTTGTCGGGCAGGCCGACCAAATAGAAGTTGATGCCTCTGTCGATGTTAACTTCAATGGTGACCTGAATTGCTTCGATGCCGAAAAGGGCACATCCAAATGTCTTTACTAGCATAATACTTCGTGTTTAAAGTTTCATGCCGCAAAGATGCAAACCTTGTCAAGAAAAAGCCGTTGATTAAACGTTTGTAGTCGACAGCAGTCGTTTGTTGTCGTTTGTTGTCGGATATATTGCTGATTATTACTTCTTTGGTTTATAACCAGATTCTTGAAAAACTAGTTGCAAATCTTTTCTCTCAATGAGTTTCTGGAGCGTAGTCTCATGATTCGAGACATATGCACGTATGATATTCAAGCCGAAAAACTCACCCAGACGCGAGGGGGCGTCGTTGCTGTAGGCTTGAGTGAAAGGCCCGTCACCAAAAAACATCATGTAGGCATCCAATTTGGCATCGTAGAGGCGACGATTACCGACAATATCGGCCCAAACCTCTCCTTCGTTCTCCACCGCCCATTGCCATTGATCGGACGAATAGCCGAGCAAGGTACTATCAGGCAACTTGGGACACATCGCTTCTATAAAGAAATTGCGGCGACCGTAAAACACCATCTCGCCCACCACTTGACCTTGTTTGCGCCACTCGTAGAGATAATTCATATAAAGCTGCTCTGCCACTTCCTTGGATATGGTCGACAAATATCTCCGTAACGAAATATACCTAGGCATGCCAATTTGGTCGTAGATCTCCTCGTCATTCAAATACCAATCCAAAGAAATGACCAACTGGTTGTCGATGATTTGAACTGGCGGTTCGTCAGGATGGACACCGGTGATGCAAGTGTATGCCTTTTTAGGTAGTTCAATATCAGGATAATAGTAATGGAAATGCGCCAACACTTCCTCCACCAAAGGCTCCACTTCTTTCAAGTCAGGAAAAGCGGCTTTCACCTTCTCATGCAGAACTATGCTAAACGGGTCAGTGGCAAAGTCCTTTAGGTATTTCACCGCCTCAAGATTGTTGAGGTCACCGCTGAGGAAGATACGGTAATCGTTCTGAATCTTCATCAATTCATTTTGGAAGTCAGCCGTGTCCAAGTTAAACAGCACCTCTTCATAACGATTGAATTCCAAATCGTAGGGCTCAGGAGTGATAGTGAGTTTCGCTTTATATGCAGGCTCTTGTTCCTGGCAGGAAGCCATGACAAGAAAGAGACCAAAAAAGGCCAAGGTTTTTGCTATTGTTTTCATCTTCATCAGATTAATTGTTGTCTAAGCATCTCGTATGCCATGATTGCAGCACGGTTGATGACGTTCTCGCGGTCCTTGCCGAAGTTGAAGCATTTCGATACGACACCCTTAGAAGACGCCACCCCGATCCACACGGTGCCAACGGGAGTCTCTTCTGTGCCTCCACTCGGACCAGCAACACCTGTCGTGGCCACTCCAAAATCAGCTTCCATCAGATCGCGAACACCCGTGGCCATGCGTTCCACCACTTCCTGACTTACGACGCCGTGTTTTCCAATCACCTCAGCAGGCACACCCAACACCTTCGTCTTCATCGGTGTAGCATAGGTGACCGCAGTACCTTTAAAAACCTCGGAACTGCCAGGAATCAACGTGATGACATGGGCAATATTGCCGCCCGTGCAACTCTCTGCCGAGGCAAAAGTCATTCCTTTATTAATTAATAGGTCAAAGATCGTACGCTCAATAGGCTGGTCCTGCATGGCAAAGATATATTCGGGAATCAGGGCCGTCAACTTGGCGATTTCCCTATCTAAGGTCTCATGAAGCAGTACGGCATCCTCATGTCTGCCGCTCAGCCTCAGGCGCACCATGCCGTGCTGTGGCAAGTATGCTAAAGAAAAGAATGGGGGCAACGCGTCTTCCCATTCTTTTATCTTGTCGGCCAAGAACGACTCGCCTATACCCGTAGTCATGACGACACGCTTCTCGTAGGGCACAGCATGAAAGCGTTGTTTGATACGAGGCAGCAGTTCATCAGTGAAAATGCCTTTCATCTCAAACGGCACACCCGGCATAAAGGCAAACACCACGCCATTTTTCTCCAGCCACATACAGGGAGCAGTGCCATAGGTATTCGGGATATACTCACATGCCTTCGGCAACATGGCTTGGCTGCGGTTACGTTCGCTCATCTGGAAGCCACGACGTTTGAACAGCGAAACCACATTATCGTATGCAGCCTGGCAAAACACCAGTTCCGTATCGAAGAACTTACAGACCGTTGGCTTCGTGATGTCGTCGGCCGTAGGACCCAACCCACCAGTGACCAAAACGAGGTCGGCATCCATGCAGGCATTGAAAGCGTCAAGGATAGCCCTCTCAGAATCACCTATGGTCAAAGTAGAATCCAGCTGGAAGCCCGCACTCGAAAGATGCTCACCCAGCCACGCCGCATTGGTATTAATCACTTGTCCGATCAGCAGCTCATCACCAATCGAGATATTCTTTATGACTATTTCTTTCATCATTTTTCAAATTTGTGCAAAGATAGGCCATTTTTCGAGCCAATCTCACAAAATAACGGGCATTTCAAATAATTTCGTATCTTTGCGTTCCCAAATTCAACAGGATTATGAACCAACCTATCCCCGCTTCCCAGCTCGTCCTCAATAGCGAGGGCGCCGTATATCACTTGAACCTGCATCCCGACCAACTGGCCGACGACGTGTTGTTGGTAGGCGACCCTGGTCGCGTCGAGCTCGTTGCCTCTTTCTTCGACAAGATTGAGGTGGAACGCCAAAACCGCGAACTCGTCACCCGTACGGGTTATTTCAACGGCAAACGCATCACCGTTCTGTCGACAGGCATGGGCACCGACAACTTGGACATCGTGATGAACGAACTCGACACCTTGGCCAACATCGACCTAAAAACCAGGATGCCCAAGGAGGAGCATCGCACATTGAACCTCATCCGTCTTGGCACCTGTGGCGCCTTGCAGCCCGACATTGAAGTTGAGGATAGCTATGTGGCCACTCGCTACGCCATTGGTTTGGATGGCTTGATCTATTTTTATGAGAAAAACAGGGAAGTGAACGAGATCGCCATGCGTGATGCATTCATCGAACAGATGGGCTATCCGAAAGACCTGCCACTGCCCTATGTCGTGGGATGCTCCAATGAGTTGTTTGACCGCCTGGCACAAGGCTACTATCAAGGGGTGACAGCCACGGCTCCAGGCTTCTATGGTCCTCAAGGCCGCACGTTAAGGATGAAGCTCGCCTATCCAGAACACAATCGCAAGATCGAGTCGTTTAGTTATCAAGGGTGGCGCGTGTGCAACTTCGAGATGGAGTCATCGGCGCTCTATGGCCTCGGAAAAATGATGGGCCACAACTGCCTGACCATCTGTGTCGCCATAGCCAACAGGGTGACTGAAAAATTTGCCACCGACTACCATCCTTATGTAAAAAAACTCGTTCTGAATACACTTGAAAGGCTGTCCGGGAAATAAAAAGCAGGAATTAATCAAAAAAAAGTGAGTTTTTTTTACATTTCTGCTTTTGGTATGAAAAAAATGTCTACTTTTGCAGCGCAAAAATTATGAGCAAAATCAATTAATCAAAAGTAAAGTATAAGAAAAAGCTATGAAGAAAGTATTTATCGCAATCGTTGCCTTTATGGCATTGTCCTCCTCCGTGATGGCTGCAGGACATGTTGATTCGGTCCGTTACTTGACCACCAAGTTTGGTCAAAACTGGTTCATCTCCGCTGACGCTACCGCCAACTGGTGGCAAGGCAGTATGAGAGTTCCGGAAGGCTACAACAACACTTACACTGCTGTTGAATGGGGCAAGCCCACCTTCGGTTTCACTGCCAATGTCGGTAAGTGGATCAACCACAAAACTGCTGTCAGACTGAGATATAGCAACACCAGAATCAACAGCTACATCAACCGTGCTCCTCACGGAGAGAATGATGGTCTTGGTTTCATGTACGAAGAGAATGCCACTCCTGTTGAGGGCAACGTCTACGCTACCACCATGCGTTACCACAACCTGATGGCCGACTTCATGGTCAGCCCCATCGACTTCTTCCAGGGTTACTACAATGAAAACAGAGTTTGGACTCCCGTCCTCTACGTCGGTGCTGGTACTGGTTACACCTCTGGCGATTTCTTCGCTCTGAAGTCCATCATCAACAACCTTTCCAAGAATAAACCCGAAGTCGCCGGCAACTTTGAACTGGCTGTTAGCACTGGCTTGCTCAACAACTTCCGCCTTGGCGAACATCTCGATCTCAACCTTGATATCAACTGGACGTTCCATCGTTGGACCATCGACTCATGGGCTGCTGAATTTGAACAAGGCAACCTCAGACCCAAGAGATTCGACAACCTCTATTCTGCTGCTTTAGGTCTCACCTATTACTTCAGCAGAGAGTATGACCTGCCCAACAACTGCTGCGATGAGATGGACATCATGCGCCGCAAGCTCGACAGCCTGATGAACCTTCCCGCTCCTGACCCGATCCACGACACTGTTGTGAACTTCGTGAACGTTCAGACCGAAGACATCATCAGCTATCCTTTCTCCATCTTCTTCAACCGCGACTCCTATGAGCTGATGTCGAGAAGAGACCTCATCAACCTGAGAGAGATTGCTGAAGTGGCCAAGAAGAACAACTTCAAGATCCGCCTGAGAGGTTCTGCCGATAGCGCCACCGCTACCCCGGCCTACAACCAGACCCTGTCTGAGAACCGCTGCAACAAGATCAAGAGCGAGCTTATGTCGATGGGTATCCCGGAGAGCCAAATCATCCTGCTGCCCGTGGGCGGTGTTAAGGAACTCGATCCTACCGAATTCGACCGCCGCGTGCTGGTTGAGCTCATGCAGGAAGCTCCTAAACAATAAACCAATCAACACAACAAAAAAAAGCCTGGCGGTTCACGTCAGGCTTTTTTTGTTGCTAATTGAAAAATGATTCCTATCTTTGCATCAAATAACATTACTAACCAAACTTCTTTAATATGAAAAAAACCATCTTAATCTTGGCTGCCCTGCTCATGATGGGCAGCGCAGCATTCGCCGGCGGTGGCTTCGACATCGCCATTGGTCCTAAAGTCGGTTTCCAGACTTCTAAACTGTCGTACAACAAAGCCGACATCAAGTCCGGATTCTCGAACCATTTCACGGCAGGTGTCTTTGGCCGTGTGACCGTTGGCCGTCTCTATGTGCAACCCGAAGTGTTGTACTTCAAGACCTCCAATGTCTTTGACGCCCATGTCGTCGGTGTGGAAAGCGACAACCTGTTCAACCTCCCCACTGGTGCCAATATCAACGTCACCTTGAACCAGATGAACATTCAAGTTCCCATCTTGATTGGCGTCAATGTCATCGACCTCGACCTTGTCACCCTGCGTGCACAAGTGGGCCCCACCGCCAACTTTGTCCTGCAATCGAAGACCGTGTATGACCAAACCTACACCCTTAATGGTCAAACCGAAGAGTTAGCAAACACGACTACCGACCAGGAATTCAACCCGAAGAGCATCTCTTGGGGTCTGCAAGCTGGCCTCGGCGTTGACGTGCTGAAGCGCTTCACGCTCGATATCAACTACAACTTCGGTCTGAGCAAGATGTTCGAAAAGTTGAACGAAACGCAACTGGGCGAGACTTTCGACTTCAGCAACATCGACAACACCAAGCAAAACATGTTTATGGTGACTGTGGGCGTCAAATTCCTTTGATCACCCAACTAACATCCATAAAAAAGGGAGCAGCTCTTGAGCCGCTCCCTTTTTGTTTTTAGAAACAAATCGGATTAGAAGAGGACACCCACTTCAATGCCAATACGGTTCTGAACCATGTTCAACTTGGGGTCACGATCACCAATAGGTTTTCCGTCTACAATGTAATTGCCATAATAGTTGGGTCTAACGGAATTGATGTTGTTAATGAAGTCGTGTGAGAAGTAAACACCAGCGAAAAGACGGGTTGATTCATCAAGGGCATACTGAGCACCGGCACCAATCTTCAAGGAAGCGCGAAGGTTGCTGAACTCTCTGTCAGTGGCAGCATAATCGTTCGCATTGTCATCCTTTACCTTGACTCTTTCAGCATAGCCGAGACCACCACCGACTTGTGCATAAGCGCGAAGCGGAAGATTGCCAAGCTCGTTAGTCATCATCTTAAGCATCAAAGGAATCTCATAGACAGTTGACTTGTAGTATCTATCGACACGGAAAGGGTTAATGAGTGTAAGTGAGTCATTAGCATTGTAGAAGCTGTAGTGACCACGATTCATGTTCACATTGATACCTGAAACAATGGCGTAGTTCTCGGCAAAGTAATACTCAGCCACGACACCAACGCCGAAGCCTGTTCTCATGCCTTCACTTTGAGCGGCACCTGTTGTAGAACCAGTCCAGTCAAAGCCAGGACCCAATTTGAAACCAAAGGCAAATCCTTGGTTCTGTGCTGATACGGTCAGCGACATGGCCAACATAAGGCCAACGATAAGCAAACTTTTTTTCATTTGATTATAGATTTAGGTTAGTAATTTGGGACAAAAGTAGTCTTTTTTTTGATAACAACGTCAAATCGCTGAAAATTTATAACTTTGTAGCATAAAACCGAACCTCAGAAATCATATGAATACACACATTCCCAACCGACTTTTTATCCGCAACAGAGCCAACCTCGCGGCTCAATTGCCGCCTAAATCGGTGGCAGTCTTCACCGCCAACGAAGCCATGCCGCGCAACGGAGACGAGTTTTATCCTTTTAGGCAACAATCAGACTTCTTTTACCTCACAGGCATCAACGAAGAGAATGCCTATCTCATCATAGCTCCCGATTACCCCGACGAAACGATGCGTGAGATCCTCTTCATTGAGCCCTACGATGAAGTGAAAGTCACCTGGCAAGGCGAGATGCTCGATGCCAAACAGGCCACGGAGCTCTCGGGAGTAAAATCCGTCAAAGGCAGCGATGCCTTCTGGATGACCTTAAACGACATCGTCTTCTCCGGTTACGGCGACACCATCTTCTTGAACAGCTATGAATATCCGAAATACGAATGCGCTGTCGAAACCATACAGAAACGCTTCGTACAACAGGTCAAGACACTCTATCCAATGCACCAATACGGTCGCACCGCCCCTATCCTCAATGCCTTGCGCATGAAGAAATCAGAGGACGAGATCGATATCACAAGGCAAGCTTGTGGCATTACAGCAAAGGCCTTCCGTCGCTGCCTTGAGACCGTCAAACCTGGCATGTATGAATACGAGGTGCAAGCCGAAATCGAGTACATCTTCAAGCAAAACAACGCCACAGGTCACGCCTACGCGCCCATCATCGCAGGAGGCAAAAACGCCTGCTGTCTGCACTATTCCAAAAACCAGAGCCTCCTCAATGACGGGGACTTGCTTCTTTTCGACATCGGCTGCGAATACAAGAACTACTCCTCCGACCTCAGCCGCACGATACCTATTAATGGCAGGTTCACCCCTCGTCAAGCCGAGTGTTACAATGCCGTGCTTCGCGTGATGAAAGAAATCACCAAATTATATAAACCGGGCGGAACTATCAACCTTATTAATGAGACCACCCATAGGCTGATGGAACAAGAGATGATCAAACTCGGGCTCTTTACCGCCGATGATGTGATGCGCCAAGACCCCAACAAACCCTTGGAACGTAAATACCTCATGCACGGCATGTCGCACCATATCGGACTCGACGTCCACGATAGCATCGACAAGTTCAAACCTTTTGAACCTGGCATGATACTTACCTGCGAACCCGGTATCTATATACGCGAGGAAGGCATAGGCATCCGCATCGAGAATGACCTCTTGATCACCGAAGGCGAACCCGTCAATCTGTTCGAGGGTTTGCCAACCGAAATCGAAGAAATTGAGGCGGCGATGCGATAATATTTCTATTTTTGCAAAACCATGTAGAGGCGTGGCGCACCGCGTTTCTACACAAAACGAATTAACAACAAAAACAAACCAATATGTTCAATAAAGACGTTTACAGTGGCCGTCGCGCCACATTGAAAAAGATGATCTCGAAAGGCATCGCTTTCTTCCCTGCCAACAACGAGGCTCCCTTCAACTATCCCGACAACACATATATCTACCGTCAGGACAGCAACTTCTCCTATTTCTTCGGACTCAACCATCCCGACCTGGTCGGCGTCATCGACTTTGAGAGCGGCGAGGAAATCCTCTTCGGCGTGGATGTAACCATCGACGATGTCATCTGGTGCGGTCCCCTGCCCTCACTGCAGGAACAAGGCGACCGTATCGGCATCACCGACTGCCGCGACTTCAACCGCTTCGGCGAATACCTCCAACAAGCCATGGCCAAAGGCCGTCAGATTCACATGCTACCCACCTATCGTGGCGACACGCAGATCCAATGCGCCAACTGGCTAGGGTGCCATGTCGGCCAGGTGAAGGAGCACGTCAGCTTAGAACTCATCAAGGCCGTCATCGCCATGCGCGAGGTAAAGAGCGAGCTTGAAATCGCCGAGATGGAACGTGCAGCCAACACTGCCTATTACATGCACACCACTGCCATGAAGATGTGTAAGCCTGGCATGGTCGAGCAAGAGATTGCTGGTGTGGTCGAAGGCCTCTCGCTATCGGGCGGTGGCCCTGTGTCGTTCCCCGTCATCCTCAGCGTTGATGGTCAGACCCTGCACAACCACGGTCACCACAACGTGCTGAAAGAAGGTCGTATGATGGTATGCGATGCAGGCGCTGAGACTGAGAATTATTACGCCTCCGATTTCACCCGTACAACCCCTGTGGGCGGCAAGTTTAACCAACGCCAACGCGAGATTTACGAGATTGTGCTTGCTGCCAATCAAGCTGTAGCTGCCAACACACGTCCCTACATGCCTTACATGGTGATGCACACCCTCGCCTGCCGCACCCTGATTGAAGGTCTGAAAGGCGTCGGCCTAATGAAAGGCGACACCGAAGAAGCCCTGATGAACGGCGCCCACTGGCTCTTCATGCCTCACGGCCTCGGCCACATGCTGGGCATGGACGTGCACGACATGGAAGGCCTCGGCGAGACCTACGTGGGCTACGACGAAATCACGCCGCGCAGCACCAAACTTGGATTCAGCGGCTTGCGCTGTGGTAAGACCTTGAAGCCGGGCTTCGTGGTTACCGACGAACCAGGCATCTATTTCATCCCCACCCTCATCGACATGTGGAAGGCCGAAGGCAAGTTCAAGGAGTTCATTAACTACGACAAGCTTGAAACCTACAAAGACTTCGGCGGCATCCGCATCGAGGACGACCTGCTCATCACCGAAGACGGCTGCCGTATCCTCGGAAGGCCGATTCCAAAGACCGTCGCAGAGGTCGAGGACATGTGTGCCCAAGGTCGCGAATGGATAAAGATGCCAGGGCTTTATTAAACGACAAAAAAAGCGAGGTTCGCCTCGCTTTTTTTATTTAAAACTCAATCACCAACTTCACATTGACATAACGCGGCGTCAGATAATTGTTGATGCCGTAATAATAGTTGTCGATGTATTTTACCCAAGTGTAGGATATCGTATTGGGAATATTGAGCAGATTGAAGACGTCAACACTCACAAACATATTCCTAACATAACGCAATGGGTTGTTCTTGCTGAAACTACTGGCCTCACTGATGAGTTGTTTGCTGAAGCCAATATCGACACGACGATAGGCTTTGTAGTGCCCCGTAGGATTATAAAAGTCGGAGTTGTTATTGTTGATAGGCAATCCCGTCCCAAAAGTCAACGTCATATTGACGCGCCATGTAGGTGCATTGGGAATGTAATCCTGGAAAAACAGCGAGAAATTCATCAACTGATTGGAGGGACGGTAATGCCAACCCAACGATATCGTATCGGCCACCTGATCATCGGTATGGTTATAGAAGGGAAGCTTCTTACCCTCAGCATCCACAAGATAATAATCTCCGTAGATATCCTCCTTGGTCTGCATAAACGAAAGACTCGCCCAACTATCGATACCCTTCACAAACTCGCCATTCACCTTAAAATCAAGACCAGTGGCGTAGGCACGAGCCTTTTGGTCGGCATAATAGCGGATACGCACATTATCGATATCGTAAGGGATGACGTGTGTGAAATACTTGAAATAGGCTTCCGATGTCAAGATAAACGGGCGGTTCCAAGCACGGAACTTGAAATCGTTGCCCGCCACAATCTGATACGAACGCTGAGCTTCGGCCTTATCGTATAGGTTGCCGTCCATTTTGCGGATCTCGCGATAGAAAGGCGTCTGGTGATACACACCGCCTGAGAGTCGGTACACCGTCTCACGCTTTTCGTCTTCGGGTTTATAGGCAATGCCAGCCCTTGGGCTGACATACACCTTTTTGTTATATCCCCAATAATTGGCACGGAGTCCAGCGGTGATCACCAATTCGCCCTTGTCTTGGAACGGAATCGTCAACGAGTTTTGCACAAAACCATCCAAGTTGTTAATGGAAAGGACATTATGTGCTTTATGCGAGAAATCCATACCAATTTCGGGCAACACTTCTGGATAGCCACCAATCACATCAGGGATATGAGGAAGGGCATAGCCCGCCGAATCCATCAACTGCCATTCATCCACCACATCGTCGATATCCTGATGCTGGAAACGAACGCCCCATTTCAACAGGTTCTGATCAAAAGAGTAAAGGCCTTTGTGGTCAAGGTTATAAACCTGTGCATAGAAACCGTTACGCGCATGTTTTATCATCGTTCCGACCTCGTGGTCTTCAATCACTTCGCCCAAATCCTCTGACCCAAAAGAAGTATTTCGGATACCGAAATGGTATTGTTCCTGAATGTCAAACGTCTCAGTCTCATAGGCGGAATAAGCCGATGCTATCCACTTCAGGTTCATGTCTTTGTTCGGCTTATATGACAATGTCATCGCGCCAAGACCCGTTGTGTAGTCGTCAACCTCTTGACCATCGAAATAAACATTGACCTGTATCGGGAAATCGAGCGTGCCACTATTGAATCTGGCATTCTGAGGGATGAGCATATAACGGTTCTTGGAATAATAACCCAAGAATGACAAATCCCAGCGTTCACTGAGCTTAAAGTTGAACAAGGCTTGCGCGTCTGCGAAATTGGGTTTGTAATCACCCTTGGTATTCATCATGCCAAGCACCAAGGCGGTATTCTTATAACGAGCGCCAACCAAATAGCTGAACTTCTCGTTTTTCGTCGCGCCTTCCACATGGGCCTCAGCACCAAGCAGACTCAATGTCAACGACCCGGCAGTCTCTTTAGGCTTCTTATAGGTCACATCAAGAACCGATGACATCTTGTCGCCATACTCGGCAGCAAAGCCACCAGCCGAAAACTCGATATTTTCAACCAATTGCGAGTTGACAAAACTAAGACCTTCCTGCTGTCCCGATCCGACAAGGAAAGGACGATAAATCTCGATTCCATTGACATAGATCAGGTTTTCATCGAAGTTGCCGCCACGCACACGGTATTGCGAGCTCAATTCGTTGTTGGAAACCACGCCCGGCAAGGTCTTAATAAGTGTCTCAACGCCTCCTCCCATCGTCGGCAAGAGCGTTGCTTGCTTAGCGTTCAAATGTGTCAGGCTCGAGGCCTCAACGCCTCTACCACTGATGACCGCATCGGGCAGGACGGTAGCTGTAGAATGAAGCACAATGTCGAGCTTGCGCTTCTCGCCTCTCTTCAGTCGAACCGTGGCTTGCTTTTGCTCATAACCGATATAGGAGAAATGAATAGTCCAAGTCGAATCCGACAGCAATTTCAATTCGTAATAGCCCCTTGAGTCAGTCGTATAACCCACCAAAAGCTCGGGAACCACCACATTAGCCATCTCAACCGCATGACCTTGCCCGTCAGTCACCTTACCATATACAGTGGCAGTAGGCAGATTTTGGGCAACAGCCACCATTGAGACGAACAATAATGCTATGATGAACCTAACTCGCATGAATGGATAACTGAAAAAGCTTGGAAATATTATCTTTGAGAAACGATTTGGCACTACTCAAACAAAAAAAGCCGCTGCGCAAGGCACAGCAGCTTCGATATCATTTTCTCATCGGAATTACCAACGTTCGAGGTTACCCTTTTCGGCAGATTCCATGATGGCAGCGTAAACGCCCTTCTTGTTGATGGTGCGAATGCCAGCAGCCGAAACCTTCAGCACAATCCATTCATCCCATTCCGGAACATAGAACTTCTTGATTTTCAAATTCGGTTCAAACGTTCTCTTCGTCTTCTTGTTGGAGTGAGAAACATTGTTGCCGTGCATGACCTTTTTTCCTGTAATTTGACAAACTTTTGACATGACTCTTATCCTTTATTATTACACTTGTCTTTTTTCTAACGGGCTGCAAAAATACAAATTTTTTCTTTTCAAAACCCTTTTCTGCAAAAATTACATTAAAAAAACCGCTAACACCCCACTTTTTCCCATTCTCAACTCTTCATATGAACATCCACCTGCGGGAAGGGGAAATGCAGACCTTCCTCAGGGAAAGCCTTGTAAACCAGTTCGTTCATATTGAACAACACATCAAAATAGTCTTCGGGTTTCACTCTCACCCTAACGGTGATATCAACGGAACTTTCACTCATCTTGATAAGCTCAATAATGGGCTTCGGGGTTTTCAAAATACGCGGATCGGCATCACAAAGGCGTTGCAGAACGGCTTTAGCCTTATCATAATCGTCGCCATAAGCAATGGAGAACACCCAGTCTACACGGCGTTCCATCTCTTTGTTGAAGTTGGTAACGGGACCGGTTGACAAAGCCCCATTAGGCAAGATAACGGTCTTGTTGTCAGGGGTTAAGATGTGCGTGCTGAAGATCTGAATTGAACTGACCCGACCTTCGTAGCCTTGTGAAGCAATGAAATCGCCCACCTTAAACGGTTTAAACAGCATGATCATGACGCCACCAGCAAAATTCTGCAATGTGCCGCTCAACGCCATGCCAATAGCCAGTCCTGCGGATGCCAGCAAGGCCACTAACGAGCTTGTATTAATACCCAAAATGCCTACAATGGCCAAGACAAGGAAGAAAGTCAATAAGACCGAGACGAGACTCATCACAAAAGAAGCCAACGAAGGCTCTGGATTGCGACGCAACATCATCTTGGTCAAGCTCTTCTTAATCAACTTAATGACCCAACGGCCAAGAAGAAGAACCACTATGGCGGCAACGAACTTCAAGCCAAAGGGAACAACATATTCCTTAATCAAATCAGGGAGCCAATCCGAGACGGGGGTAGTGGCCAGTTTTTTGACGCCATCCACCATATTATTGACAGCCGTAGTATCCTGAACGGTCTCTGTCACTTGCTCAACGAGGGTGTCTGTTTCCATATCTCCGAAAAATTTAGCATGCAAAGGTACGGATATTTCATTAATTCCGTAATTTAGCACCCTAAAAATTAACGATGGACCTGCATAAAATCAAAGCATATTGCAAAGACCCCAAAAACCGTAGCACGGTCAATGTTGGGCTGTTTATACTACTGATAATCAGCTTCCATTTTATTTATTTGGGATGGCAGGCCATAGGTTATTGGCCTATTGGGAAAACAATAGAAAAGCTTATGGTTTGGTCGGTAAACCTGGTCTACAGCCAATCTTGTTGGTTATTGGAACATGTTTTCCGTATCGACATCACCACTATCAGCCACATGAGATCAATCGCCACTCCCAATAATGCTGGAGGCTGGGCGCGTGTCATCATCGCCCCCGACTGTGCTTGCCTCAAACAATGGATGCATTGGCTCTTCCTCATGATTCTCTTTCCTGGCCCATGGAAGCACAAACTATGGTATATCCCCGCTGGACTCGTCATTATCGAGTGGACAAATGCCATTCGCATCTGCGGCATATTAATGATGCAGATTCCGTGGCCCAACAGCTTCCACCTTGCCCACGACTATGTTTTCAAGGTGTTCTTCTACCTCGTCATCTTCCTTATGTGGGTGCTCTGGGTGGAAAAGTTCTACAATCCGTCAATAAAAGCCAAACAACATGAATAACACTCCGATCATCTTCATCCTCGACGCTGGCGGCACGGGATTCAAGTTCTCAGCCGTGCAAGAGGCTCACGAAATCATCGAACCCTTTACCATCCCTTCAGCGGCGCCCACGCTTGAAGAGGTGCTCAAGAAACTTATCACAGGTTTCCATGAGTGTGAGAAGCGTTGTGGCTGCCAAGCCACCGCCATCAGTTTCTGCTTCCCAGGTCCTGCCGACTACCCCAACGGCATCATCGGCGACCTACCCAACCTGCCCACCTTCCGTGGCGGTGTGCCTTTGAAACAAGTCCTTGAGAACGAGTTCCACGTGCCCGTCTTTATCAACAACGACGGCGACCTCTTCGTCTATGGTGAGGCGCTCGGCGGACTGCTGCCCAAGGTAAACCGCATCTTGGAGGAGCAGGGCAACCCGAAACGCTACAAGAATCTCTTCGGCGTGACCCTCGGCACAGGTTTCGGCGGTGGTATTGTCATTAATAAGGTGTTGCTCAACGGCGACAATTCGGCTGGCGGCGAGATCTGGTGCTCGCCCAACTGCCTCTACCCTGGCGCCATCGCCGAGGACAGTGTCAGCATCCGTGCCGTGCGCCGTGTTTACGCTCGCGAAGCTGGCATCACCATCGATGAGGCACCACAGCCCTACGACATCTTCAAGATTGCCCAAGGCGAACAGCAAGGCAACAAGGAAGCCGCGCTGAAAGCCTGGGATGAGCTGACCACCGTACTGGCCGACGTCATCGGCAACGGCCTGCGATGCACCGACGGTCTAGTCGTCATCGGAGGAGGACTCTCGGGTGCCTGGCCCGTATTCATGCCTATGCTCATCCGCAAGTTGAACGAACCTTACCAAGTCAATGGCAACACCATCCCCCGCATGGAGACCGAGGCCTTCAACCTGATGGACCCCGAAGACGTAAAACGCTTTACCGAGAAGTCGGGAAAGATGGTCAAAGTGCCATTCAGCGACCAAGAAGTTTGGTACGACCCGAGCAAACGCGTCGGCATTGGCATCACCGCCCTTGGCACCTCCTCGGCCGTAGCTGTGGGCGCCTATGATTTCGCCATTGAGCAGCTGAAATAAATTTATCAACAATCGTTGTTGATAAATTGCGCCCCGAAAAAGCATTTTTTCGGGGCGCAATTGCTTCTTCTTTCATAACTTCGCAAATTGAAAAAGAGCAAAGAAAAACCTATTGCATTTGTATTTAATTTATTAAATATCAATAAAATGAAACCAAATCATACTCAAATGGAATTTGAGGGTGACCTATTTAGTGGACTTGAGGAACCGGAAGCGGTGCAGCCGGAGGCCACGCCATACGACAAGATTATTGAAACGCGCAAAAACGCCTCTTTTGCGGCCGAACAGATAGAAAGCCAAGACGAGGTTCAGGTAGTGGAAAGAAACGACATTTCGGAAGAGAAGCCGAAAATCGAATACCACTCCTACCCCATCGAAGAGGTTAAGGCTGCCGCCAAAGCATATTTCCATGGCGACGCACTGGCAGGCGACGTATGGACCAATAAATATGCTTTGAAGGACAGCGACGGCAATATCTACGAACTTACCCCTGACGACATGCATCACCGAATCGCCCGAGAGATTGCCCGCATCGAGCGCCGCTATCCCAACCCGATGAAGGAAGAGGAGATCTTTGAAGTGCTGAAGGACTTCCGCTACATCGTGCCACAAGGCAGTCCCATGACGGGCATCGGCAACGATTTCCAAATCTCGTCATTGTCGAACTGCTTCGTCATCGGCAACAACGGTGACTCCGATTCCTATGGTGGCATCATGAAGACCGACCAGGAACAGGTGCAGCTGATGAAACGTCGCGGTGGCGTGGGTCACGACCTGTCGCACCTCCGTCCCACTGGTAGCCCCGTCAAGAACTGCGCTCTCACCTCCACCGGCGTGGTGCCTTTCATGGAGCGCTATTCCAACTCCACCAAAGAGGTGGCTCAAGATGGACGCCGCGGCGCCCTGATGATGACCATCAGCATCAAGCACCCCGACTCTGAGGCATTCATCGACGCCAAGATGACCCAAGGCCGCATCACCAACGCCAACGTCTCGGTGCGCATTACCGACGAGTTCATGCACTGCGTCAAGGAGAACAAGCCCTTCATCCAGCAATACCCCATCGATTCGCCCAACCCGAAATACACTAAAGAAGTGGACGCCCGCGCCTTGTGGAACAAGATCATCCACAATGCATGGAAGTCGGCCGAACCTGGCGTGATGTTCTGGGACACTATCATTCGTGAGTCCATCCCCGATTGCTACGCCGACCTAGGCTTCAAGACCTTGAGCACCAACCCCTGCGGCGAGATTCCGCTCTGCGCCTACGACAGCTGCCGACTGCTGGCCATCAACCTCTATAGTTATGTCGACCACCCGTTCACGCCCGAAGCCCGCTTCAACCACCAGCTTTTCTCGAAGCACGTGGCCATCGCCCAGCGCATGATGGACGACATCGTCGACCTTGAAATCGAGAAGGTGGACGGCATTTTAGCTAAGATCGCTGCCGACCCCGAAGACGACGAAGTCAAACGCACCGAGGTCAACCTATGGAAGAACATCAAGGCGAAATGCCTGCAAGGTCGCCGCACAGGCATAGGCATCACCGCCGAGGGCGACATGCTGGCCGCTTTGGGCAAACGCTACGCCTCCGACGAAGCCATAGCCTTCTCCACCGAGATCCAAAAGCTGTTAGCCTACAACGCCTACCGTTCGTCCGTCAACCTGGCCGAAGAACGAGGCAAGTTCCCCATGTATGATGCCAAACGCGAGGAGAACAACCCCTTTATCAAGCGTCTGCGTGCCTTGGACGAAGACCTCTACCAGAAGATGACGCGTGTGGGGCGCCGCAACGTCGCCATGCTGACCATCGCCCCCACAGGCACCGTCAGCATCTGCACCCAGACCACCTCAGGCATTGAGCCGGTCTTCATGGTGGCTTACAAACGCCGCCGCAAGGTGAACCCCAACGACAAGGACGTCCATGTGACCTTCACTGACGTGACAGGCAACTCGTTCGAAGAATACAACGTGTTCCACCATAAGTTTATCACTTGGCTTGAGGTAAATGGCTACAACGTGGATGAGGTTTTGCATTACGACGATGAAAAACTCAACGCCGTCATCGCCAAGTCACCCTACTACAAAGCCACTGCCAACGACATCGACTGGGTCAACAAGGTCAAAATGCAAGGCTCGATGCAGAAATGGGTCGACCATTCAATCAGCGTCACTGTGAACGTGCCCAAGGAGACGACAGAAGAACTCGTCAGCCAGATCTACATGACTGCATGGGAAAGCGGCTGCAAGGGCATGACCATCTATCGCGACGGTTCGCGCGACGGCGTGTTGGTCTCCAAGGACGAGAAGAAAGAGGAGAAAAAAGAAGCCAAGCCACGGGAAGGTGTTCGTCCCGACGACATCAGAGAAACGGTTGCACCACAACGTCCCAAAGAGTTGGAATGCGACATCGTACGTTTCCAGAACAACTACGAGAAGTGGATCGCCTTCGTCGGCAAGTTGCATGGCAAACCCTATGAGATTTTCTTGGGCAAAGCCGAGGACTTCTTCCTGCCACCCTACGTCGAAAAGGGTGTAATCATCAAGGAGAAAATCAAAGGCGAGACCACCCGTTACGACTTCCGTTACAACGACAAGGATGGCTATGAAGTGCTGATGCAAGGCCTGTCGCGCTCGTTCGACAAGGAGTATTGGAACTATGCCAAACTCATCTCAGGCATCCTGCGTCACGGCATGCCTATCCAGTATGTAATAGAATTGGTGCAGAACCTCAATGTTGAGGAAGAGAGCATCAACACTTGGAAGAACGGCATCGCCCGCGCCTTGAAGAAATACGTGCCCGACGGCATGGTTGACGAAAAGGAAAAATGTCCCAACTGCGGCGAGAAACTCGTCTTCGAGGACGGTTGCAAGCACTGCCGTAACTGCGGTTACTCCAAGTGCGGATAAGCCAAGAAGCAAACAGTTGTTTTTTTATCTTCATAATGGTGGGTCGCCGGCGCTTGCGTCGGCGATCTTTTTATAAGCCGAACAACACCTTGGCATTCGTCGTTGCGGCCTCAGCAAAGTCATCCAATGACATTTGCAGTACATCGGTCATCCTTTGAGCCGTATGAACCAAAAACGCAGGTTCATTGCGTTTACCGCGGCATGGCACTGGAGCCAGATAGGGTGCATCCGTCTCCAAAACAATCCTATCTAAAGGAAGATTAGGCAGATAATCCTTTACACCACAATTCTTATAAGTCGTCACGCCTCCTAAACCAAGATGGAAGCCCAAATCAATATAGACTTTGGCTTCTTCTTCTGTCCCAGTGAAACAATGCATAATGCCTCGCAAGCCACCGTCTTGCTTCTTTTCAAGGATCTTCACCATCTTGTCGAAGGCATTACGGCAGTGAATGGATAGCGGCAAACCAAGTTGCTTAGCCCATTCCAGTTGGGTCTCGAAGGCATCAAGTTGTTGCTTCTCAAAGGTCGCATCCCAATAGAAATCGAGGCCTACCTCCCCCACTCCGACATAAATGCCACGATCAAGCTCCTTTTCCATCGTGGCCAGCACCTCTTTGTAGTCCTCCTTGACTTCCTCGGGCTGCAGGCCCATCATCACTCGGGTACTGTCGGGGTATTGCTCATGCAGATCAAGCATAGGCGCGATGGTTGAGGCATCCACATTAGGCAGGAGCATCATCTTCACACCTGCATCCAAAGCACGTTGAACAGTCTCGTTTCGGTCGAGGCTGAATTGGTGGTCGTAAATATGGGTGTGGGTGTCGATGAGATACATAGTCAGTACAAAAAACTATCGTAAGGATACCGTATTGCGTGCATATCTCGGATTTCCTTGTAAAGCAAATCACGGAATTCCTGGTAGTTGTCACGGTTCTTGGCGGAGATGAAGATGCAGCTTTCATTCATCTTGGCCATCCAGGTCTTTTTCAGATCCTCGTATGAGACATTTCGCTTGGTAGGTGGTGTCAAATCGTCGGGGTCTTTCTCCTCCCAAGTGTAGGCGTCGGTCTTGTTGAAGACGACAATGGTCTTCTTGTCGGCACAACCCAGCTCTGCCAAGGTCTGGTTCACTACCTCCATCTGCGCCTCGAAGTCGGGATGCGAGATGTCGACCACATGCAGCAGGATGTCCGACTCACGCACCTCGTCCAAGGTCGACTTGAACGACTCCACGAGATGATGCGGCAACTTCCGGATAAACCCCACAGTATCGGATAAAAGGAAAGGTAGGTTATCCACCACCACCTTGCGCACCGTGGTGTCCAAAGTAGCAAAGAGCTTGTTCTCGGTGTAGACCTCCGACTTGCTCAGCAGGTTCATGATGGTCGACTTGCCCACATTGGTATAGCCAACGAGTGCCACACGCACCAATTTGCTACGGTTTTTGCGTTGCACTGTCTTCTGCTTGTCAATATCCTTAAGCTTTTCTTTCAACAAGGCGATGCGTTCCAAAATCAAGCGGCGGTCGGTCTCAATCTGGGTCTCACCAGGACCACGCATACCAATACCACCACGTTGGCGCTCCAAGTGGGTCCACATACGGGTCAGACGAGGCAAAAGGTATTGGTATTGTGCAAGTTCAACCTGTGCCTTGGCATGTGCCGTATGGGCATTGGAGGCAAAGATATCAAGGATAAGGCTCGTGCGATCAAGGACACGACATTCCAAAGCCTGCTCCATGTTACGGGCTTGCGTGGCGCTCAACTCGTCGTCAATGACGGCAATCTCTATGTTCTCCGCCTTGATGTACTGTTGAATCTCCTCCAACTTGCCCGAACCGAGATAGGTCACACTGCTCGGTCGGTCCAATGGCTGCACAAAACGCGCCACGGGCACACCGCCAGCTGTCTCCAACAGGAAAGCCAACTCGTCGAGGTATTCCTCCGTACGCTCGCGACCTTGTTGTTTGCTGGCAACGGCAATAAGCACAGCCCTCTCGGGAATCTTTTCGTATGTGATAAAATCTCCCATTAATACTGTCTGAATCCTATGATTTTCCTTACCTCATTCAAGGTCTTTGCCGCGCTCTCGCGAGCCTTCTCGGCGCCCATGCGGGCGATGCGGTCGAGACGTTCAGTATCTGATGAGAACTCGATGATGCGCTCACGAATCGGAGCAACGGTCTTCTCCAAGTCCTCTGCCAGTTGTTTCTTCATGTCACCATAGCGGATGGAGCAGTCGTTCCACTTTTCGTCGAAGTATTTTACCGTCTCGGGCTCGCTGACGATGTTCATCATCGTGAAGAGGTTCTGGATGACTTCGGGCTTGGGGCTGTTAGGCTCGGTCGGGCCGCTGTCGGTGACGGCGCGCATTACCTTCTTACGCATGGTCTTCTCGTCCTCGAAGAGGTAGATGCAGTTGCCGTCGCTCTTGCCCATCTTGCCACTGCCGTCCAATCCCGGCACTTTGACGGCATCGCCACCGAAGTAGTAGTTCTGGGGTTCGGGGAAGAACTCCACCTGATAGATATTGTTGAAGCGGCGCGCGCACTTGCGGGCCATCTCCATGTTCTGCTCCTGGTCCTTGCCCACAGGCACCCATTTGGCACGATGTTGCAGGATGTCGGCTGCCATCAGCGTGGGATAGGTAAACAAGCCAGCATTCACATTGTCAGGCTGTTGGCGAGCCTTCTCCTTGAAGGTCGTCACGCGGCCCAACTCACCGATATAGGCGTTCATGTTGAAATAGAGATACAACTCGATGGTCTCCGGCACATCACTTTGGATGTAAATGGTTGCCTTTTCGGGATCGATGCCGCAGGCGAGGTATTCGGCCAAGATCGTGCGGGCCGAACGCTGTATATTCTCCGGCTTGGGGTGCGTGGTCAGTGAGTGCCAGTCAGCGATGAAGAAGTAGCAGTTATAGTCTTCCTGCATCTTCACGAAGCTACGCACGGCACCATAGTAATTGCCGAGGTGTAGGTTTCCAGTGGGGCGGATGCCGCTCAAAACGATGTCTTTCATAGTGTGCTGATTTTGGGTGCAAAGATAATAAAAAAGCCTGCTTCGCGAAGCAGGCTTTTCGAGGTTTTTTGTGGCAGCACTTCCTACGACCAGCTCGGGAACATTCTTTAGAGCTTAATGTCGTCGCCACTGGCGTTCTGGAAGTTGTACTGCAAGACGTGGAATTCGGGCATCGACTGCACCTTGAATTTCTTGCCGTATTTCTTCATCCATTTGCGGCGTATCGAAAACAGGCCATCTATGCAGAGGTAAGAATAGATGAAGGGGTGCACCTGCAGGGTCAAGTGGTTCTCGTTTTGGTCGACCATGAGGTACTTGAGGTGGTTTTCGATCTCGTCAATGAAGAGGATGGCGGGGCGAATCTTGCCTTCGCCGGCACACACAGGGCATTTCTCCTGCACCTGCACCTCTGTCTCGGGACGCACACGTTGGCGCGTGATTTGGATGAGGCCGAACTTCGTCGGAGGAAGGATGGTGTGCTTGGCACGGTCGTGGGCCATGGCCTCCTCTAAGGCATCGAATAATTCCTTGCGATGTTTGGCTTCGTGCATGTCGATGAAGTCAACAATGATGATGCCACCCATGTCGCGCAGACGCAGCTGTCGCGCAATCTCCTTGGCGGCTTCGATGTTGACCTGGAAAGCGTTGTCTTCCTGCGAATTCTCCTTGTTCACACGATGGCCGCTATTCACGTCGATGACGTGCATGGCCTCAGTGTGCTCGATGACAAGGTAGACACCGTTTCGAATGGTGACGATCTTACCGAAAAAGCCTTTGATTTGCTTTGTGACATTGAAATAGTCAAAGATGGGCTCTTTGCCTTTGTAAAGCTGCACAATGTCGACCTTTTGCGGTGCGAAGGTCTGAATGGTTTTCTGGATCTCTTCATAGAGTTTCTCGTCGTTCACATGGATGTTGTTGAACGACTCGTTAAGCAAATCGCGCAGCATGACGCTGGTTTGGTCCATCTCGCTGACCATTCTGCCGAAGGTGGTCATCTTCTTCATCTCGATGATGCACTGTTCCCATTTGGAGATCAGCGAACGGAGGTCGGCATCGAGGTCGGCCACTTTCTTGCCTTCAGCGACGGTGCGGATGATGACGCCATAGTTGGCGGGCTTGATGCTCTGGATCAGACGGCGGAGGCGGTTGCGCTCCTCGCTGCTGCGGATTTTTTGGGATACCGAAATGCGGTTGGAGAAGGGGACGAGGACGAGATAACGTCCCGCAAAGGAGACCTCGGCGGTGATTCTCGGTCCTTTTGTGTGGATAGGTTCCTTGGCGATTTGCACCGGAAGCAGGTCGCCCACATTGAGCAAATCTCCAATCTTACCGTTCTTGGGAAGGTCGGGCTCAAGCTTGAACTTGTCCATAGGCACATCGTCGCCACCTACGACCGCCTTCTTGTATTTCATCAACGAATTGGCCTGCAAGCCGAGGTCAAGATAGTGCAGAAATGCTTCCTTGGGATAGCCCACATCGACGAAAGCTGCATTGAGGCCAGGCAAGATTTTCTTCACCCTACCCAAATAAACGTCACCAACTGCAAACTGGTTGTTGGTCTTTTCTCTGTGAAGTTCGACAAGCGAATTGTCTTCCAGAAGAGCGATGTCAACCTCCGAAGCGTGCGAGTTGATGACCAAGTCGCGCGTCACCGTCTTTACTGCCACAACCTCTTGCTGTTGTTCTTCAGACATAGTGTTTTTACTTTGGGGTTAACGATTTGATTGATAAAACAATAACACAACAATGGTAAGTTCCAATGCTGTGTTATTGTTGTGTTTAGGCTCAAGAAGAGCTTATTTCTTCTTGTGTCTGTCCTTTCTCAAGCGTTTTTTGCGCTTGTGAGTCGACATCTTGTGTCTTTTGTGTTTCTTTCCGTTTGGCATAATATAAGTATTTTTATTTGTTGTTTTTACTTAACAGCGTTCATGAAGGTCTTGGCAGGCTTGAAAGCGGGAATCTTGTGGGCAGGGATGGTGATGGCGATGTTCTTGCCAATGTTACGGCCAGTCTTTTCAGCTCTTACCTTGATGATGAAGCTGCCGAAGCCTCTCAGATAAACATTCTCACCCTTAGCCATAGCGTTCTTCACAACTTCCATGAAGTTCTCAACAACATTCTGGACAGCACCTTTTTCAATGCCGGTCTTGCTTGCGATTTCAGCAACGATTTCTGCTTTAGTCATTTTTTCTCTTATTTTAATGGTTAGTTATTTTGTTTGTCGTAAATTTGCGGCAAAGGTACGAACATTTTCAATACGAAGACTCTATTAATGCAAATTTTTTATTCTAATGAGTTATAAATAAAGAATTTCGCCTCAGAAAACACGATGAACATCACACACGACACCTTAATTAATTGGTATGCCGAAAACCACCGCGACTTACCTTGGCGACACGACCCCACCCCATATGAGGTCTGGCTCTCCGAAGTGATCCTGCAGCAGACACGTGTCAACCAAGGAATGGACTACTATCTGCGTTTCATCGAGAGATGGCCCACGGTGACCGACCTTGCCAAAGCCTCGGAAGAAGAGGTCTTGAAGATGTGGCAAGGACTAGGCTACTACTCGCGTGCCCGCAACCTGCATCACTGTGCGCAACAAGTCGTAAAAGAATATGATGGACGGTTTCCTGCCAATTTTGAACAACTCAAACAGTTGAAAGGCGTCGGCGACTACACCGCTGCAGCCATCGCATCCATAGCCTTCAACCTGCCCCACGCCGTGATCGACGGCAATGTCTACCGCGTGTTGGCCCGGCTCTACGACATCGACACACCTATTAATATTAATGAAGGACAAAAGCTCTTTGCCCAACTCGCTGACGAACTCCTCAACCGCGAGCAGCCAGGCCTTCATAACCAAGCTGTGATGGAATTCGGGGCCCTCCACTGTACGCCAAAGAATCCCAAATGCCTATCCTGTCCCTTACAAGCCCATTGTCTGGCCTTCGCCCACCAGACCGTGCTGCAACGTCCTGTGAAACTACCCAAGACCAAAGTCACTACAAGATATTTCAACTATTTGGTTATCAGAACAAAAGACGGCATTTACTTACACAAGCGCAGCAATAACGACATTTGGAAAAACCTCTACGATTTCCCCTGTATAGAGAGTGAAAAAAGCCTCTCTGCAGAAGAGGTTATTGCATCGGAACAATTCAAGCAACTCATTGAAAACAAGCCTTTTAGCATAATCAAAATATCCCCTGTCTTCACCCACAAACTGACCCATCGTACCATCCTGGCCCAATTCATCGAAATAAAACTTGAAAAAAAATATTGCGGATTGAAACAAAAGATTTATTTTTGACGCCCGAAAAGGATTTGGGCAGTTTTCCCATTCCACGCTTAATCGACTTATACTTAAACAATTAAAAAAACTACACAATGGCAAGCATGAACAAAGTTATCCTCATAGGCCGACTTGGGAAAACCCCGGAAATTACCACTTTTGAAAACGGCAACAAGAAAATATCCGTTACCATGGCCACCTCAGAAAGGTATCGCGACCGCGATAACAACTGGGTGGAACAAACCGACTGGCACAATATCGTGGTTTGGGGCAACCTCGCCAATGACATCGCTGATGGACGCCGCAACTACTCAAAAGGCGATTTGATGTATGTGGAAGGCAAACTCAGAACCCGCCAATACACCGACCAGCAAGGGGCCGTCCGCTACGTCACCGAAGTGAATGCCGACAAGATGATGCAACTGGCTCCTGCCCGTCCCGCCCAACAATCATCGTATGGTCAGCCCTACACAGGAGAACAACCCACAGGTTACACCCCAATCCCTTCTGTATCAGAACATAGCGACCCGCTTCAAGGCAGCGATCCCGAAAACGATCTGCCCTTCTAATCAACCCTAACGACTACAAATCTTACATCATATTAGCGGATAGTTTATCCGCGTATGGATTATTTTCCTAATTTTGCAGCGCTAAATATAAAACACACAGCTTTGGAAACACCCGACCCTGACCCTCTCATAGGACTGCTCACCGTTGTTTCAAACAACTTTTTCACTGGATTTACCGTCAACGCCATCATCGGATTGGTCGTATTATGCCTACTCCTCATCGCTTCGGCCTTGATATCGAGTAGCGAGACTGCTTTTTTCTCCTTGCAGCCTGCCGATATCGAAGATCTTGAAACACGAAGCGACAACAAGAGCAAACTCGTTTTGAGTCTCCGCGAAAAGCCGAAGACCTTGTTGGCCACCATCCTGATTGGCAACAACTTCGTGAACGTCACCATCACCTTGCTGTCGACCTACATCATGGCACAGCTGTTCGACATGGCGAACCACCCAGTGGCAGCCTTTCTCCTCGAGGTGGTCATCGTTACCTCGTTAATCCTCATTGTAGGCGAGATCACACCTAAGATCTATGCCAGCAAAAGGCCCGTCAAAACAGCCCGTTTCATGGCAAAGCCCTTACGTTTTCTTATCGGATTCTTCAAGCCCTTGAGCAAGCTGCTGGTCAACTCCACCTCGTTCATGGACAAGCATTTGGAAAAGAAAAAAGGCGAAATCTCCATCGAAGACCTCTCCACTGCCGTCGACATCGCCACTGAGGAATCAACCCCCATGGACGAGAAGCAGATGCTGAAAGGCATCGCGTCGTTCAGCGAGAAGGAAGTCAGCAGCGTGATGATACCGCGCGTCGACATCATTGGCGTGGAAAAAAGCATGGAGTTCACCGAGATGCTTGCCATTGTCATCAAAAGCGGATTCTCAAGAATTCCTGTTTACGAAGAGACTATGGACAAGGTGGAAGGCATACTCTATGTGAAAGACCTTCTACCCTATCTCGACGCCGAATCGTATGAATGGCAAAAGCTCATCCGCCCCGCTTTCTTCGTCCCAGAGAACCGAAAGATCAATGACCTGTTCCAAGACTTCCGCGAGAAGAAAATCCACATCGCCATCGTGGTCGATGAATATGGCGGCACCTCTGGACTGATCACCATGGAAGACGTCATCGAAGAGATTGTGGGCGAAATCAACGACGAGTTTGACGAAGCCAACGTAGAAGACCATTTCAAGAAACTTGACGACGGGTCTTATCTCTTTAAGGCACAGACCAGTATCGTCGACTTCTGCAAGGTGTTTGGCGTCGACGAAGGCTACTTCGAACCCATGCAAGGCGAAGCCGACACCCTCGCCGGCCTCATCCTCGAAATCGAAGGTCGCATCCCTGAGATCGGATTCAAGTTCAACTTCGAGAAATTCCACATGGAGATCACCGATGCCGACAGCAAGCGCATCAAGGAGGTAAAAGTAGTATTTGATGAAGAATAATATAACCATATCACTGGTGGCTCTTGCCATCGCTCTCATCGTTGTTTCGTGCGACCGCGAGCCCAATTACCTGCCCAAACCGCGTGGCTACTTCCGCATCGACCTTCCCGAAAAAGGCTACACCCAAGTCGACACGATCGAACGTTACAGCTTCGAGTGCCCTAAATACGCCCAAGTCACTCCCGACCCCTATTCGCCCAACGAAAAAAACTGGGTCAACATTGAGCTGCCCCAATTCAAAGGCTCCATCCATCTGACCCACAAACCCGTGAACGGCAACCTGGGCGATTATCTTGAAGACGTCCACACTATGGTGACCAAGCACTTGCAGAAGGCCAGTGGCGTGCGCGACAGCTTGATTGTCAACGAAGAACATCAGGTTTATGGCATGTTCATCGAGATGGACGGCAAAGGCGTGGCCACCCCGATGCAGTTCTACCTCACCGACAGCACCCGCAACTTCGTACGCGGCGCATTATACTTCAATTTCCAGCCCAACAACGACTCAATGCAGCCCGTCATCAACTTCATCAGAGAGGACATCAACCACTTGATTAATACCTTCGAGTGGAAATAATTTGAGGTTTTTACCCGTCTTTTCAAAGAAAAACACTATTTTCGCGGCGCGAAATCAATTTTTGCGCCGATGTAAACAGAGTATTCACTTTAAAGAAAGGGGGAAGGCCTATGATTAACAGCCTGAAAATCGGGAACTTGACCTGGCGTCATCTCAACAACCCAACGGAAGAAGACTTTGAATTCCTGAAAGACCGATTTCATTTCCACCCTTTGGACATCGAAGACTGCAAATCCGTTAACCAACGCCCTAAAATCGATATTTACGACGATTACTATTTCCTTATCCTGCATTTCCCCAACTTCGACCGTCAGAACAAGTTTGTGAAAATCAAGGAGGTGAAGATCTTCTGGGGCAAGGACTACATCATCTCTATCGAGAAAAACCCCTGGGGCGTGTCGCAGCTCTTCAACGAATACGAAGAACGCATCCAAAACGAGGAGGAGATGAACATCCGCAACTCCGACATCCTGCTCTATCGAATCCTCGAAAAGCTGATGACGGAATCGGTGTATTTGCTGCGCAAAATCGGTCTGGATGTCGAGTTGATCAATCGTGAGCTGCTGCAGGAGAAACAGGTGAAGATCATCGAGCGCATCAGCGTGACACGCAAAAACCTCATCCTCATCAACACCATCTTCAAACCTCAGTTGAGGCTCTTCCATCTCTTCGAGACAGGTAAGGTGACTGGCTTCACCGACGATGTCGAGTTCATGGAAGACTACTGGGGCAACATCCTTGACTACCTGCAAAAGGTATGGGACATGACCGAGGACTACGAAGAGTTGATTGAAGGCCTGTCGATGACTTTCGACTCGATGCAGACCAACAAGACCAACGAGACGATGAAAATCCTGACGCTGGTGTCGACCATCATCCTGCCTTTGACCTTCATCACAGGTCTTTACGGCATGAACGTAGGACTGCCTTTCCAAGACAAGGCATGGGCTTTCTGGGGCATCATGGGATTTATGGCGGTGGTAGCCACAGCATTCTATATCTATTTCAGGCACAAAAAAATGATGTGATCACATCATTTCACCAATAGCTTCTCGTATCTCACCACATTGCCATTGCACATTAGTTTGACAATGTAGCATCCCCTATTGAAATCCTGGGGCAGGTTCACGGCGAAGTCGCCGACAGCCTTGCCGCTGGCCTTCAGCACCGTGTGGCCACAAAGATCACAAACCGTAACGGCATCAAAACGATTGACATTGCCACTCACATGAAGCGTCTGTCCGCGTTCAATCGGGTTGGGGAAAAGAAACACCGACGATTGCATCTCCTCGATGGCGTTCCACGTGGGGTCCCAAATCATGCGAGCGTATTCAGGATGGTCCACAAAGGGGTTGCGGTTATGCTGATAGTCGTTATAAATAGCATTGTTTCGGTCGATTTCCTTCTGACTCACAGGGTCTTGCTCGTTCCATCGAAGCAACAGCTGAATAGCCCAGGGCTTGATTTCCGACTTGGTAGTCATGTCGCTGGAACCCCAACTGCCATCTTCGGTGTAATAACGCACGCTCATATACATTAGGGCGCGGGCCAGATCGCCTTTATACTCATCGATGGGCTCAAATGCCGTTCCCGAGAAGCCGGGGGTCTTGCAAGTGCCGAGTTTTGAACCGTTACGCGACGTCCAAGAAGCCGAGCCCACCTCACCATAGGCGTAGTTATTGCGGCGACCGTTCACATAGCCATCTGTAGGGAAAATGTGGTGTAAGTCTGTGCGAGCCGTGCCGTCATTGTTAAACCAGCTCTGAGGCCACGAATGCTCGCGGTTGTAGCAGTCACCTTCTCCGCTATAGTTGCCACACTGATCCTGACCTAAATAATAGGTATAAGGAGGGGTGCCACCAGGGCGGTCGGAATACATATCCCACACCACACCGTTGCCTTTGTTGTCGGTGCTCCAGAAAGCATTCCACAACTGGGCATACGATACGGTAGTGTGACCTTTGATGATGTTGTGTAAGGCCGACTTCAGCTGATTACCCGTCAAGCCATTGGCTGAGTTATAATAGCTAGAAGGTGCCTGTGCCGAAACAAACAGCGCAAAGGACAATCCGACAAGGAGGAAGAAGGACTTTTTCATTATTGCTCTCATTCAAACACGTTGGTAAACAAATACAGTATCGCAATGACCAGCATAAACACCGAGGCTGAGAACTCCACAAAGCTCACCTTCTTGAGCATGCCTGGCGAAAACTCTATGCGAACCGTTAGGAACGACCACAAAAAGCCTGCCAAAGTGACGGCGACGAAAAACCATATCCCAAAAGGAGCAAAAAACACACTCACCAAAGCATAGAGGAATGTGTTGAAAGCAGCCAAGACAGACAACAGAATGATATCGCTCTCTTTGTTTACCGTATACATCATCTTGCCTCTCAGCACACGCATAGAGTCCACAAACAATTTTATGGCCACCACGAGCATCATGGCAAAGACCATATACTCAGCAAGGTTGATATAAAGATGTGACATCAGACGTCCCAATCCACAACCACACAAGGCCATCACGCCTTGACTTATACCAAAAATGGCTGGAATCCAGATTTTTTGTGCTGGTTTGTCGTCAGCTCTCACCAGTCCCACCGAGCGTGGCACCACACTCGAAGTCAAGCAGAGAACGAAAAGAATACTGAGAATAATTGCTGTTGCAGTCATAATTGTTGCTTTGAAAAACAGTTTGGGATTGGCCTTTGAGGCCAATCCCAAACATTAATTGATTAACCCAGTCTCTTGAACTGGCAGGTGAAGTGACGCATCAGTTCAGCCTCCCAAGTGATCTCAAGACCACGCTTGATTTCGTTGCGGCGGTCGTAAACGTTCTTCAAGGCTGCTGCAATCACGTCCATGTGGTTGTTGGTGTACACACGGCGCGGGATGCAGAGACGCACGAAGTCGTTGCCACCGAAGCGGTTCTGACGCGTGACCGGGTCGCGGTCAGCAAGCACATAACCGATCTCGCAAGCACGGATGCCAGCTTCGAGATAGAGTTCGCAAGTCAAGGTCTGGGCAGGGAACTCTTCCTTAGGAATCTGCGTCAACACCTTGTCGGCATCGACGAAGATGGCATGGCCACCGGCAGGACGCTGGTAAGGAATGCCGTACTCATCCAACTTGGCGGCGAGGTAGTGCACCTGCTTAATACGGGTCTCAACCATGTCGAATTCAATGTTTTCCTTCAGACCGACAGCCAGAGCGTCCATATCGCGGCCATTCATACCACCATAGGTCAGGAAGCCTTCGAAGGGGATGCAGAACAACTTGGCACCTTCGTACCAGTCTTTCTTGTTGGTAGCGATGAAACCGCCCATATTGACCAGACCGTCCTTCTTGGCACTCATCGTCATCGAGTCAGCGTAGCTGAACATCTCAAGAGCGATTTCCTTCAAGGTCTTGTTCTCGTAACCCTTTTCGCGGGTCTTGATGAAGTAGGCATTCTCGATGAAACGAGCGCTGTCGATATTGACCGGCACACCGTATTTGTGGCAGAGTTCGCAAGTTTCGCGGATGTTCTGCATGCTAACGGGCTGACCGCCGACGGTGTTGTTCGTCACGGTAAGGACCATGAACGGCACATTGCCCTTATTCTCTTTCAGCACCTTCTCGAGCTTCTCGAGGCTGACATTGCCCTTGAAGGGGACTTCGAGTTGCGTGTCGTAAGCCTCGGGCACGGTGACGTCGATAGCGAAGGCCTTACGGCTCTCGATGTGGCCTTTGGTGGTGTCGAAGTGGGCATTGCCCGGGATGACCTGACCAGGCTTTACGAGATAGGAGAACAGCACGTTCTCGGCAGCGCGGCCTTGGTGGGTAGGGATGACGTACTCAAAACCGGTAAGTTCGGTGATGGTGTCTTTCATATGATAGAATGAACGGGCGCCGCCGTAGCTCTCGTCGCCCTGCATCATGGCAGCCCATTGACGGTCACTCATGGCACCGGTGCCGCTATCGGTCAGCAGATCGATATAGACGTAGTCGCTCTTCAGCATGAAGACATTCTGGTGGGCTTCGTTGAGCCACTTTTCGCGTTGTTCGCGGGTGGATTTCTTAATGGGTTCAACCATCTTGATTTTCCAAGCTTCTGCAAATGGTAATTCCATAATTGTAATGTTTTAATGTATTATTAATGAATGTATTAATTGTTTTTCAAAAGAAGACAGGGCATTAAGGGCCCTATATTTCTAACATAAAGTCAGAAACGGTCACGTTCCTTGACGTTCAAATAAACCATATTACCAAAGATGTGGGGCATATCAATAATAAGGCGCTTTTAAAAAACGCTCAAAGATAGGGATTTTTTTGGAATTATAAATGATATGGACAGGATTTTTCATACTTTTGCTCCAAAATTATGCGTATGAAGAATCTACTCCTTACTCTAACCCTGGCTCTGATCACAAGCTTCACTTTCGCTGACAGCATTCTGCTTGAAGGCTTCGAATACGCCAACCACGACCTTGAAAAGCCCATAGGCTGGACCTGCGACGACGACTCATGGCTTTGCGGCTATCTCGAGAAAGACCATAACCGGATGCCACATACGGGCAACTGGTACGCCTTCTCCAACACCGAGGATTCATGGATGTATATGCCGCTATACCTGATTCCCAGCATTAATTATCGCTTTACGTGCTGGGCCATCTCTGACGGTGACTTCCAGCTGGAGTTTTGGGCAGGCAAGGAACCTCAGCCCGACCAAATGCACACCCTGCTCCTTTCCGAGACTGTCGGGGACGGAGTCTACCAAAAAATCTCTTCCTACGTCGAAGACATCCCTGAAGATTGCGAATATATTGCCATCCATGCGATTGCGGGTCAAGGCTCCACCCATCTCACCATCGACGATATTGAGTTCGACATGGTGCTGCAATACGACTTTGAAGCCGAGCCCATCACGGGCGACACCGCCATGTATCCAGGCTCGCAAGCTATTTTCCACTTCCAGGTTCACAATACAGGATACGATCCACTTGACATCACAGCACACCCCTCCACCGAATATTTCACCAACTTCAGCTGCTATGTGAATGGCGTCAACGGCATGACCTTCCCCATTCAGCCTGATGAGACCGTTGAAGCGACCATGTATGCCACTTTAAAGCCAGAGGTAGAACCTGGGTCGGTGACGTGGTTAGATGTCATGATGACCATCCCATGTGGTTGCAACACGGCCATGGTCACCTTCTGGGTGACGCCGCTCGACATAACGCAAGTTGCGGAAAGCCTTCAAGACATCAGCATCTTCCCAAATCCCGCCTCTGACTTTGTGACCATTGAGGCGGAAGGACTTCAGACTGTTTTGCTGACCGACATGAACGGGAAAGCCCTCAGCAGCTATGCTGCCAAGGGCAATTCCATTCGTATTGATGTCAGTGGCTTAAAAGCCGGTGTTTATCTCATCGCCGTCAAGACGCGCTCCACTTCTTCCTTCGTGAAGTCGATCTTGAAGATGTGATTGGGCTTCAGGTAATACATTTCATGGTCGGCTTGGAAACGCTTCTCGCCGCCTCCAGTGATATTAAGCATCACCACATCATCAGCTTTCACCATTTCTTTTTCAATAGCTTGCTGCAATGATGCTGTAGCAACGGCTGCCGCATGATAGATGTCGATGCCCTCGGTCTCTTCAAACAAGGCCTTTGCAGCATTTGCTTCGGTATTGCTCACGGCAAGAATGTCGCCATGGGTGTCCTTCAGCGCGTCAAACAACCCGCCAGCCAAGCCATAAGGCGGCTTACGGTTTGAAAGCACAGGCGCACAGATCTCGGCAGCGTCTTTTCGGGCCTGGTCGGCATCATAGGGCAGCAGTGCCCTTGAATCGGCTCTCCATGCCTCATACATGGGCAGGAAGGGTTTGTTTTGCGACACCATCAAACGGGCCTTATTCGTCCCAAAACGGCCATCTTCGACAAAACGCAAGTTGGCTTCCCAAGCGGCAATGGCGCCCGTGCCACTACCCACAGCCTGGAAATAGAAATCAGGCGTACGGCCGATGAAGGTCGTGGCCGACATCATGGTAGTGCCCATACCATCGCGACGTGCGATGTTCTTGGCACCACCTTCGGCCAAGTAGCCATCCATCTCACAGACCACATTCGAGAGGTTGATGGCATCGAAGTAGTCGCTGCCCGACTCGGTAGTGATGAGTTTCACGCAGTCGTTGAGCGGCTTGTCGAACCACAAGGCGTTGATATTGTCTTGAGGCACACATAGCAGGAGCTTGATGCCGTTGTCGGAGCAGACCTTGGCAAAGGCTCGGGCGGTGTTACCGGCCGAGGCCACCACCAGCACCTTGTCCTTCAACTCCTCACCCAGGCGCGCGCAGACCGAGAAAGCCTCCATCTCCTTGAAGGAGCAGGTGGTCATACGGGCGTTGCGCTCGGGCCAATAACCGTTAAAGGTGATATACAAGTTGCGCAATCCAAGACGATTCGCCAGCCCCTCGCTCTTGTAGGTGACAGGCTCAGAGGGGTTAGCCAACATGGTTTTGATAGGCAGCCAATCGGCATAGCGATACAGGCCCCAGCATCTGCCTTCCTTGACTTGCAACTGTTTCTTTTCATAGACGGGACGCACCAGGCTCGGCTTGTCGCACTGTTTATCATCCAATGTCCAGCCCTGGTCGTCGAAAACGCGGCCAGTTGCGACAGTTTGAAGTTGGTATTTCGTAGGAGTAAAGATCATTTTGTCACTCATAGCATTGAAATTTTCTGCAAAGATACAAAAAGTAAGTATTTGTACTGTAAATATATTTACTAAAAAAACAACTCTTTGGCAAAAGCGGGCGGGCAAAAAGAAAAAGGGTGGCAAGTTGAATTGCCACCCTTTGGGTTGTTCACTAAACCGAGGTTTAGTTTTCCAAGGCACTACCTTTCAGTGTCGTGTAATTGATACGGAAGGCGCCCACCTTACGGAGTTCCTGCTTCACGTCGGTGACGACACCCATACGGGTATCCTTATGCACCTTCAGGGCCGTGGTCAGCAGGGGACGGTCGGCCTCGCTACGCGAGTCACGCTCTTTCTGGATCCAGTCGGCGATGTCGTTGACACGGGCGAAAGAATCGTCAAGTTGGATACGCGATTCGGTACCGAGTTTGGCATCACGCGGGGGGCCAATGTAGATGGAGCTCACCAGAGCCTTGTGCTCGAGCTTTTGAATCTCGGAAGCCTTAGGCATGGCGGTCTTCACCTTCAGTTCAACATCACGCATTGTGGTGGTGATCATGAAGAAGAATATCAACATGTAAACGATGTCGGGCAGTGAAGAGGTGCTCACTTGTGGCACTTCCTTTTTCCCTTCTTTTCTGAATTTACCCATATCTCAATCCTCCTTTAGTTAGATTTGTATTCAACGGGCTCAGCCTCACTGACACGCACGGGCACAGCATCGTTGATAGCCTTGGTTTGATCTTCATTGAGTTGGTCGAGGTGCTTGTTGAATTTCTTCAGAGCAAGTTCTTCCTTCATTTCATTGAAGGCGCGTGCCAACTCATTCTGCACACTGATATACATAGCATACGAGGTACCGCGGTCGTTCTGCAGGGAGATAACGCCCTTCGACATGAGCACATCGCCCACCAGGTCGAAAGTCTTGGTCTCCACTTCAGGAGCGGTCTCGTCGCCAGGACGCGGGGTCATGAAGTCTTTGGCGAGGTCCTTCAACATGGAAATGTCGGAAGGACGGCCATTGACCAGCAACCTGTCGCTCTTGTTTACCATTACATTCATCACATTTCTTTCCTTGACTTTGACATCCTCGTCGTTTTGCTCGACAGGAGGAGGCAGACGACGGGTGATACCGTAGTCCACATCCATAGAGGTCGTCATCAGGAAGAAACACAACAGCAAGAATGCTATGTCAGCCTGCGAACTCGAATTGATTTCTGGAACTTTTCTTGCCATGATGAATATTTTTACTTTTTAACTGCCTTGTAGATAACAGAGAACAAGATTGAAATGATAGCGACTGCAAGAGTAACATAGAAGAAGTTGAGGCCCATTTCGACCCAACCGTGCGTCTTGCCGGAATAGAGTTTTTCACCGGCCTGATAGGGGAGTTCAAAAGCGCCCCTTGACATGAGGAAAGCTACAACTGCAATAATAGCAAACGCAATGAGTGCAATCAGTAAGGTCTTGCCATTGACGCCCTTGATGACGGCAGTGAAGACAACTGAAATCAAAGCGATGATAATGCCAAGTACAATCAAGATGTAGCCCCAATTCAGGAATAAGTCTGCACGAGGCGTGGGGTTACCAAGCTTGTATTCCGGCTTAATCGTACTCACAACGAGGTAGAATAAAACCGCAATGACAACAGTAACCGCTGCCAGGGCGAGAAATACCCATCTAGAAATATTAAGCTTACTATTCATGATTGATACTTTTATTATTTGTGGTATTTTGCAAGGATGTCCATGAACGAGATGGAAGCGTCTTCCATGTCGTTGACGATGCTTTCGATTTTAGCAGCGATGAAGTTGAAGAAAATCTGAAGGATGATAGCGGCGATCAGACCGAACACGGTGGTCAACAGAGCGACCTTCATACCGGAGGCAACGACCGTCGGGCTCATGTCACCAGCAGCGGCGATGTCATCAAAGGCCTGGATCATACCGATAACAGTACCCATGAAACCGAACATAGGAGCCAAGCTGATGCAAAGACCAATCCAGCTCAAGCCGCTTTCAAGCTTACCACCGGCAACCGAACCATAGGAAACGAGAGCCTTTTCGACCTCTTCGAGGGACTGACCATCCTGATAACGGATGAGGCCTTGGGTGAAGATGCTGGCAACAGGACCACGGGTGTCCTTGCAGAGTTGCTTGGCGCCTTCAACGTCACCATTCTTCATTTTCTCTTCGATGCCAGCCAGGAGCTTCTTGGAATTGGCGGTAGCCAGCGTCAGATAGATGATTCTCTCGATGGAGATAGCCATACCGATAAGGAGGATGACCAACACGATGCCCATGAAACCAGGACCACCATCGATGAATTGTTTCTTGATAGCTTCACGGAAAGTCACAGGAGCAGCGTCGTTTTGCACTGCGGGGGTAACTTCTTCAACGGTCTCCACAGGAGCGGGAGTCTGTTCAGGAGCAACGGTCTGTTCCGTCTGCTCGGTTTGCGCTTGCTCATCTTGAGCAACGACGAGATTGCTGATGCCAAAAGTGAAGAGGCCAGCAACCATGAGGAAAGCAATTAATTTTTTCATAGTTTAGGTTAAATGATTGATTATTACTATAATGAATTACTCGTTCCGATGAAACAATTATTACTTTTCTGCGGAGAGAGCGGGATTCGAACCCGCGGTACCCTTTTGGAGTACACACACTTTCCAGGCGTGCTCCTTAAACCACTCGGACATCTCTCCAATGTCTCCAAACCCCTCTACCCTATCTGAAATCGTTGCCAAAAGTACAACATTTTTTGATTAGGAGAACAAAAATATTTGTTTTTTTATTGCATCAATAATTCAATTGCTTGAATTTTAGCATCAAAGGGTCATTTCGCCACGGATGGAATTTTGTAGTATTTCGAGGATTCTCTCTTTTGCCAGTCCCTCGCCGATAAGATACATCAACTTGGCGACTGCGGCCTCTGTCGTCATGTCGTGTCCGCTGATGACCCCGATACGGGCCATGTCGAGGCTGGTTTCATAACGACCCATATCCACCGAGCCCGCCTTGCATTGGGTGATGTTGAGGATGATCAGACCTCCATCAATGGCTTCTTTCAAGGCATCGAGAAACCAAGGGGCTGTGGTGGCGTTGCCCGAACCGAAGGTCTCAAGCACCAAGGCTCGGAGGCCAGGGGTCTTCAGCACGTGACGGACAAAGTCCTCCGAGATACCCGGAAAGAGTTTCAATATGCCCACATGGCGGTCCATGCTGGTGTGCACCTTCAACTTTTTGAAGTTGGGCCTAAGGATACGTTCCTTATTATATTTAATGTGTATGCCCACATCGGCCAGGTTGGGATAGTTGGACGAGATGAAGGCGTTGAAGTTTTCGGCGTTGAACTTGGTGGCACGATTGCCGCGAAGCAGTTGGTTTTGGAAGAAAATACTCACCTCAGGAACGATGGAGGTATCGTCATCCTTAGCGGCGGCAATCTCGATGGCGGCCAAGAAATTCTCGCGGCCATCGCTACGAACCATGCCCATTGGCAACTGCGAACCGGTAAGCACCACTGGCTTGTTGAGATTCTCAAGCATAAAGCTCAAGGCCGAAGCGGTGTAGGCCATCGTGTCGGAGCCGTGCAGCACAACGAAACCGTCGTAATGCTCATACTCCTCACCTATCTTCGTTGCCAGCCTGATCCAGAAATCGGGCGACATGTTGGACGAATCGATGAGCGGGTCGAAGCTGTAGACGTCAATCTGATAACCGAAGTTTTTCAAGACGGGCAGATGGGCGTAGATATTATCGAAATCAAACGGCACCAAGGCCCCCGTGTTGGGGTCTTGCATCATGCCGATGGTGCCGCCAGTATAGAGCACCAAAATGGAGGTTTCTTCTTTGCTTTGCATATCGTATGCTATTTTACGCCTGCAAAAGTAAGGCTTTTTTCGGTTTCTTTTCAAAAAGCGTTATTTTTGCAACATGAAAACCATCGCCCGCATCCACACCGACTTCCCGACCAAGTTCGGCATCCCACGACAGAGCGGCATCATCGCCTCGCTGCAGGCCACGATTGTCTTTGAGCCAGAATACCGCAACCCCGACGCTGTGCGCGGTCTGGAAGACTTCTCACACATTTGGCTGCTATGGCAGTTTTCGGAAGCCGTGCGCGACAATTGGTCGCCCACCGTGCGTCCACCACGCTTGGGCGGCAACGTGCGCAAAGGCGTGTTTGCCACGCGCTCGCCCTTCCGTCCCAATCCCATCGGCCTATCGTCGGTCAAACTTGAGAAAGTGGAAATCGACCCTAAGTTCGGCCCTATTCTCCACGTCTCTGGCGCCGATCTAATGGATGGCACTCCTATCTATGACATCAAGCCTTATATCGCCTACACCGACAGTCACCCCGAAGCCGTCAGTGGATTTGCCACAACGCCCGCGGAGTTTCTGTTGGAAGTGAATTTCCCTGAAAGCCTATTACAGAAAGTCCCCGAAAGCCAAAGGAAAAGCCTTACCGACGTGTTGGCTCACGATCCCAGACCACAATACCAAGATGACCCCGACCGCGTATATGGGATGGCATTTGGCGGAATGGAGGTGAAATTCAAGGTCGAGGAAAGGCTACTTACCGTTGTTGAGGTCAACTGACTTGTAAGTCTGCGCTTTCACCCTTGCTTTGAGGTAGGCCGGGCGGAAAGAGACATCCAAATTCCTTATTTGCACCTCGCTCTCCGAGAAGTTGTGGACGTACAGCTTGATTATCTGCGCCGAGCGGAAGGCTGTATCAATCGGCAAGGCAAAAGTAGCGAAATCCCATGTGCCATTTTCTTGCACAGGCTTATTGACGGCATACGAGTCAATGGCGACCTCGCCCGAAGGACTATGTTTTTCAACTGCTAAGACAGGTTTGCTATACTCATCCTGCTGCTTGATTTCGAAAGCCACATTCACCATACCCCAATCAGGACGAATACTATCAGCGGTGAGCGCTAAGGTCATACTATAGGGTTGCTGCTCGTCCAATATTCTCGTACCGCCTAAAAAGTAATGTCCGACATCCAGTTTCAGCGAGTCTGGATTATGGTAATCGCCGGGATAGAACTCACGTAAAGCCTGCGCCAGATGATCGGCGACGATGCGGCGGCCTTCTTCGTAATAATGCTCGGTGGTCCAGTCCTGGTCGATGAAGTTGACATCGCGCACAAGGCTCAGATTGTTGACGACAGTCACGCCCTCCAAATTGCCATAACGTTTCAGCAAATAGTCTCGGTTGAGTCGGAATAGAAGCATCAAGTCCTTGCCTACCAACTCGTTAGCCTTGTCGACATTCTCGGCCATCAAATTGAACACAAGGTTCCAACCTCTTTCGCGGCACAAAGCCACAATGGCGTCAAAGTCCTTGACACGCGGGTTGTCGTCGTTAATCTCAAAAGCATAAGTCTTAATGTAGTGGCACGCCAAGGCCGTCACATCCCAATCACGCTGACCGTTTGTATCATACCATCCATAGGAATACATGCCATAGTCCCAATCAACATTGGTGCGCCAGGCAAAATTCGGAATGTTGAAGGTGTCGTTACGCCAATGCTCAAACACCAATTCATTCCATTCCTCTTCGGTTTTGATGGGATATGCCTTAAACGCCAACAGAAATCGGTTTACCAAAGGCGGATAGTCTTCTAGCAGTACCAGTTGCTTACGCAAAGGGGTCTCAAGTTTCGAATAGATCCAAAGTGGACCAAACGAGCGCAGGTTCATCGTCACCACCACCGTTTCCACCGCCGACGATGCCGGAATGTGCTTCAACATGTAGAGATAGGTCTGGGCATGTGATGCTTCCTTCGTCAGGTCGCCCATCTTCACCGTTGGGAAATAATCCGCAGTGAAATCGCTGATTTTGCGATGACTGGATTCTTCATCACCATAGTGGCTGTTGGACGACTCGCCGAGGTAGATGATGCGGCAACTGTCGTCGGTCACCTGCCACGAGAGCTCGACGATGTCGGAATGCTTGCGCAAGTCCTTCTCATAGAACCACATGGAATACACCCAATTGAGTATCAGGAGCATCACCAAAACTATTCCTATGCGTATCAACAATTTCTTCATGGCTAAAACTGGAAATAGATGAACGGGAAATTCTTGACACTCGAACAGGCGATGACCATAAAGACAAGCACGGCATAAATCAACCACCTGGCCACCATTGGCTTGCCCTCGCACCACGCGTCGAAACGGGTGTTACGAAGCACGATGTCGGAAAGGATGAACAGGCCGAGATAGATCCACATACCAGGTTTGACAGACATCTGCTCACCACCGTCAAAGTTGGTGAAAGCCGTCACGAAGATGGCCTTCAGATGCTCCAAGTCCGTGGCACGAAACACAACCCAAAACAGGGTAACCAGAACAAAAGTCTTGAGTACACAAAGTGCGTCAACACTGATTTTCACCCATTTTGATTGACTTTCCTGGCTTGGAAAACGATTACGCAAAGCCTTCTCGACGATGTGGAGCAAGCCATGCGCGAATCCCCATAACAGGAAAGTCCAATCCGCACCGTGCCAAATGCCACTTAACACAAATACGACCAAGATATTGAAGGCCCATCGCCCGAACTTGACGCGGCTGCCGCCCAAAGGAATATAGACATAATCGCGGAACCAAGTCGACAGCGAGATGTGCCAACGATGCCAAAACTCGGCGATATTCTTGGAGAGATAAGGCGAGCGGAAATTGTCCATCAGGTCGAAGCCCATGAGTTTCGCACTACCGAGGGCGATAGTGGAATAGCCGAAGAAGTCGCAATAAATCTGAAAGCTGTAGAAAAACATACAACCCAGTACACTCCAAGAATTATACTCGTCAAGATGACCATACACCTCGTCGACATATTCGCCCAAATGGTCGGCCACCACCATCTTGACGAAGAAGCCGAACAGGATAAGGCGCATGCCCTTGGAGATGTTCTCATAGTGAAACTCCTTCTTTTCGTGGAGTTGGTGCAGCAGGTTGCCCGGGCGTTCAATGGGGCCCGTGACCAACTGTGGGAAGAACATCACATAGAGCGCATAATAGCCGAAATGCCTTTCAGCCTTTTGGTGGCCGCGATACACCTCGATGACATAACTCATGCTCTGGAAGGTGTGGAACGACAGGCCGATAGGCAGGATGATATGCGTCAAGAGATGGGTCTCCATGCCCAACGAGGCACAGAGTTGGTCGAGATTAGCGGTGAGAAAGTTCAGATACTTGAAAACCAACAGCACCGCGAGCGTACTCACGATGCTGATGACGAAAAATGTTTTCTTCAGTTTGTGTTGGTCGGCATAGCGTTCCATCAGGACACCCGCCGAATAATCAATGACGATAGTGACCAACAAGATGAGGATGTACTTGGGCACAAACCACATGTAGAACACGCAGCTGGCCGCCAGCAGCATCAGCCATCTCCACTTGTGGGGCAGCAAGTAGAACAGCAGCACCACAATGGGCAGGAAGATGAGGAATTCTATGGAATTGAATACCATAAGACCCTCAACTACAGTTTATTTGATCTTCTTTACCGCAGTCTGCAAAATCTTGTCGCCAAGCGAAATGTAAACCATTAGGTAACACTCGTCGGCATTGTAGTCAGCATTGATTTCGGTGCTGTAGTTGAAATGGAATGAGTCGTTAGCATTCACATGTAAACTTTCAAACTCCTCGCCATAGGCACCATTGAGCGTACCACGGAACACATTACGGAAGTCGTATTCCTTGTCAACGCCACCAGGGATGGTCTGCCAACCGATGATATGGTCCTCGACCAGACAAACCGTGATGGAGAACTGTCCATCAAGATTCTCCAAAGCAAGGGTTTGAACCCCCACTTGCAATTGGCGAGTGGTCACTTCAAATTGGGGAGTAACAACGATCTCAAATGCCTGTTCCTCTTCCAAAGCGGCAGCGACAGGAGCATCAATCTGCTCCACTTTGAGTGTGTTGCCATCAGTCAAAGCCACGTGGTCGACAGAGAACAAGGGGTTGGAGTCGTGGTTGTTATACCAAGCGGTGCCCTCGTCGGTAAGGAAATCGGGGAACTGACCCAAAGGCTGGGCCAGATAGCCAGCATGGACGCTCATAATGAAGATGTGGCCCTCGCCCAGTTGGTGTTGTAGGTTATGGGCATATTCGGCGGCGGCAGGACAATTGACGCAACGGGCGCCAGTGAAGTCCTTAATAAGCACCGTCTTACCCGTAGGCTCCACATTGCCGCCTTCCACGACGACCGTCACGGTATAGACTGCAGTCGTGCCATTTTGAGCGGTCACGGTATAGGTCACGGGGTTGGTGAAGTCTTGGGCCACACCCGAGGCGGGCTCCACCGTGGCGCCTTCCGACACTTCAATAGTAGGAACCAGTTGGGTGACATCGGTCTCGGCAGGAAGCACGAAATCGATCTTACGGGCAACTTCATCAATAATACCGTCTTTATCCAGTGCATCGAAGCGGAACGACAAAATGCTTTTTTCGTTCTCGGCATCGTGAACCACTGCCTCCACCATATACTGTGCCGTGGTGCCATTCATGGCTGTGACGGTGTAATAGACGGGATTGGTGAAGTCTTGGGCCACACCCGATTCAGGTTCAATGGTAGCATAGTTTGAAATGGTGATGGTCGGCACCAGATGGGATACATCCGTTCCGGCAGTGAAATCCAATCTCACTATCTTGGTGTCTTCGTCAATTGTGCCATAAACACTATCCACTCTAAACGTCAAAATAAACTTCTCGTCTTCAACACCTTGGATATAAGGCTCCTTTTCGACATCACAGGCATTCATGAACAACATGGCGGCCAGCAATGCCATACCTATTCTTAGTATTCTTTTCATTGTTCTAATCATTAGGTTTAAACATCAATTAAAAACTCGTTGAAACGGTAAGCGACACGCCACTTGAGGCGGGCACTGTGCGGCAAACACCGCCCACGCAAACCACGCCCTCGCTCTGGCGACCAGCGCTCAGCATGACACGGGTAGCATCCTTGATATAGGTGACCGTACCAGTGAAGTAATGGTCGCGGTATTCCTCAACGGGGTTGCCATAGTTCCATTTGTCGGCGATGGAGAACGACCAATGCGGATTGATGGAATACTCCAGCAGTGCAAAGGCCCAGTCGCCACGCTTCTGGTAGTCCTTCTTTTCACTCTCTTCCACCTCATAGCCCTTATGAACTTCGTTTTCCCACAAGCCTTGCAACTCGAGGCGCAGGCTCTGCTTCTTGTTGATTTTATACGTCACGTCCATGAAACCGATGTTGGCTTTCACCACAGGCGAACCAGCATGACCTTCGATGGTCTCGATGTCGTAATACAAATTGATGTATTGCGCAGTGAGGTGCCAGTCCTTGCTGATCTTCTTGTCGACCTCGAAGTTGATGTCGCGGAAGAAACGGTGGTCGCTGACGGCGAAGAACTTGGAGGTATAACCCAAGGTACCAGGTTGGTTCAAAGCCATCGCGTTGCCAAAGCTGACCGAATCGCGCACGATGTCGTTCACCTGACTCATGTTGAAGGCGAGCTTGGTGCCATACTTACCGCCAAGAGCCGTGCCTTTCGGGATGGTGTAGTTGACCTGCAACTGTGCCGCCATCTCGCCATTGGGCTGGGTCGAATAGGTGTACATCGAAGGCAGGCTATGTGTGTGCGTATAGTTGATAGGCGGGATGAAGTTGATGTCGAGGTCGTTTTGTTTGCCCGTGTACATCGACTTGAAGCTCATATTGTCGGTACGCTTCACCTGAAGAACGGCGCCAAAGCCTTTCTGCGAATAGCTCAACGACGACAACAGGGCACGGCCTTCCTTGTAGATGAAGTTGTTGATGGCCGAGGGGTCGTTGATCTTGTAGGCATATTCAGTACCGAAAGCCCAGTTACCGTAGCCGAGGTTGATGCGAGCAGCGGCCGCACTCACGTTTTCAGGGATGTTGTAGAAGGAGCTTTGGTCGGCTTGTTTCTTACTGACGAAGCTGCCGCCGAGTCTCATGGTGAACTTCGACTCGTTGAGGGCTGCGATGCTCTGGTTGAGGTCCCACTCGGCATCAGCACCACGCACGATGCCACGATAGTCGTCGGCATTGAAGTCGCGTTCCAAATAAGGTGCCCAAAAATAACGCTGACGTCCATAAACGGCCTTCAAGGTGATGCCTTGAGCAGGGCGCAACACCACACGAGCGCCGCGCAGGGCATTATCCATACCAAGCGACCATTCCTCATAAGTGCGGAATGTCAATCCACTACCAAACTGGTCATAGATGTCGCCGACGGTCATGCCGATGAAGCCATTGTCGTAGGTGGCGAAGAAATTGGCCAAGCCCACGCCATTCAGCTCGCTACGGAAGCCGTTCAGTTCAGGCATGAAGGCCTCGAAACGCATACCGGCAGAGAAATTGCCATTGGTGTAGTTTACCTTGCCAAAGCCATTGATACCCAATTTCTTGCCATTGAGGTCGGTGATACCGATACCCTTGTCAAGCATGTAGTATTGCGCATCGGTTTGGAAACTGCCGCTGACTTGGGCATTCTCAATGAAATCTTGGGCTTGTGCCACAAGGCCGCCCAAGATGCTAAAGGACAAAAACAAAAGTAACCTTTTCTTCATATCGTATCATATTAATCCCACAAGGGGCTTCCCCCGGATGGTTACGGGAAAAGCCCTATGCAAGAAGATTTGTCACTTACTTTTTCTTTTTGGAGATTATCAGGATTTGCTCATAGAGTTCATCCTCGGCACCCTCAAAATAGCCAGTGTGCTGATACACAATCTTACCCTTGCCGTCGATCAGGAAAGTGTGGGGCGGGTTGCTGACGTTCATGGCACGTTTAAGGTCGCTGTTGACATCGAGCAGGATCTCAAAATCCCAGCCCTTGCCTTCCACAACGGGCTTCACCTTGGCCGTCGAACGGGAGTCGTCGATAGAAACGGAATAGATTTTCACGCCCGTCTCATCCTGCCAATCCTCATAAACATCATTCAAGGCATTGTGCTCCTTAATGCAGGGACCGCACCAAGTGGCCCAGAATGTAATGACGATAGGATTGCCATTGTTGGAGAGTTTTGCGATGTTCACATTCTTACCATTCAAGTCCTTTAATGTGACATTGGGAAGATCCGATTTCGTTTGCGCATGAAGGCCCGTCACCATAAGAGCCATCAGCAAAAGTGTCATAAGTTTTTTCATTGATTTAAAATTTGATATTCAACTATTTAATATTCGTTTTCTTCTAATTGGCAATAAACTTCAAGCATTTTGCAATACTTCTCTGCCCTGATGACAACCTTTTTGATAAGGTTAGGTATCAAGACACATTCTCCAGCCGTTACAAATATCGCGCCATTTTCCCAACTCAGCGTAAAAAATCCTTCAAGAGGCATCAAAACCACGAAAGAGTCGAGGTTGGCATAGTCTTTTTCCATCTCACCCTGCAGCTGAAGGAGGTTGGTCACAAAATACTGGCAATCCACGACAGGGACGGTGCGGTTCATCACATTGGCCACCTCGGTTTTGTATTGCTCCGGCAATCTGCCGTCGATGGCCTCCACCGACTGCGCGACATGCAGTTCACGGCGCATGCCCGCCACATCGATACGGTCCCAGTCGTAAATGCGATAGGTGGTGTCACTTGTCTGTTGGATTTCGGCCACCATGATGCCGGGGCCAAGGGCATGGACACGGCCTGCGGGGATGAAGAAGACATCGTCCTTCTTCACTTGTTCGTGATTCAAGACACCTTGCAATGCATTGTCCTTCAAAACATTGGCATAATCCATCCGCGTCATCTCGCGGTTGAAACCCATGACGAGTTCGGCATCCTTGTCGGCCTGCATCACATACCACATCTCGGTTTTGCCATTGCCTAAGCCACGTTTCTCGGCCAACTCATCATCGGGATGCACCTGCACAGATAGCCAATCATTGGCATCGATGATCTTCAGCAGCAAAGGGAATTGCTCGCCATATTTGTCGAAGACAGTCTCGCCCACCAAGTCACCCATGAAGGTCTCCACCAAGTCGTTGATCTCGTCGCCCTCAAAGTCGCCATTGGCGATTTCGCTCTGCTCGTCCCAAAGGCCAGAGAGCAGCCACACCTCGCCGCAGTTGGGCAGCGGACCATAGTCAAGGCCAAGTTGTTCCTTGATCTTGCGTCCACCCCAAATCTTGTCCTTGAAGATGGGCTTAAACTTAAGGGGATAGAGTACGGTTTGCATTGTGCTTCTGAAATTTGGTGGCAAAGATAAGACTAAATCCGAAACACATTGCATTTTTCCGTAGTTTTGTGCCAAATTTCAAACCATGCAAGACCTCATCGAACTGCGACATATCCTTCACGCCCATCCCGAACTTTCGGGACAAGAAACGCTGACCAACAGGATCTTGAACGAATGGGTGAAGCAGACCCACCCCGACCAAATCATCGAGAAAATCGGCGGCTACGGACTGGCTGCTATCTATAAAGGTGCAAAGCCCGGCAAACGCATCCTCATCCGTGGCGACATTGATGCTTTGCATATTCCCGAGCCCAACGACATCCCCTATCGCTCACAAAACCAAGGCGTTTCGCACAAATGCGGACACGACGGTCACACCACCATACTCTGCGGCTTAGCGCAATGGGTCGGCGAGCAACTTCCTGACCAAGGCGAGGTGGTGCTGCTTTTCCAGCCCGCCGAAGAAACGGGCCAAGGCGCTCAAGCCATCCTCAGCGACCCGCAATTTGAACAAATCAAACCCGACGTAGCTTACGGACTTCACAACTTGCCTAGCTTCGAGAAAGGCAAAATCATGGTCAAAGATGGTTGTTTTGCGGCGGCATCATTTGGCTTGAAGCTCGTTTTTGACGGTCGCACCGCACACGCCTCACAACCCGAGACAGGCCACAGCCCTTCGGAGTTGCTGGCCCAACTCATCCACTTTTTGGAGAAAAAGCGCGAACAACTGAAGGCCGTGAAACCCTTGACAACCTTTGTTATCACGCATGCCACCTTAGGCGAGGAAACCTTCGGTGTCGCCCCCGGCCATGCCGAGATTTGGCTCACCCTGCGCAGCTTCAACGACCGCAACTTAGAACTGATGTCGACGGAAATCATCGAGTTCTGTCGCGCCAAGGCCAAAGACCATCTCTTCGACTTCAACTTCTCAATGCATGAGGCCTTCGCCGCTACCAATAGCAATGCCGACTGCGTAAAAACCATAGAGCAAGCCGCAAAAAATCTCGAGTTAAGCCTTGGTCATTTGGAAGAGCCTTTCCGCTGGTCGGAGGACTTTGGAAGGTTTGGTAGCGTTTGTCCGATAGGATTCTTCGGTTTGGGTTCAGGCATAGAGCAGCCTGCGCTTCATGACCCGATGTTTGATTTCCCTGATGACATTCTGGAAATCGGGATGGGGATGTTTTGGGAGGTAATCAGGTTGGAGTTGGAAGGATAACTGCAATTTAGTACACCGTTTACCACAATTTTTCTGAAAATATTTTGCTGTTTTCAGAATTATTCATATCTTTGCAACATGAATAGTATTAATCATACTAGAATATTAACCATACAAGAATTTGCAAAGATTCAATCTGGAGTGTTCCTAACCACGGCTCCCCAAGGCGAAATTGCTTACTTGCAAATCAAGGATCTGTTGGCGGAAGCACCAGAAAAAACCGCCTCACGGATTCTTTATTCCCCAAAACTAGAGAAGCATCTTTTACAAAGGGGCGACCTGCTGTTTGCCGGAAAAGGGACATCAAACCTTTGTCGCGTAGTCGATTTTGAACATCCCGCCATAGCCTCAACCACCTTTTATATAATAAGGATAGGCGACGGGGACATTCTTCCCGACTACCTCTGTTGGTATTTGAGTCAGCCAAAGACTCTGGCCACCATTAAGGCAGGGCAAGTGGGCACGGGCACGCCTTTAATCCGAAAACAGCTCCTTGAAAACCTGGAAATCGCCATCCCCGACTTGAAAACGCAACAACAAATCGTGGAATTGGCCAAACTCCAACAGAAAGAAGAAGAACTGCTGAAAGCCATCACCGAGAAACGAAACCTGATTACCAACCAACTCATAATGAATAAATTAAAATAAGATATGGAAACTAAGAAAATTACCCAAGACGACATCAACCGCACTGTTTGGAAGGCCTGCGACACGTTTCGTGGCGTCATCGACCCGAGTCAATACAAGGACTACATCCTCACCATGCTGTTTCTGAAATACGTCAGCGACGTGTATAAATCTAAATTGAACGATTACCTTATCAAATATGAGGGGGAAGTGGAACGTGCTGAGCGCGCCATGCGCCACGAGCGTTTTGTGGTACCCGAAAAGAGTTCGTTCGACTTCCTCTACGAGCACCGCAACGCCTCCAACATCGGTGAGCTGATTGACGAGGCGCTGGCTGACCTCGAAGACGCCAACCGCGAGAAGATGAGCAGCGAGGACGGCAGCAGCATCTTCCGTAACATCAGCTTCAACAGCGCCAACCTGGGCGAGCCGAAAGAGAAAAACGCCCGTCTGAAAAACCTGCTGCAAGATTTCAACGGCGTTGATTTGGACGAGTCGCACCTAGAGAACAACGACATCATTGGGGATGCCTATATGTATCTCGTCTCCACCTTTGCAGGGGAGGCTGGCAAGAAAGCGGGCGACTTCTTCACCCCTGCCGAGGTTTCCACCTTACTTGCCAAGCTGACCAAAAGCAAACCAGGCGCTCGCATCTGTGATGTCACCTGCGGCTCTGGTTCCTTGCTTATCAAAGCCGGTAAGGAAGTGGGCAACAACAACTTCTCGCTCTACGGGCAAGAGGTGAACGGCAGCACCTGGGCCTTGGCCATGATGAACATGTTTTTGCACGGCTTCGACAACGCCGTCATCCGTTGGGGCGACACCTTGCGCAACCCCAAGCTGAAAATGAACGACAAGCTGATGAAGTTCGACACGGTGGTGGCCAATCCTCCTTTCAGCCTCGACAAATGGGGTGCTGAGGAAGCCGCCTCCGACCCATACAACCGCTTTTGGCGTGGCATCCCGCCCAAGAGCAAGGGCGACTGGGCCTTCATCAGCCACATGCTGGAGGTGGCCGATGACCAAAACGGCAAGGTAGGCGTCATCATCCCTCACGGTGTGTTGTTCCGTGGCGGTAGCGAAGGCAAGATTCGCCAGTATATCCTTGAAAACGAACACACTTTGGAGGCCGTCATCGGTTTGCCCGCCAACCTGTTCTATGGCACGGGCATTCCTGCTGCCATTGCCATCTTCCGCAAGGGGCGTGGCTCGGAGAATGTGCTGTTCATCGATGCCAGCCGCGAGTACGAAAACGGCAAGAACCAAAACAAGCTCCGCCCGCAGGACATTGAGCATATCGTGGGCATCTACCGCAAATTCGCCGATGGCGAGCTACAGCCTGGTGGGGTGGAAGACAAATACGCCTACGTGGCAACCCCCGACGAGATCCGCGAGAACGACTTCAACCTCAACATCCCGCGTTATGTGGACACCTACGAGGAAGAAGCCGAAATCGACATCCCTGCCGTGCAGAAAGAGATTGAGCAGCTGGAAACGGAATTGGCCGAGGTACAGGAGAAAATGAAAGAGTTTTTGAAGGAGTTGGGGTATTAACATAGCATTTCGAGGAATACCTCGAAATGGTCAAAACAGAATTATCATAAAAACACGTATCTATATGAGCAAAAGACTAACAAAAAAGACAATGTCATTGTTTGAGAGCATCAAGCATTTTGACGAAAATGGTACCGAGTATTGGACAGCACGGAGCCTTTGGAAAATTCTAGAATACACTGAATACAGACACTTCCTGCCCGTTATTGAGAAAGCAAAAATCGCTTGTGAAAACAGTGGTCAAAGAATAGAGAACCATTTCGAGGACATCCTCGAAATGGTTGAAATCGGCTCTGGAGCAGAACGCCCTGTGGAATCGGTCAAACTATCCAGGTACGCCTGTTATCTGATCTTACAAAACGCAGACCCCAGCAAAACGATTGTAGCGCAGGGACAAACCTATTTTGCCATTCAGACTCGTATTGCTGAAGTTCAACAGATGAAGGAATACCAAGAACTATCTGATGAAGAAGAGAAACGTTTGTTCCTTCGTACAGAACTCCAAAAACACAATTCACAATTAGCCAGTGCGGCCAAAGACGCTGGAGTGATAGACTCCAGAGACTATGCTATTTTCCAAAATTATGGTTATCAAGGTCTTTATGGTGGAATGACGGCAAAAGACATACATGCCAAAAAAGGATTGAAGAAGAGTCAAAAGATATTAGACCACATGGGAAGTACAGAATTGGCCGCCAACTTGTTCCGAGCCACTCAAACGGAAGAAAAACTTCGGCGAGAAAATATCAAAGGAAAACAAAAAGCTAACATGACCCACTATGAGGTTGGTGCAAAAGTACGCCAAACCATTAAAGAACTGGGGGGAACCATGCCAGAAGACCTTCCAACCATGGAAAACATAAAACAAATCGAAAAGAAAAAGAAACAATTGAATTCGGGGGAAAAAGAAACCAACAAATAATAAACACAACTTTAAGGTTTACAAACAAACTCAAAAGAAAACTGATATAACAGAAACAATGACAGAAAGTATTATCACATTATTTTCAGATTACAGTTGGACAATGACTTTAATTCACCTAGCTACTGCTATTTTTATGTTTTTCATTATCAATTGGATAGGAGCAAAGTCGGTCTCAATTGGTTATTTGCAAATGTCAGTTTTTGTAGAAGAGGAATCTTATCCAGCATTTAATTTCTTATTTAAGGCAATAGCCCCAGTAACACTAATGATATTATTTGTCGCTTTAGCGCAGGCAGTGCATTTCGAATCTTTTACATCCCATTGCTATTTGATAGTGGTTTATTATTGGCTATTTAGGATTATTGTAGTAATTTTATATGGGAGGGGTTCTTTAACTAATTGGGTAACTCAGTTTTTTTATTGGGTGTCGTCTATAGGCTCATCCATTTATGTTTATAAACTCATTGATAAAGTTGACAAGATATTACCAGATCCTGAATCATTGCGTGATGAAATGTGGATCTTGATCATATTGTTCTTATATAGCACTTTCAACAATATGACTTTTGGCAGAAAAGGTTCATTAAAAAGAAAAGAAAAGTATCTTGAAAAAACATATTCACGTTTAAAAACCAAATATGACAAAACCATTTCAAAAGAGTGCGACAACTATTTTTTCACACAAGTGATTTATGCGATAATGATAAACGAAAACTTTAACCGGCCAAAAATTATCAGATGGATTGAGTATATTCGTTTCGGATTGACAAAAAAGCCGCATACACTTGGAATAATGCAATTTACATCTTCAAAATGGATTAACGACATGCAATCTATATCATTAGCCACAAATAAAATAATATCGGATTGTGATAGGGTCCTACAAGAATATGCAGATAATAAAGGAAGTTTCTCTTTGGAGGCAATTGTTGGAAAGATTGCAGGTAAATATAATAAGGATGATGACTATGTATATGAAGTGGAACAAATCTTTTCCACCATCTCTGATATCAAAAAAGCAACTGTCTCATTCCGTCAATATTACAAACACCTACAACTAAGATACGACAATAGCGATAGATACTATCCATTTTCATTCAATAATTAGTATGGCCATATTATTATGACAAACAAAAATCAACATATCCCCTCCGGCTACAAGCCCTCGCCCCTCGGCATCATTCCCGAAGACTGGGAAGTGAAGAGGTTGGGAGAAGTATGCGATATTGATAAAGAATCTCTATCTAATAAAACAGATCCAAATTATGAGTTTGATTATATCTCATTATCAGACGTAGATAGCGATTGCTTTGAAACTACAACATCGAAACAAACATTCAGAACAGCTCCATCAAGGGCAAGAAGAATTGTCAAACAAGGTGATGTAATAATCTCAACAGTTAGGCCAAATCTTCAAGCCTTCACTTTGATAAAAGACAAGGTAAAAGATTTAATTGTTTCTACAGGTTTTGCCGTATTAACACCAAAACAAATAATAAGCGAATACTTGTATCAATATGTTTTTTCTTTCCCTGTTTCAAAACAATTCTATCAACTTGTTGTTGGTTCCAATTACCCCGCTGTAAACTCCTCCGATGTTTCACATTTGAAAATCGCATTCCCTCCTCTTTCCGAACAAAAAAGCATAATAGATGTATTAGAGGTTTGGGACACCGCCATAGCCAAGCAAACCGCCCTGATAGAGCAACTCACCCTGCGCAAGCGCGGCCTCATGCAGCAACTGCTCACGGGGAAGAAACGGCTGAAAGGGTTTGAGGGAGAGTGGAAAAAATGTGCAATCAAAAGCTTTGCAAAAGAAGTTAGCATAAAAAACACCTATAACAAAGATTATATTGTCCTGTCTTGTACAAAATACGACGGGCTTGTTCCTTCTTTGGAATACTTTGGAAAACAAATATACTCCAACGATTTGAGCACATATAAAGTTGTTCCTAAGAACCACTTCGCATATGCCACCAATCACATCGAGGAAGGCTCTATTGGTTATCAAGCACAATATGACAACGGCCTTATTAGTCCGATGTACACAGTTTTCAAAACAGACAAAGAGAAAATTGACAACACTTATTTTTTTGCCGTATTAAAATCGCATCATCTTATACATCTTTATCAAGCAATGATGGAAGGGTCTATAAATCGTCGCGGCGGCTTGAGATGGGATTCTTTTTCAACTATAAAAGTTGACTTGCCATCATTGGAAGAGCAGAAAGCGATTTCTGCCTTTCTTTACAATGCCGACAAAGAAATCGAGATACAAAAACAAAAACTGGCGGCCATGCAGGAGCAGAAGAAGGGGCTGATGCAGGTGCTGCTGACGGGGAAGAAACGTATAAAAACAAAATAATGATTAATATGGAATCAAATTTTTCAAAATATAAAAAGGACATTGAATCACTCATAACACGGGGGAAACTCCTAGAATATGGTTTATACAATGAGTTCTATTCAGAATTCAAGTCTCAAATACAAAAACTAGACAAGAAGACTCAAGACAAAATCAAGAGTTGTTCTTTTAAAGACAAATACAATGCTTGGTACAATGAGTCATTGGCCTTAGTTAAGCAACTCGTTCCCGAACGATATGATGATTTTGTATCGTATTACAAGCAACCAAAAAGAAAGGCCATTACTTTTGCAACCTATACGGTTTCAGATTATTTAATAGGTCTTTTAGTGACTCGAGGATGGGGAGAGGAAGTGTTCAAACCATCTAGTATTATCACAAAATTCAGGCAACAATTAGCGATTGTTGAATCATTGAAAGAGCGTTTCGATAGTTCATTATACGAAATCAAGGAATTACTACAAGCAGATTTGTTTGATTCCGAAATAGACGCTGCCAAAGAACTAAACAAAAAGGGGTTCCAGAGAGCCGCTGGTGCTATTTGTGGAGTGGTTATTGAAAAACATTTACACGGAGTTTGTGAAACAAGAGGAATTGCCATTACAAAGAAAAATCCTGCCATAAACGACTACAATGAGTTATTGAAAAACAATGACGTCATTGACACTCCTACGTGGAGACTTATTCAAAGGCTCGCTGACCTTCGCAACCTATGCGATCACAAGAAAACCGAAGAACCGTCAAAAGAGAACATCAACGATCTCATTGATGGAACGGACAAAATCATTAAAACTATATTCTAAATGTAGATAACCAGCATCAATTATTTACAAGAAGCATAAAAACGCAACCGCTATGATAAAAAACGCCGAACCACAATATCTCGACATCGAATTTAAATACACTTTCAGCTCTCCTCTTGGACCTTTGGAAGGCGAACGATACATCCAAGATATCGCTGTTGAAATGATCAAAACCGATGAATACGGGAACAACCCTGTTATCATCGGAAAAGGTAATGTAAAAATCCTACTATTATCTCAAGCCATAAATGACCATTACGACATCTTTGAGATCTTCGACACCGAATCATATACCATGCGCATCGGCAATATGATTTATGATTTCGACAATTATGAAATCAAGGAAGACTTGCAAAGAAAGCTGTTTGGAGACGACATCATGATAAATCCTAACATCTGCATATTCGAAAGAATGATGATTCTCCCAGAATACAGAGGTTTGGGAATTGGTGCCAAATTTGTCAAGGACAGATTTCATTATTTCAATACCGCTTGCGGTCTCATCGTCATGCAGCCATTCCCCCTCCAACTCGAGTCATCCCACGCTTTGGGAAGGGACAATGAGTTTGAAAGCAAAATGGGGTATGAAAAGATGGAACATGATTCGAGAAAGGCCATGAAGAGCCTAAAAGACTATTACAAAAGAATCGGATATATCACAGTTAGAGGATATAAAGACCTCATGTTTCTTATCCCTGATTTCAAAAACGACAAACTTGATACTATCGATTTAGAAGAATCGTTAATTAACCCCAAAGCATAGACATCATGACCCTCCCCGTAAACATAGAATCGCTAATTGACGGCCGTGTGGTCGAAAGCGACAGAATAGAGTTCAAGAAAGGATGGAATCCCGATGCCATCTACCGCACCATCTGTGCCTTTGCCAATGACTTTGAAGATATCGGCGGCGGTTACATTGTGGTAGGTGTCGAAGAAGAGAAGGGCCGAGCCAAACGGCCTGTCTTTGGATTAGACATCAACGAATTAGACACCATCCAGAAGTCCATGGTAGGCTTCAACAATTTGATTCAGCCTTATTACCAACCACGTACCGCCATCGAAGATGTTGACGGAAAGAAAGTTTTCGTTATTTGGGCGACACCAGGCGACCGACGCCCATACAAAGTACCCGACAACGTCACGGCAAAGCATAAGGAATACAACTATTATATACGATACAACTCCAGTACGATAATAGCCAAAGGCGACTATGAGATAGAACTACTAAACATGGCCAACAGAGTACCTTTCGATGACAGAGGGAACATATCAGCAACAACTAGCGATGTATCAATGTTGCTCATTAGGGATTATTTGACCCAAACCGGCAGCAAACTGGTTGAGCAACTTGAGACTAGTTCTCCTCTGCAAATTCTTCGTCAAATGGATTTAGTCGAAGGTCCTAATGAAAACATCAGGGTAAAAAACATTGCCCTAATGCTTTTCTCATACCAACCGGAAAAATATTTTCCAGGGACTCAAGTGGATATTGTCATCTACCCAAAAGGGAAAGATGTAGATCCAGATAATTTCATAGAGATAAACCCCATAAAAGGGCCTGTGCATCAAATTATCAGAAGAACGCTAGACTATGTTAGGACGATGGTGATTCGGCAGAAAGTTACCAAAGTTTCTACCAAAGCCGAAGCGAACAAAACTTCCAACTACCCCTATCAAGCATTAGAAGAACTCATTGTGAACGCATTATACCACCGCTCATATCAAGAGCGAGAGCCTGTCGAAATCTCTATTATGCCTGAACATATTGAAATCATTAGTTACAATGGTGCAGACCGAAGCATTAAGCTTGAGGATCTAAGGGCTGGCAAAAGAATCCATGCACGAAGATACAGGAACAGAAGATTAGGAGACTTCTTAAAAGAACTTGACTTAACAGAAGGTCGTGGCACAGGCATACCGACCGTCAAAAAGGAATTGGAGAAAAACGGTTCGGAAAACGCTTCTTATGAATCCGATGAAGATAGAACCTATTTCTATGTATCTATTCCTTGCCATAAAGATTTCGTATGCAAAGAACTTATGATTGATGAAGAAGGACATATCCGCGACCGAAAACTCACTATCGCAACAGCCAACGACATACGAAAACAAATATTCTCTTTAATTGTTGAAAACAATCGCATAACCAGACGAGAGTTATCCGAATCAATCGGAATCAACCAATCAGCCATCCAAAAACACATCGAGGCCCTCATCAACAATGGAAACATCAAAAGAGAAGGGAAAACCCGTGCAAGTTATTTCATTATTTTGAAAGATTTTTAGGTGGTCAAATAAGTGGTCAAATAAGTGGTCAAATAAGTGGTCAAATAAGTGGTCAAATAGGTGGTCAAATAAGTGGTCAAATAAGTGGTCAAATAAGTGGTCAAAAAAAGTTAAATCATGAGCCTCATCTCCTTCAAAGAAAACGATATCAGCCAAATCCCGGCACTGGAGCTGCTGCAAAAGCTGGGCTACCAATACCTCTCGCCAGAAGAGGCTTTGGAAATGCGTGGCGGCAAGACCTCCAACGTGCTGCTGGAAGAGGTGCTGCGGCGGCAACTGCGTGCATTGAACTCCATCCGAATCGGCAGCCACAGCGAGGCGCGCTTTTCGGAGCAGAACATCGAGAATGGCGTCATCGCCATGCGCAACGTGCCCATGGAAGGCGGTTACCTCAACGGCAACGAGGCGGTGTATAACATGCTCACCCTCGGCAAAGCCTTTGAGCAAAGCATCGACGGCGACAAGAAGAGCTACACCATGCGCTACATCGACTGGCAACACCCCGAGAACAACGTCTATCAAGTTACCGAGGAGTTTGCCGTCACACGTTCTGGTTCCAGCGACACCTACCGCCCTGACATTGTACTCTTCGTGAATGGCATCCCGCTAGTCATCATTGAATGCAAACGCCCCGACATCAAAGGTGCCGAGGAGCAAGCCGTTTCGCAACACCTGCGCAACCAAAAAGACGACGGCATCCGTAGCCTCTACGTCTATAGTGCCCTGCTTTTGGCCATCGGCAACAGCTTCGGCAGCTATGCCACCACGGGATCGGCCGCCCAGTTCTGGAGCAAATGGCATGAGATGTTCATCAACAAAGAGGCAGAGATGGAGTATCACAAGCGGCTGCTGGAGCTGGTCAACGAAGGTCGCGAGGAAATGCGCGCCCCTACCCTGCAAGACGAATACCTCTACAACCTCTGTCGCCCCGAGCGCCTACTGGAACTCATTTTCCACTTCACCATTTTCGACGCCGGCATCAAGAAACTGGCACGCTACCAGCAGTTTTTCACCGTGAAAGAAACCGTCGAACGCGTGAAGACCATCGAAGCCGGGCACCGAAACGGAGGTGTGGTATGGCATACCCAAGGTAGCGGCAAGTCGCTGACCATGGTAATGTTGGCCCAGAAAATCGCACAAGAACCCAGCATCCACAACCCGCGCATCGTGTTGGTCACCGACCGAACCGACTTGGACGACCAAATCACAAAGACCTTCCGCAAATGCGGCAAACAAGTGGAGAACGCCACCACAGGCAAGAGGCTGGTGGAACTGTTGGAGAGCGACACCGATGCCGTCATCACCACCGTCATCAACAAGTTTGCCACGGCCATCAAGAAAATCAAGCAACCCCTCACCGATCCCAATATCTTCATCCTGATCGATGAAGCTCACCGCAGCCAATACAAGGAACTGGCCATCCAGATGAACCGTGTGCTGCCCAACGCTTGCAAAATCGCCTTCACCGGCACGCCTTTGATGAAGAAAGACAAGAACACCGCCCTGACCTTTGGCGGCATCATCAAACCCGTCTATACCGTCAAACAAGCCGTTGACGACAAGGCCGTGGTGCCGTTGCTCTACGAAGGCCGTCTCTCGCCCCAAACGGTGAGCGAAGGCCCCATCGACAACTTCTTCAGCCAAGCCTGCGAAGACCTTACCTACGAACAGTCCACCGACTTGAAGAAGAAATTCTCCCGTACCGACATCCTCAACCAAACCGAGCAACGCATCTTCTCCATCGCCTCCGACATTTCCGACCATTACTCGAAAAACTGGCAAGGAACTGGCTTCAAGGCCATGTTGGTAACGCCCATCAAGCGCGTGGCCATCCTATACAAAAAGTATTTGGACGAAATCGGGAAAGTATCGTCGGAAGTGCTCATTACCGCACCGGATGACCGCGAAGGCGAAGAGATTGCCTACGGAGGTACGCCACAAGAAGTAAAAGCGTTCTGGAAACAAATGATGGACGAGCACGGAACTCCTGCCAAATACCAGGAGAATCTCATCTTGAGGTTCAAAAACCAAGAGTTTCCAGAAATCATGATTGTTGTGGACAAGTTGCTCACTGGATTCGACGAGCCCAAAGTGGCTATCATGTACCTCGACCGCAACCTCAAAGGCCATACCCTGCTGCAAGCCGTGGCACGAGTAAACCGCACTTGCGAAGGGAAAGACTATGGTTATATCATTGACTATTACGGCGTGTTGAGGGAATTGGACGATGCCTTAAGCATCTATTCCGAGTACGACGAAGACGATCGAGAGGTGTTCCGCGACACCTTGGTGCCCGTGATTGACAAAATCGCCGAGCTGCCCCAACGATACAATGACTTGTGGGACATGTTCAAGACCATCCCTAACAAGCGCGACTTGGAAGCCTACGCCCAATCGCTGCGTTTGGAAGACCGACGTCACGAGTTTTACGACCGACTCACTGCGTATTCTTCGGTGTTACAACTGGCCTTATCCACAATGGAATTCCATGAGAATACCGATGAAAAAACCATACAACGCTATAAAGACGACCTGAACATGTTCGCCAAGTTGCGCACTGCCGTACAACTCCGCTATTCCGACACGGTCGATTACAAGAAATACGAGGCACGCATTGAGAAACTCATCAACCATCATGTGGAGAGCGACGCCGTAAGGGTCATCACTAACCTCGTCAACATCTTCGACAAAGAGAACTTCCAAAAGGAAGTGGATAGCGTGGTGGGCACTGCCGCCAAAGCCGATACCATCGCCACACGCACTTCCAAGTACATCCGCGAGAACATGGATTCCGACCCAGCGTTTTACAAGAAATTCTCCCAACTCATCAAGGAAGCCATCGAACTCTACGAACAAGGGCGATTGACCGACAATGAATATTTGGAGAAGATGATGCAGTATAAGGAAGATGTGCTCAACCATACGGATAGCGAACTCCCCACTGAACTGGAGCACAACAACGCGGCAAAAGCCTATTTCGGTATTGCTTTGGAGAACTACAAGCGCCTCTTCCCCGACATGCCCGTCCGAGATATGGCTTTGGAAACCACCCGTGCCTTCGATGAAATCATTCGCAAGACAGTCATTGTCGACGGCTCTGTCCTAGTGGACTGGCAATCGAAAAGCGACATCATCGGCCGTTTGAAAATCGAACTGGAAGACGAGCTCATCGACAACATCAAACGAAAATACGGCTTGAATTTCGCATTCAGCGATATGGACATCATCATTGACGGCTGCGTCGACGTGGCAAAAATCTGGATCCGATGACAAAAGACAGCATCCAATACGGTGCCACCCTTATCGAATATGACATCGAATTTGTCGACCGAAAAACACTTGGCATCAAAGTGCTTCCCAATGGCACCGTTTCCTTGAAAGCGCCTATCAATGCAACGCTTGATGACATACGCAACAAAGTGCATCACAGAGCCGCTTGGATCCTTCGTCAGAAGCGCTATTTTGAATCTTTTGGCACACCGACTACCGAAAGACAATACATCAGTGGCGAGTCGCATCTCTATCTGGGACGGCAATATATGTTGAAAATCAAGGAAGGGAGGAGCAATGTGGTGCATTACCAAAACAATATCCTAGAGGTTGTATGCCAAAACAAAAAAGAAGCTGCTAAAGTGTTACAACTTTGGTATCTGGAACGGGCACAGATCAAGTTTCCGGAATATGCCAAGCCCATCATAGAGCAATTTGTAGCTTATGGAGTACAGCCGAAAAGCGTAGGCATAAGAAAAATGGAAAAGCGATGGGGATATTGTACTACTGACGGCAACATCTACTTGAATCCCAGACTCATCTGCGCACCTAGGTGCTGCATAGAATACGTCATCACCCATGAGTTGTGCCATCTGGTACATCGCAACCACACCAAAGAATTCTATGCCCTATTGAGCAAAGAAATGCCACATTGGGAAAAATGGAAGAACAAATTGGAGCGAATGATGATTTAAAGCCTCATACTAACCTTAGAATCTCCCCAATAATCGCTCTCGAATAGGCGTTCGCCACCTCGACAATAAACTTGTTGAAGTCGACTCGCGCATTGTGATCGGCGGTGTCGCTGATGGTACGAATGACGGTGAAAGGCGTACCGAATTCCAGACACACTTGCGCCACCGCAGCGCCTTCCATCTCAACGCAAAGCACATCGGGCAACAAACCGATGATTTCGTTACGTTTCTCGTCGCTGTTGACGAACTGGTCGCCGCTGGCGATATCGCCGAAATACAAGCTTGGAGCCAGATTGAACTCCTTCACGGCTTCCTCACCCACCATATTCTCCACGCCTTTGTTCAACAGATTCGTCACGGCTTTGCCTGCAAGCTCGGTCAGCTCGGGGTTGCTATCAACATAAACACGGTTAAGCAAAGGCAGTTCGAAACGCGAAATCATGGGGCGCGCATCGAGGTCGTGCTGTACGAGCCGTTTTGAAATTACGATGTCACCCACTTTTAGACCATCGGCCAAGGCTCCCGCCGTGCCGATAAAGATCAGATCCGTCACGGCAAACTCCTGGATTAATAAAGTAGCAGTGATGGTGGCGGCCACCTTGCCCCATTTGGAGAAAGCCACCACGCAACGCACGTTGCCGATTTTGCCTACCACAAACTCGCGGTTGGCGATTTTTACGATGGTCTTTTCCGTCAACAGGGCTTTCACTTCGTCGATTTCCTGCGCCATGGCGCCGAGTATGCCTATATTTCTCATCATATGTATTATTTTGAGTTGCAAAAATAAAAAATCTTACCTTTGCAAAAATTTATCAAATGAAGAAGATTTGCATCTTTTGCGGCAGCAGTATGGGATTCGACCCGATCTACAAGGAAAAAGCCGCTGAATTGGGTCGCGTTTTGGCCGACCACGGCTGCGAGTTGCTCTATGGCGGCGGCAGCGTAGGTCTGATGAAGATCGTCGCCGACGTGATGATGGAACGTCACTGCAAGGTGACCGGCACCATCACCCAACACCTCTTGGATATGCGCGTTGGGCATCCCGAAATTGATGAGCTGATTGTGGTGGAGACCATGGCCGAACGCAAGAAAATCCTTGAGGATATGGCCGACGGCTTCATCGCCCTGCCAGGCGGCATCGGCACCATGGATGAGTTCTTCGAGGCCTACGTGCTCAGCCAACTCCGCGTCTTCGACAAGCCCGTAGCGCTTTACAACGTGAACGGCTATTACGACGGCCTCGTAGATTTCATCGGCCACATGGCCAAAGAAGGCTTCATGCGCAAGGAACATGCCGAGAACCTCATCGTAAGTAATGATGCGAAAGACCTTTTGGCAAAGATGGAACAATTCCAGCCTGCGGATGTCACCAAATGGGTGGTGGAGATTAAAGAACAAGTGAAATAGTTTAGAGTTTAAAGTTTAGAGTTTAGAGAATATGATCATTATTGGTATCACAGGGACGCTGGGTGCTGGCAAAGGCACCATCGTCGACTACCTCGTCAAGGAGAAGGGCTTCGTGCATTACTCGGTGCGGGCCTACATCACGGAAGAATGTCAACGCCGCGGGCTTGAGGTGAACCGCGACACACTCACCATGGTGGGCAACGACCTGCGTGCCGCGCATTGTCCGAGCTACATCACCGACCAGCTCTTCGAGCGCGCCAAGGCCGAAGGCAAGAACGCCGTCATTGAGAGCGTGCGCACGCCAGGCGAGATCCACTCTTTACGCGAGAAAGGCGAGTTCTACCTCTTCGCCGTCGACGCCGACAGGAGGATCCGCTACGACCGCATCTACCTGCGCGGCTCCGAGACCGACCACATCGACTTTGAGACCTTCGTAGCCAACGAAGAGCGTGAGATGACCGCCACCGACCCCAACAAGCAGAACCTCGGTGCCTGCATCAAGGAGGCCGACTTCGTGCTGACCAACGACGGCACCATCCCCGAGTTGCACGAACAGGTCGAGAAGGCCTTGCGCCAACTCCATGTGCGCCCCTCTTGGGACGACTATTTCCTCAATCTCGCCGATACCGTCAGCGAACGCGCCACCTGCAACCGTGGCCGCAGCGGCTGCGTCATCGTGAAGGATAAACAGATCCTGGTGACGGGTTATGTGGGCTCGCCTAAGGGTCTCCCCCATTGCGATGATGTGGGTCACCTGTTCCGCAAGGTCATCCATGAAGACGGCAGCGTCACCCAGCACTGCGTGCGCACCGTGCATGCCGAGCAGAACGCCATCTGCCAGGCCGCTAGAAGAGGTATCGCCTTGGACGGCAGCACTCTTTACTGCCGCATGACCCCTTGTCGCACCTGTGCCATGCTCATCATCAATTGCGGCATCGTGCGCGTGGTATGCGAACGTCGCTACCACGACGGCGCCGAGACCGAGGAAATGTTCAAGCAAGTAGGCATCTCGTTGGAATACAAATATGACGAGGTGCAACAATACGAGGGTCAGCGGTGCGACAATTCCGATCCGACAAAATAAACAAATAGGAATAACACCTTTGTAGAGACGTAGCGCGCTACGTCTCTACTTTTTTTCCGACCAGCCTCACAATTAAGCCAAGCGCAACGAATCCTATTAGAAAAGCTGCCCAAGAAGGCAAGCCCAATGCCGTAGGTAACACACCCAACAGCAAGGCCGCAGCACCCACAGTGAGTGCATAGGGCATTTGAGTGGCGACATGCTGTATATGGTTACAGCTTGAAGCCAACGAACTCATGATGGTAGTATCAGAAATGGGGCTGCAATGGTCTCCCATAACGGCGCCCGCCAACACCGATGCCACCACATTGTAGAACAAAGGCATCGTAGCATCGACGCTCATTCCTTGCTCTTGGCAAAGCAGCCACGAAGCGGGAAGAATCAAAGGATAAAGGATGGCCATCGTGCCCCATGAGGTGCCCGTCGAGAAGCCGATGAGGGCTGCCAAAACGAAAGTCAATACAGGCACCATGACAGGCGATAACGACCACTGCACCAGCAACTGCGAGACGAACTCAGCCGTGTGCATATCCTTGGTTACCAATGCAATGGACCAAGCCATCGTCAGAATCAATACCGCATTGAGCATGCTCTTGAAGCCCTCCACCATCTCTTCCATGACTTTAGAAAAGTTCAAGCTTCCACGTAACAAGGTCATCAAGATAGCGGCAAGCAGAGAAGCCAACGAAGCCCACAATAAGGCTTGGTAGGAGTTCGCAGCACCTATGGTAGCCGAGAGCTTGGAGAAGAAACCCGAAGTACCCTGCCAAACCGTGGTGTCATAGCCCGTAGCGACGAGTCCCATGACGGTGCCGAAAATGAGCACCAAAAGTGGGACAATGGCATCGATGATATGGGCGGGTCTCGCCACGCCGTCCGTCATCTCCGACTCCATCGACGATGCCAAACGCGCCTTGCGCTCGGCCTTGAGCATAGGACCAAAGTCGCGCCCGCTGATGATGAGCATTAGCACGAAGGCAAGGGTGAGGAAGGGATAGAAGCTGTAGGCCAAGGAATGGAAGAACACCGAATAGGCCGAGGTGTCGAGCCCAATGGCCTTGATGCCGTCCTGGATATAGCTCAACTCGGCACCGATCCATGTGGTCACGAAAGCCACGGCTACTACAGGGGCCGAAGTGGAGTCGACGATATAGGCGAGTTTCTCTCGCGACACCTTGAGTTTGTCGGCGATGGGCCGCATGGTGTTGCCCACCACGAGGGTATTGGAGTAGTCGTCAAAGAAGATGCAGAGGTCCATGAAAAAGGTCATCAGCTGTCCCGAACGCGGACCCTTGGCCCGCCTAGAAAGCCAGTTGACCACACCCTGCATGCCTCCATTCGCCGTAATGATCCGTACCATACCGCCGATGAGCAGCGTGAAAACGATGATGGTCACATGATCGGCATCGAAGAGCGAGCCCACCACATAAGTATCGACCACGCGCAGCAGCCCACCGCCCAAGGCCGAAGCAGGACTCGCACCACCATACAAAGCCATAAGGAAAGTGCCCGTCAAAATGCCCACAAAGAGCGATGAAATCACCTCTTTAATTAATAAGGCCATCACAATGGCTACCAAGGGAGGTAGGATTGACATCCACAGTGGCATGGGACCGACGACGGGGCCGAAGGCATACAGCAAAGCCATGCCTGCCGCTACGACAAGAGCCACCACAAAGGCTATCCATCTGTTCTTCTTGACTTTCATTTGAAGGCCAAAAATACAATTTTTTACCCAAAACCAAGTTTTTTACTTAAATTGGTCTTATATTTGCAAGCGTTTTAAGAATGTAAAAAAATCAAACCTAAAAATAGACATCATGAAGAGAACACTCATCATCGCGCTGTGCTGCCTCACCGCATTGCTGGCAGCCTGCAACAAAGAGAAACCCAATGAAAAATTCATCGGCGACTGGTATGGCAACGGAGTTGCCAACGTCACTTTGACCATAACCCTGCCCGCTGGTGGTCCCATCAACCAAGAATTCAACAACATCACTGTGCCCATGAGCATCAACCTGGCGGCAGGTGAGACAAAGGACCAAGTCATCTTCACATACACCAATGAGGAGGTTCACGAAACCTATACTACCAAGGGCATCGTCAAAAACAATGATGTGGACTTCGACCCCATCAGTGTCAACATAACTGTCGAAGGCACCACCGTCACTGCCACCCTTGACTTGAAAGGCATCCTTTCCACAAGCGGAGATGTCCTCGCCCTCAATGGTGCCGTGAGCGGCCAAGGTAATCTTGCTGATGGGGGTGTCCCCTACACGGCCACCGGCACCATCACCGCCAACCTCAACAGAGGTGCAGCGCCTACCCCTGCCCCCTACAACGGACCAACGATCACATTGTTCGAAGATGAAAACTGCATATCCGAAGGCTCTGAAGTCGTCGCTGGCGAGCTCTTTTTTGTCGCACTGTCAGGCGAGGGCAAAGCACTCAAAGACCTGAAAGTTGTCTTCGTTGACAACGATGCCAACATCTTGGAAGAATGGACCAAAGAGCTCAACAACGGCAATGAATTCACGAGCACGAAATACTTCACCCTCACCCAAGTTGGTGATGTCACCATGACAGCCACGGTAACCGACAGCCAAGACAAGATGGCCTCTCTCGATGTCCATTTCAAGATCCTTCCTGCCCCCGAACCAGAATTCGAGGCACACTATGCAGGTAGCGTGAATCTCGATGCCACGGCCTCAGCCTTGATGTTTTCTTATCCCATCAACATCGACTATGACATGGACATCATGTTCTCTGAAGCCGCAGAAGAAGGTCATGTGAATGCCACCATCACCTTCGCGGGAAACAACTACAGCACCACGGGCACCAAAGACGGCGACGCCATCGACTTGGAGCCTTTCGACATCGTCCTCGACTTTGAAGGGTCCACGGTCAATGCCACCATCGACATGAGCGGCACCATCGTACAAACCGTCTTTAGCGTGCAAGGCTCCCTGGAAGGAAACGGCAACATTTCGTTCTCGGGCGCGTCAATCCCCGCCACCATTGAAGGCACTGTGGCCGGCGACTTGGACAAGATTGAATAAACGAAGGCAACTTTTATCATCATGATGAACCGTACACCGTCATATAAGAGCATCGCAGCAGCACTCGCGATGCTCTTTTTGCTCCTCACGGGATGCCGCCATACGATGGTCGACGACCTGCTCAGCATCGACCTCGACCAATACCTGCCCATCGAGGAGTTTGCCGCCGCCTACGACTCGCTTACCGTAGGAGAACAGGCCCAGACTGACGCGCCCTACGATATCGAGCAGACCATACGCGTCATCAACGCCATGGAGCTGGCACAAATAAACGCCGAGAGCTTCGACGAATATCTCGACTACATGGCCAAGCAAGACTTCACCGGTGTGGCTCCCGATGTGCTGGAAGCCAAGCGCAAACTGTTCCCTCTCTTGGAATACACCTATAAGCTGCAGCAGACCGACGAGCAATTGAGTAATGTGTGGATGCTGATGCGCAGCGTGGCCAAGGGTAGCGAGACCCTGACAGAAAACACCTCGCTCATCGAGCTCATCATGATGATGCACAGCGACATCTTCGCCATCTTCCACCTCGCCTCGGGTGGCGACACTGAGAAAGCCTTGGAAGAAGCCTTCAGCCAATACGAAAATGACACCAAACTAAAGGCACAAGTACGCGAAGACTTGGAACGCCTGCGGCTGTCGTACCGCAACTACCTGGAGTACTATGTACCCATCTACAAAAAATACATGCAAGAATATGACGCGCTGTGTGTCGAGAAAGACCGTGCTTACCTCGACCTTTATGGAGGGCACGCCGACGATGCCTTGGTACACACCAGCAACATCTTGAAGAAATACCCCAACAACAGCGAGGCCATGCTGTTGCATTCGATGGGTCTCATCATCGAGAGCGCCTCTGAGGTCGAACCACGCCCCACCATCACCATGAACGACATCGAGACGCAGCAACCTAACCCCAATGACGAACAGGACGAACTGCCACGGCTACCGATGACCGTCAAGCAAATGCAGGCCAATGACATGCTGCAACACTACACCGAGCTCTACCCCGACCGCACCGCACCTGCACTCGTCTTGGAAGGTCTGCTTTACCAACAACTCGGTGACCAGAAAACCGCCCTACTGCGCTTTCACCAAGCCTCGGCGGAATACCCCCGTCAGGCCGAGCAACTCACCGACATGCTCGATGCCTACAACATGCGCACCTACCTGTGCAAGACACAAGAAGGGCAATACCTGCGCCGTCTCTATGCCTCCACCATGGAAGGTTATGGCCTCTTCAGCCCCAACCTGCTGAAGGCACACCACTACGCTGCCAATGGCGACATGGAGGAAAGCCGCAACGAGATCTTCAACCACTTCTTCCGCCGTGGCAACCAAGGCATCTACGACGAACTGCTCTCCGACATGCAGTTCTGCGAAGAGAACCTCTACGGGCCCTTCAAGAGCCTCTTGCTCGAACAATCGTACCTTGATGTCAAGGTTGAGCCTGAAAAGAAAATGCTCTTTTGGCACAAAAACAAAGTGCTGCATGTGACCCTCAGCAACCGCTCCGACCTCAAATTGGAGAATGTGCGTGTCTTCCTCTGCATCCACTACACCGACATGTACAAAGACGAATACGATGTGGTGAAGGTGCCCAAGACCCAAAACATCATCGAGCCACGCTCCACCGTCGACTTGGAGACCGTGGAGATCAACTATCGCGACAAAGGCTATGACGACATAACACGCATCCGTGCCATCGCCATGACCGACGACCGCATTTGTTGGATCGACGAAGTAAACTACAAGAACGAGAAAGCCTTGGCCCCCTACCGCAGTGAACAAGGCACCATGAGCGAGCGGCAGCAACAAGCCCGCGAGGAATATCTCAGCAACTACTCGCTTGAGTCACAAAAACTACAAAAGACCCTTCGCGAAGGTGTCACCGTGATGGCACCCGAGGAAGACCCGTGCATCGAGAAGTCAGGCTGGAAGAAATTCACTGGCTGGTTCCGCCGCCACGACAACACACTCAACATCGAATTGCCGCGTGCTTTGGTGATGGCCGATCCTGTGTTCTCCATCCGTCCGTTGGACACCAACGATGCCTTGCAGCCCGACGAGAACTATCTCGCCGGCACCGCCATCCACCTGCACTTCGACTACGAGCCCGAATGCGGTGAGACGCTTCCTCTATACATCTATACCGAAGCCGCCGACTTCAAGGTCGACATCGAGTACCATGGAAAAGACTCGACGGTTTCTAACGTCACAATTATTAGACAATAAGTGTAGCGTCGGAAGAGGAGGATTGCGACTGCGTCGCGATCCTTTATAGGAGGGCATTAACAAAACCAAAACGAGCGCGCTGGATTGCGCGCTTTTTTTTATGGCCAACCCTGCCTGAAAGCGAGCATTCGTCAGGGTTGGCCATAAAAAAAGCAGGACACCGTCCTGCTCGTTTTGGTTTTGGTAGCGGGGGGAGGATTCGAACCTCCGACCTCCGGGTTATGAGCCCGACGAGCTGCCTCTGCTCTACCCCGCATCATGCGAAAAATCTCGGAAAACAAAAAATTTCGTTCCCGAAATCGGCTGCAAAGATAATAATTTTGTTTCTTTGCAAGGCCAAAAACAAGAAAAAATTTTCATTATGACACATAAAGCAGGCTATGTCAACATTATAGGACGCCCGAATGTGGGCAAGTCCACCCTCATGAATCAGCTTGTCGGGGAGAAAATCTCCATCATCACCTCGAAAGCGCAGACCACCCGCCACCGTATCCTCGGCATCGTGAACGGCGATGATTTCCAAATCGTCTTCTCCGACACGCCCGGCATCATCAAAGACCCGGCCTACAAAATGCATGAGGTGATGAACCAATTCGTTAATGTGGCCCTGATCGATGCCGACTTGATTCTCTTCGTCGTCGACATCACCGACAAAAAGGTGGAGGAAAAGACCGTCGAAAGGCTGAAGACCATCGACATCCCTGTCTTTGTGCTCATCAACAAAATAGACCTGTCGACGCAAGAAGTTGTAGAACAGGCCGTTGAACAATGGCGCGATACCCTGCCCAATGCCACAGTGTTCCCTCTCTCGGCGCAATACAATGCCAATGTGGAGTTCATCTTCAAACAGATCTTGGAGAAGTTGCCCGAGTGCCCACCCTATTTCCCAAAAGACGAGCTCACCGACCGCTCCATGCGTTTCTTCATCACCGAGATCATCCGCGAAAAGATACTGCTCAACTACCAGCAGGAGATCCCCTACTCAGTGCAAGTCGAAGTGGAGAGCTATGAGGAGAGCGAACACCGCATCCACATCCGCAGTGTCATCTATGTGGCCCGTGACTCGCAAAAGGCCATCATCATCGGCAAGGGTGGCAGTGCCATCAAGAACCTCGGCATGCAAGCCCGCACTGATATTGAGGAGTTTACAGGAAAGAAGATCTTCTTGGAACTCTTCGTCAAGGTCGACAAGGACTGGCGCGACAACGAAGCTGAGCTCAAGCGTTTTGGCTACGAAGCGTAGCGTGTCGAAGACACGATATCCTATTTACACTACACTCACAGTGTAGGGGTTTCAGCACACTGAATCAGAAAATTGTGTACTTTTGCAGCCGATTTAAAATCAAAGTAATATGTCAAACATTGTAGCAATAGTGGGGAGACCCAATGTGGGAAAATCGACGCTTTTCAACCGTCTGCTGAAGCAACGCATGGCCATCGTGGAAGAAACGAGTGGCGTGACGCGTGATAGGCACTACGGCAAAAGCGACTGGAACGGAAAGGAATTCACCGTCATCGACACTGGCGGTTATGTGGTTGGGTCGGACGACATCTTTGAAGAAGAAATCCGCAAACAAGTGGACTTGGCCATCGATGAGGCTGATGTCATCGTCTTCATTGTCGACGGTCGCGAAGGCCTGCATGTCCTCGACGAGGATGTGGCGGTCATCTTGAGACAACAGAAGAAGCCAGTATTATTGGCTGTCAATAAGATAGACGAGCCCAACAAAGAAGTGTTGGCAAGTGAGTTCTACGCCTTGGGGTTGGGTGAGCCATACCCGATGTCGGCCATGACCGGAACTGGAACTGGCGATCTCCTCGACAAGGTCTGCGAGCTGCTGCCTTCCGACACCACTGACTTCGACACCGACCTGCCCAAATTCACCGTGGTGGGAAGACCAAATGTTGGAAAATCATCATTGATCAATGCCTTCCTCGGCACCGACCGCCATATCGTGACCAACATCGCGGGCACTACGCGTGACGCCAACTACACACGTTACAACGCCTTCGGCATGGAGTTCATGCTTGTCGACACGGCTGGTCTGCGCAAGAAGAGCAAGGTGGAGGAAGACATCGAGTTCTATAGTGTGCTGCGTTCCGTTCGCGCCATCGAAGACTGTGATGTAGCCATCCTCATGCTTGACGCCACACAAGGCTTCGAGGCACAAGACATGAACATCTTGCGCCTCATCGAGAAGAACAAGAAAGGTTTGGTGATGGTCGTCAACAAATGGGACCTCGTGGAGAAAGACTCCAACACCCACTTGGAATATGAGCAGTTCATACGCGAACGCACCGCACCTTTCACCGACTACCCTATCATCTTCACCTCAGCCATCAACAAACAACGCATCTACAAGGTGCTGGAGACCGCTCATCATGTGTATGAGAACCGCGAGCGCCGCATCGCCGTGCGCGAGCTGAACGACAAGATGCAGGAGATCATCAACTCCGTGCCGTTGCCCACGGCGTCGCGCGGACGCTTCCTGAAGATCAAGTATATCACTCAACTGAAGAGCATATCACCCCAGTTCGTTTTCTTTTGCAACCTGCCTAAAGACGTGAAAGAAAACTACAAGCGCTTCCTGGAGAACAAGATCCGCGAGACTTGGGACTTCCATGGCGTGCCGATTCAACTCATCTTCAAGGAGAAGTAACAAATTGACACGTGACTTCGGGACACGGGACACGAGACCATCGTCCCGCGTCTTAAAGTCTCACGTCTCGAGTCAAAAAAAATGGATACCGAAGAAAACATCGTCAGGATCGACAAATGGCTGTGGGCGGCGCGTCTCTTCAAGACGCGTAGCTTAGCCGTCGATGCCATCAAGGGCGGCAAGGTGAAGATGGACAATAATGCCGTCAAGCCCTCGCGCGAGGTGAAGGTGGGCGATGTCATCCAAGTACAGATTGAGCAACTACATAAAGTGGTGGAGGTAAAGAGGGTGATCAAAAACCGCGTCTCCGCCAAGCAGGTACCCGAGGTCTACACCGACCTCACGCCCAAGGAGGAATATGAACGTATCGAGTTCATGAACGCCTACAAGGCCGAGTGGCGCGACAGGGGTGCTGGGCGTCCCACCAAGAAGGAACGCCGCATGATCGAGAAGATGAAAGACGACCTGTAAACCCATACTTCCATGAAAAAATGGTTGCTCATAGCACTTTTTGCCTTCGCCGCACCACTATTGTCGGCACAAGGCCTCTATCTTGAGCCCGGTTTCCGTTATGCCCACCACCTACCCCTGCCCATCTATGCCGACTATCCCGTGTATGGCGCCGACATCCGCCTCGGCTGGCAGACCGACGGCTCGGAGGCTTGGGAGAAGTTTTTCAACTATCCGCTTGTCGGCATCGACTTTCGCTTCGAGCACCACACAATGAAGGACTATTTCGACGAAGAAAGCCAAAAAATCATCGACTTGGGCAACAGCTACGCCGTGTTCGGCTATTGCAACGGCCATATCATCAAGAGGCCGAGATTCCAATTCGACTACACTTGGGGCATCGGCATGGCCTACTGGCCCAAGGGTCACAACCGCCTTGTGAGTTCACCCGTGACCGTCCACCTCAACCTCGACTTCGGTCCCGTGTTCAAACTCAACGAACAGTTTGACCTCTATGTCCGTGCCGTGTTCTCACACGCCTCCAACGGCGCTCTCAAGGTGCCCAACAAAGGCATCAACATTTTGGGCGCACAGACGGGTTTCCGCTATTTCCCAAAAGGCCGTGCCAGTGAGATTCGTGACCGGGACTATCCCTTCGAGAAATACAACCTCATCTATGTATTGGACGGCATCGGGGTGCGCGAGTCGAACACTATGCTAGGCCATTATTGTCTAGGCAACACCTTCGAGATAGGCTATTCGCGTGCCTTTCACCCTTGTTTCCGCTATGGAGGCGGCATCGATGTACTCTACACAGGCGAGAACAAGATTATGTATGCCTATAACCACGCCGAAGAGCAATACAAGGCCTCCGATGCTTTCAGCATCGCGCCTTACATTGCAGGCGAACTATGTTATGGCAATTTCATCGGCCACCTCTCATTTGCCTATTACGTGTGGCAACCCGCCGAATACCTCCCGCGCCATTACCAGAGATACTATGAGCGACTGTCATTCCGCTACAATTTCGGCAAGACGTTCTTCGCTGGCGTCGGCATGAAGGTACATGCCACCAAGATCGACTATATCGAATGGACCGTGGGGGCCAATCTCTACAAATGGTAAAAAACATGTAGAGACGCGCCATGGCACGTCTCTACAAAAATTGTCCGAGCGTAGAGACGCGGCGCGCCGCGTCTCTACAGTGGTTTAAACCATAAGGGCACCGACAAGACCCAAGATTGCGTAGAATTCAGGCAGAGCAGCGTAAATCAGCGTGTTGGTGAACACATCGTGACCTTGGCTGACACCAACGATACCATTGGCACAAACCTGTCCCTGACGCATGGCCGAAATCATGCAGGCCAAACCCACACTGAGACCCACACCAAATACGATGTAGCCAGAAAGCGGATCCACTTCAGCCCTCATTTTGTTGAGCAACATGAAGAAGGCCACGAAGCCATAGATACCCTGGGTGGCCGGCAGTGCCGACAGCACCATGAAATTACCCGATGCCTCGGGACGTTTCTTGAGACCGCCCTCGGCAGCGTTGCCCGCCGTCGAAGTGCCGATTGAACTTCCGATACCTGCCAAGGCCAACACGAGGCCAAGACCGAGATAACCTAATACTGTTTCTAACATGATGTTTAATTGTTTATTTGTTGATTTGTTTAATTGTTGATTATCTTTTTATGACTCGGAACAGCAGTATCCTTTAATGTCATCGCGGACTTGATCCGCGATCTCCTAAGCAAAGGGGGCTTTGGAGAAGGCAGATGTTCCTCCACCATGACGCCTTAATGTTGAAAGTTGTCGTTCCAGGTCTAATGTCTTCATTGTTGCAAAGGTTTATATTTTCTTCCAGCGCCCTCATAACCCGAATTCTTGAAGAACTCCAAGAAGTTGAGTCGCAAGGGATGTACGAAAGCACCCAAAATGCACATGGCAATATTGAGCACATGGCCAATCACCACGATGAGGATGAACCACACCCAGCCGACGCCACCATCACCCAAAGCCTGTGTGCCAATGGCATTGAAGGCCTCGCCGAGCTTGGCACCCGCCAAACCCAAGGCGTAGAGACGCAGGTAACTCAACACATCACCGAGCAAGCCCGTAGCTGTGTTGTAGGTCTCCCACAAACCCGAGCCCACATTGAGCAAGGGGTTACGATGCAGGTTGTTGAGGAAGAAGATACCCAAAGCCGAGAGGCTACCCAAGCCGATGATAACCCACTTCGTCACAGCCTTGTCCATGACGCCCATCAAGGCGAGACCACCAACGATGACGCCGCCCACGATGAGCAAAGTCCAGCCCCAAGTGCCTAAGGAATTGGCGAAGCCTTTCACCTTGGTACTTTGGTAGGTCTTCACGATCATGGCAAGACAGATGTGGACGATACCAACGAGCAGGGCCAGCACCATCGTACCGTCATAACCTGCAATCGTGGAAGGTAACATACACTTCTTTACGGCATCAGGGATCCAGCTCCATTCGAGCATATCCATCGAGAAGAAGGTATGGAACAACAGGCCGATGATGGTCGTGGCGATACCCAAGGTGACGCCCAACGGCGCTATCTTGCCCAACTTCTTCTTCAGTGCAAGGCTGCCAAGGATGAGTACGAGGCCATATCCCGCGTCGCCCATACAGAAGGCGAAGAACAGCATGAAGAAGATGGAGATGAATACCGTCGGGTCGAATTCATCGTATTTGGGCCGACCATACATATCGGTCAGCATCTCAAACATCGATACGAACTTGTTGTTTTTCAGTTTGATGGGAGGATTGTCTTCCGTCTTGGCCTTGTCTTCCAGATAGAAAACATGTTCCTTCTCGAGCATATCGCGCAAGGCGGGTACGTTGACAGCTGGAGCGAAGCCTTCGAAGACGGTGAGGTAGTCCTCGGCAGCCTTCTCGCCCGATGCATGCGCCAGATGCAGGTCAAGTTTCGACAAAGTCTTGTCCAGCTCACCTTGCAGTACGGGCTCATGCCATTTCAACTGGGCCAAACGATGTCCTTTCTGCTTCACGGCTGCCTCCACCTCGGCAACCTCCTTCTCGAGCGCGGCATAGTCGCTCTCGGGCATTGGCAGTTCCTTCAAGGGGAAATCGTATTCATCGCTATCAGAAACAACCACAAAATAGGTGTAGCCTTCCACTTTGGAGATCTCGCTCAAGGCATATTGTTCCTTCCATTCCGGATCGACGGTCTTGGCTTTGTAGAAGTGAAGTTTCAGCCCATTTTCCTTGAGACGATCAAAACTCGAGGCATCGAACTGTCCCCAAGGCCGAAGTTCTTCAACATCCTTATAGAGCTGCGAGAGGCGTGTTTGCAAGGCTTCCCTGTCGCGTACGGTCTCCATCACCTCCACGGCGAAGTCGGTGGGTTTCTCGCCCGGGTCGGCGGCTTTCTCGACGCCCTTCAGTTGCGAGAGGGCCTTACGGTAGACTTCGGCTCGCGCCGACAATTTCTCCGATTTATCGTCAACAGGCTTCAGCGAACGGGTGATGTCGACCACGCCCACCGATTGCAACTTCTCGAGGAAGGCGTTGGCGTCACCGCTCATGAGGATGAAGTCATATTTTGTCATTTCAGTTACCATATTCTTCCTCCTCTTCTGCTATGTGTTTACCTTTCACGATCTTTTGTGAAGCCTTGGAGAGGTTCTCCTCGTCCTCCATATATCGTTTGATCTTACGTATGGCTTCGTTGTAGCCAGGAATCTGAACCTTCTCGTAAAGGTTGACCTTCTGGGTGGTCTTCTTCCTCTGGTAGTCAAGGATGCGTGCCACCTCGGTGTAAACCTCCGACTCGATACCCAGTTGTGCAAGGTTTTTCAATATCTGCACGCCGTCGGCATACCACATGGGCTTGGTGAAGAGGTTGATGTCCTTCACATCGAACAGCACCTCTTCCAAAGCTGGCACAGGCACACCCGCAATCTTGACGGTCTTCAACTTGACATCGGTCACCGAAATCAGTCCTGGCTCAAATTCATTCCAAAGCCGGGCCATGTACTCATACGACTTGAGTTCGGCCTCTAACTGCTCTACAAGCCCTTCCGAACGCTGTTTGGCTTTCTTCACCTCAAGACGCAGGGCGCTCTCCTTGCTCTTCAGCGTGGGGAGGGCTTTCACTCTCGTCTTGAGCTGCTTGTTCAGCTCGTTCAGCGAAGTCTTGTTATATTGGAACTTGATAGCCATGGCTTATTCCTTTTCTTTCCAGTATTTCTCGATGAGTTTCTCCTTCAGACCCGTCTCGGCCTTGGTGAAATACTTGCCAAACAACTCCCAACCCGTGTCAAGCATCTCCTCGATAGAAATGTTGACATCGATGGCCAGCAGGCGCGTGGCGTATTCCTTGGCATAGTCGAGGCAGCGCAGGTCGTAGTCGCTCAGGTCGAAGCCGTTTTCCAACTTGGTCTTGGCGTTAGCGGCATCGGCATAGAGTCGCACCGAGGTGTTCATCACGGCGCTGTGGTCCTCACGGGTCTTCTTGTTCTGCACCAACTGTTTCAGACGCGACAGCGAACGGAACGGGTCGACGATGACTTTGCCCGAGTCAGGATCGGCACGGAGGAACAACTGGCCCTCAGTGATATAACCTGTGTTGTCCGGGATAGCATGCGTGATATCACCGTCATTCAAGGTCGTCACAGCGATGATGGTGATGGAACCACCATCAGGCAACTGTACGGCCTTTTCGTAAATCTTCGCAAGGTCGGAATACAACGAGCCTGGCATGGAGTCCTTGGAAGGAATCTGGTCCATACGGTTACTCACGATACTCAAGGCATCGGCATACAGCGTCATGTCGGTGAGCAGCACCAGCACCTTTTCGTTCTTATCCACTGCAAAATATTCAGCGGCAGTAAGAGCCATATCGGGAATTAGCAGACGCTCGACAGGCGGTTGGTCGGTGGTGTTCACGAAGCTGATGATCTTGTGCAAGGCGCCTGCACTCTCAAATTGGTTCTTGAAGAACAGGTAGTCATCGTTCGAAAGGCCCATGCCTCCGAGGATGATCTTATCCACATCGGCACGAAGGGCCACCATGCTCATCACCTGGTTATAGGGTTGGTCGGGGTCGGCAAAGAACGGGATCTTCTGGCCTGAGACCAAGGTATTGTTCAAGTCAATACCAGCGATACCCGTCGGGATTAGTTGCGAAGGCTGGCGACGCTTGAAGGGATTCACTGAAGGACCGCCAATCTGGCGCTTCTCGCCTTCCACGGCTGGACCGCCGTCGATAGGCTCGCCATAGGCGTTGAAGAAACGACCGGCGAGTTCGTCGCTCACATTCAAGGTGGGAGGCTCGCCAAAGAAGGTCACTTCGGCATTGGTCGGGATGTCTTCCGTGCCGCCAAACACCTGCAGGGTGACGGCATTGTCTTTAATCTTCACCACTTGCGCCAGACGGCCTGACACGAGGGCGAGTTCGTCATTGGCCACACCTTGCGCCTCAAGGGTCACAGTGGCCTTGGTGATGGCGCTCAGCTTGGTATAGATGCGTTGAAAGGCTTTCTCACTCATGTTTCAGTTCCTCCTTTAACTGTCCAAGATATTTTTCAAATTGTTCCGACTTGTATTCCGAGTAGTTCATCTGACGGCAGATGTTGATCAAACCCTTGAAGTAGGTCGTGCACTCCTCGAAGTTGTCGAACTTGAAGCTGCGGTCGCAGATTTCAAGAACAAGGTCGAGCATGAACTTCTGACGTTCCAATGGTGTGGAGCCGTCGATGTCGTCGAAAGCGTCTTGTTGTAGGATGACGAAGTCGATGAGTTCCGACTTCCAATATTGCTCATGGTATGACATCGGCACGCCATCGTCGCCCAAGATGTTGATCTGCTCGTAGGCGTCCTTGCCTCGGCGGATGATGTATTTCGTCTTCGTCACCTTTTCGACCCAACCCTTCTCAATCTTGCTGTCAAGATACTCGATGATTTCGGGGTATTCCAGGTATTTCGAATAGGAATCCACGGGGTCGACAGCGGGATAACGCTTCTTGTCGGCGCGGTTCTGCGAAAGGCCATAGAAGCAACGGGCGGCCTTCTTCGTTGACTCGGTCACAGGTTCCTTCAGATTACCGCCAGCAGGCGACACCGTTCCGATGAAGGTGATGGAGCCCGACTGTCCGTTGTTGAGTTTAACATAACCTGCACGAGCATAGAAGTTGGAAATAATGGCCGACAGGTCGACGGGGAAGCCGTCCTGACCGGGCAGTTCCTCCAAGCGGTTACTCATCTCACGCAAGGCTTGTGCCCAACGCGAGGTGGAGTCGGCCAGCAGCAGCACCTTCATACCCATGGCGCGGTAGTATTCGCCAAGGGTCATGGCCGTGTAGACCGAAGCCTCACGGGCTGCGACCGGCATGTTGGAGGTATTGCAGACGATGATGGTACGCTCCATCAGCGAGCGACCCGTGTGCTTGTCCTTCAGCTCGGGGAACTCTGTAAAGATCTCCACGACCTCGTTGGCACGCTCGCCGCAGGCCGCCATGATGATGATGTCGGCATCGGCTTGCTCGGCGAGGGCGTGTTGCAATACGGTCTTGCCGCAGCCGAAAGGTCCGGGGATGAAGCCCGTGCCGCCTTCGGCGATAGGATTCAGCGTGTCGATGCAACGCACACCCGTCTCCATCACCTTGAAGGGACGAGGTTTCTCCACATAGCCGCCCACGGCCACCTTGACGGGCCATTTCTGCATCATCGTCACCTTCACCTCCTCGCCTTCCGCGTTGGTCAGCGTGGCGATGGTGTCGGTGATCTTGTATTGTCCAGCGGCGGCCACATTCTTCACGGTGTATGTCCCTTTGAAGTTGAACGGCACCATGATTTTGTGGGGCAGCCAGCCTTCCTTGACTTCGCCCAGCCAGTCGGCGGCAACCACTTGGTCGCCCGCCTTTGCGATAGGCGTGAAGTCCCAAAGTTTCTCTTCGTCGAGGGCCTTGGTGTATTCACCGCGTTTCAGAAACACGCCTTCCATGGTGGCGAGGTTGTTCTGAAGGCCGTCGAAGTTGCTCGAAAGCAAACCAGGTCCCAAGGTCACCTCAAGCATGTAGCCTTGGAATTCCACCTTGTCGCCGATCTGCAGGCCGCGGGTGCTCTCAAACACCTGCACGGAGGCTTTGTTCCCGTTCACCTTGATGACCTCTGCCATCAGCTCAACGCCGTCGAGGTCGATGAAGCAGATTTCATTCTGTGCCACAGGGCCGTCCACCTCCACAGTGACGAGGTTTGCAATGATTCCTGTAACTTTTCCTGTTGTTTTCATATGTTGTTGTTTCTATTATTTACACACTTAAATCCAAATTCGCGCTTGTGCCTCGAATCTCTTTCACCAGCTTATGGAACATCTCCTGACCCTTGGAGGCATCGAGTTCAGCCCAGCGCTGGACCGTCTTGGCCTTGACCAAAAAGGCGAGGATGGCATTCATATTGAAATAGTCCATGCGGGCGATGTCGCTGGCTTTCTCCCATTTCAGTTCATCCATTTTCTGCTCGCGCTCAACAAAGTCGGCATCGGCGAGGATTTCCTCTATCTGTTTGCCTTCCTCGAAGTCGGCCTCAGGCAGTTCCACTTGGTAGTCCTCCCCTTTCTTGCCAAGGCGCTTGGCCAAGTAGTTCACCTTCATGTTACGCAGGCGACCGTCGAAGTCGAAATACTCGCGAATGAAACGGTTCTTGCTCTCAGCGGCCTTGTCGTAAAACTCCGCGCCGAGGCTGTCCTCGTTGAAGCCTTCTTCCATGAGTTCCACCAACTTCTGGTCTTTCTCGGAGAGCAGCTCCATGATAGACTCCTTCACGGCGGCATAGTCGAAGCCTGTGTTCTCGAAGCCCGAGGTCAGTTCCGGCAAACCTGCCACGATATAGACGTAGTTATCCATCAGCCGAAGAGGATTTTCTTGGTGGCAGGACGCAGGTAGTTGGCGATGAGTTGGGTGAACTCATCGTCGGTGAACTGTAGCACATAGCCGCCGTCCTTGGGTGCGACCTTAAATCCGCCGTTCATCTTCTTGGAATAATCCACCTTCACCTCGCCCTTGAACTGGTTGGCGATTTCGTTCTTCACGAAAGGCTCCACCTCGGCTTTCAAAGCTTCGGGCAGGATGAGGTTCAAGTCGACGGGCGACGCATTCGCGGGATTAAAGGCTTTCACCACGCTAGTGATCAGCTCCTTCACAAAGGCGGCATTGCCCATATTGGCCTTCACACCTTCGGTGGCGGTGTGGGTCACCACCATCTTCTCAATCTCCTGTTTCGTCACGGCGATGCTTTGCGTTGCTGCCATCTTCACGTCGGCAGCGACCTTGGTCTTCAGCTCTTCAGCCTCCTTGTTGGCTTGAGCGATGATGCGGTCGGCCTCAGTCTTAGCGTAGGCAATGATGCGGTCGGCTTCGGCATGTGCCTTTTGCACGAGCTCCTCGCCGTCGTGTTTACCTTTCGACAAACCCTCATTATAGAGTCTGTCGGTCAATTCTTGCAGTTTGTCTTGCATATATTTTCGTTTTGTTTGTTTGATCTTGAAAATAGGCGACAAAATTAAGCAATCCCTTTTAGAAAAAGAAATGAAATGGGAAAAATAATTTTAGGCAAAGATTCCCTTCGGGAATGGAGCTCATTACATATAGTTACATCGCGGCGGCAAATGACGTCCACAGAGTGTATTCGTCACAAGCCGCCGCAGGAAACCTAAATGGAAAATGCCATTCCCGAAGGGAATCTCACTAATTATTTATATATGCTTTATATACGTCCTAGCCCTCTTGGTGAGGTCGTGTTCGAGATAGCGCCAGAGGTTTTGCACACTGGTGTTGTCCTCCAGTTCGCGTGTCGACTCAATATATTTGATGCCGTTTTTGGTAATGCCTTGAGCGAACTTGTCGAAGATCATGGCGTTGACGCCCTTGTTCTTGTATTTGTCGTCGATGGCGATAAGCAGCAGGTCGAGGGTATCGTTCTGTTTCAGGGCTTTTAGGATATGGATGAAGCCGAAGGGGAAGAGCGAGCCCTTGGCCTTCTGCATGGCCTTGGAGAGCGAGGGCAGGCCCACGCCGAAGCCGACCACCTGCTCGTCTTCATCGAGCACGATGGACACATAGTCGACGCTGACATTACCGAGGAATTGTTTCTTGAGGTCCTCTAATTGTCCTTGTGACAGTTCGGAGTAACCATGCAGCTTCGAGTAGGCGGTATTCATGCAGCGGAATACACCGTCGAGGTAAGGCTCTATGTCACTATGATGGATGAGAGGGGCTTGGTGCAGACCGTTTTTGATGGAGACCAGCTCGGCCATACGGGCATAACGGTCGGGGATGACCTCAGGCACCTTGATGAGATACTCCACGTAGTCGGTGTCCTTGGTGTAGCCCAAGGCAACGAGATGTCCTTCATAATAAGGTGCGTTGTATTTGCCGTAGGCGGTAGGCAGTTTGTCGAAGCCTTCGACGAGGACGCCTGCTGCATCGAATTCGAGGAAACCCATTGGGCCGCTCATCAGCGTCATGCCTTTCTCGTGTGCATAATGCTCAACAGCATCCATCAAAGCCCTTGAAACTTCCTGGTTGTCAACGAAGTCAATCCACCCAAAGCGACAAATCTTCTCGCCTGTCTTCTCGTTGTAGCGGTGGTTGATGATGCCCGCCACGCGGCCCACGATATGGCCATTCTCGTCGTAAGCGAGCCAATACTTACCCTCACAAACCTCGAAGGCGTGGTTCTTTGAGGGTGTTAACGTATCGCGGTCCATCGACTCGATTTGCGGAACATAATAGGGATTGTCCTTATAGAGTGCGTTGGGAAAATGCACGAAGGCTTTCAGTTCCTTTCTCGTTGTGACTTCTATGACGGTTACTTTCATCGGGGGCTTCTTTTCGATGCTACAAAGATATCCCATTCTCCTTTCGGGACACTCAACTTTTCATCATAACACACGTATTTTTCAACCAATGCCGTTTTATTCTTTCTCCCCAATAAGGCATCTGCCTTTTAAGAAACTTTTTTCCCTTTTTTAACGAATTCCGTCGAACGGAAAACAATATTTGATACATTTGCAGTTTGTTTTTGAATCGAAAGAATAAAATCAACAACCAGAGATTTCATGGGCTTCTTTCACTGCAAGAACGGTAGTTACTGGAATAGAGGTTGGAATTGCTGCAATCCCCATGGTAGGTCCTATACTCTCCTCGATGATAGTCTGTTACGATATAGGAGGAGGCTTTGATAATACGCTATACAATGATAACTGGATTCACCCAACAAAACCATAATCACTTTTGCATTTATGAATTCAAGTACCAAACCATAATTTAAGTAATGAAAAAATTTATACTAACACTATATTACAGATTGTTTTACTGGTTTTTTCGTTTTAATAAGAAGCAAGCATCAGGTGCTGAGGAAACAGACAAGGAAGCAAGTATATTGGCAGTAATGCTATTATCAGGAGTAATGTTTTTGTTTGTTTTTTCACTTCTTTTTGCGGTTTCATTGTTTGTAATTCGCTTGCCTAAACCGAGCTCTTTGTTCATTTATGCTGTTGGTATAGTGATAGTTGTTTTTAATGGTTTTTTCTTTTTTAGTCATAAGAGGTATTTGATGATTAAGAATAGATTTGAGAATGAAGATAAGAGAACTCGAATTGTAAGGTCGTTATTATGCTTTTTATTTGTGTTTATATCAATGTTTGCCATGGGCATATTAGGGGTTTTGTTTGGAAACCCTTTTCTTGAACAATGATGATTCACTTTTAATTAAAAAAATCCTTTCGGGATGAACGACTGATAGAATAATGAACACTTGCTCAGCATATTACCAATCCGTAAACAAAGCTTTTGCTTATGAGTCCCACGGCACCCCTGGCGGTGTTTCCACCTGGGCGCGCGGCGGCAACTTCAGCATTGGTTTCGCCTCAGGCACGGTGGCCTCGTTTATGACCACAACCGCAGACGTGTTGACCCCAAACCTGTGCGAGGCGTGGCAGGTGACCTGCATGGTAGCAGCAGGTACGCTCTCTGGCGGCGTAACCGCCACCATGGCCGGCGGCAGCTTCTGGGACGGCGTGTGCAACGGGCTCATTTGCTCGGGGCTGAACCATGCGATGCATTTGGCGGCGGAGGGAGGATGGAGAACTGTCAAATATGTAAACAAATTAGGATGGCTCCCCCTTGATTATGAAACCTCTGCGTCCCAATGGGCTAACTACAAAATGCAATATAATGTGACGCTATATGAACTAAACAAGCTTGATGAAAACTATCAAATTATTGGTAAGCAACGGTTGCTTACAATTAGTGCTGTTTCAACAACCACCTGTGTCGTAGGGGATGTGCATGCATCAGCAAAAGCCATTGTACTGATTGATGGTATGAATGTTGGATCAGAACCATTAGTTGTACATAAATATGAACAAAACACGATTATTCCTGAGCATTCAACTTTTGTAGGTTCTGCTTCGTTTGTCATTCCTGAAACTGGTGTTGTTTCAATAAATGTAATAGGAGGATGGAATGTTTACCTTGGATCAGGTTCGCTGTCACCTGCAATTAGTCCCGTCCTGCCAGTGCCAATTAACGCAAATATTAAAATACAAGTTACGCCATAATAATATGATGAAAACATTATCATTTTTAGGATACTTTTTGACCTTCATGGCTTTATTGGTTTCAGCATGTCAAACTAAAGAGCCAAATAAACAAAATCAAATTATCGCTACGGAATTAAATGACAAAGGATTTGGGTTTCTTAATCAGTACTTTTTTGATTGCGATCCATCTCAATTGGATTCCGCCCTTAAATACTTTCAGGAGGCTCTTGCTATAGACAAGAATCAAAGCGCTGCAAAAGCTAACCTCAAAGTTACTTTGATGAAAAAGAAAAACTATGAACAATTGGTTGACATCATGTTGACAGAACTTGGAACGATAAGTCCCCAAGACCACATGTCTAAAGCGGAGGTATTTGGATTCACCGCCATGCTGTATAATAAGATTGGCAACTTTGATTGCGAAAAACAAATGTGTACAAATGCTTCTAAAGAGTATGCCTTGGTTTTAAGCGATGGAAACAAACCAATACAGCCTTATCAATTGATTAGTTATTTAAAATACAAAACCTACATTGAAGGGAAAGAAGCTGCATTAACAGAGCTTGAACAATATGAAGGAGCATTTTCTGAAGAGGTGTACATGACCATTAAAGAGGAAATTGATATTTACGAAATAAATGATTTGTTTGTTACAGAATGTGACGATTATTTCTAATGAATAGTTGTTCTACATATTACATAGCTTCAAGTATAACAGCCGTTAATGATGCCCACGGCACCTCGAGCGGTTTGGCCTCACTGGCCAGCGACGGCAGCTTCTTTTGTTCGGTCGGATGTGTAATCTGCACCTATTTGTTGTTTTCGGATAACAAATCCTGATATTCAATGCCAGCGGATTGCAAATTCGCTGGAACGAAAGGTTTTCTTCTTGCTTCAAAACAGGCGATGCATCTCGGGGAACTTTTTTCCCTTTTTTGTAGAAAACTGACGAACGGAAAACAATATTTGATACATTTGCAGTTTGTTTTTGACTCGAAAGAATAAAAATCAACAACAAGAATATGTCAGAGATTAAAGGACACATCACTCAGATTATCGGCCCCGTGGTCGACGTCTACTTCGAAGGCGGCGAAGCCGACCTCCCGAAGATCCACGATGCCTTGGAAGTGACCCGTCCCAACGGGAAACGCGTGGTGCTCGAGTGCCAGCAGCATATCGGCGAGGACTCGGTGCGCACCATCGCCATGGACTCCACCGACGGCCTCATGCGCGGCATGGAGGTCAAACCCTCCGGCAAGCCCATCTCCATCCCCATCGGCAACCAGATTAAGGGCCGCCTGCTCAACGTGACAGGCGACGCCATCGACGGCATCGGCAGCCTCGACCGCGCTTCGGAATACCCCATCCACCGCGAGCCTCCAAAATATGAAGACCTGGCCACCTCAAAAGAGGTGCTCTTCACCGGCATCAAGGTCATCGACCTGCTCGAGCCTTACCTGAAAGGCGGTAAGATCGGCCTCTTCGGCGGCGCCGGCGTGGGCAAGACCGTGCTCATCATGGAACTCATCAACAACATCGCCAAAGGCTACAACGGCTATTCGGTGTTCACCGGCGTGGGCGAGCGTACCCGTGAGGGTAACGACCTGCTCCGTGAGATGATCGAGTCGGGCATCATCAAATACGGCGACGCTTTCGTCAAAGCCATGGAAGAAGGCGACTGGGACCTCTCCAAGATCGACAAGGAAGCCCTCGCCACCTCACAAGCCACGCTGGTCTTCGGCCAGATGAACGAGCCGCCCGGAGCCCGTGTGAGCGTAGCTCTTTCCGGCTTGACTGTGGCCGAGTCGTTCCGCGACGACCAAAACGACGAGCAGAACGACATCCTGCTTTTCATCGACAACATCTTCCGTTTCACGCAAGCCGGCTCTGAGGTATCCGCCCTGCTGGGCCGTATGCCTTCGGCCGTAGGTTACCAACCCACCCTGGCCACAGAGATGGGACAGATGCAGGAGCGTATCACCTCGACCAAGAACGGGTCCATCACCTCGGTGCAGGCCATCTACGTGCCTGCCGACGACTTGACCGACCCTGCTCCCGCCACCACCTTCTCGCACTTGGACGCCACCACCGTGTTGAGCCGTAAGATCGCCGAGCTGGGTATCTATCCCGCCGTCGACCCGCTCGACTCCACCTCGCGCATCCTCGACCCGAACATCATCGGCGAGCATCACTACAACACTGCCCAACGCGTCATCCAGTTGCTACAACGCAACAAGGAACTGCAGGACATCATCGCCATCCTCGGCATGGAGGAACTCTCGGAGGAGGACAAGATCGTCGTCCACCGCGCACGTCGTGTGCAGCGCTTCCTGTCGCAGCCCTTCCATGTGGCCGAGCAGTTCACCGGCCTCAAGGGCGTGATGGTACCCATTGAGGAGACCATCAAAGGCTTCAATATGATCATGGACGGTGAGGTTGACCAATACCCCGAAGCTGCCTTCAACCTGGTGGGCACCATCGACGATGCCATCGCCAAGGGTGAAGAGATGCTGAAGAACGCCAACGCCAATTAATAATAAGGTGAGATGAAAGTCGAAATCATATCACCGAGCGAGACGCTGTATAACGGCGAGGCCACGGCCATCACGGTACCGAGCAAGATGGGGCCTTTCACCCTGCTTGAGCACCATGCCGCCATCGTCGCCATCCTCGAAGCCGGCAAAGTCAGCTTCACCGACGACAAAGGCGAGCACCAGGAGATTGCCGTCAAAGGCGGCTTCGTTGAGAACCACAGTAACCAACTGACCATCTGCGTAGAACTATGAAAGACAAAATACTGACAAAATATCTGGCTGTTTTCCTGCTCATCTGCCTCGTCATGGACGGCATCCTGCTATGCTTCTTCGCCGACAAGCCTTGGTGGAACAACTGGATGATCACGGGACCCAACCTCTTCATGATCTTGGGCGCCTTCTATTGCCATCTGATGAAGAAAAACGTTGACGAACACCCCAACAAGCTGACATGGCTGCTGGTTTACAAAGGCATCAAACTGGTGCTTACCGTGGCCATCCTCGTCCTCTACATCATCTTCGTCAAGGAAAGCAGCAAGGCCTTTGTCATCGTCACTGCTGCCGCCTACCTCATCGCGCTGGTGGCCGAGACCTGCGTCTACAACCATTACGTCAAATACAAGAACAAAGAAAACAAAGCATGAGAAATGTTTTGAAACATAGCGTCTTCTTCTTTATCTTCGCCCTGCTAGCACTGGCACCCATACAGGGTATGGCACAGGACAGCGTTCAGCAGCCCAAGAAGGAGAAGTTTGACGCCAAATCGTTCATCTTCGGCCACACGGGCGACTCCTATTGTTTCCACATCACGGAAATCAAAGGCGAGCCCGTCTGCGTGTGGCTGCCCGTCATCGTGAAGTGCAAAGACGGTGGTAGCTGGCACTGCTTCTCGTCGAAGCACGTCTGCGAGCTGAAGGAGGGCGAGACCTTCAACCACAAGGGCGCCAACTTCTACATCTCACCCATCAGTGCCGACAAATACCCCGGCAAGCTGGTGGAGGTGAAAGGCGACGGCAGCATCTCGCGGCCCTTCGACATCTCGTTCACCAAAAACGCCTTCGGCATCTTCCTCGTCGTCATCTTCCTGCTGGCTTTCTTCTTGCCTGCCGCACACAAGTACAAGAAAGACCCGATGGCCCAGCCCACCAAGTACCAAGGCCTGGTGGAATGGCTTACCTACACCGTGCTCGATGGCATCATCCGCCCCAACATCCCCGAGAAGAAAGTGAAGAAATTCGCACCTTATCTTTTGACGGTGTTCTTCTTCATCTTCTTTGCCAACCTGTTCGGCCTCATCCCCTTCTTCCCCTTCGGTGCCAACGTGACGGGCAACCTGAGCATTACCGTAGTGCTCGCCCTGCTGACCTACTTCTTCGTCAACCTGTTCGGCAACAAGCACTACTGGAAAGACATCCTTTGGCCCAATGTGCCCATCTTCCTGAAGGCCTTCCCTCTGATGCCTATCATCGAGCTCATCTCCACCATCACCAAGCCCTTCGCCTTGATGGTCCGTCTGTTCGCCAACATCTTGGCAGGCCATATCGTCATCATGGTGCTCATGGCGCTGATTTTCATCATCGGCGGTATGTATGGTGCGGGCATGGGTGGCGTGATGAGCGTCGTCTCCATCTTCATGACCATCTTCATGACGGCCCTGGAGTTGCTTGTGGCCTATATCCAGGCCTACGTATTCACCATATTGTCATCCCTATTCATAGGCATGGCACAACACGAACCAGAACACGAATAATCAAACATATCCATTAACAAACTAAATTTAATCATCATGTTATTATCAACTATCCTTGAAGCTGTATCGTACGTGCCAGGTTTGGCCGCCATCGCAGCCGCTGTTGCAGTGATCGGTGCTGCTATCGGCATTGGTAGAATCGGTCAGTCAGCCATGGAGGCCATGGCTCGTCAGCCCGAAGCCGCCAGTAAGATCCAATCCGGTATGATCATCGCTGGCGCTCTCGTCGAAGGTGCAACGCTGTTCGCCATCGTCGTATGCGTCTTGGCCGTCCTCGGCTAAAAATTCATGTTCGAGGCGAGGCTAGCCTCGCCTCGAACCTTAACCTTTAAAAACACACCAAACATGGATTTATTTCTTCCCGAAAGTGGATTAGTGATATGGATGCTCATCGCCTTCCTCATCGTCTTTGTCATCTTGGCTAAGGCGGGATGGCCGATGATCATGGGTGCCGTCGAGAAACGCAACGCCCACATCTCCGAATCGCTGTTGGCTGCCGATGAAGCCAACAAAGCCCTTGCCGGCATCGAACAAAAACGACAGGAGACCATGGCGGCGGCACAGGCTGAGCAGATTCGCATCATGAAAGAGAGCCAGGACCTGAAGACCCAGCTCATCGAAGAGGCGAAGACGCAAGCCCGCAAGGAAGCCGAGAAGATTGTGACCGACGCCCGCCTGCGCATGGAGAAGGAACAAGCCGAAGCCATGGCACAAATGAAGAGCGAGGTAGTCACCCTGGCCGTCGACATCGCCGAGAAGCTGCTGCAACGCGAGTTGAGCGACAAGCAGGCACAAAACGACTATATCGAGCAACTGCTCAAGAACAACCCAACCCAGATTCAGGCATAAACAATGGATAACGGAAGGATATCGGTAAGATATGCGCGGGCACTGTTCCAGACCGCCCAAGAGCAAGGCTGCGAAGACGCCGTTTACGACGGCTTGACGCGTTTTGCCCATAACTACCTCCTGGCCATCGCCCAGTTCAACGAGGTGCTGGCCGACCCCATCGTAGCCCAAGAGGAGAAGGTGAAGCTGATGGAGATGGCCGTGGGCGACCCGTTGCACGACACGCTGAAGCAGTTCATCACCTTCGTGGCGGAGCAGAAACGCGAAGACAAGATGTTCCTCATCGCCATGAAATACATGGAGATGTATCGCGAGAAGCACAACATCCTGAGCACGCAGGTGACCACGGCCACCGAGTTGACCGAGGAGAGCTATGAGAAAATCAAGGCCTTCATCAAGCAGACCTTCGACGCCGACGCCGAATTGGACGTCCGCATTGACCCGAGCCTCATCGGAGGCTTTATCCTCGACATCGAGAACTCGCGGATGGACGCCAGCGTGGCGGGACAACTGAACGCATTGAAAAACAGATTGAAGCAATAGCAGTAGTTCTGGCGGATTTGAAAAACCGTCCTTCCGAATTTGCAATTCGGAAGCGTTGAATATCAGCATTTTTAATGCGAAAAACTTTGGATTCGATGAAAATAGCAATATCTTTGTCGCGAACAAACAAGCATAAACTGGCAAAACAATGAAAAGACAGCTACATACGACAACATGCAAGGTTTTCTTGCTCCTGCTACTGGCTGTGACAGGCAGGGCTGGTGCGCAAACCAAGACATGGCCTATGCCTGGGGCAGAATGGACTTATTGCCTTTACGCCAACGGAGATGCCTATGCTAAAGAAGTGTGGCGAGTAACAAGCGACAGTTTGATTGGAAATAGCGTCTATGATGTCATCCAGCCCGTGGATTCCCTTGGACATCCCATTCCTAATTATGGGAAAATGCTCCTCACCCGTTGTGAAAACAACAAGGTATACCGTTACGTAAACAACAAGGAGTATCTTTTCTTCCCTTTAGACCTCGAAGAAGGCGATGTGTTCACCACGTTCCGCTCAGCTGGATGGGGTGAAAATGGCGTTCCAAACTATGGAAATGATTCGGCATGTTGCTCGTTGAAGCCTTTATTGGTGACAGGAAAAAAAGAAGTGGAGTTGGGAGGACTTGTATTGAATGAATATACTTTGAGGGACACCTTATTCAACAGCTTATATGGTTATGATGAAGGCTTGGGGTATTGGACAATGGTTGACCGAATTGGCCCTATTGAAACTTACCCTTTGATTGACATCAATGAAATTGGCTATTATAGCAATCAATGTCTTTATTGGTTTGTTTGTGCTCCTTACGTTTATTTGTCAGCCTATCGCGATGATACTTATGAATATGTTTGGTTTGTATGTAATCCGACTTCAGTTGTTGAAATTGGTGGGGAAGAAGAACTTGAAGTTTATCCCAATCCTACATCTGGATTAATCAATATTGAAGGTGAAGAAGTTACTGAAGTGCAGGTTTACAATAGTTTTGGCCAATTGGTAAAGACTTTCCTGAATGTAAATATAATTGATCTAGGGACTATGCCCAAGGGCATTTATATGCTTATAATAAACGATGCCAAAGACGCTCGATATACAACAAAGATAGTATTAGAATAATTTTCCTCGCGAATAAACAAGCATAAACTGGCAAAACAATGAAAAGGCAACTACATACGACAACATGCAAGGTTTTCTTCCTTCTGCTGCTGGCTGTGGCAGGCAGGGCAGGTGCGCAGACCTTCCAACCCTACAAAAGTGGCATTATCGAATATCATGGCTATTCTTTTCCCGTCGTGCCAGGAACAGATGAATGGAAAAGCATCAGCCATTCACAGCGGGTGGCTTCGCTGCAATTGCCCGCCGACACTTTGCAGAGTATCTCCACGGCAAGGCTCTTGGAGACCTGCCTGTATTATCCTTTCAACATCGACATCTTTGCCCTCGACGACCAACTCTATAGTTTCAATAGGGTGAAGGAGCAGTTCAACGGCTATGCCGAGTTGTACGAAAGGACGGATTTTGTGCAACTGTTGATGAATCTTTATGGCTCAAGAAATGTCGCATTCGTAAACCAGATAGAAATAGACCGCGAGCAAGGACATTATGCTTTCGACTATCATATCATGGAATTCATGTTCACTGATGCGGCGCTATTGGCTTCGGATACTCAGGTGGGTCAAATTGCGGCAATGCTTTATAACAAGAAAGAGCAAAAGACGCAATACAGCGTATATGGCAGCACCAACCGCATGGTGATTGCCCTTGCCATTGGGCGTTGCTTGCAACGCACCAACGCTTTTTCCGACTACCAAGGCACAACGCTCCAATTGTTTTTGCAAAGCGGCAAGCTGACCAATGCCAGTGACTTGGATTATATTTATTCTAAGGCAAAGAATCTATAAAACCAAAAAGCCATGAAAAAGATCCTTTTATTATCTTGTATCTTCGCTTTGGCCTTAACCGCCTGCCGCAAGCCCGAGCCAGGCATTGACCCCAACGGCGATACGACTGACACTTTGGTGAAGAAGTATCTTGTAAAACAACTGCTCAACGACGACCCAGAAGCAATCATGTTGGATATAGATTGGAATGATGACTTTACGAAGATACTGCATGTGAAATACGGACCAGGGTATGGCTCCGTTGTTGATTACGATTTTACTCATTATGAAGAAGATAGTATTCTTGTTACGATGTCGTTACAGCCGAATAGTTATCCTATATATGCTTTACTATATGATAGTATTATGATACATCTGAAAGAGAATAGAATAGATAGCATAAATTGCTATGCAAATGGCAATTTAAGAGATGTTGAGTACTATTTTTATAATGGAGAAGGTAAAATTGTTGCAAGAAGATATTTTGAAGGAGCATCAGATTATTTCGCATGGGAAGGTGATGATGTTGTTGATTTTTTAATGCGTGGGTACTATAGTAATATTGTTATTGAATCTTTTACCAATTTCATTCATCCTCATTACACCTTACCTTTTTATTTAACTGACGAAGTCTTTGGAGAGGCTCCAGGTCCTCTCTTTACTCCTTTATGGAAGCACCAACCTATTTTGAACAATTATAATAAGTATTTAGCAGACGAAGATGGGTATATCACCAAGATGATACATATTGATTCTTCTGATTCTTTGGAAAGATGTATTTCATATTATTATAGTACTCCTAATAATTCATCAAAATGAGAAAGAAACATATTGTTACAATAGTATTGTTGATTTTAGTTTTTTATCATAACAAAACTAATGCTCAACTTCCCCCATCAACAAACTATTACTTTTGTGCATTGAATGGGACTTGCTATAATGATGCAAATAACAACAACCCTCGAGTATATCTTATACTTGAAGAGTATTCCCCACAACAAATTATTGATCATACCGAATCATTTATGGAGATTCACCCCGGGTACACTTTAGTAGCCCCTGCATCACAATTATACAATTGCCATGGATTTGCATATAGTGTATTTCAAGGAGGAGAGAAACTAAAAATTGATTGGTATGAAGAATTATGTTCTTATAACGGCTCTAATACAAATACAAAAAGTTATATTGAAATTGACGAGTCTGATGCTCAACCAGGTGATATTGTCACAGCGGTAGAAGAGAACTGGGGGATACTTACTTCTCGTCATTCAGCAATTTATATAAATGAGGATACTCTTCTTTCCAAATGGGGTTTCGAACCGTTATTTAAACATCATAAGAATGACCCTTGGATTTCTGGGCAAATAGGATTAACAAATAATGTATCCCATTATGTCTACTACCGCCGCGTCATCAACACTAACAGTATGGTTTCCGGCCCATCCACCTTTAACGGCACAGGCACCTATACATTTTCTCCCAATGTCACTCCAACAAACTGTACATGGAGTGTGGAACCTGCGGCCATGTTCCAAACATCATCAGGAACAGGCTACACAGCCAATTTGAGTTATAAAACACCTTTCGAGTATCTCGCTCCCAAGGCAACAATCACCTATACTTTCAGTTATGGATGCGACAACCACTACACAGTATCGAAAGAATTCGACCTTCGCATCCCAACAACCACCATCTCCGGCAATGCCATTTCCGATGGTTTTGTCATAGACGACAATGCGGTTGTAACTGTTGCAGGCACCATAAAAAACAACAAAAACGTGAAGACCATTGTCCCTGTTGGCACTGAGCTTATTATAGATGGAGGTAAGATGACCAATATAGGTAATGAAATGTGGCAAGGCATCGAAGTCTGGGGCAACAGCAGCATGCACCAATATACCGTTAACGGCCTTTGCGCTCAAGGCTATCTTGAACTAAAGAACGGCGCGGTCATCGAGAATGCCAAATGCGCCGTGGAACTGTGGCGGCCAAACCATTGGAGTACTACAGGCGGCATCATCCATGCTATCGATGCCACTTTCAAAAACAACGCAATGGCAGTACACGCACTTTGCTACAGCAATTATGACCCGAACACACTGAAAGAAACAAACTATAGGGGCTTCCTTAAAAACTGCAGTTTTATCATTGATGAAGATTATCTAGGTACCGAAACCTTTTTAAAGCATGTTAAACTTGGCGTTGTTAACGGAATAAGATTCCTTGGTTGCGACTTTTCAGCAGACAGAAGCGTAAACGGGGTGCATCCTTGGTGTATTGGCATCTCGGCCTACAATGCGGGCTTTTCGGTTGACTCCTATTGTGCCCAAGCTCTTGACCCCTGTCCTGTAAACGATTTGAAGAAGTCAACTTTTACCGGTCTTAGCTCAGGAATCTGTGTTGATGGTGATGGCAGCACATCGCGTATCTTCACCGTTAACGAGACTGTATTCACCAACAACGACACAGGAATTAAAGCCACAAACATCAGCTATCCTGTCGTACACAATAACGAGTTTTGTATCGGTCGTGGAGAGTATTGCGATTTTACCTACGGCATCCACCTGAAAAACGTTTCCAGTTTTACCATAGAGGATAATTATTTTCACCCTTATTCTCATTCAAATGCCACAACTGTTGGAATCGCCATTGCCGAATCAAGGGGTGTGAATGATGTGTATCGCAATACATTTGAGAACCTTTCAAGGGCCAATTTGGCTTTTGGAAGAAATGCCATTAACACCAATATAGGGCCCCTGCCTGGTTCAATACTAGGTCTTACATATACCTGCAACGAGTACACGGGTAACCAACGCGACATCATGGTTCTTCAATTAGACGGTGTCGCTTGTGTTCAACTGTTGCAAGGCTCTGTTGCCATACCCGCCGGCAATACTTTCACGCAAAGCGGCTTCCAGATTTATAATAACGGGTCTTATTCAATAGAGTACTATTACAATTCCAATGAGACTGACGAGACGCCCAATGTGTCGTTGCTCTATCAGGTAAACACCCATGGCACGACCAGCATCAATCCTTGTCATACACATTACGGAAGAGGGGCCTTGTTGAAATCGGCTTCCGAAAAATCGGCCTTGGAATCCGACTATCTTTCTGCCTATTCTACTTATTTGAATCTCAAGCAATTGTACGAAAGCCTTATTGATGGAGGCAACACCGCCAACCAGATTGCTGATATCAACAACGCCACACCTGCAGACATGTGGCAGCTTAGAGCCCGGTTGCTTGACCTGTCGCCTTATGTTTCCGGTCAAGTCCTCGCTTCGGCTGCCGAGCGCAGCGACATATTCTCAGATCCGGTACTTTTCGAGATACTTGCCGCCAACCCCGATGAACTGAAAAACGACTCTCTTATCGCATATTTGGAAAACAAGACGAATCCTTTGCCCGATTACATGATAGAGTTACTGAGACAAATCGCCTCAGGGGCCAGTTCCCGTACTGCTCTTGTCGCTCAAATTGCGAAATACAGTCACGACTACACGCTTGCCGCCGGCGACATCGTCAGAAGCAACCTCTCCGATACCATGGCCAACCCAACAGAATTGCGCAACTGGCTTGGCAACATGAATGCCATTGCTGCCGACCGAATGATCATATCTTCATATTTGCACGACGGTGATTCGACAAGCGCTTTCACGCTGGCCAATATGCTTCCTGAACTCTATGGTCTTCAGGGGGACGACCTCAACGACCATAATGACTATATGCGTCTGCTCAACATCTTCCAGGGCCTAATAAGTTCACAAAGAACTGTTTACCAGATGACAGATTCCGAAGTCGCAACCGTGAGAAGCATTACGGAATCGGGCATCGGGGTGTCAAAATCAATGGCCGAGTCATTATTGGCCGAGGTGACAGACGACAATGATAATGGATGTATTACGATAACCGAGCCCGAAGGAAACGGAATAGACAGAGGGATTACCTTGAGCACTTCCCTTAATGATGCTCTGGGATTTAGTGTCAGTGTTGCACCCAATCCAGCCACTACTTGGACTACCATTGACTACACCTTACCCGCTAAGGCACCAAAAGCCATCCTTACCCTAACAAATGCTGTTGGAGTTAACGTACTATCCAAGGAACTCGAAGGTGTACAAAACAGCAAAGTCTTGGATCTTCGAGGCTTAGCTGCAGGTGTATACATCTACACTATCCGTTGCGGACAATGTGTTGAAAAAGGCAAACTTGTGATAACAAAATAATAATCAAATAATAAAACTGAAACCATGGCAAACATCAAAGCAAGTGAAATATCGAGCATCCTGCAGATGCAGCTCCAGAACATGAGCAACAAAGTGCAGTTCGAGGAGATCGGCAAGGTGCTGCAAGTGAGCGACGGCGTGGCACACGTCTACGGCCTCGACAAGGTGCAGTCGAACGAACTCGTCGAGTTCGAGAACGGCACCATGGGCGTGGTGCTCAACCTTGAGGAAGACAACGTCGGCGTGGTGCTGCTCGGTCCCACCGAAGACATCAAGGAAGGCGAGACGGTGAAGCGCACCCAACGCATCGCCTCCGTCATGGCCGGCGAAGGCATGCTCGGCCGCGTGGTGGACGGCCTCGGCCGCCCCATCGACGGCAAGGGGCCCATCCAAGGCAAGACCTACGAGATGCCCCTGGAGCGCAAGGCCCCTGGCGTCATCTTCCGCCAACCCGTCAACCAGCCGCTGCAAACGGGCCTCAAGGCCATCGACGCTATGATCCCCATCGGCCGCGGCCAACGTGAGCTCATCATCGGCGACCGCCAGACGGGTAAGACTGCCATCGCCATCGACACCATCATCAATCAGAAGGACAACTTCAAGAACGGCGACCCCGTTTATTGTATATACGTCGCTGTGGGACAAAAAGGTAGCACCGTGGCCAACCTGGTGAAGACACTTGAGGCACATGGCGCAATGGACTACACCATCGTGGTGAGCGCCCCTGCCTCCTCACCTGCCGCCATGCAGTTCTACGCCCCTTATGCTGGCGTCGCCATCGCCGAGTATTTCCGCGACACGGGCCGTCATGCCCTCATCATCTACGACGACCTCTCGAAGCAAGCCGTGGCTTACCGTGAGGTGTCGTTGATCCTCCGCCGTCCCCCGGGACGTGAAGCCTACCCTGGCGATATCTTCTACCTCCACAGCCGTCTGTTGGAACGCGCCGCCAAGATCATCAAGAACGACGACGTGGCACGCCAGATGAACGACCTACCCGACAGCATCAAGGACATCGTGAAAGGCGGCGGTAGCATCACCGCACTGCCCATCATCGAGACCCAAGCTGGCGACGTGTCGGCTTACATCCCCACCAACGTGATTTCCATCACCGACGGACAGATCTTCCTCGAAACCAGCCTCTTCAATGCAGGTATCCGTCCCGCCATCAACGTGGGTATCTCGGTGTCGCGTGTCGGTGGTAACGCCCAAATCAAATCGATGAAGAAGGTGGCTGGTACCTTGAAACTCGACCAAGCCCAGTTCCGCGAGATGGAGGCCTTCTCGAAGTTCGGTGCCGAACTCGATGCCGCCACCCTCGCCATCTTGGACAAAGGCCGCAAGAACGTGGAACTGCTGAAGCAACCGCAATACACGCCTATGCCGGTCGAGAAACAGGTGGCCATCATCTTCTGCGGCACCAACGGACTGCTGAGCAAAGTGCCTGAGAACAAAGTGCTGGAGTTTGAGAAACAGTTCCTCGACATTATGGAGGTGAAGCACAAGGATGTGTTAGCCCAACTGAAAGCCGGCAAGATCGACGACGACATCAAGGCGGTCTTGAAGGAGGAAGCTTTGACTTTGAGTGAACACTTTAATGGTTAATTGATAATTGAAAATGGACAATTGACAATTGATAATTGATTAGTGGAAAGCAGAATTGAGCAAAGACCTGGCCTACGCCAAATTATCAATTATCAATTCTCAATTCTTAATTTGAATAAATGGCATCACTAAAAGAAATACGAGCCCGCATCGCCTCTATCGCCTCGACACAGAAAATCACGAGCGCGATGAAGATGGTGTCGGCAGCCAAACTGAAGAAGACCGAAGGCATCACGACGCGTTTCCTGCCCTATAAGAACAAGCTCAGCGAGGCGTTGTCCAACTACCTCGGCTCCCTCGAGGGCGAAGTCAGCATTCCGTTGGCCGAACACCGCGAGGTGAAACGGGTGGCGCTGATGGCCTTCTCATCGAGCAGCGGACTATGTGGCGTCTACAACTCCAGTGTCTGCAAACTCTTCAAGCAGGTCTACGACGAATATGCCGAGCGCCTGGGGGCGGAGAATATCACCGTGTTCCTTGTCGGCAAGAAAGTCTGCGACTATGCCAAGAAGTTCGGCATCAAGGCTGAAAAGACTTTCGCGCCATTGGCCGAGAGCCTTTCGTACGACTTGGCCATGGAGATCAGCGACCAGATGGTGGAACTCTTCCTCAGCAAGAGCGTCGACCGCGTGGAGCTGGTGTTCAACCACTTCAAGAATGCCGGCGTGCAAGTGCCCTCGCGCGAGGTGGTGCTGCCCTTGAAGACCCTGGTCCGCACCAATGGCCCTCAACTCGATTACATTGTGGAGCCCGACATGGCGACCTTTGTCAACGAACTGATCCCCAAGGTAGTCCGCACCAACTTCTACTCCATCATGCTCGACACTCTGACGGCTGAACACGGCGCCCGCATGACGGCCATGCACATCGCCAGCGATAACGCCGACCAGCTGTCGCAGGAGCTGAAGATCCAATACAACAAGGCGCGACAGAACGTCATCACCAACGAACTGATCGACATTGTGGGTGGCGCCGAGGCGCTAAATGGATAAGAGATTCCCCTGCGGGGAATGGAGTTCATACAAAAAGCATCAAGCGGCGGCTTGTGACGCTTACGATTCGTAAACTTCACGAGCCGCCGCTTTTTAACATCGACTCCTACTCCATTCCCGAAGGGAATCTCTTTTACTCTTGATAGTAAACTCTCTTAACTCTTTGTGAAACCCTAGTCATTATTTCATAAGGTATCGTTTGACAGGCACGGGCGATGTCATTGATATCGTGATCAGCATCGAAGATGACCACGGTGTCACCCTCGGTGGCTTCCACCTCGGTGAGGTCGAGCATGCACATATCCATACAGATGTCACCAACAATCTTCACGGGCTTATTATGCACATAGAAGGTACCGTTACCGTTGCCCAACAGGCGGGAGAGGCCGTCGGCATAGCCGATGGGGACGATGCCGATGCGCATATCGTGCTCGGCACGGCCGTGACGGTTATAGCCTATGCTGTCGCCCGCTGGGATGTGCTTGATTTGGTTGATGGTCGTCTTCAACGAAACGACAGTTTCCAAAACGCCTCTGTCGGCCTCGCAGGTAGGCACGCCATAGAGGCCAATGCCCAGACGCACCATATCGAACTGGTATTGCGGGAAACGCGAGATACCCGCCGTGTTGAGAATATGTCGGATGACATGAGGGAAGGCCTCCACAATCATCTTGCTGCCTTCCTCAAAGTTGTGGATCTGACTTAAGGTGAACTCGTCCTCGGCGGGGTTGTCGGCCGTGGCCAAATGCGAGAACACGCTCTTCACATGCAGCATGGGGTTGGCCTGGATGCGGCGTATAAGCTCTGGCAGCTCATCTTTCGAGAAGCCCAAACGGTGCATGCCTGTGTCCAACTTGATGTGGACATTCAAAGGATGCGCCTCGGGCAATGCCAGGTTGTCGATGGCCTTCTCGATGAAATCCAAATTACGGAAGCTGAACACCTCGGGCTCAAGGTGGTATTTGATGATGTTGTCGTAGCTATTCACCTCGGGGCTCATCACCATAATGGGCAAATTGATGCCTGCACGGCGCAGCTCCACGCCCTCGTCGGCGAAGGCCACGGTCAGGTAATCGACGTTATGGAACTGCAGCACATTGGAGACCTCAAGGTTGCCACTACCGTAGCCAAAGGCCTTCACCATCACCATGAGCTTGGTCTCAGGCTTAATCTTGGAGCGGAAGTGGTTGAGGTTGTTGACCAGGTGGTTGAAGTTGATCTCCAACACAGTCTCGTGTGCCTTCTCCTGAAGCTCCATACCGATCTGTTCGAACTCGAAGGCACGGGCACCCTTAAGCAGGATGGTCTGGTTGCTGAACTTCGAGAAGGGGAACTGGGCTAGGAAGTCAGGCACGTTCTTATAGAAATAGGTCTCCATGTCGAACTTGTTGGCCTGCCGCGAGATGGCCTCGCCGATGCCGATGAGCATGTCGACCTTTTTGTTCTTCAGCAGTTGTCCGATCTCAGTATAGAGGTCGATCTCATTGCGGCCACTCTGCAGAATGTCGGACAAAATCACCGTGCGTTGGCGGTGCTGGTGCTGTTGTTTCATCACGTCAAGGGCGATGGCCAGCGAGTTGACGTCGGAGTTGTAATAGTCGTTGATGATGGTGCAGTTGTTGACACCCGCTTTGATCTCGAGACGCATGGCTATGGAAGCCAAGGTCTTGAGACGTTCGGCCAGGGTGGCGGGCTGCATGCCCATGAGCAAGCCCACTGCGACGCAGTGTACAGCGTTCTCAACGGAGGCGTCGTCGCCAAAGGGGATGACGAATTCCATCGTGTTGCCTTGATAGACGCATTCGATGGTAGCCGTCTTGCCCCGTTTGTTCACCTGCTTCACGAACAAGTCGGCCTCGTCGAACTTACGACTCCAGGTGAACAGTTTCACCTTCGACGACATGCCCGAGCGGATGACCACTTGTTGTATCTCAGAATAGTCCATGCAATAGACCAGCTGTTCGGCCTTGGTGAAGAGGTTGAGTTTCTCCCCAGCCTTTTGGGCACGGTTGATGAAGTTCTCATCGTGGGCCTGACCTATATTGGTGAAAACACCTATGTTGGGGCGGATGATGTCCTGCAGGGCCATCATCTCGTCGGGCTCGGAGATGCCGGCCTCGAAGATGGCAAGGTCGTAATTGGCGCTCATCTGCCAAACCGACAGCGGCACGCCCACCTGCGAGTTATAGCTCTTGGGACTGCGCACGATGCTGTAGTCGGGACTAAAGATCTGGTAGAGCCATTCCTTGACGATGGTCTTGCCGTTACTGCCTGTGATGCCGATGACGGGGATGTCGAACTGACGGCGATGGTAAGCCGCAAGGGCTTGAAGAGCCTTCAGTGTGTCGCTGACGACGATGAAAACGGCGCCGGGGTAGTCGGCCTCAGGCTTGTGACTCACCACAAAGGCGCGCACGCCCTTGTCGTAAAGATCGGCGATGTATCTATGTCCGTCGTTGCGGGAGCTCTTCAAGGCGAAGAACAGCGCTTGGGCGGGATCCATCAGATGGCGGCTGTCGATGAGCAGGTCGCAGACCTTACGCTCGGGAGCACCACCTTGCAGTTGCCCGTTGACGACTTCGGCGACTTTCTGTAAAGAATAGGATTGGTGTTGCATGCTGTTCTGAAAAATTATGCAAAAATAAGGCTTTTCTGCGAAAGCAAACACTGCCTTTCCGAAAAAAACGCTACCTTTGTAGCAACAAACCAGCGAACCATGAGTTTCAAGCAACACATCCCTAACGCCATCACTTGCGGCAACCTCGTCTCAGGCTGTCTCTCCATCCTTTTTCTCACCCAAGGCATGCCCGTCAAGGCGGCCATCATGATCTTTGTGGCTGGGCTCTTCGACTTCTTTGACGGCTTTGCCGCACGGTTGCTTCATGCGAAGTCACCTATCGGCGCCGACTTGGACTCCTTGTCAGATGTGGTATCCTTCGGGGTGGCACCCGGGTTCATCCTCTGCTATCTCATGGACCGCGCCTTTGACCTCCCTGCTCTTGAGCTGCTTGATATCGACGTGATGCCTTGTCTTGCCTTCGTGTTGCCTGTCTTCGCCGCCATCCGTTTGGCCAAGTTCAACAACGATGACACCCAGACGACAAGTTTCCGAGGCATCCCTGCTCCCGGCATGGCGCTCTTCATCGCCTCCTTGCCTCTGGCACTATCGCAGGTCGGGCATCTCACCGACGGCAGTATGGGCTACTGGGCCTGTCTCGGCATCGCCCTCGTCTTCTCATTCATGATGGTATGCCGTCTCAGGTTCTTTTCGTTCAAGATGAAATCGGCAAAGTGGAAAGGCAACGAGGTACGGTGGATCTTCCTCATTGTGGCGGTGGTCAGTTTCGTTATCTTCAGATGGCTGGCCTTGCCTTTCGTGATGATACTGTACGTGTTGCTATCGATATTCTTTGCGGAACGGATGGAGTGATTATTTCTTACAACTCCTTCTTGTGCAAAATGAAATTATGTCCGAGATACACCTCGCGGACATGTTCGTCTGCGGCCAACTGCTCAGGCTCACCCGACATGAGCACCTTGCCGTCGAAAAGCAGATAGGCACGGTCAGTGATGCTCAGCGTCTCGTGCACGTTGTGGTCGGTGATGAGCACGCCAATGTTCTTCCTTTTCAGCTTGAAGATGATACGTTGGATGTCCTCCACGGCGATGGGGTCGACGCCGGCAAAAGGCTCATCCAAAAGGATGAAATTGGGGTCGACAGCCAAGGCACGGGCGATCTCGGTACGGCGGCGCTCGCCACCTGAGAGTTGTATGCCCTTGCTCTTACGCACATGCTGCAAACCAAACTCCTCGAGCAACGCCTCCAGCTTCTCGCTCTGCTGTTGCTTGGTCAGGCCTTTCTTGAATTGCATCACCGAAGCGATGTTGTCTTCCACCGTCATCTGACGGAACACCGATGCCTCTTGCGCCAGATAGCCTATGCCAATCTGGGCACGCTTGTACATGGGTAGCTCGGAGATATCGTCACCGTCAAGGAAGACCTTGCCCGAAAAGGGCTTGATGAGACCCACCACCATGTAGAACGTAGTAGTCTTGCCAGCGCCGTTAGGGCCCAACAGACCGACAATCTCGCCTTGTTCGACCTCAATGTCAACATCGTTGACCACGGTGCGCTGACCGTATTTCTTGACCAGATGCTCAGTGCGTAGTTTCATATCAGAAGATTCCTTCCTTTAAAATATCGTGTAAATGAATGATACCCAAATATTTGCCTTCATGCATCACAGGCAGTTGGGTAATGCTGTTGTGCCGCATCTTATGGAGTGCGTCAACCACCAGGGCTTCGTCGTCGATGGTCTTGGGGTTGGAAGTCATGATTTGGGCGGCTTTCACGTGTTCAATGTCAGGACCGTTCATGAGCATGCGACGCAAGTCGCCATCGGTGATGATACCCAGCAGCCTGTCGCCGTCGCAAACCACGGTGGCGCCAAGACGTTTGTGGGTCATCTCGATGATGACTTGGGTAAGGTTGTCGTCAGGGCCCACTTCAGGGCGCTCATTGTGGACATAAAGGTCTTTCACCCGGAGATAAAGCTGTTTGCCTAGTGCACCGCCGGGATGGAATTTGGCAAAGTCTTCCGTAGAGAAGCCACGGCATTTCATTAATATGAGGGCAAGGGCGTCGCCCATGACGAGTTGTGCCGTGGTGCTGCTGGTGGGGGCCAAGCTATCGGGCATGGCCTCATCGGAGACACTTACGTCGAGAACATAGTCGGCTTGTTGGGCAAGATACGATTGGGGGTTGCCTACCATGGCCACGATGCGGTTGCCTCTCAGCTTGATGAGTGGCACCAGCACCTTGATCTCGGGTGTCTCACCGCTCTTCGAGAGGACGACCACGATATCGCCCTCGCGGACGATACCCAAGTCGCCATGGATGGCGTCAGCAGCATGCATGAAGACAGCCGTCGTGCCTGTCGAGTTCAGCGTCGCCACAATCTTCTGGGCGATGATGGCGCTCTTACCAATACCCGTGAAAACAAGATTCCCCTTGTTCTCCAACAGCAGCTCCACCGTATTTTGGAAATCATCATTGATTTGACGCTTCAGCCCTAAAATTGCAGCAGCTTCATTTTCAATGATTTGACCCGCCAATTCAATAATCGACTCATTTTTTTTCATTTTTTCTCAGCTTTTTCTTGCTCCGAATGATATAAAAACTATAACTTTGTCTTTGCGACAAGAAGGGGATAATGCCCTTTTCTAAAACGCAGCTTTTCGTTAGAGATTGCAAAATAACAGAAAAATTTGGAATATACCAAAAGGAGGTACCCATGACAAAAAAAGAAGACCAGGCGATACACAAGCTACTGAAGAATGTTTTCGGCTTTGACCAATTCAAGGGCAACCAGGAAGAGATCATCAAAAGCATCCTTGGCGGCAACAACACCTTCGTTTTGATGCCTACGGGAGGCGGCAAGTCACTTTGCTACCAACTGCCGGCATTGATGTCGAAAGGCACGGCTATCGTCGTCTCCCCGCTCATCGCCCTGATGAAGAACCAGGTGGACATGATCCGCAATTTCGGTACGGAGCTCGGCATAGCGCATGTGATGAACTCGTCGCTCTCGAAAGCCGAGCTGCTCGAGGTGAAAGAAGACCTCAAGAGCGGCAAGACGAAGCTGCTGTATGTGGCACCCGAATCGCTCACCAAAGACGAGACCATCGACTTCCTACGCGGACTGAAAATCTCGTTCGTCGCCATCGACGAGGCACACTGCATCTCGGAATGGGGTCACGACTTCCGTCCTGAATACCGCCGTCTGCGCCCCATCATCAACGCCATCGATGAAAACCTCCCCATCATCGCCTTGACAGCTACTGCCACCATCAAGGTGCAGAACGACATCATGAAGAACCTGGAGATCATGGATGCCAAAGTCTTCAAGTCGTCGTTCGACCGTCCCAACCTCTACTACGAGGTAAGGCCCAAGACCAAAGACGTCATCAAAGACATCATCAAATACATCAAGCAGAACCCTGGCAAGTCGGGTATCGTATACTGCCTCAGCCGCAAGAAGGTGGAAGAACTGGCCGAGACCCTCGTCGTCAATGGCATACGTGCCCTGCCCTACCACGCTGGCCTCGACAGCCAGACGCGTAAGGAGAACCAGGACAAGTTCCTCATGGAGGAAGTCGACGTCATCGTGGCCACCATCGCCTTCGGCATGGGTATCGACAAGCCCGATGTGCGTTTCGTCATCCACCACGACATTCCCAAGAGCCTTGAGGGCTACTACCAAGAGACCGGTCGTGCGGGTCGCGACGGTGGCGAAGGCAACTGCATCGCCTTCTATGACTACGAAGACATCCACAAGCTCGAGAAGTTCAACAAAGGCAAGAACGTAGCCGAACAAGAGATTGCCCGCGAGCTGCTCAACGAGACCGTGACCTATGCCGAATCAGCCGTATGCCGTCACCGTCTTCTGCTCCACTACTTCGGCGAGGAATATAATAAGGAGAACTGCGGCGCCTGCGACAACTGCCGCTCACCCAAGGAGAAATTTGATGGTAAAGACGACCTCAAGCTCGTGCTCGAAGCCGTGGAAGACACCAAACAACTCTTCAAGACCAAACACATCGCTGAGTTGTTGGCCGGCAAACTCACTGGCGACATCAAGGCCGCCAAACAAGAGAACAACGAGTTCTTCGGCGCCGGCGACGAGCATGACGACAAATACTGGACTGCTGTCATCCGTCAGGCCTTGGTCAACAAGTTGCTGTCGAAAGACATCGAGAACTATGGCATCTTGAAGATCACCAAGGAAGGTAAGAACTTTATCAAGAAGCCTTACACGATCATGCTGGTCAAGGATCACGACTACGACAACGTCGACGAGGACGACCCGGAGGCCATGGCTGCCATGGGCGCCAACAAAGACGGCGGCGCCGACAAGACCCTCTTCGCCCTGTTGAAAGACCTACGCAAGACCATTGCCAAGCAGAACGGCCTCCCGCCTTTCGTCATCTTCCAAGATCCCTCATTGGAAGACATGGCCATACAATACCCCATTACCAAGGAGGAGATGACACAAATTGCAGGCGTCGGCGCTGGCAAGGCTGAAAAATTCGGCGAGCCCTTCATCAAGCTCATCAAAGAGTATGTGGAGGAGAACGAGATCACCCGTCCCAACGACATGGTGGTGAAATCGGTGGTCAACAACTCGGCCCTTAAGATCGGCATCATCCAGAACATCGACAAGAAGATCCCGCTCGACGACATCGCCTACGGTAAGGGCTTGAGCTTCGACGAGTTGCTTTCGGAGATCGAGAGCATCGTATCGTCGGGCACGCACCTCGACATCAACTACTTCATTGAGGAGTTTGTAGACATCTATCACCAAGAAGACATCCTCGAATACTTCCACGAGGCCGAGTCGGACGACGTGCAGACCGCCCTGCGTGAGCTCGGAGAAGACGAATACGAAGAAGAGGAAGTGCGACTGATGCGCATCAAGTTCCTGTCGGACGTTGGCAACTGATCGAAGATGAAAAGACTATCATTCATCGTTTTGCTTTTTGTCCTTGTGACCGCCTGCGGACACAAGGACAAAGGCTTTATGCCCGAGCGGCTGCTCACCGAGCAGGAGATGATTGACGTGATGACCGACGTGCAGATCATCGAAGCCGACATCAATTTCCAGAAAAACCAGGAGCGTGAGCGTGACCCCTACGATACCACCGCTGTAGTGGCCAAGGACTACGTCAAGATCACTCGGTCATATTACCAACAAATGTTTGAGCATTACGGCATCAACGACAGCATCTTCACGCAGAACATGAGGTATTACACCGAACGCCCCGAAGTGCTGGAACGCATCATGGACTCGGTGCTGCAACGGCTGACAAAGGAACAGTCTATTTCTTCAGCTCAGCAGCAATCAAATCATTAAGCTTTCGCGCAGCATCAATGAGCATGCTTTCGTCTGTGGGAACCGGAATAGGTTTGCTATTCAAACGGCTCAAGGTCTCCGCCGAGCAGGCTTCTCGGTCGCCCTTGATGGTGGTGTAGTCGTTCTTGAAGGTGGATTTCACCTCGAAGGAGACGAAGGCCAAGGCACGATAACCATGGGCGTCGTAGTATTTCAGCGCTCCCGAAACAGTAACGGTTTTGTTTTGCGAGTGGTCGGTCACCTCCACGGTCTTGCCACCATTGGTCTCTTTGAAAGTCACCTCGTCGAGACGGTTGGGCGTGACCTGAACATCGCTAATGGCGACCATCACCTCAGCGTCTTTGTCTCTCATGCGGCGTATGGCCGTCATCACATTGGCCGGCACCTCGCCCTCATCAAAACTCAAAACGGCATTGGCAAAGCCACCCCCCAAGGGGCGCTCGTCGTCATTGTCGATGGCGACAAACACGCGGTCGGCCGCGCACAACAGGCTTTTCTTCTTCAGCAGAGGCAGGTTGCTGTTTTCCGCATTGGTGCGTTGCAGCTGCATGATATATTTGTCCGCCTCCTCGGCATCGGCTTTCGAGCCCGAGTTCAACAGTTGGTTTGCCTTCGCCACCAGGAACGCCTCGGCATGGTTGCGGGCCACCGTCATGTCGTCGTCGAGGTCGAGCGGCACATAGTTCATGCCGTTTTTAACCTTGGTCGGAAAACACGACAAGGCATCATTGCGGCCTTTCATGCTGCAATAACGCTGGTAAATCTCAGGCCACACATCGGGTTGCCCCGTGGCTTTCAAGGCCTGTATGCGCTCATGGTCGGCTTGGTTGGCTTTGTGATATGAAGCCGCCACATAGTTGATTTGCTTGGCGTTCAAGTCGCCGTCGCAGATGTCGGGTGCCACGCGCTGGATCACCTGGTCGTATTCTTGGGCTTCATAAAGCTTCTTGGTCGTGTTGCAGGCGGTCAGCATTGCACCGAGCAACAAGGCGGGAATCAGTCTCAGATATTTCATGGTTGTTTTTGTATTTATTACACTATATTAAACGGGCCCTTCGACGGGCTCAGGGACCCTAAACAAGGTAAAAACCACAAATTTCGCTCCAAAATTGTCCAATCGGGAATAAATCTTTAATTTTGTGGCATCGAAACCTCTATTTTCATGGAAAAGATCAAGCAACTGCAACAGGACTTCGCCGATTTCTTGGCGAAAACCGACTTCAGCGGACAGCCGAAGGAGTTATATGAACCCATTGCCTATACCATCCTGCAGAGCGGCAAACGCCTCCGCCCCATGCTCTGTCTGTTAACCAACGAGATGTTTGGTGGCGACGAGCAAGAAGCCTTATGGCCCGCCTTGGCTTTGGAGACTTTCCATAACTTCACCCTCATCCACGACGACATCATGGACAAGGCCCCCATGCGCCGTGGAATGCCGACGGTCTACCAAAAATGGAATGCCGACATCGCCATCCTCTCCGGCGACGCCATGCTGGCCAAGGCTTTCCAATTTGCACTGAAGCCCAAACAAGGTGCAGAACTTGCCCAACAACTGAGCAAAGTAGCCATCGAGATCTGTGAAGGTCAGCAGATGGACCTGAACTTCGAGACCCTCGGCAACGTCACCATTCCCGAATACTTGGAGATGATTCGCCTGAAGACGGCAGTGCTGTTGGCCACGGCCTTGCAGATGGGCGCCACAGCTGCAGGAGCAGATGAAACTGACATCCATCATCTTTACGACTTCGGCATCAACCTGGGCATGAGCTTCCAGCTGCAGGACGATATCCTCGACCTCTACAGCGACGTGAATGTCTTCGGTAAACGCCATGGCGGCGACATCGCCGACAACAAGAAGACCTATCTCTACCTGAAAGCTTTGGAACTGGCATCGGAACGCGATCGCAAACGCCTCCAACAGCTCTTCACCCTCCGTATCGACCACGACGAAGAGGAGAAGATCGAAGAGGTGCAATCCATTTACGACCGTCTACACGTGAAAGAAGCCGTCGAAGCGGTGATGCTCGAATACGACCGCAAGGCTTTTGAGGATTTGGATGCCGTCAGCCTAACTGAAGAAAAGAAAAAGCACCTCCGCACATATGCAGAGATGCTTTCTGGTAGGAAGAAATAACCCGATTATTGCTCGGTTGCAACACGTTTTGCGGGCGCATTCTTCATGTGCTTGCGCTCTTTCATGGCTTCATGCTTGCGCATTTTCTTTCCGTCGACTTTCAGCGCCTTTCTTTCGGCCCTGGCTTTTCTGTCGGCTCTGACTTTCTTGTCGGCAGCCACCTTCTTGTCGTTATCCGCCTTTTTGGCATCGCAGCACTCGGCGTTTTTCTTCTTGTCGGCCGAAATCTTCTTGTCGGCGCAGCAGTCGTCGGTCTTCTTCACCGGCTCTTGTGCAACAGTAGTTGTCGAAGGTTTTTCGGCCTTTGTAGTCACCTTGGCGGCCTCAGCCTTCTTCACTTTCACTTCAGCATTCTGGGCATTCGCGGTTTGAATGCTCATGGCACCGATGGCAAACATGGCCATGACGCCCAATAGGATGGTTTTCTTCATTTTGATATAGTATTAGTTTGTTTTTACGTCGTCAGATAATTACAAAAACCGTTCCAAAATCTCAAGGCAGAAACAGGCAACTGTCGCCATAACTAAGGAAACGGAAGCCATGGTCCAAGGCGAAACGGTAGCAGTCTTTCCAACGTTCCCCGATGAGTGCCGACACCAGCAATAGCAGCGTACTCTTGGGTTGATGGAAATTGGTGATGAGGCCTGTGATGACACGCATCTTATAGGATGGTGCTATCATCAAGGCTGTGCTGGCCTCCAGTCGCGTCAAGCCATGCTTGTCGAGATACTCCAAAATGGCATGCAAAGCATCCACGGCTGATATGACCTCATGGTCTTCATAAGGGAACCATTGCTCCACATGCAAAGGCCTCAATTCATCCCCTTGCTCCTTCAGCATCACGCCGATCCAATAGAGACTCTCCAAGGTGCGGGTACTGGTGGTTCCCACAGGAATGATAGGCTTGCCATATCGCTTCACCAGGTTTTGTATCAGCGACTTACGGACTATGATAGTCTCCGAGTGCATGGCATGCTCACCGATGGTTTCGGTGGCCACTGGGCGGAAGGTGCCTGCACCCACATGGAGTGTTACCTCGTCGAAATCGAAGCCTTGCTTATGCAAGTCCTCCATCAAAGGCTTGGTGAAATGCAGTCCTGCCGTGGGGGCAGCGACAGAGCCGTCGTAACGGGCGAAGACGGTCTGGTAACGGTCGCGGTCGCTGGGCTCGGCATCGCGATGCAAGTAGGGCGGCAACGGTATCTCGCCCGCAGCCTCAAGCACGGCGGCAAACGACAGGTGTTCAGGAATCCATGAGAACTCGATCTCAGAGTATTGGTCGTTGTGGGCTATGCGATCGGCAAACAAGGTCACTTTCTCCCCTTTCACCGAGAGCGCCATCGAAAGCTTGCCTTCCTTCCAACGCTTGGCATTGCCGACCAGGCATTTCCACCGCACAGGCGACGAGGCGCTGAAGGCCACTTGATAGTCCTTCTCGGGCTCGAGACAGAACACCTCGATGCGCGATCCCGTCGCCTTATGGAACTGCAATCGGGCACGAATGACCTTGGTCTCGTTGAAGACCAGCAGGGCATCCTTAGGCAGGAAGTCGCCCACGTGCTTGAATTGTGATTCACTTATCTCATTGTCTTTCAGCACTAATAGTTTCGATGCATCACGCTCGGCCAAAGGATATTTGGCGATGCGTTCCTCGGGCAATGGATAGTCGTAGGCCTCAATGGAAATGTCTTTTACAGCGCTCATCGTTGAAATTTTGCGCAAAAGTAGGGATTTATTCCTATTTTTGCGCCGTTAAAGCAAAAGAGATGAATCCCCTGCCCCTAAAAATAGAGCTGACCCGTGAATTCCTGCTGAAATTCCTGAAATTCGGCGTGGTGGGTTTGTCGGGCGTATTCGTCAACTTCGGCGTGACCTATGTTTGCAAGGAATGGCTGAAGTGGAACAAATACCTGAGCAACATCTTGGGCTTCATCTTCGCCGCCACCACCAACTACCTCCTCAACCGCTGGTGGACCTTTGAGAGCACCAACCCACAAGTAGGCATAGAATATGCCAAATACTTCGGCATCGCCATTGTCGGATTGGGCATCGACACCTTTACGGTATGGCTGCTCAACGGTAAACTGAAATGGAATTTCTACCTCAGCAAGGTCTTTGCTGTGGGTGCCTCCACATTGTGGAATTTCTTCGGCAACCTGTTGTTTACATTTGCCTAATCAAGGAACTTATCCAAGAAGATGAACGGCATCAGCGACTCTATGCCACTGAAGACGAATATGGGACCCGTTTCGCCTTGGCAAAGCACGCGCAGCGGCTGTTTTGAGAGCTGCTCCACCTCCACCATCACTTGGCGGCAGGCGCCACAGGGAGCGACAGGCTCGTCGATGGTCTTGCTGGCCGAATAGGCCGTCACCGCCAACGACTCAAAGGCCACGCCTGGGTATTGTGCCATGGCGGCAAACATCGCCACACGTTCGGCGCACAAGCCACTGGGATAGGCTGCGTTCTCGATGTTGTTGCCCGTCACGACCTTGCCGTTGGCCAGACGCACCGCCGCACCCACATTGAACTTGGAATAAGGTGCGTAGGCATTACGAGCCGCTTCATGGGCACGATGCATCAATTCCGCATCCTGCTGCGACAACTCTTCCACGGCGTCGTACACTTCGTAGGGGCAGACAAATTGCTCTTTCCTCATGATTGCTGGTATTATTGGTGCAAAGATAGCGTTTTTCTGGCAAACAACAAAATAGACACAAAGAAAGCAAACAAAGTGGCTCCTGCTTGCGTCTCAAGCGTGTCCTCAGGAAACATCGAAAGCAGCATGATGGTGAGAAACACCGCATACAGATAGGTGTGGTTTCGTTTCGACGAGAACCAAGGATAGAACAGGACGAAAAGGAAAAACGCCAGCCCCACCAATCCAAAGGCCACGGCGATGGCAAGATATTGGTTGTGGGCACGGAAACGGAATTCCTCCTTTAGCGGAGAATGGATCTCGTCATAAGTCTGGGCAAAGGCCTGCGGCACATCACCCGTACCCACCCCAAACCAGGGATGCTGACCGATGATATGGAACGAAGCCCGAGTGTATTCAAGGCGCTGCGAGAGCGAGCCGCCATTGGGGTTGTTGAAACGACGGTAGAGTCCGTATTCGAACAAGGTGGAAGAAAGGCGGGCATGAATACCGGGATGTTTCCAGTTATTGTAGTTGGCCACACCTTGTTCAATATTATTGACATCCTCATCCGTCAAGGCCATCACACCTTGGGCATCCTTGCGGAGACCTTTGGAAGTGAGATAACGCGACAAGGTGGCCTCAAGATCCTCACCATTGAGTGTCATTCCTTCCAGCGGCAAGCTGCTGCGTTGGGGCCAAGCCTCTTGCAATTCCTTTCTGCAATAATAAAGCCCAACATACTTGCCGTCCTCAACGGGGTTGTAAACCGTGTCGTGCCAATAATCGTTGCCCAATGCGGTTTTCTTCTCCAAGGCGGCGAAATCCACAGGCTCCACCTTCAGCATAGGACGCACGAAATGTATCGCCAACAAAATACCGACAACCAAGAGCACCAAAGCTGTAGCGCCAACGGCGATATGCCAAGCCCTACTCTTTTTCCATTGCAGGAAGGCGTAAACAGCCGTAACCAAAACAACAGCGCCAAGGATGACATAGCCCGACAAGGACTCAAAGATGTAGATTTGATAGACGAACCAAAACAGCAGGAAATACTGAAGGTATCGGTTGATGGCAATCTTTGTACTGAAAGCAGGGACAGGAAATCTTGCTTTGGACGGTCCTTCAACCCTTTGAGAGTTCTCAGAGACCTTGGTTTTCACAATATACCACCCAATGATGGCAATGCAGAAAACGATGTTGAGGCAGAAGCGGATATGGCTGATGAAACGAGAGATCTCGCGCACGTCCTCGTAATCATGCCGCCAGTAGGTAATACTACTAAACAGCGAGGCGATGAAGACCGAAATCACATACACCAGCATCACCAAGTCGAAGCGCTTGCGGTCAAGCGGTTCCATGCTCGAAAGCACGAAGGGCATGACCAAGATGGGCAACTTGACACGAAGGTCTTTCATAGCATAGTGAAAATCGGAAGTCCATAGCAGACCCACCACATGCATAAGGTAAAAAGCCACCAAGAGAACGGCAGCTTTGTTGTTCCAAAAACGTGAGAGTTTAGACTTAAACCCTCTGCCCTGAGGAGATTGCGGGTCGAGCCCGCAATGACGGGCAGGGACAAGGGCATCAACAAGCCAAACAGTCGCCAGCCAAAACTGCGACATGCCCATGAAGAAGGGCGAGAGGGTCAGGCCTACCGCCACCATCAGCAAGCCCAAGAGATAGGCTTGGTTCAGATAGGGTCGTATGGAAGCCTGCGCTGTCATCACTTGCCACTCAGAATGCTGTGGTATTCGTCCTTGCCGTTGGTATTGAGCAGAATCTCAAAGGCGCGTTTCAAGTCGGGGTCGTCGTTTAATGAAGCCACGATGCGACCTCTCTGATAGTAGTAACGTCCCACAATCTCGGAACGAAGCAACTCTTCGATGTCCTTGCGGTTGCTGATCAGGTCGTTGGCCTTCTCGGCGGCGAGGTTCTTCTCCAAAAGCTCTATCTGCGGCTTGATCTTGTCGAGATAGCCTTCGTCCTTGGCCGTCTTCTTCAACTTTTCGATGGCCTTCTCACTCTCGGTGGTATAGCTGAACTTCTTGTCCTTCACGAACTTCATGAAGTCCTGATAGGTGGCCTCATCGATCTGGAAACGGTCGGCCGAATCAATGCTCTTATGTTCGCTGTAATACTTGTTGGCATAGTCGAAGATATAGTTTTTGCCATACAGATAAGCCGTCACGATGGCATAAGGATCGCGTTTCACCTTTACATCAGGCATGATGCCATGACCTTCATAAACGGTACGGCCATGGATGGTCTTGAAGGCCTTGCCGAGGGTGTCGTTCTTGGTTTGGGTGGTGTCTTTCTTGTGCGAGTAGTCGATCTCCTGGATGCAACGGCCGCTGGGGATGTAGTAATGTGCCACAGTGACTTTCATCTGGGTGTTGTAGCTCAAAGGCAGAATATTCTGCACCAAGCCCTTACCGAAGGTACGTTCACCAATGATGACACCACGGTCATAGTCCTGGATGGCACCTGCCACAATCTCGCTGGCCGAGGCGCTGTTGCCGTCAACGAGGACGGCCAAGGGGATATCGAGGTCAACAGGGTCATTGTTGGTAGGATGCAGGCTGTTGGCCGTGGCGGCCTTGCCTTTCATGGAGACGACGGGCTTTCCTTTGGGGATGAACATATTGACGATGTCGACCGCTTCGTTCATCAGGCCGCCGCCATTGCCACGCAAGTCGAGCACAAAGCCTTTGAGTTGGCCTTTCTTACGCATCTCAGCAAACTTCTCCTTCACCTCTTTGGCAGCGTCGCGAGTGAATCCGCTCAGCTGGAGGTAGGCAATGCCATTGTCGAACAACTTATAATAAGGTATGTTGTCGATCTTCACCTTCTCGCGTTTCAAGGTCTTTTCAATGGGTTTCTCCTGACCGTAACGCTTGAGTTTCAGCGTCACCTCGGTGCCAGGCTGTCCCTTCAGCAGGTTGCTGACTTCCTGGGTGTTTTTCTTCTTACAGTCGACACCATTCACCTCAAGGATGACATCGCCGGCGATGATACCTGCTTTCTGTGCAGGCCAGCCATAGTAGGGGTCGGAGATACGGGTAAACTCGCCGTCATACTGGATGATGGCACCGATGCCGCCATACTCGCCCGTGGTCATAAACTTGGCGTTCTCGATGTCCGACTCGGGGATGAAAACGGTGTAAGGGTCAAGACCGTCGAGCATGGCCTTGATGGCAGTCTCGTTGAGCTCGCCGGGGTTGATTTCATCGACATAGTTGAGGTTGAGCTCACGCAGGAGGCTGTTGTAGATGTCGAGGCTTTTGGCAATCTCGAAGTTGTTCTGCTTCTCTTGTGCGAAGAGGCCGATTGGGAGAAGCAATGCCAGGATTAGGATACGTATGTGTTTCATATTCTGTTTGTTATATTATCATTAAGGAACGGGATCATAGCCACTCCCACCCCAGGGGTTGCAAGAAAGTATACGTTTGAAGGTGAGCCAGCCGCCTTTGAAGAACCCGTACTTCTCGATGGCTTCGATGCCGTAGTTGGAGCAAGTGGGTGTGTAGCGACAACTCTTCCCGATGTAAGGCGACAGCGTCACCTGGTAGAGCCGGATCAAAAGGATCAGGAACTTAGCGGGCAGTTTTGCTATGCGTTTCATGGCTGGAACCATATTTTTTGGCAAGGTCATGTACGACCTTCTGCATCTTCTTGAACAACTCTTCGTAGGAATGGATTACGGTAGCTGTATACACTAACGCAACATCGACGGAAATATTATCCTTTTGGCAGATTTCGTAGAGTGGAGCCTTGTTTTTCCGCCACGACTCACGGATGAGCCTCTTCACTCGGTTGCGCTTGAAGGCATGGTGGAAGCGTTTCTTGGAGACGGATACCAGCAGACGGCAGGTCACCGGACGGCTTTCGTCGCGACGGAAAAGGAAAACGACACGAAAGGGATAGACGGAGAAGCCTTCACCTTTATCGAACAGCAGCTGGATATCATTCTCCTTGCAGATGCGTTCATATTTCGGGAGATTCTCCTTGACGGCCATAGACGATAAAGCTTTGAAAAGCAGTCTTTTTATCTTTTCTTATTCTTCTTCTGCTCAGCAATAAGGAACTCCTCGATGGCCATGGTCATCGAAGGGGCGGTCTGCGTGGGAGCACGGAAGTTGAGTTCGAAGCCTGCATCGACGATGGCCTGGCAGGTGGCATCGCCAAAGCCACCGATGGCGACTTCCTTCTGTTCAAATTCAGGGAAGTTCTCCTTCAAGGAATGGATACCGGCGGGGCTGAAGAAGACCAGCATATCGTAGTCGTTGATCTTCACCACGTCCCTAAGGTCGGCAGGCACCGTGCGGAACATCACCGCCTTGGTGAAGTTGAGCTTGGCCGCGGTCAGCAGGTCGGTGGTGGAATCGGAGCTGATATCGGAGCAGCAGTAGAGGTATTTCTCATCCTTGTGCTTCTTCATGATATCGACAAGGTCGTTCAAGGTCTGGTTGCCATAGAACACCTTACGTTTGCGGTATTGCACATAACGTTGAAGGTAAAAAGCGGTCGACTCGTTGATGCAAAAGTATTTCAAGGTCTCAGGGACGGCATAGCGCATCTCTTTGGCGACTCTGAAGAAATGGTCAATGGCATTACGGCTGGTGAGGATGATGGCAGTATATTCGGGGAGTTTAATATGTTCTTGACGCAGTTCGCTTGCAGTGACATCGTCGAGTTTGATAAACTTTTCAAAAGTGAAGTTCACTCCGTACTTCTTCATCATATCGGCAAAAGGAGTCTTCGTAATGTCGGCCGGCTTGGGCTGTGACACCAAAATTGACTTAATCTTCATCTTTTCTTCCTTAATTTAAGAACGTCTTTTTACGCGATTTTCGCCACTTCCGTTGATTATAACTCGTTAAAACACAGAGCCGTGAGTAAAGTATCGTAGACCTGCTGTCACGAGCGTCGCAACGGGTGCGATTTCGAGGGCGCAAAGATACAAAAAAATATAAAACGCCGATATTTTTGTTGAAACTCTCGTCTCGATAATCCCCAAGACGAGCCTGACAAAAGCCGCCAAGGCCAATACTGCAAGGCCAATCCAAATAAAATACCTTGTTGGATTATAAATCAACAACAGGACGATAGGCACCATGAGCATCAAGGTAAAAACGGAAACGGAAAACTGGACGGTCATCTGCCGGTCGACGGTGTCGCGGGTGTCGAAGAGCCAGTTGACGAAATGCAGCGTCAGATAACGGAGCAGCACCCATCCCGCCACAAAAGCGCATAACGTCATGAACACATCCCATCCGTTGTATCTTGCCACATCGTGCGAGAGCACGACACAACTCTTCTGCACGAAGAGAGCCATGAGCAGGATGTAACCCACCGTGAACGACACGCAGAGGAAGCTCCGCACGGGGTTCCACTCACGCAACAGTTGGTTGGTGTGCGACACGCCTCCTGGCACCGAGAGCATCTGGCGGAACTGACGGGGATAGAGCTGCTTGTTGAGCACGATAAGAAGCAGCATGAGTCCCAAAAGCGCCAGGTTCCAGCCCTGCAGGATCTCGTACGACACGCGTAGCACAGGCGTCATCGTGCCTCGGAACCCCGGAGCAATGAAGTTGGGCGCCACACTGTCGCAAGCGATGCTGTCGACAACGCGCAACGTATCAACGGCTTGCGTCGGCTCCACAAAAGGGTTGGCATAGAATATATCGGGATACTGCGGCATGAATATCTTTCAAATTACGCTGCAAAAATAATGGATTATTTGCAAAACAACACAAAAACTTCTTAACTTTGCAGGTCAATTCTTAACTATCAACCGATAACTATCAACTATAAACTGAATAAAATGGATTTAATGCAAGAAATCATTGCCAATGCCCAAGCCAACAAGCAGCGCATTGTGCTCCCCGAGGGTGACGAACCCCGTACCTTGAAGGCCGCCGACCGTCTGTTAGCTGACGGCGTCGCCGACATCATCCTCATCGGTCCCGCCGAAAAGATCAAGGAGATGACCGCCGAGTTCGGCCTCAAGAACATCGACAAGGCCCGTATCATCGACCCGAAGAACAACCCCGACAAACAGAAATATGCCGACCTGCTTTACGAACTGCGTAAAGCCAAGGGCATGACGCCCGAGCAAGCCGACGACCTGGCCCAGAACTTCATGTATCTCGGCATCCTGATGGTCAAGGCAGGTGAGGCCGACGGTCTCGTCAGTGGTGCCCGCAGCACTACGGGCGACATGCTCCGTCCCGCCCTGCAGATCATCAAGACCGTGCCTGGTGTGACCTGCGTCAGTGGCGCCTTCACGATGTTCCTCCCAGAGGGATGCCCTTATGGCACCAACGGCCGCATGGTCTTCGCCGACTGCGCCGTCACCCCCATGCCGACAGCTGAGCAGCTGGCCGAAATCGCCATCTGCACCGCCGACACGGCCAAGGCCATCGCCAAGATCGACCCCATCACCGCCATCCTGAGCTTCTCCACCAAGGGCAGCGCCAAGCACGAAGTGGTCGACAAGGTCATCGAGGCCACCCGCATTGCCAAGGAGCGTCGTCCCGACCTCATCCTCGACGGTGAGTTGCAAGCCGATGCCGCCATCGTGCCTTCCGTCGGCTCGAGCAAGGCTCCTGGTAGTCCCGTCGCTGGTAAGGCCAACACCCTCGTGTTCCCCTGCCTCGAAGTCGGCAACATCGCCTACAAGCTCGTCCAGCGTCTGGCCGGTGCCGAAGCCGTCGGCCCCGTGCTGCAAGGCCTCGCCAAGCCCTGCAACGACCTCAGCCGTGGCTGCTCCATCGACGATGTGTATAAACTGGTCGCCATCACCTGTAACCAAGCAATTGCACAAAAACAGAAATAACCATGAAAATATTAGTCTTAAACTGCGGTAGCTCTTCCATCAAGTACCAGCTGCTTGAAATGGAAAACGCCAATTCATCACACCTTTTGGCCAAGGGACTCTTGGAGCGCATCGGCCTTGAGATGGGCGAATTCACCCACAAATACAATGGTGAGAAGTATTACGAGCAACTCCCCATCCCGAACCACACCGAAGGCATCAAGTTGGTGCTGAAGGCCTTGGTCGACCCGAAGATGGGCGTCATCAAAGACCTGAAGGAAATCAACGCCGTCGGTCACCGCGTGGCCCACGGTGGCGAGCTCTTCCCCAAGAGCGTCCTCATCGACCAGAAGGTCATCGATGGCATCCAGTCGCTCACCGACCTCGCCCCGTTGCATAACCCTGGCAGCCTGCAGGGCATCCACGCCATGGAGGAAGTGCTCCCTGGCATCCCTATGGCAGCCGTGTTCGACACCTCGTTTCACAGCACCATGCCGCCTGAGGCCTACCTCTATGCCGTGCCTTACGAATACTACGAGAAATACCGCGTGCGCCGCTATGGCTTCCACGGCACCAGCCACAAGTACGTGGCCGAAAAGGCCGCCGCTTTCGTCGGCTTGGACTGGAAACAGTCGAAGATCGTGACCTGCCACCTCGGCAGTGGCGCCTCCATCGCCGCCGTCGAATACGGCAAGTCGGTGGAGACCTCGATGGGCTTCACCCCCGTTGAAGGCCTCGTCATGGGTAGCCGTACCGGCGACCTCGACCTCGGCGCTTTCATGTACATCATGGACAAGGAAGGCTACACGACCAAGGAGATGAACACCCTGGTGAACAAGAAATCCGGTCTCGTGGGCATCACGGGCGGCAAGCAGGACATGCGCGACGTGCGTGCTGGCAAGGAAGAAGGCGACGAGCGTTGCACATACGCCTTCAACATGTTTGCCCACCGTGTGAAGAAGTACATCGGCGGCTACATGGCCGTGATGAACGGTGCCGACCTCATCGTGATGACAGGTGGCATCGGCGAGAACGCCTGGTTCATGCGTGAAGCCATCCTCGAGAACATGGAAGGCCTCGGCATCGAATTCGACAGCCAGATGAACAAGGACACCATCGGCGACGCAGGTGTGATCTCAACACCTAACTCCAAGGTCAAAGTGGTGGTGTATCCTACCGACGAGGAGTTCGTCATCGCCCAGGACACCTACAACTTGGTGACCAAATAAAACCACATGTTATGAAAAAAAGGGGCGCCGCTTGGCGCCCTTTTTTGTTATCCACGGTCGTAATGTGGCATATCCTCAGGCAGGATGATGGAGAACTCGATGAGCCCGCCTACAATTTGTTTGGCGTCGTCCTCATACCAGGGTGTCTGGTAGATGAGTTTTTTCTTGCCTTTTTTCGAAATCGTGTAGACGTTGGTGGCTGCATCGTCCAACAGATGACGAATGATCTGCTGTGAACGTTCGTTGTGGCATTTCATCAAATCGCGACCACGAGCGTCGCCGTTCACCTCGATGGAACTATCGTTTTGATAAAGGATTTCGCCGTCTTTGGCACTGATAGTGATGGCCAAGTTAAGGCCTTTGAAATAGTCAAGTTGATTCATAGCGCATGTAAATTTTCTGCAAAGATAGAATTTTTCTACCTTTGCAGCGTTTATTCTTAAGATGAAGAAACTTTACCGTTATATCACCAAATCGTTTTTGGGCACCTTTGTACTCACCTTCTTCATCGTGGTGTTTATCTGGGTGATGCAGTTCGTATGGCTCTATGTCGACGACTTGGTAGGTAAAGGATTGGAATTCAAGATTATAGCCGAGTTGTTGTTTTACACCTCCATCACCGCCATACCCATGTCGTTGCCTTTGGCTTTGCTCTTGGCTTTGTTGATGTGTTTCGGCAACCTCGGCGAGCACTACGAATTGGTGGCCATGAAAGCCTCAGGCATCTCCATGTGGCGTTCGATGCGCCCATTGTTACTTTTCTCTTTGATGCTCAGCGTCTTGGCCTTCTTCATCTCGAACAGCCTCATCCCTATCGCCACACTCAAGTGGCGCACCTTGCTGACCGACGTACAGCGGCAGAAGCTGGCGTTCAACATCAAGGAAGGCGTGTTCTATAAGGATATTGAGAATTATGTCATCTTCGTCGACCGCAAAGGCAAGGATGGAAGCCACATCTACGGTGTGAAGATCTATGACCATAGCGACCGTCAAGGCTGCACCAAAATCATCACCGCCGACTCGGGCGTGATGACGATGAGTCCAAACCAACGCAACATCCTCTTCACCCTCTACAACGGCCACAATTACACCGACATCACCACCGACGGCTATAAGGAGAAGCGGCCCTTTGAACGCATGTCGTTCAAGCAGGAGCTCATCAAGTTCAGCTTGGCCTCGTTCGACCTGACCCGCTCGAGCGAAGACATGTACAAGTCGTACCAGCAGATGATGAACATCCGCCAGCTCTCCACCTCGTTGGACTCATTGCGGGCACGACAGGCCTTCCGACAGGAGACTTTCACTAACGGCTTCACACGACGTTGGGCCAACTACAATGGCCTGCACACCGACGTACAGTTCAACCGTCCCACGACAGCCGACAACAATGGCCTTGCCGCCGACACGTGCCGTATCCTGCAATGGCCTTTGCTCAGCAACTACAAAGGCGAGTTGCGCAGCAACATCATCAGCTTGTCTATCGGAAGCGCCCAGAATGCCAAAGACAACGTGGCCTTCAACAAGATTGACCTCGGCTCACAAAACGAGAACATCAACAAGCACAAGAAGGAATGGCACAAGAAGTTCACCTTGAGCATCGCCTGCCTCATTTTCTTCTTCATCGGCGCACCTTTGGGTAGCATCATTCGCAAGGGTGGATTGGGCCTGCCCGTAGTCATCTCGGTGGGCTTCTTCATCATCTACCACCTCCTCTCCACCATCGCCGAGCGCATGGCCGTGTATGGCGACCTCAACATGTTCCTAGGCGTGTGGCTATCTTCCCTTGTGCTGTTGCCCGTCGGGCTTTTCTTCACCTTCAAGGCGACCACCGACGCGGCGCTCTTTGACGGCGACAGCTGGAAGAAATTTTTTCAGAAATTGTTCAAAAAAACGAAAGAAGCATGAAGATTCTCCTACTCTGCAACAAACCTCCATATCCAGCCTTTGAAGGCGGCCCCATGGCGATGAACAGCATCGTCACTGGGTTGCTCGAGGCGGGCCATCAGGTCAAGATATTGGCCGTCAACAGCGAGAAATTCAATGTCAAGGCCTCCGACATCCCCGAGGAGTATCGGCAGAAGACCGGCATCGAACTCATCGATGTTGACCTGAGCATCCGCCCATTGAGAGCCTTCCTCAACCTGTTTTCAAAAAAATCCTATCATGTAGAGCGGTTCATATCGGAGGATTTCAAGGCGAGGCTGACCGAGGTGCTTAAAAAAGAGCAGTTTGACGTGGTGCAGCTGGAGATGCTGTTTATGGCACCTTATGTGGAGACCATCCGTCAACACAGCAAAGCCATGATCGTGTTGCGCGCCCACAACGTGGAACACAAGATTTGGGAACGCATGGCCAAGGAGACCAAGTTCTTCATCAAACGCTGGTATATCAACCATTTGGCCAAGACATTGAAAGAGTATGAGCTCAACGCCTTAGAGACTGTCGACGGCATCGCCGCCATCACGCGCAAAGACGCCGCTTTCTTCCGCAAGTACTGCTCCAAGCCCATCATCGACATCCCGTTTGGCGTTTATCCTGAAGAGTTCACACCGAAGTATGAGTTTGAGGGCAAGCCTAAGTTCTACCATATCGGATCCATGAACTGGATGCCCAACGAGGAAGGCATACGCTGGTTTATCGACGAAGTGCTTCCCAAGACGGTGGAGAAAGTACCCAATTTCGTCTACCATCTGGCAGGACGTTCCATGCCCGAATGGCTCACCACGATGAAAGACCCGCATATCGATGTGGTCGGCGAGGTGCCCGACGCCAAGGCTTTCGTCGCCAACCACGACGTAGCTATCGTGCCCTTGCTCTCGGGCAGCGGCATCCGCATCAAGATCATCGAGTCGATGGCCATGGGTAAGACCGTCATCACCACCCGTGTGGGTGCCGAAGGCATCCTTTACGACGAAGATGTCAACATCATCATTGCCGAAAACAAAGCCAAGATGGTGGAAGCCATCCGCAGCCTCAACGAAAACCCGCAAAACGCCGTCCGCATCGGCCAAGCGGCCAGAAAACTCGTCGAAGACACCTACGACAACCGCAAGATCATCGCACGACTTTTAATGTTTTATGAACAAATCAAGCCGGGGAGCAGAATTAGTTTCTTATAATCGACTATAGCCCATGGCTTATGGCCATAGTTTTAAATAAATCACTATCTTTGCCCCCTAAATCCGTTGAGATGAAGATTTTTGTCCTCCTGCCCCGCATCCCCTATCCGCTCGAAAAAGGCGACAAACTGCGGGCTTTCAACCAGATAAAACAGCTTGCAAAGCACAACGAAATCGTCCTTTGCGCGCTCAACGACAACCCAAAGGTCAGCGAGCAGGACGCCTTTCATGCCTTGCAGCCCTATTGTCAGTCGATAAGCTTCATCAAAATCAACAAGGCTCAGATACTTTTGGGGCTCATCCGCGCCTTCTTCAAGGGCTTGCCCATGCAATGCGGCTATTTCTACAACCGTAAGGCAGCCAAAAAAGTAAACGCACTCATCGCCAAGCACCAACCCGACATGCTCTATTGCCAGTTGCTGCGCACGGCAGAGTACATCCGTCATAAAGACCTTCCGAAAGCCATCGACTATCAAGACATCTTCTCCTACGGAATGAAACGCCGCGCCGACATCGCCTCACGCGCTACGCGGCCCATTTATAATATGGAGTACCACCGCTTGCAACGGTACGAGGCGGAGATCTTCGACGACTTCGACGTTCGCAGCATCATCAGCGAACCCGACAGGGCCTTGTTCCCACACGAGAGACGCGACGAGATCCTCATCGTACCCAACGGCGTCGACCATGAAAAATATGCGCCGCAAGACCGCGAGAAAGCCTACGACCTTGTCTTCACAGGCAATATGAGCTACCCGCCCAACGTGAACGCGGTGGAATACCTCTCCAACGAAATCATGCCGCTCGTATGGAAGGCCTTGCCCGAAACCAAGCTTTACATTGCGGGCGCCTCGCCCGACCCGAGGGTGAGAAAATGTGCCTCGGAGCGCCTCATCGTCAGCGGATGGCTCGACGACATCCGCGACGCCTATGCCCTGAGCCGCATCTTCATCGCTCCCATGCGCATTGGGACGGGTCTGCAAAACAAACTCCTGGAGGCCATGTCGATGCGCCTGCCCGCCATCACCTCACCATTGGCTAACGCCTCATTGGGCGCTAAGCCCGACGAAGAGATCTTGGTTGGCAACAATGCAGAGGAAATGGCCCATCATATCATCACCCTGTTGACCGACCAAGAGAAGGCCGAACGTCTCGCCCAAGCAGGATACAACTTCACCAACCGCGTGTACGATTGGGGCAAAGCAACCGCCATCATGGAACACGCAATGACCCAACTGACAACTGAACAACTGAACAACTGACAACTGAATATGGCAAACCCCGACGACAAAAAAATCATCTTCTCGATGGTAGGCGTGAGCAAAATCATCCCGCCGTCAAGACAAATATTGAAAGACATCTACCTCTCCTTCTTCTATGGCGCCAAGATCGGTATCATTGGTTTGAACGGCGCAGGTAAATCCACCCTGCTGCGCATCATCGCAGGCAAGGAGAAATCCTATAATGGCGAAGTGGTGTTCTCGCCCGGCTATTCGGTCGGCATGCTCGACCAGGAGCCCCAACTTGACGACAACAAGACCGTCCGTCAGGTGGTGGAAGAAGGCGTGCAGGAAATCGTCGACATCCTTAAGGAATACGAAGAAATCAACAATAAGTTCGCCGAACCTGACGCCGACTTCGACAAGCTGATTACCCGTCAAGGTGAGCTCACCGAACTCATCGAGCAACACGACGCTTGGGAGCTCGACAGCAAGCTGGAACGCGCCATGGATGCCCTCAACTGTCCCGATGGCGACACCCCCGTGCGCAACCTCTCGGGAGGCGAACGCCGTCGTGTGGCTTTATGCAGACTCCTGCTGCAAGAGCCTGACATCCTGCTCCTCGACGAGCCTACCAACCACCTCGATGCCGAGAGCATCCAATGGCTGGAGAGCCACCTGCAGCAGTACAAGGGCACCGTCATCGCCGTCACCCACGACCGTTACTTCCTCGACCATGTGGCTGGCTGGATCCTCGAACTCGACCGTGGCGAAGGCATCCCGTGGAAGGGCAACTACTCGTCGTGGCTCGACCAAAAGACCGCCCGCCTTGCCATGGAAGAGAAGACCGAGAGCAAGCGTCGCAAGACCCTTGAGCGTGAGCTGGAATGGGTGCGCATGGCTCCCAAGGCACGTCATGCCAAAGGCAAAGCCCGTTTGGAGTCGTATGAGAAGATGCTCAACGAGGACGTGAAAGAGAAAGAAGAGAAACTCGAGATCTATATCCCCAACGGCGACCGCCTCGGCACCAAAGTCATCGAGGCGCATGACGTCACCAAGGCTTATGGCGACAAACTGTTGTTCGAGAACCTTAGTTTTAGCCTGCCGCAAGGTGGCATCGTAGGCGTCATCGGTCCCAACGGTGCTGGTAAGACCACGCTGTTCCGCCTCATCATGGGATTGGAAAAGCCCGACTCAGGCACCTTCGAGGTCGGCGAGACCGTGAAGATCGGCTATGTCGACCAGCAGCACGCCGACATCGACCCCGAGAAGACCGTCTGGGAGGTCATCAGCGGTGGCAACGAACTCATCCAACTTGGCAAACGCAGTATGAACTCGCGTGCCTACGTCAGCCGTTTCAACTTTGGCGGCAACGACCAGCAGAAGAAAGCGGGCGTGCTGTCGGGTGGTGAGCGCAACCGCATGCACCTTGCCCTCACCTTGAAACAGGAAGCCAACGTGCTCCTCTTGGACGAACCCACCAACGACATCGACGTGAACACGCTCCGTGCCTTGGAGGAAGGTCTTGAGAACTTCGCCGGCTGCGCTGTCATCATCAGCCACGACCGCTGGTTCCTCGACCGTGTGGCCACCCACATCCTCGCTTTCGAAGGCAACTCACAGGTCTATTTCTTCGAAGGCAGCTACTCGGAATACGAAGAAAACAAGATGAAACGCCTCGGCAATGTCGAGCCCAAACGCTTCAGATACAAGAAACTCAAAGCAGATTAATCATTAATTATCAACCAATAAAAACTTATCATCATGATCGCAACAATCATCTACATCATCGGCATTATCCTTTGCATCAAGGCCGTCCTCGAAATCCTCAAGATGAACATCAGCACCGCAGGCAAGGCCATCAGCATTATCCTTTTGCTGGTCACCAGCTGGATCGGTCTTTTGGTGTACTATCTCTATGCCAAGGATCATCTGACAGAATGGTTTAAATAACCTTCACCATCATGTATCAACACTAAGGATTCCGAAAGGAATCCTTTTTTATGTTATTTTTCTCCCGTTGTTGCACCTAATTAAAATAAAGGAATTATCTTTGCCGCTTCAGAATCAATAACAAAACACATTAAATATGAAAAAACTAACTTTGACCCTTTGCCTCCTCGCTGCCCTCGGCAGCCTCATGGCCGGCCCCGTCGACCAACAGAAGGCACAAAGACTGGGTGCCAAATTCTTGAGCACCACTGCTGTCGCCCAGCGTAATGCTGACGTGCAGCTCAACCTGGTGGCAACGGCCATCGACATGCAACGTGGCGGTACCGATTACTACGTGTTCAACGTCAGTAACGGCGAAGGCTTCGTCATCGTGGCCGGCGACGACCGCGTGAAGCCCATCCTTGCCTACTCTACCACGGGCAAATACAACCCCAACGACGTGGCTGAAGGCTTCCAATTCACCCTCGACGGCTTCCGCCAAGAGATCCAATACGTGCGCGAGCACAACCTCAGCGCCACGGCCGACATCACGGCTGAATGGCGTTCGGTGGCTAATAACGGCAGCCTCAACCGCGGTGAGCAGACCCGCGCTGTGGTGGGTCCGCTCTGCCAGACGCTCTGGAACCAGAACTTCCCTTGGAACAGCCAATGCCCCGAAGATCCTGAAGGCAACGGCGGCCATGTGTACGCCGGTTGCGTGGCTACGGCCATGGGCATGGTGATGAAATTCTGGGAATGGCCTGCCCAAGGCGTGGGTTCACACTCCTACCATCCTGATGGCTATGCCCAACAGTCGGCCAACTTCGGCGAAACCGAATACCATTTCGAGCTGATGCCCAACACTTTGGACTCGACAAGCACAGAAGAAGAATACTTCGAAACGGCCCAGTTGCTGCATCACCTTGGCATCTCAGTCAATATGATGTATAGCGGTCATGGCAGCGGTGCCTACTCCGACGATGTGCCTACCGCCCTGCGTAACTATTTCCGTTACAACTGCGAAGACCATGTGACCAACTACGGCAATTGGTGGCCGGGCTGGGGCTACACCAACGAACAATGGGCACAGATGCTGAAAGACGGTGGTTTGGATGAGCTCCTGCCCCTCTACTACAGCGGTCAGGACGACAGCGGTGCTGGTGGTCACGCCTACGTGTGCGACGGCTACGATGAGAATGACTATTTCCACTTCAATTGGGGCTGGAGTGGCCGCGACAACGCCTGGTGCCCCATCGGTGCCCTCAACACCACCCGCTATGCCTTCAACCAAATGAACGGCTTCACTGGCCACATCGTCCCACAAGGTGACGTCTACTACAGCCGTCCCGACAGCGTGGCCAATATGCTTGCCTCCGAAGAAGCCTCGTTGGATGCCGTGCGCCTCAGCTGGACCAACCCGACCCTTACCGTCGATGGCAGCGATCTGACGAGCATCACCTCCATCACCATCCGCCGCAACTTCGAAGTCATCGCCGAATTGACCGACGCTCAAGTGGGCGCCAACATGGAATATGATGACAATGGTCTTGAACCCGGTCTTTACGAATATGCTATCTACGTGACCAACGAAGCCGGTATCAGCCGCACCACCTACCGCAGCGTGCTCGTCGGCGAGAAGTGTAACGTCGTCTTCCAACTCCACGACGAGGGTGGCAACGGCTGGAAAGGCGCCGCCATCAGCGTGACCTCCGAGAGCGGACAACGCATCGCCATCGTTACGATGACCGAGGGCTCAGACTTGGTTGTTGACCTTCCTTTGCTGCGTGGCAACCTCAACTTCATCTGGAACCACGGCTGGTATCACGCCTATCCAGAACACGACACAGACGGAGAGTGCTCCTTCACCATCCTCGACTATGCTGGCAACGAACTATTCACCAGCAGCGAACTTGAAGATGGTATCTTCATGACCTACGAGAACAACTGCGAGGAAGCTCCGCTGACCTGCTATCCTGTGCAGAACCTGCAAGGCGAATATCAATGGCATAGCGAAGAAGAGTATGGCGTTTACCTCTCTTGGGACAAACCCAACGTCACGGCCAACCTTGACCACTTCAACATCTATCGTTCCATTCTTGTCACCAAAGAGTCAGAACTCATTGCGGAGGTACCCTACACTGGCGCCAACAGCTACGAATTCTTCGATAACAACAATGAGCATGGCGAATACGAGTATGAGGTCACCGCTGTCTTCGTTAGAGGTAGCGAGCAATGCGAATCGGAGGTTGAGGGCATTGGCAACCTGATTGTCACCGCCGTCAATGAAAACGCTGCCAACGTCAACGTCTACCCCAACCCAACTAACGGTCTGCTCAACATTGAAGGCCAAGGCACGATGCACATCAGCGTCAGCAACCTCATGGGACAAAAACTCATGGAGGCTGAAGCCGAAGGCAACACCACCATCGACCTGAGCCGTTACGAATCGGGCATGTATCTTGTCCGCATCGAATACGCCGATGGCGTGATGGTGCAGAAAGTCAACGTTAGACAATAACACTAAGAGGTTCCCGCTTCGCGGGAATGGAGTTATAATCATTTTATAAACCGCGGCGGCCTGTAACGCTTACAAACTGTAAACGCTACAAGCCGCCGCTGGTCATTTTATGCCTTACTCCATTCCCGCCGTAAGGCGGGAACCTATTACCACTTCAAGATCTTCTTGAAGTCGTAGTCCTCTGGATTCGGCAGGTAGGCCTTGGCCGCTTCGTAGTCGGCAGGGCTGATGTACTGCAGGCCTTCGTTGAAGATCAACTCGGCCTTGGGGCCGTTCAGGTTGACCAAGCGCGGCTTGATCTTGCCGTTCTCGTCTTCCACATCCTTCAGGTACAAAGGCATAATCTCACCCTTCGGGTTGGTGGTGACCATAGCGCCACTCACGCCCTTGTCGAAGAGTTTCTTCACGCCGTAACCCAGCAGTGAGCAGTAAGTCAAGTCGTAGCCGTTGGGCTCGACACAACGGATGCCGTAACCGATTTCAACGGGACGACTCTTCACGTTGATGCCCAAGGTCTTCAAGCGCTGTTGCAGCAACAGGTTGAAGATGTGTGCCTTACTCACGTTGCCCAGTTCGGGATGGCCATGTTCATCGTAGGTGAAGGCCACACCCGACTTCTCGATTTCCTCATCGCTCATGAAGTGGAACACACCCTCGCTGATGATGACAACGCCGTAGTTGACACCCAAGAGTTTGCGTTTCACTATAGAGCTGACTACCAGCTTGATAATGGCATCGAAGGTCACTTCCGCGTTGTTGAACATCTCGGGGATGACCACCATCGGGCAGTGGCAGGCCGAGGTCATACCGAAAGCCAGGTGACCAGCCTCACGACCCATAGCGGAGACCACAAACCAGTTGCCGCTCGTACGGGCGTCTTCGTAGATGGTCTGCACCAGATGTACGGCAGCATCTTTGGCGGAGTAATAGCCAAAGGTCGGGCTACCCTCAGGCAACGGCAGGTCGTTATCGATGGTCTTTGGCACATGGATGTTTTGGATGGGGAAGCCGCTGCTGGCCAAGAACTTCGAGATGCGGTTGGCCGTCGAGGCAGTGTCGTCGCCGCCGATGGTGACCAACAATTTGATGTTGTTCTTGATGAAGAACTCCGTGTTGAACTCTTCGTTTTTCGGTTTATAACGGCTCATCTTCAAGGCCGAACCACCCTGCTTCAAGATGGCATCGGCATAAAGGAAGTCCATCTCGACCACATCGGGATTGGGTTTGAAGAGATTCTTATAGCCTTCGTTGAGGCCAAGAACACGATAACCGTCCTTAAGGAAGGTCTTCGCCACGGTGCTGATCACCGTGTTGATTCCAGGAGCCGGACCGCCGCCGGCGAGGATTACAATGGATTCTTTCATATTTGAGGTTTTTAAAGAATTATAATTCAAACTCAACTGTTTGAGATTCCCCTGCGGGGAATGGAGTAAATCTTTTAGTTCCCAGCGGCGGTAGAACCTGTAATAAAGTCAGTAACCGTCTTTACCGCCGCTTGAAACACTTGACGTACACTCCATTCCCGTCAGGGAATCTCACTATTCTATCACCAATTCATCACAGAAGATCCAAGCCTTCTGTCCAGCGCCCACATGGCCCTCGGGGCAGGTGCCGATGGTCTTGGCCACCATCTTCACATAACGGGCGTTGCAACGCGGACGTACCTCCATCTCCTGGACGAAAGCACCATCGGCATCCACAGGCACATCGTTCTTCACCTTACCTACGCTACGGAAGTTGCGGCCGTCGTCGCTGACGAAGTATTCCACCTCGGTAGGCATCCAGATCCAAGAGTAGATCTCCTGCAGAAAGCTACCCGCCAAGCGATTGAGGCGTTTCGAAACGCCCAAGTCGACGGTGGCGATGAGGTCGACGCCATAGTAGCCTTGCCACGAGCCCGTGCGGAAGTTCTCACCGCCGCGCTGGTGGTCGATCAAAGCCTTCAGACCACCGGCTTCGTATTGCTCGTTGTATTTGTTCTCCAGCTTCACGCTATGACGCGCGTCGATCAGATAATAGTGTGCATCGATGGGCAGGCTCCAGCGGCCGTCCTGTAGGGCGGCGGCACGTATATCGGTGGCCTCCTTCAGGCAGATGGGCTTCTCGTAGAGCAAAGCCGAATCGGAAGGCTCGGTGCCGTCCAAGGTATAGTAGATCTTCACGCCTTCGACAGGATGGCTCATGCTGACCATGATGCTGTCGAAGAAGGTGTCGGAGTTGGCGTTGACAGTGGGCACGATGACGATTTGTTCGCTGGGGATACGCATCACGGGGCAGTTCTCGGGTTGCGTGGCCCAAGGCGAGTTGTTCTTGTCGGTCATGGTGAACTCGAGCGTGCCGCCGTTAAACACCTCCTCGAAGGTGACATAGCTACGCTCCAAGGGCTTGCCGTTCAACTTGACGGACTTCACATAACAGTTCTTGTTGCTCAGACCTTTTGCGACGACTTCAAACTGCTTGCCGTTCTCAAAGGTCAGGCGGGTGCGCTCGAAACGCGGCAGACCCAGCACATAATAGCCCGAGGCGGGCGTGGCGGGATAGAAGCCCATGGCGGAGAGCACACCCCAAGCCGACATCTGGCCACAATCCTCGTTGCCAGCATAGCCGTCACGACGGTCGGTATAGAAGTCATCCATCACCTTCTTCACATAGTATTGTGTCTTGGTGGGCTTGCCGACGAAGTTGTACATATACACGGTGTTGTGGCTCGGCTCGTTGCCGTGGGCATATTGCCCGATGAGTCCCGTGATGTCAGGCTGCTCGCGACCCGTCAGGTTGGAGGGGGCGTTAAACAAGCCATCGAGTTTGGCCTCGTAGCCGTTCCAACCGCCCATGAGGTCAACGTGGCCATTCACGTCCTGTGGCACGAAGAAACCGTACTGATAGGAGTTGGCCTCGGTCAGCGTGAAGTTGACCTGTGCGGGGTCGAAGGGACGCATCCAACCGCCATTGCGACGACCTTGGAAGAACTGGTTTTCGGGGTTGTAGATGTTCTTATAGCTCTGTGCGCGGGCATAAAACTCCTTGGCGATGTCGGTCTTGCCCAAGGCCTCGGCGAGGCGGGCAACACACCAGTCGTCGTAGGCATATTCAAGGGTCTTGGAGACTGCCTCGCCTTCGACCTCAATCGGAATGTAGCCATATTTCATATAAGCGCCCATGCCACGGAAGTCGTCCTTCGAGCTTGCCACCATAGCCTCGAGAGCCTTTTCGGCATCAAAGTCACGGATGCCAGTGAAATAGGCATCGGCGATGACGGGGATGGCATGGTTGCCAATCATGCAGTAGGTCTCGTTGGCGGCCAGCTCCCAGATGGGCAGCATGTGGTGCGGGTTGGTCTCATATTTATTAATAAAGGTGTTGATGAAGTCGAGGGTGCGCTCACGCTGCATAAGGCTGAAGAGCGGATGCAGGCTGCGGAAGGTGTCCCACAGCGAGAAGACTGTATAGACGGGTCTCTCCGACTTATAGACCTGCAGGTCGTGGGCACGATAGCGGCCGTCGGCATCACTGAAGAGGTTGGGGGCCACCATGCAGTGGTAGAGTGCCGAGTAGAACACCGTTTTGTTCGATTCGTTGGGGTCGCTCACCTCGTAGCGTTTCATTTCGGCGTTCCATTTGTCGTATGCTTTTTGCTTCAAGGCATCGAAGTCAAAGTCATTGTCAGCGAGTTCGGCTTTCAGGTTGTTCTTGGCACCTTCCATGTCGACGGCAGAGAGGGCGATGCGCATGACGAGGGGCTCGTCAGTGCCGCCGAAATCAAAACAAGCCTTGACATATTCTCCTTTTATTTGATTCACCTTTGTGCTGTCGGCATTCACGACCAACGAGTCGGGCATATTAATAAAGGTATGGTCTTTCAACGGCTTGGAAAACTCGGCATAGAAATAGAGGTATTGCTCTCTGGCCCAGTCTCTTGTGCGGCGGAAACCGCTGATGGCATTCGGGCCTTCCATCTTCAGGTTGGCCTCATAAACAAACTCGTCGTTGACGCCTTCCACCATATCGAGCAGAAGACGTGCATCAGCGCCTTGGGGGAAGGTGCAGCGCATCATGCCGACGCGGTCGCCCGTGGTAAGTTCCACTTTGGTATTGTAGTCGTCCAAAAGCACAGCATAATAACCTGCCTTGGCGTCTTCGTTCTCATGCTGGAACGCCGAGCGGTAGCCCGTCGAAGTATTGTCTTCCTCGCCTTTGTTGAACTTCACCTCGCCCGTAAACGGCATAAACCTAAAGTCGCCGTAGTCGGAGCAACCCGTTCCGCTGAGGTGGGTGGTGCTGAAGCCGAGGATGGTGTTGTCGGAGGTGTGGTAGCCCGAGCAGCCGTCCCAGTCGTTCATGCGGGTGTCGGGGCTGAACTGCACCATGCCGAAGGGCACCGTGGCGCCGGGGAAGGTATGGCCGTGGCCGCCCGTCCCGATGAAGGGATCAACGTAATTGGCAGGGTCAGTGACGTAGTCAGCCTTGGGCTGAGTGGAGCAAGCCGCAAGGGCGAGCAGCATCAAGGGTAATAGAAGCTTTTTCATAGGTTAGCGTATTTGAGGGTGTAAAGATATAACAATTATCGGTTCAAACAGACAAAAAAATAAAATAAGATTGACCCCGTCGAACGCAAGGCGTTTCCCTGCGGGAATGGAGTTTACTTCCACCCGTTCCCCGCGGCGGCTTGTGCCGTTTACGTAACGTATGCGTTACCAGCCGCCGCGGATTACACAAAAAACAATTCTCCATTCCCGCAGGGAATCTCTCCATTTTTCTTGGCACAGCTTTTGCATACAACTCCATTTGTACAAAAAATTGCCATTTTATGGCATAGTTTTTCTCAAAATGCTTATATTTGCAGCCCAAATTTTGAACATTATTATTCATTAACTAATTAAAAACAAACCATCATGAAGAAAGTTTTATTCATGTCTCTTGCAATGGCCGTCGCCATGACCGGCTTTGCACAGAGAGTTGTTGTTAGCAACGACGCCAAGAGCGCCTGTGCAACCGCTAAAAAGCCCGCCGCAGTCCGTCAGATCGACGGCTCTGCTGTTGAAGGCATCCAATTCAGCATGGCCAAGAACATGGTCAGCAACAGAAGCCTTGATGACTTCGACGAGTACACCACCATGACCACCAACTACGACCTGCAGTCGAACAGCGCCCTTGGCAACCGTATCGCCACGTGGGCCGACGGCAGCGCCTCTTTCGTCGCCACTTGGGATCACTCTGACAACACCAGCTTCCCGGATCGTGGTGCTGGTTACAACTTCTACACCCCCGACATGAAGGGTATGGGCGATGAGCCTGAAGTGCGCCAAGAACCCATGAAGTCGGGTTGGCCTACCATCGCCGCTTGTGGTGAAGGCGAAGTCCTCGCCTCACACGCCACTGGCGTCAACCTCTACTATCGTCCCACCAAGGGCGAAGGTGAATGGGAACTCATCTACAACTGGGGTAACGACTATGGTGCACCTACCTGGCCCAGAGTGGTCGTCAGCGGTCCCAACAACGAGTTCATCCACCTCGTCATGTGTAAGCAAATCAGCTTGCCCGACGGTTCACTTGACAACCACGTCTACTACGTCCGCGTCAAGCACGTCGGTGACACCTGGGAGATCCCCACTGAACTGAACGACTTCCCCGGCGTTGACAACGAGGCTGACGGTGAATACCGTAACCAACTCAGTGCCGACGACTATGTGATGGCCGCCAACGGCAACAACGTCGTCTGCATGTTTGGTTCCTACACCACTGAAGTGTTCTACATGATCTCGCACGACAACGGTGAGACCTGGGAGCGCCAAATCATTGCCCCCTATGCCATCGCTGGTGAAGACGGTGAACCCGTCCACGCTATCAACTTCGACGACTATCCGGAAGGCATGACCGATTCAATCGTCACCTCCGACAATTCGCACAGCATTACCATTGACAACAATGGTACAGTCCATGCTGCATTCGCCCTTCTTCGTTGGAGAGTTTCCGATGCCGACCACTACACCTCATGGCCTGGCTATAGTTTTGGCATTGTTTACTGGAACTCTAACTACGTGAACGAACAAGGTGGCCACGAAATCCCGCCTTATGGCCGCTGGAGCCAAGACTCACAATTCCCCGCTTACTATGCTGAAAGAGGTTTTGCCTACACCCTGATCAACGAACGTATCGATGCCTTGGCAGAAGCTGACGGCCGTCAACACCTCAATTACTTTGGCGTGGTTGACGAGGACATGGACGGAACCCTTAACATCGACTGGGGAACAAACATCGACAACAGTGATTGGAGTTACCGCAGCATCGGCAGTTCTACCATGCCCAGCATCTCTGTCGACAATCTCGGCAATGTGGCCATCATCTTCAGCACCTTGTCTGAAACCAGAGTGAACTCCATCAACAGTTGTAACTACAGAAGCGCTTATGTCACCCTCAAGGACGTTGACGGCACTTGGTACGCTGACGAATATGGCATCAACCTGGCTGAAGACTTCGTCCACGAACGGGAAGAGCAATATCCTTGCGTGGCTGCCAACCATGGTTACGACGGCACCTTCTGGGTCATGTACTCGGGCGACGAAAACCAAGGCCTCTACCTCGACATCAGCGATTCCCACCCGAACAGCAACATGGGTGTTCTCACCGAGAACTACCAGTATGCTTGCTGGATCAGACCTGAGACTTTCGGCATCAACGAGCAGGAAGCCGTCAACCCGATGACCACCACCCGCGTGTATCCTAACCCTGCCACCGACGTCCTGAACATCGAAGTGAACGCCTCGCAGGCTTCCGAGATGAGCATCAACGTCTACAACATCATGGGTCAGAACGTGATGAGCAAGAACGTGAACATCAACACCGGCATGAACACCCGCAGCATCAGCACCAGCGAGCTGAACAGCGGCATCTACTTCGTGACCGTCAAGGCCAACGGCTTTGAGAACACCATGAAGTTCATCGTGAAGTAAGTCTGACTTACATCGTTTGACAAAAAAAGGAGGCTGCAGCCTCCTTTTTTTTTGTCAAACCACTTGCGGTTTAAGAAAAAGCATTATCTTTGCCCTCAAATTGCCAAAAAAGCAAACACAAACAAAAAACTCAATTATTAATCAAACACATTCAAAATGAAAAAGTTATTTACTTTAGCTTTAGTCTTGTTGGTGGCCACCTTTGGCTACTCACAAGTGAGACAAATGTCGTCAAGCGACGCTAAGAACAAAGTTGCCACCATGCAAGTGACCAAAGGCATGGAAAGCTTCGAGAACGTGCAAATCGAGCCTAACATGATGCGCACCGACGGCGAACTCGACTGGACGACCTACGACTGGCAGTCGAACGCTGGTGCTCGCACCTGGACCATCGTTTGGCCCGACAACAAGATCAACTTCGGCTACACCATGGCTGTAGACCCCAATTTCACTGACCGTGGTACTGGCATTGGCACTTACGATTACAACAACGACGAATGGATTCCGCTGGGTGGTCGTATCGAGAACGAAAAGACCGGCTTCGGCTCCATCGCCCGCTACAAGGAAAACGGCATCGTTGTGGCCGCCCACACCGCCAGCAACATGGGTGTCTACATCGTTGAGGACAAGGACAACATGACACCTAACAGCGTCCCCGCCTCCCTTTACACCAACAATGGTTCCTACACGCACCCCGCTGTGATGACCTCCGGTGCCAACCGTGACATCATCCACGTCGTCTGCGGTAACTTCGATGACAGCACTCTCCCCATCAAGTATTGGCGTTCAACCGACGGCCAAAGCTGGGACGAGGCCGAATTGGTCCTTCCCTTCATCGAAGAGGCTGGCGCTGACTGGGGTACCAACGATTACTATTGGATGGAGACCACCGAAGACAACTGCCTCGCCCTCGTCGTCAACAGTGCTTGGAGCGATGGTATGGTGTTATACAGCTATGACGATGGTCAGACCTGGGAAAAGAAGACCTTCTATCATCACCCTGGCGTTAATGTAGACTATGGTGAGGATAGAGTGGCTTTCTTATATCCTCGTTGGACTTCTGCCCAGTGGGGTATCAACGGCGAACTCTGCATGGCCTATTCCTTCAACGGTACTAATAGCTATGCTGGCAACGCAAATAGCGGCTACTATCCTGGCATCGGCGGTGTCGCCTATTGGAGCGAGAACCTGCCTTACCATGGCGAGACCCAACCTCAATTTGGTGTCGACCCGACCAACCCCATGCCTCCCGTCCCCGGCAACCCCTTCATCATGGATTCTTCCTATATCATGCAAGACATTTATGAAAGCTGGATGCTCTTCAGCGAGCAGACACACGACATTTGGCCTGAATACATGGGCTACCTTGCCCCGTTGGACGATGATGGCAACCCGGAAGGTCCCTTGTACGACGACGTCACTGGCTGGAACATTGAAGACTTGACCAAGCATGGCCCTTACAATAGTGGCTCTGTTGACTTCCCCGTCCTTTGCCTATTGCCTGACTGCGGTGGCTACGACATGGTTGCCGTTTGGAGTGGCATGGATGAGAACCACATGGATGCTAACACTGGCAATTTCTTCTACAAACTCTTCGCCAGCTATTCGGGCGATGGTGGCCGCACTTGGGCCCATCAAATCCAGCTGACCAACGACTTCATGTATGACCTCTCTGAATGCGTCTATCCTCAAGCCGCTGTGATCGGAACGACCCTCGTGATTGCCGTTCAGATGGACGGTGCTCCTGGCACCTTCGTCCAAAGCGACGATACTGAAGCTGGCGACAACTACTACCAAGGCCTGACCTTCGAACTGAACGACCTCTTCCCGGATGCCGGTGTTGGCGTACCGGAAGTGAGCCACAACACGCACATGAGCATTTATCCTAACCCTGCCACCGACCAAATCGGTGTCACCCTCAGCCAGAATGCCGACATCACCATCTACAACATGATGGGTCAAGTCGTCATGACCACTGAAGGCCACGCTGGCGTCAACAGCATCAACATCAGCAACCTCACCGCTGGCATCTACTTCGTCAATGCCGGTACCGAAACCCAGAAGATCGTCGTGAAGTAATTCACCCTAACTTCTAAAACAAAAAAAGGAGGCAAATTGCCTCCTTTTTTTGTTGCTTTTCACGAGATTCCCTTCGGGAATGGCGTAATCCGTTCTTGTTACCAGCGGCGGCATGAACCAGTTACCAACTTGTAGCAGTTTCATCCGCCGCATGTAAACTTGTTATTATTCTCCATTCCCGAAGGGAATCTAAAAAAAACACTTGCGTATAAAGATTATTTATTATCTTTGCCATCAAATAACCGAATTACAAAAACAACTAACTAACCTATTATTAATCAAAACCCGTTAAAAATGAAAAAGTTATTTACCTTAGCATTGGCCCTGATGGTCGTCGTTGCCGGCTATTCACAGGCTAAGAGAGTGTCGATTAAAGATGCTCAACCGAAAGCTGCCCAAGAAATGGTGCTTACGGGCGACGAAGTGTTCCAACACGTCGGTAGCCAGCCCAACATGACCCGCACCGAAACCGAGTTGGACTACACCTTCTACGATTGGCAGACCAACACGGCCGCCAAGAACCTGACCATGACCTTCCCCGACGGCTGCGTGGGTATGGCCTATGTCATCTCCACTGACGCTGACCACACCGACCGTGGTACCAACATCGCCATCTATTATCCTCAAACCGATGAATGGAAGACCTCGGAAGGCAAGATCGAGAACCACAAGACGGGCTTCGGCTGCGCCGCCCGCTATGGCCAAAATGGCATCGTCGTGGTTTCGCGTAACCCAGAAACCAGCACCTGCGAAGTCTACATCATCGAAGACAAGGACAACCTGCCTCACGGTGATTTGGCTCCTGCCTTCATTATGGAAGCTGGACACAACCCGCACTTCCCGGCTGTGATGTGCAACGGCCCCGAGCACAAGAACATCCACATCCTCGTGACCGGCCTCAACGAAGTGGTGAACGACCAAACCAACCCCTTCTACTACATCCGTTCGTTGGATGGCGGCCAGACCTGGAGTGACTTTATGTCCATCGAATACCTCGGCCGCGACTACGCCCCCACCTACGGCTCTGGCCAAGACGCCTACTTCATGGAGAACACCGGCGGCGACCGTCTCGACATCGTGGTGAACACCCGTCGTGGCGACGGCGTCGTGCTGACCTCTGAAGACAATGGCGACACCTGGACCCGCACCGAGTACTATCACCACCCCGGCATCGATGTCGACTTTGGTGACCCGCAAAATGGTGGTGTCATGTACATGTATCCCCGTTGGACCTCTGCACTCTATGACAACAACGGAAAGCTTCACATCGCCTATGAATTTGGCGGTGGCAGTGGCGATGCCTCCTCAACGACCTACTACCCACTCATCGGCGGCATCGGCTACTGGAACGAGGAAATGCCTTACCACGGAGAAGTGACTCCCCAGTATGGCTGCGACCCCAACAACCCCATGCCTATGGTGCCCGGCAACCCCTTCATCATGGACTCTGCCTATCTGCACCAAGACATCTATTATTCATGGTGGTTATGGAGCGATGCCACCCACGAGATGTGGCCTGAATACATTGGCTATGTTGCACCGTTGGATGAAAATGAGCAACCTTTGTTAGACCCTTATGAGGCAACTGATTTCATTGATTGGAGTTCTTTGACGGCTGAAAGTCACGGTCACTACAATGGTGGTACTTGCGAAATGCCTGTTTTAGTCAGAACTGCTGGCGGTGACTTGTTGGTGGCTGTTTGGATTGCCATGGACCATCATTATTTGGGTGGTAGTGGTGGCAACCAGTACTTCTTCAAGCTCTTCACCCGCGCCTCTTTGGACAATGGCTTGAGCTGGACACCTATGCAACAGATCACTGCCGATTTCATGTATCAGCTGAGTGAATTCGTTTACCCGCAAGCTGCCATCACTGGCAACACCCTTGTGATTGCATGCCAATCAGACGGTGAACCCGACTCCTTCCTCATCGGATCGGGCGGCGACGTCATCGCTGACGACAACTTCTACCAAGCCTTCACCTTCGACCTCACCGAACTCTTCCCCGAATACGACGGTGTGGAAGAACAAGTGAGCAACAACACCCTGATGAACGTCTATCCTAACCCCGCTGTTGACCAACTCAACATCACCCTCAACCAGAATGCCGACATCACCGTCTTCAATATGGTGGGCCAAGTCGTCATGACCACTGAAGGCCATGTTGGTGTCAACACCATCAACATCAGCAACCTCACCGCTGGTGTCTACTTCGTGAACGCTGGTTCGGCCACGACGAAGTTTGTTGTGAAATAAGCATTGACTTAATGCAATAAAAAAAGGAGCCAAATGGCTCCTTTTTTTATTGCTCCTTACGGTGCCCGACAATGTCGGCGGCCAGGAAGACCGCTTTGCGGTAAGAATCGGGCTCGGCCATGTTTTGGTTGGCGATGTCGAAGGCAGGGCCATGCAATGGCGCGGCACACACCACAGGCAGTCCAGCCCAATAGCAGGCACAGCCACCCAAAGCCATCATCTTCAGCGGGAGCATGCCCTGCTCATGGTGTAAGGCCAACACCGCATCGTATTTCTTCCATAACCCGTCTCCAAACAGCTGCGAGGCCGTGAAAGGCCCGAAGGCATAAACACCTTGCTTCTGCGCTTCTTCTATGGCCTTCAACACCTTTTCGTCGTCGCCTTCGGCCACCGTGCCAGCATGGGGATTAAGGCCCATGACGGCGATCTTGGGCGCGTTGAGGCCGAAATCCGTCTTCAGCGCCTGCGAGAAAGTGAAGAGCTTGCCCACAAGGAAACGGGTATCGATCATCGACAGTGCCTCGCGCAGCGGCATGTCGTCGGTGGCCAAGCCGATGCGCATCATATCGTTGACCAACACACGCAGGGCATCCTTATCCTTATAGAACGAGAGCAGATAGCCCATGTTGCTCTTCTCGACCGAACGCGAATCGGGCGCCATGACCAAGGCATCCACATAGCCGTTGTTCAAGTCTTCGACAGCCCGCTTCATCGAAAGCACCGACATCTCGACAGAGACCTCCGACGGCTGCCCGGGCTCGATCTTCACTTCGTTTTCGACGATATTAATGATATTGAACTTCTTGTCCCAAGCCTGCCGCGCATCGCGGGTGAGGGCGTAATTGGGACTCTCCATGCCAAAGTTCTTCTTGTAGTAGGAAAACGCTTTCGACTGCCCAAACAAGACAGGTGTCAGCATCTCGAACATTCGGGCATCGGAAAAGGTTTTAAGGATAACTTCGTAGCCGATGCCGTTGAGGTCGCCTTGGCTGAGGCCAATGCGAGGGAGTGAGGAAACAGGGGTAAAGTCTTGCATAGGCAGTTATATTTTTCTGTATTTCAACGGGAAATCAGACTTCAAAAGTAGACAATAAAATTAAAGAAACAAAAAATAACTTCAAAAATCACGAAAAAAGCGTGTTTTCGAAACTTTTCATGATGATTTCAGTGGCCCCAACCTGCGATTTCAGATAGTCGCTGCAGGTCTGCGAGGCTTTCGCATAGAATGGCTCATCAGCAATCAGTCGGGTGAAAATCGACTCCAGCTCAGCAGCGTCGTTGATGGTGAAAGCGCCTCCAAGCGCCACCAAGTCGACTGCTTCCTTGAAGCTCTTATACTTTGGCCCAAAGACCACGGGGCAGCCAAAGGTGACCGGCTCCTGGATGTTGTGGATGTTGACACCGAAGCCACCGCCGATATACACAAAGCGGGCATATTGGTACAATTGGGAGAGGATGCCTATGGTATTGACGATTAATATCTTGGTCGGTTTCATGCCCATAGATACACTCGGCTGCGCCTCGGTATGACATGGGGTGGAAACCTCCGTGTATAGCAAAGCCTCGGGAAACATCGCCTTGATTTGTGCCACATGTGAGGCAGAGATGTCGTGCGGGGCCAGGATGAGACAATAATCGTCGGGCAGCTTGGGGAGAAACGCCTGCAACAACTTCTCATCGGGAGGCCAGGTGCTGCCAGTGATGATGCACTGCCGTCCGGCAATGAAACGCTCGACGTCGGGGAAAGGCTTGGCCTGCTCGGCTATGGCCGCCACGCGGTCGAAACGCGTGTCGCCACACAGCGTGACATTGTCGAAGCCATTCTTTCTGAGCAAATCGACGGTTGCCTCGTCTTGCACGAAGAAATGCGTCACCGCATGCAACTGCTGGCGGAACCAACGGCCATAGGGACGAAAGAAGAACGAGTCGGGCTTGAGGATGAGGGAGATGTAGAACAATGGGATGCCAGCCTTCTTCAAGGCCCGCATGTAATTGAACCAAAACTCGTATTTGATGAAGAAAGCAGCCACGAAATGATGCCGACGCACCCATTTGGCGGCATGACTGGGGGTATCGGTGGGAAGATAGGCCACTTCGTCGGCCATAGGATAGTCCTTGCGGACCTCATAGCCCGAAGGCGAGAAGAAGGTCAACAGGATTTTGTATTGCGGAAAGCGCTGTTTCAACGCCTCGATGACGGGACGACCTTGCTCAAACTCACCTAAAGAAGCGGCATGAAACCAAATCCATTGCTCATTGGGGTCGTCGACGGTCTCAGGCATTTTGGCCCTCAGTTTACGGCCATCCACCCATTGCTTGGCTTTGGGGTTGCCCAGCCATGCAGCCACCCTCACGCCGAGGGCATACAGCAAGACTCCTATGGTGAACAGGATCAACACGGCGGTTAGTCGTAATAGTATTCCTGCGGTTGACGCTGATAGGTGGGGATGCTCCAGGTGACACGGACGCCATAGTAGAGGTCGTTGTAACGCTTATGCGGGTCGGTGTAGCCCACCGGCTCCTGCAACCCCGTTTCGGGGTTGGTGAACACGCGGAAGTCGTAGTCGCGGAGGTCGCGGGTAAGGGCATAGGTCACCTCCAAAGCGACAGAGAGATTGAGCAGACGGGTGTCGTGGAGCAGCAGATAGCCTGACTCCAGATGCAGTGCCGGGCCACCGCGCATGCGGTCATACCCGAACCTGTAGTCGCCATCCACCTGATAAGGCGGATTCAGCGCCGTCACTTGATAATCGGCGTTGGTGCGGTTGAAGAGATAACCTAGGCCGGCTTGAACGAAAACACCACTGTTGGGGTTGGGACCCATGGGGAACAGCTTGCCCACCTGACCCTGGAAATGCAGGCCGCGTTGGCTGACTTCCAACTGGGCATAGCTGCCAGCGCCACCGATGATCTCGCCTTCGGCGGTGGTAATGCCTTCGCCAAAAATGTCAACCCATTCGCCTTTGACCTTCTTGCCAACGATGTAGTTGCCCGAGACCGACAGTAGCCAGTTGCTCTCCGTCTTAAAGGCGAAGCCACCACCCACATCATGACTCACGCCATACAACGTTTTGGTGTCGAGACCCGGCATATGGAAGGCATAAGTCGCCTGAAACATGGCAACGGGGATAGGGTCTTTCATGATGTCTTTGGGCATTTGTGCGGCCACCTGCAGCGTGACGCCCAATAAAAGCAATAAGGATATAAAGACTTTACGCATCGCGATCGGTTTTTTTAATGAACGAAATTCGTGTCGTTTTAGTATCGAGACTGCAAATATACGAAAAAAGGTCGCCTCGTTGACGAAGCGACCTTGAATTCTAACCGAATAAGGCTTTTACATCTTCACCACCCTGCGGATGAAGGCGCTTTCGCCCTTCATGATGCGGAGCGTGTAGACACCGCTCTCCAAGCCGCTGAGCTCATAGGCGTCGCCATCTATCTTGATGCGTTGCACCAGCTTGCCTTCGGCCGAATAAACCTCGAGCATCGTCATGCCTTCGCATTGTATGGTCACCTTGTCGGCGGTCGGGTTGGGGAAGAGGCTCACCTTGCCGTCGTTCTCGTCAAGGCCCGTGAAGTAGTTGGCACAAACGGCTTCGCCCAAATCGGAGATGCCCTTTTCGAAGACCGTTTGAACGGCGTAGCAGTGCTGCATGTTGATGGCCATCTCACTGTCGTCGTAAGTGGTGGCGGTGAGGTTTTCAGTCAACAGCTCACCGTCACGGTAGAGTTTGTAGGCAGTGGCGCCGTCAACGGCATCCCATTCGGTGACCATATGACCTTCGCGCACGTCGTTGAAACGGATTTCGGGGACCACATTGGTGACTTCAAAAGAGAGTTCGGCAGGCAGGGTCAGGCACATCCCACCTTGGTCAGGGTAAACGGCAATCGTGTGGACACCATTTCCAAACCATCTCATATAACTCGTACCGAAACAATTATCATGTTGGCCATCTACCACAAGGTCATTTCCGACCTCGGGGCCTTCCCAAGTGATGGTCACCTCATTGCCTTCGAAAGCATAATCGAGGTTGGTTACGGGAGCACAAACCGGGAGCGTATAACACACCATATCAGAATTGCATCCATACACGGAATGCACCGTCACGCAAACCGTATTATCGCCTGGCTCAACCTCCAAATCGATATAGCGGTCGGTAGTTTGCATGGTCTCATCCTTAAAGTCAACAATATAATAATCTGCATCGGGCACCGCATTCCAGGCAAAACGGACCGTAGTGTTGTCGACCATAGCCTGATAGTGCACTTCCTCGACGGCCTCGCATAGGCAAACCTCGATAGTGGCGCCCATCACATGGCAGCCTTCCGAAACCGCCTTCACCATGACCGTGGTCAAGCCATATTCGGCATCAAAGGCATAGTCGGTGGCCTCGACCGTGGCGGTCAACTCGCCGTTGAAATACACCTCGTATTGACTCACGCCTTCGATGGCATCCCAACTCAAAATGACATTATTACTCTCCAATTGGACCTGATAAGTCAGGTTTTCCACAGCGCCCACGATGCAAACGTTGACATGATTGTCCTTCTCGCAGCTTTCGTAGACGGCCTTCACATACACGTCGTGTTGGCCCTCGGTGACGGTGAAAGCATAGCTCAACTCGTTGGTTGTGGTCAGCAGCGCTTCATCCATATAGACTTGATACTCCACCAATCCTGTGGGATCCTCAGGGGCTTCCCAAGTGAGGGTAAGCAGAAGGTCGTCGTCCAAGGTATAGTCAAGATTTTGAACAGCGTCGCACATCGACACGTCAACATCGGCGCAGACGAACTCGCTCTGGCAGCCGTCGTAGGCGGCATAGACGCAATAGCTGTAAAGGCCTTCTTCGACATCGGGGTCGGTATAGGTCAGGTCCTCGACCAGGTCAAGGAGTTCGGTGTCGCGGTACACTTCATACCATGCAGGTGTGCCGTTCGCGGGAGCCTCCCACGACAGGATGACATCGTGACCGTCGATGTCGTAGCTCAGGTTACGGATGGGGTCGCAGAACTCGGGGGCGCCGCCACCACCTGAACAATTGATGGTGAAGGTTTGCGTGCCACTGAAGCCGCCTGCATTCTGATAGATAACCGAGCCATCCTCGTAGGTGACCTCGAAGCTGCATTCTGAGGTCCATTGGCCGTTGTGCCAAGTCAGCGAGATCGTGGAGCCCGAAGCCAGCTCACGCGTATACGTGGCCGAACTGCCGTTGTTGACCGTCATCTGCTCGGTAGGCGTGCCATCGGAATAGACCACGGTAAGGTAATTGCCTTGCCAGCCGTCGCCGTAGGAGTCGTGGAGCGAGAAGATGATGTTGCAAGCGTTTCTATAATTGAAATTGATCACGGTGACTCGGCCGTTGATGTCGGTGAGGGTCAGCGTAAAGGGGATGACGAAATCCTCGGGTGCGGCGGCATCGAGGTTAAGATTGTAATCAGCAAAGGCCATCATGCCGGCGCCGATGGTGCTGTAAGGTTTCTCGGTCTCGTTGAGCGTGACGAACTCGTAATCCGTCGACAGGGTGCCTACCACCATTTGAGCCAACTCATTACCTGCATTGTCAACCAAAATGCGAAGGTCGGCCGTCTCGCCAGGATTGAGAAGACCATTGTCGTTGTCGTCGTTCAGCACGACGGTACCGCCCAATTGCAAATCGTAGTCGTAGACCGGCACCTTGAAACTAAAGTTGGCCGTCACCTCGCCACCGACCGACACCTCAATGTTGAACTTGATCTGCTCGTTAGCGACCACATTGTCGGTCACCGAGAAGGCAAAGGCATTCTCAACGGTAAGGGTCTCGTTTGCGGCAAAATTCGGGAAATCAACCGTGTTGTCAGTAATGGTCACTTCGGCATGATCGGTGCTCAGCACCACGCTGACATTGCTCACGGGCTCATCGGTGACATTGTCTAAAGTGAGGTCTATCGTGACCGACTCGCCCGGGTTGAGATTGTGGTTGTTGTTGCCTTGCGGGTCGTTGATGGCATAGGTGTTGTACTTGATAGCACCAAGTTGGATGGCCTCCACGGCGGCGAGCACATCAATACGACCGAAGCCGAAGATGTTGCTCTTGCCTTCGGCCAAACGGACGGCCGTTTCCTCAAGGATGCGGCACACATCGGCGGGCATCAGATTGGGGTCTTTGCTCAGCATGAGGGCCATGCAACCTGCCGCACAAGGCGTAGCCATCGAGGTGCCACTCATCGACGTATAGCCCGTGTTGGTTTGATAGTTCAGCGACTTGATGTCGACGCCAGGGGCGCACACGTCGGGGCGGATGAGGCCGATACCCGGATCATAAGGATAGTCACCAAACTCGGTATTGGTCCAAGTGACGGGACCGCGCGAAGTGAAGTTGGCGGCGGCATCGTTGTAGTTGACAGCGCCGATACACACCGAGCAGGTCAGGTCGCCAGGGTTCTCGCCCTGCACCTCATCCATATAGGGAGGCGGGCAGCTGCCGGGGACGCGCACATTGTTGGGAATAGGTGCTTGCCACATTTGGTTGCCCTCATTGCCAGCAGCGATGGCGGCCACCACACCCGCATCCAAGGCGGCTACACAGGTTTGACGCAGCAGCGTACGCTCGGCAATCGTCGAATTGGAGATACCGAGTGACATGCTGAACAAATCGCAGCCGTGCTCCACAGCCCATTGTATACCAGCGGAAATGGGTGTTGCACCACCACCGCCGTTGGCATTCAAACACTTCACGCACATCAGCGTGGCATTGGGAGCCATACCCGTCTGCGAGCCAGCCGTGCCATCGCCCAGCACCGTTCCCGAGCAGTGTGAGCCGTGACCATGGTCGTCCATGGGATCGTTATCGTTGTTATAGACATCGTAGCCATGATGCGGAAATTCCGTTCCACCGTCCCAGAGGTGGTCGGCCACATCCAAGTGGTTGTAGTTGACACCCGTATCGATGACGGCCACCACAATGCCTTCACCCGTGTAGCCCAAGTCCCACACCTGGTTGGCACCGACTTGGGTGACGTTGGGGGTAATCTCGCGCGTGGCGGAGGCGGGAGTAGCCTCTTCCCCATCGGGAATCCAATTGCGTTCAATATCATAACCGATAATCTCGATATCGTTGCGACGCGCCAAATCGGCGATGGCCGCCTTATTGGCCGAAAGGCCCAAAGCGTTAGCCATCCAGAGGATGGTCGGCTCGGTTGTCATGTTGTTACGACGCATTTCGTCCAACGAACGTCTCAAGTCGAACTGCGTGGCCTCGGCAAAGGCCTTCAACTCGTTGACGACAAACTCGCGGCGCTCGGAACGCGTGGCGAAATAGTTGGCTTGACGGTTCATCTGAGCCCTGTCGTATTGCGACTTCATAATAACGATGACATTGATTTTCTCGTCATCGTTGCGGCGGGCCATCTCCTCGCTCAGCAGCGGGTCGATGACAGCTTGGGCATAGCCAGCCATGCAGCAAACCGCCATAAGGATAAGCGTAAAAAGTTTTTTCATTGCTATTAGATTTGATTTTAAAGGTGCAAAGTTATAAATGTTTTGCGTTTATCGTATCTTTGCAGCCCAATTTTCACTCCATGTTGGAAAACAAATACAACGAATCCATCCTGCCGAACGGCATTCGGCTGATACATAAAGAGAAACCAGGCGAGATAGCCCACCTTGTGCTGATGGTGGAGACCGGCACCCGCGACGAGCAGGCCCACGAGAACGGCCTCGCCCACTTTGTGGAGCATACCATCTTCAAAGGCACGCAAAACCGCAAGGCCTACCATATCTTGAGTTGCCTCGACAATGTGGGCGGCGACCTCAACGCCTTCACCACCAAGGAAGAGACCTGCATACAGGCCACCTTCCTCAAGCAGCATTACAAACGTAGCCTCGACCTCTTCGCCGACATCGCCTTCCACTCCACCTTCCCCGAGAACGAACTGGCCAAAGAGAAAGAAGTCATCCTGGACGAGATCAACTCCTACCTCGACTCACCCTCCGACGAGATCTATGACTTGTTTGAGGAGATGGTCTTCAAAGGGCATCCTTTGGCGCGTAATATTTTGGGTACCGCCGACTTGGTGAAAGGCTTCCACCAAAAGGACATCCTCGACTTCATGGCGCACAACTACAACACCGACCAGATGATCTTGGCCAGCATTGGCGGCATCAGCTTCAGGGAGTTCGAAAAACTCGCCATGACCTATTTTGGCGACCAGCCTGCCCATCTTATTAATAGGAAAAGGAAAGCCTTCAAAGGCTACACGCCCGAGTGCCGCAAAGAGACACGCAACAACCACCTGAGTCACTGTATCATTGGTGGCATCGCGCCTGAGTTCAGCAGTCCACAACGTATGCCCATCGTGATGCTCAACAACGTGCTTGGCGGTCCGGCCATGAGCTCACGCCTTGGCTTGAACATACGCGAGAAATATGGCTTCGCCTACAGCATCGAGTCGCAATACACAGCCTACAGCGATGTCGGCCTCATCAATGTCTACATGGGCGTCGACCCCGATTCGTTGGAGCGCGCTATTGAACTGGTGCACAAGGAATTGGACAAACTCTGCACACAGAAGTTGGGGACCCTGCAGTTGCATCACGCCAAGCAACAGCTCATCGGACAAGTCGCCTTAAGCTACGAGAGCGGCATGAACGAACTGCTGAGTGCGACGCGATCGCTCATCATGGGCGAACCCATCGAATACATGGACGACATCATTCAGAAAATTGAGGCCGTGACAGCCGACGACATCCTGGCCGTGGCCAATCAGGTCTTCGACAAGAAACAATTAAGCCAGATTGTATTTGAAGGCAATTAGTTCGTCTTGAACTTATACTGCACCTCTTTCAACTCGGCGTTAGCCTTGGTGATCTTATTCTTCAGGTTCTCCTTATAATTCGCCACTTTGGCAGCGATTTTGGCATCGCCTAAAGCCAGCATTTCGGCGGCAAGGATGGCGGCATTGAGGGCACCGTTCACGCCCACCGTGGCCACAGGAATGCCCGGAGGCATCTGGATGATGGACAGCATGGCATCGAGGCCGTCGAGCATACCTTTGACGGGCACGCCGATGACGGGCAAGGTGGTGTTGGCGGCAATCACACCCGGCAAGGCAGCTGCCATGCCAGCGGCAGCAATGATCACCTTGATGCCACGGCCCTGGGCCTCACGGGCGAAGGCTTCGACCTCTTGCGGGGTACGATGCGCGCTGAGGGCGTTCATCTCAAACGGGATTTCCATCTCGTCGAAAAACTGTGCTGCTTTTTCGAGAACGGGAAGATCGCTGGTGCTTCCCATGATGATGCTAACGATTGGCTTCATTTTTGCAGAAATTTTAGGCAAAGATAGATTTTTTTCGACTATGGTCGAAACAATTGCTGTATTTTGTATATTTGTAACGCATAAACCCTACGGGCAAGAAAACGACAATCCTTTGAAAATGAAAACAGTAAAAGTTATAGACAAGGAATTTGGGCTTTACATCCCCCAAGAAAAAATCGAGGCCAACGTACAGAAAGTGGCCGACCAAATCAACAAGGACTTGGAGGGACAGAATCCCATGTTTCTCGTGGTGCTCAATGGCGCCTTCATGTTTGCCTCCGAGCTGTTCAAGCGGATCACCATCCCTTGCGAGATCAGTTTCGTCAAACTCACTTCCTATGCCGGTACCGAAAGCACCAGCGTCGTGCGCGAGCTCATCGGCCTCGACCATTCGCTTGAAGGCCGACATGTGGTCGTCGTGGAAGACATCGTCGACACAGGCCACACCATGCGTTACACCATCAAGAAACTCCGCGACCTGAAAGCCGCCGACGTGCGCATCGCCACGCTGTTCTTCAAGCCCGACAACTTCAAATACGACTATCCCATCGACTACAAGGGCATGAACATCGGCAACGAGTTCATCGTGGGTTACGGTTTGGATTATAACCAACAAGGACGGAATTTGCCTGATATTTATAAGATAATCGAAAATTGACAATAGATTCCCCTACGGGGAATGGAGAAAAAGACTGAGTTTATATGCGGCGGATAAAACTGCTTCAAGTTGGTAACTGGTTCATACCGCCGCTGGTAATAAAAACAACAAACTCCATTCCCGCAGGGAAACTAATAAAACTAGAAATCTTAAAATAATTGAATATGCTAAACATCGTATTATTCGGCCCTCCAGGGGCAGGCAAAGGAACGCAGTCGCAGTTCCTGCGCGAGAAATATAACCTGACCTACATCTCCACTGGTGAAATCCTCCGCGAGGAAATCGCCGCCGAGAGCGAGTTGGGCTTGCAAGTGAAGGAAATCATCAGCCAAGGCAACCTCGTCTCCGACGAGATCGTGGCCCAGATCATCGAGAAGAAACTTTCCGAGAACATGGACTCGGCCGGCTTCCTCTTCGACGGCTATCCGCGCACCGTGCGCCAAGCCGAGATCCTGGACGAGATGATGGAGAAATTTGGCATGTCGCTGACAGGCGTGTTGAGCCTTGAAGTGCCTGAGGAGCTCCTCATCGAGCGCATGCTCGAGCGTGGCAAGACCAGCGGTCGCGCCGACGACAACCTCGACTCCATCAAGCACCGTTTTGTGGAATATGAGGCCAAGACGCGCCCCGTGCTCGATTTCTATGAAGGCAAGAACAACCTGCATCCGGTGAACGGCGTGGGCGAGATCCCGCAAATCTTCGAGAACCTTTGCACGGTGATTGACGCTTTATGATTTTTTCACGCAGAACACGCAGAAATCGCTGACGCCTATCGGGCACAAGCTTGGCGTCGCTTTGCGCTTCATATAATTGACTTCGTCGAATCTGCGATTTCTGCGTATTCTGCGTGCTTAAGTATCGTCTTCTTCGTGAGAATTATTCGCGTGAAATTCAATGTTCCCAGCGGATGTCGTGCTTCAGGACAGTTGGTGGGTTGCCGCCGATGACTTGATGCTCGCCGCTGAAGGACGAGGTCAGCAACGTGCCTGCCGCCAGGATTGTATTGTCGGGCACCTCGGCACCTTTCAATAATACACATTTGCATCCAATCCACACATGGTCGCCCACCAGGATGGCCTTGTCGGGATTGATTCGTTCGTTTTCTTTATTATATAAAGGATGTTCATCGGTGTCCATAACGAGAATGTCCCAGCTCAGCAGGCAGTCGCGGCCAAAACGGATTTCCTTGGCGCAGACGATGGTGCTTTCTGCCGTCATGTTGAAGCCATCGCCAAGAAAGAGGTTTCCCCGAACCGAAAGCTTTGAGCCATGCCCGATGCTCGCCTTGCCGCCAAAACTTACCGTGCCGCTCACTTGCCAGATGCCACGCGAGCGCTTGCGGTCATAGTGGCCCACATCACCGAAGCCGATTTTAATCATTGCGCGCTCTACCTTTTCGGGAAGCTCCACCTTGCCGTGCAGCTCGCGCAGATAAGTGCGGTGCGACACCACCACAGGCAGCTTCAAAGCCGTCTTCAGCGGGAAATAATGCAGGTTGAAACGCAGCGTCTTCGGGATAGAGCGGATGATGTTGAAGAAATCGAAAGCGGTCATGGGCATCGTTTTGATTGGGCAAAAATAGAATTTTTACACATACCATTGCTAATTATATATAGAAATATATATACATTTGTGCCGCCAATTCTTTCTACAACCAACTCGTAAAACTACATGAGACATGAAAAAGACCTTTTTACTTTTGATGCTATTTTGCCTTATTGTTTCCATGGAGGCCACCGCACAGGAACGTCAAATTATCCAAGGCTACTGCAAGGACGAGAACGGCAAAGCCATCGAAAACGTGAGCGTTTATGCCCATGACTCACTACTCGTTTCCGTCACCGACGAACAAGGCCGCTTCACCTACAGCCTTGCCAAAGCAGGCATGAGACTACGTTTTGCCCACATGGTTTTCGAGCCAGCATATTACACCATTACTGAGAAGGATATCAACGGCAAAAACCTGACCATCAACATGAAAACCAAGAGCCATGAACTGCTTGAGGTGGAAGTGACGGCCAACGCGCCTCACATTGCCTTTGATAACCCAGTAATGACCGTCATCGACTACACCCTCCGCGACGACGGCATCTATTTGATCGCCTATCGCCGCCGAAACGCCGTTCTGCTCCATCTCTCCTTTGATATGGACACATTACATGAACTACCTATTTCGTCACGATACAAATATCTCAGCAAAGATGCTTTCGGCGACATCTATGCCATCAACGACTACCAAGCCAGCCTAGTAGGATTCATCGAGTACGGCAACGGAAGAAAAGGCCAGATGAATTTCTATCATTCCATGTCGAGGAAAACCTTTTTCGACAAATTCTCCACCATTGTGGCAGCATCTGATAGCATCTTCATCACAGGGCGGTACTTCTATTACAATAAAGAAATGGGCTACTTCTGCAATGTCTTTGGCGGTGGTGAGGAGCACTACTTGCTTCATTACATCGTTGACGAGGAAGGTCGCGACGACATTTGGCTATTGACGCATACGAGAGGCATCGGCGCCAATTTTTGGGTGGCCGACCCGATTTACAACCCCATCTATGCCATCGACAACAAGTTTTACCTCTTTGCCTATACCGACCACGAGGTCATTGTCTTTGACAACGTAGGCAAGGAATTGGAACGGCATCCGCTCACCTTCCATAAATACCGCAAATGGAACGGCAAGATGGAGCCCGACCCGCGTTGGAAACATAATATGTTGGTTGATGCGGCCCGAAAGGAGTTCTACACCTTCTTCGCCAATGATGGCGTCTATACCTTGAAGCGCATTGACCTTGAAACCGGCACCGCCACCACCGTGATGGACCTCAGCGGCTATCCATTTGCTCAGAATATGAGGATACATGACGGCGTTTTGTATTTCATTTATCCAACGGGTGTGAACCACAGGAAAGCTTTGTACAAGGTGAGGATTGAATAGATGCTCAATAGCAAAAAAATATAAAACATTGATTATAAATAATATAAAGACAAGAAAACGGCATAATTTTTGTGGCTTTTTCGCTCAAATTTAGCAAAATCTAAATGATTAAATATGAAAAAAGCGTTCCATTTTACATTTATTTTATTGCTTGCTCTGCTTGCCTCATGTGGTACGAAAACAACCGAGCAACAAATTGCCAATGAATTTCTGGCTTTTTCGGACGAACAAGCCAGTTTTGAGCCTATTAAAAGCGTTGTCAAAGACAAGCGCATCGTGATTTTGGGCGAAGCCGGACACGCCGACGGCAAGACCTTTGAAATCAAGTCAAAATTGATTGAATACCTCAATTCGAACAATGAATATGATGTCGTATTGGAAGGCATGGGCTTCCTTGATGGCGCTGTATTGCAGGGCGTTTTGCCATCGCTTTGCATCGACAGCAACTATCTTGATGTGGCCAATGCCTGGAATCCATTGTGGAGCCAGACAAAAGAAGCATCCTCTTTGGTGGAAGCCATGCGTAGTGGCAAGGTTAGCTATTGGGGAATGGACTGCCAGCCTTCCTTAAGCGACTATTTTCTCATCCCATATTTATTGGCTTCTTCGCCAAGTGTTTCAAGCGTGTTGGGAGGAAGTGCTTTTGATTCCCTGATGGCTATTCACGACCGCATGATGAGCATGGATACCACTTTGACGCATAACGAATTGGATTACTTTGATTCGAAGATGAGCCAAGCCCGAAAAGCATTAGAAGAGGAAACCAACTTGGAGAAGAAGGCCATCCTCGACATGACCATTGACAATGCCTTGGCATTTTTGGGACAAGTAAGGCTTGGATTTACGGAATGGGATGCCATCAATGAAGGCATCAACATCCGTGACCGTCAGATGGCCAAAAACGTGGAATGGTATCTGAACCATTTCCCTGATAGAAAAATCATCATTTGGACCGCCAACTTCCACGGAGCCAAAAAGATTGACCAAATTGTGTATGGAAAAGAGCCTGAGCCTGATTTGTACAAAAAGTTTGTGCTGTTGGGCGAGCATCTTGAAAAAGCTTTCCCTGACCAGGTGTATTCGTTGGCTTTCACTTCGGGTGGCGGTAGCACGGGATTTTTCTATGCGAACGACAGCACGGCTATTGTGCCTGATTCAACATCAATGGAGTTCCAGTTGAGCCAGCGCGGGATGGAACACGGCTTCTGCGATTTGAGCCAAAAGAAGGATTTGGGGGACACGGGGTTCAACAGCATTATTTTTGGCGATTGCAAGCCAGGGAAATGGGCACGGGCTTTCGATGGCATTTTTTACTTGAAAGAGAATCACAAGGCACATTCGGTTCAAGAATAACGCATTGATTTATGGAAAAAAGAACGTTTTTCACCTCAATTGTATTGCTTTGGTTTGGTTCAGTGCTTTTCGCCCAAACCCAAACCACCGTTTACGGCAATCTCGGTGTGGAAAATGTGAACATCAGCATCGTTAACACGCCTTACGGCACCAGCACCGATGCTAAAGGGCATTACGATCTGCCGCTTTACGACCGCTCGGAGACCGTCAACCTTTATTATTCGTGCATCGGCTATCAGGATACGGTGGTGAGCCTCACGCCAAGACAGTTGCAGCGCGATTCCATCAACGTCAGTTTCCGTATGCGCAAGATGAGTTACGACCTTCAAGAAGTTGGCGTCTCGGCAAGCAAAGACTTTTACCGCTCTGGCTCCAACCGCAACATCGCCGACATCGCGTTTTTGGGCGGAAAAATCTACCTTTTGGAGAACCAACCCAAGACTTCATCGATGGTCGTCCTCGACACCGAAGGCATTGAACAAGCCCACATGGACTTCGACCAACTGTTTGAAAAACTCCACATTGACGCTTTCGACGACCTCATTCTCGTTGGGCAAGACAGTTGTCTGCAAGTGTATCTGGATGAAAAACAAGGTATTTTGCCCGTTTCCACCTTCTCGCGCGATGATTACCGCAACAAACTCCTCAAAATCGTGTGCGAGTACAACGGGGCTTACATTGTAAGGACCATCGTCCACGACCGTGGCCTTTATTGGCTCAAGTTCAACCACGGCAAAAGTCAGGATTTCCTTTACATGAAGAAAGACGGCTCCATGGAGAAGCCCAAATATTTATGCAGTTTCATCGACACCCTCGGCTATCGTGCATGCCAGTCGCAATGGATGAAGATTCAAAACGAATACCATCAGGCGATGGCGGAAAACTTCACCCTCGAGTCCTTCTATGAAGAGAACGGGGACAGGAATCCAGTGCGCGAAGGAGAAAGCATAACTTCCATGAGAATCAAAAAAGCGGAACGAGGAAGTCCAGGCATCGACCTCATCAACGAGGGCATTTGGGACGGAAATCTGGTTCGCTTGGCAGAAACCCCAACCTTGCTTGGAATGATACAATGGTATTGCTCCATGATGGCCAAAAAGGAACTCCAGATTATTCCATTAAAGGTCAATGATTTGCTTCAATTCGTCGGCCTCGACAACCGTGAAATCGTGGAAATCGGCCCCGACTTCAAAGTGGCGAAAAGACAGCAGCTGAAAATCACTTCGGGAGAGCAATTCTTCCAAAACGAGTTCCTCACCGACAAAGCCACGGGCAAAACTTACGGTCTTTTTGTGGAAAACGGGATGAACCACATCGGTCTCTACGACCCCGAAGCGGGCACAGTCAGCATGGGACAAAAAGCCAGCAAGAAGATTTATCCAAGAGTATTCAAGGTGCATGGCGGCTATGCCTACAGCGTGCTTTTCGATTCGGGGAGCAACCGCGGGGTGATTAGTCGGATGAAAATCGAGTGATCTTTCCCACGCAAAATACGTTATTTTAGCACGCAGAATACGCAGAAATCGCAGATTCGACGAAGTCAATTATATGAAGCGCAAAGCGACGCAAAATCTACGCCCGGCAGGTTCAGCGTTTTCTGCGGATTCTGCGTGAAATAATTTCCCTACCTTTGCGGCATGAAAACCTTATTCAAATTAAGATACAACAGCCGCTGGGGCGAGGAATTGTTCCTCACGGGAAACAGCACAGAATTAGGCAATTGGAACCCCAATAAGGCCCTTCCGATGGATTATGTGGGACCTGGAATTTGGTCCGTGGAAATCGACAGAACGCCAACGATCGAATACAAATATTTCATCCGCGAAAACGACCAAATCCTTTGGGAGGACGGCCCCAACCGCATTTTGCCTGAAGGCAAAGACCGCATTTGGGACTGGTTCGGCCTCACCGAACGACAGACCATGAAAGGCGTGGCCGTGCCGTTGTTCAGTCTGCGCACGGAGAACGATTTCGGCATCGGCGAATATGCCGACCTGCCCAAATTAGGTGATTGGTGCGTGGCCAACGGATTGAAAATCATCCAAATCCTGCCTATTAATGACACGACGGCACACTACGATTGGGGCGACTCTTATCCATATAATGCCATTTCGGCCTTTGCGTTGAACCCGATTTATTTGAACATTGAACAATTGAACAAGGACGCTTTTTCCCCCATAGATTCCCGAGGGAATGACATGGGGAAAAAAGCTTTCAAGCGAATGCGGACAATGCTCAACAAGGAGGAATCGGTCAATTACCCCAAGGTGCTGAAAGCCAAATGGAAGTATTTCCAAATCGCCTTCGAGCAACAATGGGAAGCGCTGAAAGAAACTGCTGATTTCCAGCAATTCGTCAAGGAAAACGAAGACTGGCTACTCGACTATGCCCAATATTGCGCTGAGCGCGACGGCAACGGCACAGAGATCCACCTCTTCCTGCAATACCATTGCGACATGCAGCTGCGCGAGGCGGTCAAGGCCTTGCACGACAAGGGCCTGCTGCTGAAAGGCGACATCCCCATCGGCGTGAATCCATCGGGAGTGGACGTGAAATCGCATCCCGATTTGTTCAACCTCGATGTGCAAGTCGGTGCCCCACCCGATGACTTCGCTGCCGAGGGACAAAACTGGGGTTTCCCGTCCTACAACTGGGAGGCGATGGCCAAGGACGGCTACACCTGGTGGCAACGCCGCCTGCAAGTGATGGCCCGCTATTTCGATGCCTACCGCATCGACCATATCTTGGGCTTCTTCCGCATCTGGGAGATTCCAAAGACAGCCAAGTCGGGCTTGCTGGGACACTTCTCTCCTGCCCTACCATTGAGTGAGGAAGAAATAGAAGGCTTCGGTTTCCATTTCATCAAAAGCAAACATGTGAAGAAAGGCGTGGACACACTTTTCATCCTTGCGCCAAACGAGAAAGACAAGTACATTCCTCGCATTGAACTACACAAGACTAAGGTCTACCATGCCCTCAGCGACGACCAAAAACACGCCATCGACAGTATTTACGAGGACTTTTATTTCCACCGCCATAATGACTATTGGAAGCAGAAAGCCTTGGAAAAACTTCCGGCCTTGGTCAACGCGACGAAGATGGTTGCCTGCGGCGAGGATTTGGGCATGATTCCCGCTTGTGTGCCCGAAGTCATGCAGGAGTTAGGCATCATGAGCCTTGAGGTGCAACGCATGCCCAAGGTGTTTGGCCATCAGTTTGTGCAGACCGAGGACCTGCCCGAAAACTGCGTCTACACCACGGGCACCCACGACATGTCTACCCTGCGCGGCTGGCTGGCCGAAGACCGTGTGCGCACCCGCCAGTTCCTCGACAGCCTCGACCTCGACGACCGCAAAGTCACGGCCAAGACGCTCAAAAAAATCATGAAAAAGCACCAGGACAGCCCCTCAAAATGGAACATCTACCCTCTGCAAGACCTGCTTGACTTGGACGAAAAGAATTGGTCATCCAACCCTGTGGACGACCAAATCAACGTCCCAGCCAATGCCAAAAACCAATGGAAATGGCGGATGCGAATGAATTTGGAGACTTTATTGTAGCCAATCCGATAAAAAACCTTACCTTTGAAGCCTAAAACCAAACCACCATGAAATTCAAACCCTACAACCATAGCGAAGCCGCACTCAATGAGCGCATCGCATTGATTCTCAGCGAAGAGAAGAAAAAAGGTCACGAGAAGGAAGCTTTGCGCACCATCTTCCAAAGCATCGACTTCACCACCTTGGAAGCCTTCGACAACGAAGCCAAAATCAAGGACTTCTGCGAGAAAGCCCTGGCCTTCCCGAAGCAGAAACCGCACCTCAGCGTGCCAGCCATCTGCATCTACAGCCCCTTCATCCGTCAGGCAAAGAAACAGCTTGAAGGTAGTGGCATCCGTGTGGCCACAGTGGCCTGCGCCTTCCCTTCGGGCATGATGCCCTTCGACCTAAAGGTTAAAGAGGTGGAATATTGCGTCAACGAAGGCGCCGATGAGGTGGACATGGTCATCTCGCGCGGTACATTCCTCGCTGGTCGCTACGACGAGGTCTTCAACGAAATCAAGACCATCAAAGAGACATGCGGCAACAAGGCCAAACTGAAAGTCATCCTCGAGACGGGCGAACTGAAGACCGTGGAAAACATCCGCAAGGCTAGCGAACTGGCCATCCTCGCAGGTGCCGACTTCATCAAGACCTCGACAGGCAAGGTACCGGTGGCTGCCACGCCTCTCGCCGCCATCGTCATGATCGACACCATCAAGGAATATTACGAAGCCACGGGCAAGAAGGTTGGCTTCAAGCCTGCCGGTGGCATGAAAGTGCCAGAAGACGCCCTCACCTACTACTATCTCGTGAAAAACATCCTCGGCGAACAGTGGCTTAATCCGAACCTCTTCCGCGTAGGCACAAGCCGCCTTGCTGGATTGATTTTGGAACAATTATAAAAACTCTAAATATGGCAACAATCAAAGGAACATACAAAGGCAATCTCCGTAACGAGATGACCCATGTGCAGTCGGGCAACACCATCCTCACCGACGCACCCACCGACAACCACGGCAAAGGAGAAGCCTTCTCGCCCACCGACCTCGCCTGCGCAGCCCTCGCTGGCTGCATGATGACCATCATGGGCATCAGCGCGCAAGGCCATAAGTTCGACATCGACGGTACCACTTACACGGTGAAAAAGACCATGAACGCCGACCCGCGCCGCATCGGGCAGATCGACATCGTTTTCAACTTCCCCGCCAAGGAATACACCGAGAAGCAGAAAGCCCTGCTGTGGGCCGCTGCTGAGAGCTGCCCCGTAGGCCGTTCGCTGCACCCCGATGTCATCGTCAACATCACCATGAACTTCCAAGCCTGATGAGATACACCTACAGAACCCAAGGCACCTGCAGCCAAGCCATCGAGTTTGAAATCGAGGATGGCGTTTTGAGAAATGTACAGTTCTATGGTGGTTGCAATGGCAACACACAGGGTGTGAGCGCTCTAGTGGAAGGCATGAAAGTAGAGGATGTGCTGCAACGCCTCGAAGGCATCCGCTGCGGCTTCAAAAACACCTCATGTCCCGACCAGCTGTGCAGGGCGATACGTCAGGCCATGGAGCAATAAACAGGTCACACTCAGAAATGGAAACGCTGTCGATGCACAGCTATCTTTTCCTTGAAATTGGCCAAACGCGAACCGGCTTCCGATAAGGCATCCGGCAAACCTTCATTGTTTGTCACTTTACCCGCACTACCTCCGCGCCAAAAGCGCTCAGAGAAAGCCATCAAAGCTTCCAGCTCCTCATCCTCGAATTCGCTCAAGCTGAGGAAACCACCTTGTCCAATAGCCATCTTTGAGAAAACACGATTCACTATGGGAAACTGCGCATTGTTGCTAAACAAAAACAAACCAACATCAGCCACATTGGGGATATCGTCAACCATTTGGATGCCCAAATCGCTAGCATATTCCCTTAGACTGTCGATTTCCTCTTCAGAGCAATTTCCATCGCCGTTCCATTGCAGGTAATTCAACTTATAGAAAGCCATCACATCTAACATCCTTTTTATCTCGGTGAATGTCAGTTTTTCGCTGCACCTATCAAGGCTGATGCCACGATAAGGACAAGCCGGCTTGTCGTAAAAATCAACGTTAGCAATCTTCCCGTCCTCACCAATGAGCTGGTTAAGGGTGCTTTGTGCCCAAACCACATTGCCTGAAACGATGGCCTTACCCCGTCGGGTGATGATGTGGTACTCATCGGGGTCGTCGAAAGTCTCCTCGGCATTGACCACCATCTTCTTAAACGGATATCTCTTCCTTGTAAATTGCTGATAATCCTTTGGCTCTGGTATCACATCGGTCTTCGTATCCAACTCATAGTAGCGCACATAGTCGATGCGCAGTTCTACTGGCAATTTGGCCGTGTCGATATAGGGCGAGCGGTCGTAACCCAGCTGCGCATCCATAATCAGGAAGTAATCGTGCTGGCTGAAGGGAAACTGGCCATTGGCCCCATCGCGAAAACGCGGATAGTTCAGCGTCTTGCGGCCGTTCACATAGAAAACCAGGCTATCGTAAAAACGTTCCAAGGCATAGGTGTTGTACTCCCCTTCGTTATACTTTGGATAAACCACCTGAGAGGGCCGGTTGCGTTTGCGCAGGTTGACCGTATAGTGGCTGTGCACCGTTTGGTTCACCGTAGGATTGCTCCTGAAATGTTCCATGATGTCAATCTCTCCGCCATGAGGCCAATCCAAGGCCTGACTGGTTTGAGGCAACATCCAGATGGCAGGCCAAAAGCCCTGTGCCACGTCGAACTTGGCACGCACCTCCAACCTCCCAAAGCCAAAGGATTTCTTATGTTTGCTCCAAACGCCGCCCGTCAGAAAAGGGGCTTTATCGTTGGGCATGAAGTCATTCACCATGCCTCGCAGCACCAGAGATCCATCGTCGAAGGCATAGAGCGTGTCGGCTGACGACATGTGGACGGCCCATTCCGACCTACCCCGCCATATCTTCGACCAAACCTTGGCGTCCAAGACATCACCATTGAATTCATCGTTCCACATCAATGCATAACGGCGGTGCTCCTGTGCCGAAATCGAACCCACCAAACAACTGAATATCAATAAAGTAATAAAACACCTCTTCATAACACGTTTATTTCAGCGTGTAAAAATACAAATTTCCGCCTAGCATTGAGGCTTTCTCGGCCGAGTTTCTTACTTTTGCCAAAAATTTCAGAAGCATGGAGAAAAAAGAACTGCGCGCCCACATCAAGGCATTGAAGAAACAGCACACCAAAGAGCAGCTGATGGAACAGTCGGAGAAGATCCTAGCCAAGTTGGAACAGCATCCCGACTTCATCAAAGCCGAAAGAGTCATGCTATACAGCGCCTTGCCCGACGAGGTGCAGACCCAGGCCTTTCTTGAGAAATGGCATTTGAAGAAACAGATTATCCTCCCCACTGTCGTTGGCGACGACATCGTCCCTGTGGAATACGGCAAGGACACCGCTTTTGCCGTGGGCGACTTCAACATCCTGGAACCGCAGAACGAACCCTATCAAGGGGGCTTCGACCTCATCATCGTCCCTGGCGTGGCTTTCGACCGAAAGGGCAACCGCATAGGTCGTGGACGCGGCTATTACGACCGCTTCCTCTGCCAGCACCTCGACGTGAAACGCATCGGCATTTGCTTCGACTTCCAACTGGTCGAAGAGGTGCCCACCGAGCCCTTGGACATCCGTATGGACGAAGTCATTTCGCTCTAAATTGTGAATTCTTTTCCATAATGCACGAGCATTCCGATATTTTTCCTATTTTTGAAGCCTTTAATTCAACATCAAATAGTCTATGAACAAACACTTTTTATTACTGATTGCCTTGTTTTTGGGCATTACCTCATTGAACGCCAATCCCGTTGATAGGGAAAAAGCCAAAATCATCGGCCAGAAATTCGCTTGCACCGCCATCAACAGCGACCTGAAGGCCAGTGACTTGCAACTGGTATACACAGGCACTTCAAACCGTGGCGAGGCTTGCTTCTATGCCTTCAACGTGGGAGAGGAGGGCTTCGTCATCGTCTCGGCTGACGACCGTTTCCGTCCCATCGTGGGTTACTCCAACGAGGGACCTTTTGAGACCGAAAACATGTCGCCCGAGCTCGCCTTCTATCTCGAAAAGATCATCGAGGCGCGCACAAGTCGCAACGCCGTTCTTTTCGACAACACTGCTGAGGAATGGGCCAGCGTGGCTAACACCGGCAAGCTCATCTCTCGCAATGGCGGTCGTGGCGTCGACTTCATCTGCACCACCAAGTGGAACCAAGACTCACCTTATAACCTCTACGCTCCTGATGCTCCCGGTGGCCCTGGCGACCGTTGCTATGCAGGTTGTGTGGCCACGGCCATGAGCCAAGTGATGAAACGCTGGAACCATCCTCTCCAAGGCACTGGTAGCCACTCATATTACTGCCATGGTCACGGCACCCTGTCGGCCAACTTTGGCAACACCACCTACGATTGGGACAACATGCCCGACCGTCTCGGTGGCGCATCACAAGAGGAGATTGAGGCCGTTGCCCTGCTGATGTACCATTGCGCCGTGGCTGTCGATATGGACTTCTCTCCTTCGGGTAGCGGCGCCAACTCATGGGATGTGCCCTACGCCATCAGACACTATTTCTCCTACTCCAACCAATGCAGCCTCAAGAGTCGCGACGAATACTCCATCTTTGCATGGCAGGACATGCTCAAGGAACAGTTCGACTTGGGTTGGCCTGTCTATTATTCCGGCTTCAGCAACAGCGGCGGACACGCCTTCGTGTGCGACGGCTATGACGACGACGACCTCTTCCACTTCAACTGGGGATGGGGCGGCAGCAGCGACGGCTGGTTCGTCATCGACGAAATCGACTATGCCGGTTGGGCTCAAGCCATTTTCAACTATGTGCCTACCGATGTCTATTCCTATATGCCTCTGCAGCCCGAAAACATGTCGGTGGAACCTAGCAACGACTTCGATTATGCAGCCACGATCAGCTGGACCAATCCCACCCAAAACATCCACCTCGAGAATCTCACCGCCATCGACCAGATCGTTTTGACGCGCAACGGCGAAGTCATATATACCGAAGACAATGTTACCCCGGGTGCTACCATGAGCTTCACCGACCATTACATGCCCACCATCGTGGACTATTGCGTCTATGCCGTTGTCCACAATGCACAAGGAAAACCATCATACCAGAAAAACATATTGCTTGGTCCCACCTGCAACTGGACTGTCGAAATGACCTCATCCGACCCGCAAGGCTGGCATGAAGGTAAGCTCACCTTCGTCAACGGAGCTGGCGACGAAGTGGCTTGCGTCACCCTCGAAACGAGCAGCGCCACCCAGACCATCGCCTTGCCACTCGGCCATATCGATATCCTTTGGAGCAAACCCGTCCAACCCATCAACGTTAGCTTCAAGGTCAAGAACTCGAATGGCGAACGCAAAGTCAGCTTCCAAGGCTTGAGCAGCGACGTCGACAACGGCTTGTTCTATATTGCCAACAACACCTGCAGCAACAAAGACGAAGAAAGCAACGGCCCCGTCGGCCTGACGGCAACACCTTCGGGCGATGACATCACACTGAGCTGGACGATGGAAGGCAACCAAAACATCATCCATTACTACGTTTTCCGCGACAACATCCTCATCGCCGTCAGCGAGAGCACCCAATTTACCGACCCACAGGCAGCCGACGATTTCCACACCTATTTCGTCACCGCCTGCTCCAACGACGGCGAGACCTTGCATTCCAATGTCGCCAACGTCATGCCTGAGTCACCATGTGGCATCCCGACCAACCTCCGCTATGAGATGGTCACGCCCACCAAGGTAAAGGTTATGTGGGACGCTCCTGAAGCGGAAGGTGTCACTGGCTATATCCTTTATCGCCGCATCAAAGGCCAAGAGTTCAAACGCATCAAGGCGCTCACCAACACCTATCACACCGACAACCTCAACGCACAAGAAGACAACCTCTTTGAATATGCCGTTGCCGCCTATTATAGGGACAGCGACTGCACTTCGGGCTATGCCACGACTCAAGACAATCCGGAGATGCATTTCATCGAGATCAACAAAACCATTATCCCTCGCCATCTCGACTTCTTCATCCACCAAGGTCACGTCGTCCTGCAATGGGACGAAGCCACCATGGCTGAGAAATACTATATCTACCGCGACGGACAACATATTGGCTGGTCCGAAAGCACCGACTTTGTCGACTTCAGCGCCGTACAAGGTCAGGCCTACACCTACACGGTGACCGGAAAAACGGCCTCTGTCGAATCCAACCCCACCAACTCGGTGTATGTCGACTGGACCACTGGCATAGATGAAAACGGCTCCGAAAAGAACGTTCGCCTCTATCCCAACCCCACCGAGAGTCAAGTCACCATCGAAGGTCAAGGACTGCGCCAAGTGCGTGTCTTCAACGTGACAGGACAAGAAATCGAACAACGTGATTTGAACGGAAGTCAAGCTGTGATCGACCTTTCGAATGCTCCTAAAGGCTGCTATTTCATTGAGGTAACAAGCGAATCAGGTTGTACGACATCTAAAATCATGAAATTATAAAACAAACAAAGACAACATATTATGAATAGATTCATGAAACTGGCAGCCTTCGCACTGCTGTTAGGCACTAGTGCCACCCTCTTTGCCCAAGAAGCCAAAGACGAACCCGTCTATCAGATCACCGAGACCGTCAACGTGAAGCATACCCCCGTCGACAACCAAGGTAGCTCCGGCACCTGCTGGTGCTTTGCCGGTATCGGTTTCGTCGAGGCGGAAATCCTCCGTATGTACGGCAAGGAGTTCAACCTCTCCGAGATGTTTGTCGTCCGCAATGCTTGGACCGAGAAAGTGGCCAAGTTTACCAGAATGCACGGCAACAACACGCTCAGCCAAGGCGGCGAGGTGTGCGATGTGCTCTATATGATCGACAAATACGGCATGATGCCTGAAGCTGACTATAGCGGCAAGGTCATTGGTGAGGAACGCCACATGCACGCCGAGATGAACGAAGTCATCAGTTCGGTGGCCCGCGGCATCATCAAGAACGGCAACAAGAAGATTTCGCCTGCCGGACCTAAAGCCATTCAAGGCGTCTTGGATGCCTATCTCGGTGAAGTGCCCGAAGAGTTCACCGTCGACGGCAAGAAATTTACTCCCAAGTCATTTGCGGAGAAGTATCCCATCGACCCTGCCAACTATATCGAGATCTGCTCGTTCACCAGCGAGGAATACAACAAGCCCTGCATGGTTGAGATCCCCGACAACTGGACATGGACCCCTGCCTACAACCTGCCTCTTGACAAGCTGATGGAAGCTGTCGACTATGCCCTTGAGCATGGCTACACTCTCGGCTGGGCACAGGATGTCAGCAACAAGGGCTTCTCGGGCAAGACCGGCATTGGCATCGTCCCCGAAGACCCCGAAAGCGAGCAGCTTTGGAAAGAGATTGTCGCCGAAAAGAAAGTGACCGACGAGGACCACCAGAGAGCTTACGACAACTGGGATGCAGGCGATGACCACAGCATGCTCGTCGTCGGTATCGCAAAGGACCAAAACGGCAACAAATACTACAAGATCAAGAACTCGTGGGGCGACAGAGGCCCTTACAAAGGCTATTGGTACTGCTCCGAACAATACCTGCGCCAATACACCATCTTCTTCACGCTCCATAAGGACGCCCTCTCGAAGGCCATGCGTAAAGACCTTAACCTGTAATTTTTGAATTTTAGAATTCAAATTCTCAATTATCAATTATCAATTGTCAATTATCAATTCCAAATCATAACATTATGAAATTCAAACACTTATTGACCGCAACCGCCTTGATGCTCAGCATCAGCGTCGTTGCCCAGCCTCAGGCTAAAGACGAAGCTAAAGACGAAGAAGGCTTCAAGTTTGAAACCATCAAAGAGTTACCTGTCACCTCCGTGAAAGACCAGAACCAAGCTGGCACCTGCTGGTGCTACAGCTCATTGGCTTTCTTCGAGGCCGAGTTGCTCCGTATGGGCAAGCCCGAGTACGACTTCTCCGAGATGTACATCGTTTACAAAACCTATCTCGACCGTGCCGAAGCCGCTGTCCGTACCCACGGCGACGTCTCCTTCTCGCAAGGTGGTTCCTTCGGCGACGTGCTCTATGCCATCAAGCACTACGGCCTCGTCCCCGACGAGCTGATGCCTGCTGGTGCCATGCACGGCGACTCACTGTCGAACTTCACTGAGCTCTCCGCTGTCACCGACCCCTACGTGGAAGGTGTCATCAAGAGCCGCAAGATTCAGATGGACAAGGACGGCAACCCGCTTTGGAAGAAGGGTCTGGCTGGCATCTACGATGCTTACCTTGGCGTTCCTCCGACCGAATTCACCTACAACGGCAAGAAGTACACGCCCATGACCTTCGCCGAATCGACGGGTCTCAACATGAACGACTACATTAACCTGACTTCGTTCACGCACCATCCTTTCTATGAGCCCTTCGTCATCGAAGTGCAGGACAACTGGCGCTGGGGTCAGGCCTGGAACCTCCCCATCGACGAATTCATGCAGGTGATGGACAACGCCATCGACAAAGGCTACCCGATTGCTTGGGGCTCCGACGTCAGCGAAGCCGGTTGGCTCCGTGGCAAGATGGCCGGTGTGGCAGTGCTCCCCGACCTCGAAGCCAAAGGCCGTGACCTCCAAGGTAGCGACATGGCCCACTGGCTGGGTATGAGCGCCGCCGACCGTAAGAAAGAGGCCATGAATGGTCCCACCCCGCAAAAGTGGGTCACCCAGAAGGAACGTCAGATTGCCTACGACAACTACGAAACGGGCGACGACCACGGCATGTTGATTTACGGTACCGCCAAAGACCAAATGGGCAATGAGTACTTCATCGTGAAGAACAGCTGGGGCGATGCTGGCCAATACAACGGCATTTGGTACGTCAGCAAGGCTTTCGTCCGCTACAAGACCTTGAACATTGTGGTCCACAAGGACGCCCTGCCGAAGGACATCGCCAAGAAGCTTGGCATCAAGTAAAATAATTATGGTTTAACATGAAAAAAGGAAGTCGATTGACTTCCTTTTTTCGTTTATCGCTTAATCTGTTCAAACCCCTTACCGTAGGCACCCATCACGGTGTTCATCGTCATGAAGGCCTTGGGGTCTTCGTCTTTCACAATCCGTAAGATATGCTGTGACTCACGCTTATGGGCCACCACCATCAGGATGGGGCCTTCGTTCTTCGTGTACCAACCTGTGCCGTTGATCATCGTCACACCGCGCTGCATCTCGTTGGCAATACGTTCGGCCACCTTATCGGGTTCGGAGGTGAAGATAAAGGCTTGGACCGTTTGCTTGTTACCCGTCAGCACCAAGTCGATGCAATAGCTGCAAACGCCCATCACCACACAGCTGTAGATGAAGTCTTCGACAGTGTTGCCCACGATGAAACCGCAAGCGATAATGATGATGTCGAGGATGAGGATGACACGTCCTTGCGAGATGTTGCGGTATTTACACACAATCATGGCAATGATGTCGGTACCTCCCGTGCTACCCCCTTGCGTGAAGGCCACCCCGATGCTCAAGCCCGCCAAGCCGCCACCGAGGATGGCCGCGAGGAAATGATCGCTGACGAAAGGCTGCATCGTGCCCGCCATCATCGGGTCAGTGATGAAATGCTGCAGCAACGACATAAACACCGAAGCCATGATGATGGAATAGGCCGTCTTGATGCCAAAGCCCACACCGATAATCTTCAAGGCAATGAGTAGCAGTATGGCATTAATGACGAACACGGTGATACCTGTGGATAGGCCAGTGCCCCAATACACCAAGGCGGCGATGCCGCTCACACCGCCACCCATCAGATGGTTCGGGATGAGAAAGGCCGTCCAGCCCAAGCACATGGTAAACAATGCCAAAGTGATGACCACATAACGCTTCACCTCGGCCAATACGGTTTTTTTGTCTGCTTTCATACCAAATTGTTTTTATGCGGCAAATGTAGGGATTATTTGATTGAAAACAAAAAAGCCTCCTCAAAAAAGAAGAGGCTTTCTGCGTACCCGAGGCCGGGCTCGAACCGGCACGCCTTTAAAGGGCAAGGGATTTTAAGTCCCTCGTGTCTACCAATTCCACCACTCAGGCACTTACACAAAAAATCCCGATTTTACTCGGGACCTTGTGGAGCGGAAAACGAGACTCGAACTCGCGACCCCGACCTTGGCAAGGTCGTGCTCTACCAACTGAGCTATTTCCGCCTGCTTTCAGCAGTCGGCGTTTTCGTTCGCGACTCGGCAAAATCAAAGGCTTTGCTTTTGCTCTCGCTGCTCCGAAAACTCCGCTTCGCTCTTGAGCGGAAAACGAGACTCGAACTCGCGACCCCGACCTTGGCAAGGTCGTGCTCTACCAACTGAGCTATTTCCGCCTGGCTTCGCTCGTCGGGAATCTTTTTACAAGATTTCCGCTTGCGTTTAGCGCGGCAAAAGTACAACTTTTTTCAATACTGCAAACATTTTTGAGAAAATTTTTCTTTCTTTGTAGTTTTTATGCTGATTTTGCGTCTAATTGGCAAAAGATTCTGAACGATGAAAGAGAAAGAAAAAGAGTTTACCGACACCGTGAAGGCGCACAAAAACACCATCTTCACCGTGTGCTACCTCTTCTCGAAGGACCAGGACGAGGTGAACGACCTGTTCCAAGAGACGCTCATCAACCTTTGGCGGGGCTTCGACTCGTTCAAGGGGCAATGCGACCTGAAGACTTGGATTTGGCGCGTCAGCCTCAACACCTGCCTCACCGCCGAGCGCAAGAAGAAACGCAGCGTGGAAACCGTGCCGCTCTCGATGGACATCAACCTCTTCACCGACACCGACGATGACACCCGACAAATCCAGCAACTTTACCGCCGCATCAACAAACTCGGCGTGGTGGACAGGGCCATCATTCTGCTTTGGTTAGAAAACATGAGCTACGAGGAAATCGGGCAGATTATCGGCATCTCCACCAAGAATGTCTCCGTCAAATTGGTCAGAATCAAGGAACAACTCAAAAAAATGTCAAACGACTAAAACGCAAAGCCATGGAAAACGACGAATTAGAAGAAATGAAGGCGCAATTGGCCACCTTGAACGAAAAGCTGGAGAGCGAAAGCATCGTCAACGAAAGGCATTTTAGTGAGGCCACAAAAAAACACTTTTCCGAATTGCAGCGGAAACTGATTGGCAGAATTGTCATGTTTACCGTGTTGGCTCCTTTATTATATTATTTTCTTGGGCTATATTTCGGGCTTTGGTGCTTGGGAATCGTCATTTTGAGTATTTATGTTTATCGAATGACTGGCAAAACTTATTCAATCTCCATGAGCGTTACGGAATACACACAGCGAATCCGTAAGGCTCTGAAAACCTACAAAAAGGCCAACAAATTCTTGTGGATTTTCTCCATTTCGTTCTTAATGCTGTTTGCCATTATCATTGCAATCATGTTGGTTATCCAAAATGAAATGGTAAGAGGACTCGGCGTTTTCTTTGTGAGCCTCATCATTGCTATCATCATGTGGGTTTCCTATTATATTAGTAACGTGTATGTGTCACCTGATGTGGAACTCATGTTGGAGATGGTTTTGGAGGATTTGGAGAAGGACTCTAATGATTCAGCAACTTCTTAATCTCATTCAGCTTCATCAAAGCCTCAACGGGTGTCAAAGTGTCGATGTTCGTGTTGAGAATGTCTTCCTTGATTTGGAGCAACAGCGGGTCGTCCAACTGGATGAAACTCAACTGCATGGCATCATCCTGTTTCTTTGCCGCAGCCTTCTCCACATCCTCACTGGTGTGCGATTTCTCCAACACCGAAAGCAATGCCGTGGCACGCTCGATGACCTTGCGCGGCATACCCGCCATTTCGGCCACATGGATACCGAAACTGTGGGCACTGCCACCGCGTTTCAACTTGCGCAAAAACACCACCTTGTTGCCGACTTCCTTCACCGAAACGTGATAGTTCTTGATGCGGGCAAAGGAGTCCTCCATCTCGTTCAGTTCGTGGTAGTGCGTGGCAAACATCACCTTGGCGCGACTAACGGGATGATCGTGCAAAAACTCGGTGATGGCCCAAGCGATGCTGATACCATCGTAAGTGCTGGTGCCGCGCCCGATTTCATCGAGCAAAACAAGGCTTCGCGACGACACATTATTCAAAATGCTCGCCGTCTCGTTCATCTCCACCATAAAGGTAGACTCACCAGATGAGATATTGTCGGAGGCACCTACGCGGGTGAAGATCTTATCCACCAAGCCAATACGTGCCGATGCAGCGGGAACAAAACAACCCATCTGCGCCAAGAGCACAATTAATGCTGTCTGACGCAGCAATGCCGACTTACCTGACATATTGGGTCCGGTGATGATGATGATTTGCTGCTTGTCGCGGTCGAGATAGACGTCGTTGGCGATGTAACTCTCCCCTACCGGCATCATCTGCTCGATGACAGGGTGGCGACCATCCTTGATATCCAGCACAAACGAGTCGTCGATGACAGGCTGCACATAGTTGTTTTTCAGCGAAATATCCGCGAAACTCACCAGACAGTCGATACGGGCAACGATGGAGGCATCCACCTGGATGGGCTCCACAAACTCAGTCACGGCAGTGACAAGTTCGTTGTAAACCCTTTGCTCGATGACACTTATCTTTTCTTCAGCGCCTAGGATCTTTTGCTCATATTCCTTCAACTCCTCAGTGATATAACGTTCTGCATTGGTCAACGTCTGCTTGCGAATCCACTCCGCAGGCACCTTGTCCTTGTGGGAATTGGTGACTTCGAGATAGTAACCAAACACATTGTTATAGCCCACCTTCAAAGAGGTGATGCCCGTGGCTTCCATCTCGCGACGTTGTATGCCCATGAGGTATTCCTTGCCCGAACGCGACAAGTTGCGCAGGTCGTCCAACTCCGGGTCGACACCTTCTGCTATATAATTACCCTTCGACAGCAAAGCGGGCGCATCGGGATTCAAGTCTTTCTTGATACGCTCACGGATGGAGGCACAGGGGTTGAACTGTTCGGCAAAACGCTGCAAAGCAGGATGTTGACTCTCCTCGCAAGCCGTCTTCAGCACCTCGATTTGATCCAAGGCGCGACCCACTTGCAACAACTCCCTCGGGTTGACACGCGACAGCGAGACCTTGGAAATCAAACGTTCCAAATCGCCCACTTGTCGTATCGCATCCTGGAACTTTTGAATCTGCTCGCGATGTTCGACAAAATAGCGCACAACCTCATAGCGTGCTTCGATCTGTTCCTTGTTCTTCAAGGGAAGACTCAGCCAACGGCGCATCAGTCGACCGCCCATAGGCGACACCGTCTTGTCGATGACATCAATCAAGGTCTTAGCATTCAGATTGGACGTGTGCAACAGCTCCAAATTGCGGATGGTGAACTTGTCAAGCCACACATATTGTCCTTGGTCGATGCGTGAAAGCGAGGTGATATGGTTCAGTTTATCGTGTTGCGTCTCAATCAGATAATGGATGGCTGCTCCTGCCGCCACGATGCCCTTCGGGAAGTCGTCGACACCGAAGCCTTTCAGCGAGACAGTATGGAAATGCTTGTTGAGAATCTCGTTGGCATAGTCATCGGTGAAGACCCAGTCGTCGAAGACCGTGAGGTAGTATTTGGCACTAAACAGGTCGATGAAATCCTTGCGTTTGTTGCGTTGCAGCAGCACCTCGGAGGGATTGAAACTTTGCAACAGTTTGTCGATGTATTCGTTGGAGCCTTGTGTCAGATAGAACTCTCCTGTTGACACATCGAGGAAAGCAATGCCCGAAACCTCCTTGTCGAGATGCACGGAAGCCAAGAAATTGTTCTCTTTCTGTTCCAGCACACTGTCGCTATAGGTCACACCGGGTGTCACCAGTTCCACCACGCCACGTTTCACCAGCTTCTTGGCCAGTTTCGGGTCTTCAAGCTGTTCGCACACAGCCACTTTCAGTCCGGCACGCACCAACTTAGGCAGATAGGTGTCCAAAGCGTGGTGAGGAAAACCTGCAAGTTCGATAGAATCGGCGATGGCGCTCGACCTTTTGGTGAGTACAATACCCAAAATCTCAGAGGATTTCACAGCGTCCTCGCCATACGTCTCATAAAAATCGCCCACGCGAAACAGCAGCATGGCATCGGGGTATTTCGCCTTGAAGGAGAAATACTGCTTCATCAAAGGGGTTTCGGTCGCTTTTTCTGCCATAAAAATCTCGGATTAAGGGGTACAAAAATACCATTTTGTTTGAAACAATTGACCTGTTTATCCAAATTTTTCCGACTTCTTGACAGGGCAATGTCTTTTTTCGCTTATTTTGCCGACAAATCGTAACACCATGCGCAAACTCAGTATGGACGAGCTGAACCGTATCAGCAAGGAAGACTTTGAAAAGGCGGAGAAACTACCTATTATTATAGTGCTCGACAACATACGCTCCTTGAGCAATGTGGGCGCTTTCTTCCGCACCGCTGATGCCTTCCGTATCGGAGCGTTGTATTTATGTGGCATCACAGCCTGTCCGCCCCACCGTGAGATCCACAAAACGGCATTGGGAGCCGACGAAACCGTGAAGTGGCGCTATTTCGACACCACTGAAGCTGCTTGTAGGCAATTAAAAGAAGATGGCTACCGTATTTATGCCGTAGAGCAGGTGGAAGGCAGCATTCCGTTGCAGGATTTCGAGTTTGCCGAACGCACTGCTTATCTATTAGGCAATGAAGTGGAGGGCGTAAGCGAGGAGGCACTGCCCTATTGCGAAGGCGCCATCGAGTTGCCGCAAGAGGGCACAAAACACTCCATTAATGTGTCGGTATGCGCCGGAATTGTCATGTGGAAACTGTTCGAAAACCTGGTTTTGAAGCAAAAAAATTGAAAAAAACAGGGCTTTTTTGCTGAAAAACAACAAAAAAAGCGAAAAAAAAGCTTTTTTTTGTGTTGTCAATTGAAATTATTCCTATTTTTGTTCGCTAATTAGAATAAATAGAAAAAGGCAAATCAAGATCAACTAACAATAATTTACAAACCTAACACTTTAACGTTATGAAGAAAAATTTGACTTTTGCAAAGCTGATGATGCTGGTCGTCATGGCTATCCTTCCCTTCAGCATGTTTGCTCAGGAAGGCAAAAAACATTCAAAGCCCGCTGAGAAGTACTGGTACATCCAGGCTGACGGAGGTCTCTCCATCAACCACGGTGACCTGGCCAACTACAACGGCGGCATTTGGGACGATTTCAACCACTACAAAGAGATTGCTCTCCAGAACTGGAATGCCCATCTCGGCATTGGTTACCAATTTGGTAAGGTCGTTGGTATGAACCTGAAAGGCGGTTACGGCCTCCTCTCCGGTCACAAGCACCAACAAGCCCTCGTTCTGAACGGCAATGCTGACCAGACCTTGTGGAACCTCGGTCTCGACAAGACGAACTACTTTGAAGGCAACCTGAACTTGACCTTCAACCTGTTCAACATGTTCAACTACAACCCGAGAAGAGTCATCAACCTCGTTCCTCACGTTGGTATTGGTGGTATCTACTTCCAAGCTGGTAAGGTTAGCCAACTCGACGCTGACGACAAGGAAGCTGCCGCTCTGGCTCAGCCCACTGAGAAGCGCGAACTCAGCTTCACGGTTCCCGTCGGTATGGAGTTCACCTTCAACCTGGCTCCCAAGTTCGACCTCTTCCTGGACTACACCTACAACTTCACCGGCACCGACGCTCTTGACCAAGTGGCCAAGATTAAGTCCGACGAAGACAAGCACATCATCAACGATAAGGATATGTACAGCCAGTTCAACCTGGGTCTGCGCTACAAGTTCAACAATCCTTGCGACATCGACAAGATGGCCCGCGAATCCAAGAAGATCACCTACCGTGTGAATCCTGACCCGCTGGTCGCTGACGAAAACGGCAATGTTTGCTTCGACGTCATCACCACCATCCCTGGCGAATACTTCGAGAAGCAGGCTGTCATGAACCTGAAGCCTTATCTTGCTTACAACGGTGGCCAAATCGACCTCGAACCCATCACCTTCGTTGGTGAAAAGGTTAAGGGCGAAGGCGACTTCCGCGTCAACTACAAAGAAGGTGGCGAGTTCACCAAGCACTACTGCATGCCTTACCAAGAGGAAATGGCCAACTGCGAACTCATGGGCGACCCGATGTTCTACGTCTACAACGGCACCATCTATCCTACTCAGGACGAGATCGTGAAGAACACCTACTTTGCTCAAGGTTCAACTGTGAAGCTGGCTGACGGCGTCATCAAGAACGAAGAGTACGAGACTCAGACTGTTTACGACACCATCGACAAGGTCGTGGCCGTCAAGAAGCTCACCTATTTCTTCAACAAGGACAAGTACAACATTGCTGACAGAAAGAAACTCAACAACGAAGCTGATGCCGCTCTGAAGGATCTCCTGAACGCTGGTGTCACCGATTTCGAAATCAAGGCTTGGGCTTCTCCTGAAGGTGAAGAAGGTCACAACTTCGAACTCTCCAACAATCGTAACAACGCTGCCGACAAGCAGATGAAGAAGATTGCCAAGGATAAGGAAATCAACATCACTGGTAAGGGTTATGGCGAAGACTGGGCTACCTTCATCGAGCTCGTCGCCAACTCCGACCTGAAGGACAAGGACGCCATCGTCAATGCCATCAACAACAGCAGCAACAAGCAGAGAACCGTCAAGGAGATGTGCGACATCTATCCGCAACTCGAAAAGGACATTCTGCCTCAGCTCCGTCGTGCCGAAGTGTACGTCAACGAGACTGTGAAGGAAACTGTTGCCAGACAAATCAAAGTGAAGGTTGAAAAGCACTAATTCACCTCTCAACAAACTCAAAAAAGCCGCTCGATTGAGCGGCTTTTTTTATTGTCTTTTTCCAGATTTATAACGACACCCGATGCAGCCCGATGTCGTATGGCTGGTCGATGGCCTCGATGATGCGCTGGTAGTCGCCCTCGTTGGCCACAAAGTCAAGATGGTTAGTGTCGATCAACAAGATGCGCATGTTGTTCTGCTGCTGACGCAGAAAATCGAAATAACCCTGCTGGATGTCCTCAAGATAGGCGTCACTGATCTCCTGCTCGTAACTGCGACCACGCTTGCGGATGTTGGCTTGCAGTCGCTCCACATCGGAATAGAGATACACCAACAGCTCGGGCTTGGGCATATCCGAGAAAATGATGTTGAAGAAACGGGAAAACAGCTGATACTCGTCGTTCTGTAAGTTATTCTTCGAAAAAATCAACGACTTGGCCACATAATAGTCAGAGATGATGAAGTCGTGAAACAAATCAAGCGCCCCCAATTTGTCCTTCAACTGCTGATAACGCAAAGCCAAGAACGTCATCTCCACCTGAAACGAATACTTGTCGGGTTCCTTGTAGAACTTAGGCAAAAACGGATTCTTGTCGCCTTCAAACTCCTCCAGCACCAGCTTTCCGTTGAAGTCGTTGGCGATGCGCGAGGCCAGCGTAGTCTTGCCCGCACCCAGCGTACCTTCTATGGCGATATAGTTATAATACATGGCTAATCATCTTTCTCAACATACAATTCTCTTACGACAGAGCCATCAGGACATCGCTGCAAAAGCTCCACCTGGGTCAATTGGAAGACCGGATGCCTGAAATCGGGTATCACATCGCAAAGCGGAACCAAGGCGAAACGCCTCAGATGCAGCCGCGGATGAGGGATCGTCAACGTCGGCGTCAAGACGACGCGGTCGCCATAATACAAGAGGTCCAAATCGACAGTTCGCGAACAGTAGCCCTCCACCTCCGGATGGCGCACCCGACCCAATTCTTTCTCAATGTCGAGCAACTCCTTCAGCAAAGGCTCAGGGGCCAACTCGGTCTCCAACACGATGGCACGGTTCAAAAACCATTCCTCAGCCTCAAAGCCCCAAGGCTCCGACTCATAGGCTGCCGACAGATCAAAGATGGTACCACACCTATTATTTATTAATAGGCAGGCTTGCATGAAAATCTGTTCCTTGTCGCCCATGTTGGAACCGAAGAGCACAACGCATCTTTCCATCATAGAGATTTTCTGCAAAAGTAAGTTTTTTTTGTGTATTTTTGCATTTCAAACCTACAAAACACAACACTATGAAATTCTCAAAAGTTGTTCTTGCCGCTTTCCTCGGCACATTGATTGCATTGGTGATCAACTTCTTCATCAAAGTTGGTGTCATCTCTTCCATGATTTCAAAGTTCTCGAAATCAGAAGCAGAAACCACGGCTACCGTCAAGCCCAATTCAGTGCTTTACATGAAATTTGACTATGATATCCCGGATCGCACGGTCGACAACCCCTTCGGCAATCTCGACTTCAACTCTATGGAATCGAAAGACGCCACTGGTTTGAACGACATCTTGCGCAACATCGAAAATGCCAAGACCGACCCGAACATCAAAGGCATTTATATGGACTTGAGCAACATCCCAACTTCGACTGCCACGTTGCAGGAAATCCGAAACAAACTCCTCGAGTTCAAGGAGTCGGGCAAATTCATCGTGACCTATGGCGAGAACTACGGCCAAAGCGCTTACTACATAGCCTCTGTCGCCGATAAGATCTTCCTCAACCCCGATGGCATGCTCGACCTGCACGGCATGGCCTCGCAAATCATGTTCTACAAACACCTGTTCGACAAGCTCGACATCGAGATGCAGATTGTGCGCGGTCCCAACAACCGCTTCAAGAGCGCCGTGGAGCCTTACTTCCTCGACAAGATGAGCGAAGCCAACCGCGAACAGATGGACAAGCTGCTTGGCACCGTTTGGGGACAGATCCTCCAAAGCATCAGCCAAAGCCGCAACATCAGCGTGGAACAGCTCAACCAGATTGCCGACAATCTGGAGACCATGTTCAACGCCCAAAAGGCCCTCGACTTCGGTTTGGTCGACAACCTCTACTACAAAGACCAAGTGCTTGACGAGTTGAAAGGACTGACGGGTAGCAACAAGAGCATCAACGCCATTGGCAATGCCAACTACGCTAAGTCGTATACCAACAAGAGTGCTAGCAAGAACGAGGTAGCTGTCATTTATGCCTCGGGCCAAATCTTCGACGGCAAGGGCAACGAAGACCAAGCCATCTATTCCGAGAACCTCTCCAAGATTATCCGCAAGGCTCGCGAGGACGATAACGTGAAAGCCATCGTGCTGCGCGTCAACTCCCCTGGCGGCAGTGCCTTAGCCTCTGCCGTCATCGGCCGCGAACTCGACCTTACCAAAGAGGTGAAGCCCATCATCGTATCGATGGGTAACTATGCCGCTTCGGGCGGTTATTGGATTTCGGCCAATGCCGACTATATCTTTGCCGACCCCACCACCCTCACCGGTTCTATCGGCGTGTTTGGCACCTTCCCGAACGCACAAGGGTTCTTGAACGACAAAATCGGCTTGACCTTCGATGTGGCCAAGACCAACGAAAACGCCGACTTCGGCTCTATAACCCAGCCCCTCACCGAGTTCCAATACGCCAAACTGCAGGAGATGGTAGTGAAGACCTACGATGACTTTACCAAACGCGTTGCCGAGGGTCGTGGCCTGCGCCAGACCTATGTCGACAGCATCGGTCAAGGCAGGGTGTGGGCTGGCGCCGACGCCATCGGCCTCGGCCTCGTCGACCAACTGGGCGATATGGAAGACGCCATCGCCTATGCGGCACAGAAAGCCAACATCGTCGACGACTATAAAGTGGTGGAAATGCCCAAACCCAAGGATTTCTTCACCCGCATGATGGAATCGATGAGCAACAGTGGCTCCGACAAACTCGACGCTGCCATGAAGCAGAAGCTCGGGCCCTACTACGGCTACATGAAAGGTTTGGAGAACCTGCAACAGAATACAGGAATCCAAGCGCGGTTGCCATTTGACATGATTATCGAATAACGAAAAACGGGGCTTAAGCCCCGTTTTCTATTTCTTCTCGTTCCATCTGCTTCTCACCCCAGTCGTCCATCAAGGCTTGGAGTTGCTCTTTCTTCTGCCCATAGGCCCAATACCAGTCATTGTCGATCTTGATGTCGGGGTGTTGGTCGGGGTTGGCCATGATGGCGTCTTGCTCGGCTAGCTCGGCTTCGAGTTTCCCGATGGCCTCTTCCAAGCGTTGGATTTCCTTATCGACCTTACGCAATTTCGCGTCAAGTTGTTTTTTGCGTTCGTAGTTGATCTTGTTTTGAGAAACAGGTTCTGCTGTAGCCACTTTGGGCTGTGACTTGGCTGCCATCTCCAGCTCCTTCAAATGGCTGAGGTTTTTCTGTTCCAAGAAGTCGTAGATGTCACCGATGTATTCCTTGATGTTGGGCTTACGGAACTCATACACCTTGTTGGTCAGGCCTTGAAGGAAGTCACGGTCGTGGGAAACGATGATTAAAGTGCCGTCGTATTGGATTAATGCGTTCTTTAGGATATCCTTCGAGAGCATGTCCAAGTGGTTGGTAGGCTCGTCGAGGACCAACAAGTTGGTCGGGAAAAGCAGCATTTTGGCCAAAGACAAGCGTGCCTTTTCACCGCCTGAGAGCACCTTCACCTTCTTGTCGATGTCGTCGCCACGGAAAAGGAAGGAACCCAGCAAGGCCTTCACCTTCAACCGCATGTCACCCACGGCCACATCATCCAAGGTCTCGAAGACGGTCTTGTTCATGTCGAGCATGTCCTGCTGGTTCTGGGCATAATACCCTATCTTAACCTCATGACCGAGCTTCACCTCGCCTTCATGGTCGAGCACACCGCAAATAATCTTAGAAAGCGTGGACTTACCCTCTCCATTGCGCCCCACAAAGGCAATCTTCTCCCCTCTCGGAATCAACAGATTGATGTCCTTGAGGATGACTTGGTCGCCGTATGACTTGCCGACATGGTTCAACTCCAGTGTAACCTTACCGGAATGCGGCGCAGGCGGGAACTTGAAGTGGATGGCTGTGCTGTCGATGTCATCGATGACAATCTCATCCATCTTCTCAAGCAGCTTCACGCGGCTTTGCACCTGTTTGGCCTTGGTCGCCTTGTAGCGGAACCGCTCGATGAAAGCTTCGATGTTCTTAATCTCGCGTTGTTGGTTCTCGTAGGCAGAGCGCTGCATGTCGACACGCTCTTCGCGCAGGCTCACATAGTCGGAATACGGCACCTTATAGTCGTATATCTTACCATTGCTGATCTCCACGGTACGGATAGTGATGTTGTCCAAGAAAGCGCGGTCGTGCGAGACCATCAGGATGGCGCCATAATAGGCCTTCAAGAAGCCTTCGAGCCATTGGATGGACTCGATGTCGAGGTGGTTGGTCGGCTCGTCGAGGAGAAGCAAGTTGGGCTTTTTCAGCAGGATTTTGGCCAGTTCTACGCGCATCTGCCAGCCGTTGCTGAACTCGCGCATGGGGCGCTGCATATCTTCGTGACCGAATCCCAAACCGACCAGAATCCGTTCCGCCTCACCTTCGATGGAGTTGCCGCCGAGCAAGGCCAAGCGGTCGTTCAAGTTGTTCAGCTTGACGATGAGCTTCTCGTATTGTGGGCTCTCATAATCAGTGCGGTCGGCCAGTTCCTGTTGTAGGCGTTCCACATCGCGTTCCAGCTGGTGGTATTCGTCGAAGGCGGAAAGGGCCTCGTCCAAAACGGTCTTCGGGCTGTTGACGTTCTTCTCCTGAGGCAGATAGCCGATGGTAACGCCTTGAGGGATAATGACATCACCTTTTGAAGGCTGTTCCAATCCGCAGATGAGCCTCAGAAGCGTGGTCTTGCCCGCGCCGTTTTTGCCCACCAAGCCGATGCGGTCCTTCTCGCGAATCAAGAAGGAGATGTCGGTGAAGAGGTCCTCACCGGTGAAGTGCATGCTCAGGTTTTGGATTGAAATCATAAGAGCCGTTTTAGGCGGCAAAGATACGCTTTTTACGCGTTCACTCAACGCGATAACACGAAAGGCTTAACCACAATCCCGTTTTGCGCCATCACTTTAACCCAGTATAAACCATCCCCAAAGCCCGATAAATCGAGTTGCAATACATCGCTGTTGATCTCTTTGTTGAGCAAGGCCTGTCCCAAGGCGTTATAAACCACGACCATCTGCATGCCTTCCAATGCAATGGTGATTTGGCCGTTCGTAGGATTAGGATAGAGCTTGAAATCAAGCGCTTGGTTTTCGTCGGTTGCGGTCAGGTCAATGGCCACATAGTTTTGATCGGGATTGTTCAAGGTAGCAGCGTAATCCGACTCACAAGTCTCGCCGTTGTCGGCCAGATAGAAGGCGGTCAGCCGGTAATAGACATCGTCATGGTCATCCGATGCCAGGTTGTCGCGGTATTCATAATATAGCTGGCTTTCTATGGCAGGAATTGATGCCACTTGCTCATAGTCCGTGTTGTCGAATGAACGATACAGGTTGTATTGCTGTAAGGCGTAGCCGTCTTTGGCAAGTGCTTCCATGTGTCCGGCTTGGTTGGTGACGAAAGCGCGCAGCATCCAGGTGTAGTGCATGTTAAAGGTATGCATATCGGTCCAAGTCGTGCCGTCCAACGACACCCAGCGTCCATCAGGGTCGCCCATGTCTTCGCAAGCGGCGGCAGGACGTGCCATGCCTTGTTGCCCAACGACAATCCAAATCGGTTCGTTTTCCGGGATTATATAGGCCGGGCTAATGGTTTCCTCGTGCCAAGCTTGAGCGTTATCCAATACCATATTTTGCGAACGAACCAAAGTGCCCGGTGCCGTGTCGCCGCCCACATAGATCCAAAGCTGGTAGGTGCCGGTTGCCACGTCATACAACGAGACCTTCTTCAGCGACGTACCCGCGTATTCTGTCAGCTCGTCAGCCCCAAAACGGATGGCCCAGAAGATACGCGGCTCACCATCGCCACCCAATGAATTGGCGTAGATGCCATTGTCATATTGCAGCCATTGCTCTATCGGATCGGGACGCTCGCCCCATGAGATCAAGGCGCCATAATCTTCCTCGTTTTCGTAATAGCGAATCCCGTCAAGCTTCGTTGGCGGGTCGCAATAGGCGGGGAAGACTGCCGTGACGCATTCCTCGCACGACATGGAATAATAAGTGCCATCGAGGGCACCATCATACACCAGACGCAAGCAATACGTCACCTCACCATGCATCACGCTCTCATCCAAGAACGAATCGGCATCAGTGAAACCAAGATAGCTACCATCACGATACAAGATAGCTCCCACGAACTCACCTTCGGGATAGGTCCACGAAAGCTGGAGCGCCTCGTTGTGCAGTGACCACTCCAATCCTGTAGTACTCCATGAATAGTCGGAACAGGGGTGATAGATCCATTCGCAGGTCCGCCATTCACCTAGTCCAGAGAGATACACGGGCCGCACTTGAGCCATATATGTTTCGCCTTCCGTTAGGCCACTCACGTCAAACTGGAAGTCATTCGTCGTGGAAGTGCCCACCGGTGTCCCGTCCAACACAATCTCAAAAAGCTGCAAATCACGGCTCCTCATCGGTTCCATGGTCCACATAGCCCATCCCGTTGACGAGACATACAAACTGTCGATGCTGTTGGTGACCTCCATCAGCTCGATTTCGACTTGGGTCGGACCAAACACGTCTAGCGTTGAATCCGAGACATAATCCACGAAACCGTCAAGATGTACCGTCAAATCGTAATTGTCGCGATAGACATTATTCAGCAATAAATGCCCGTTGGCATCCAAAGTGCCTTCGTATTCATGTCCTTGTTGGGAGGAAAGCGTCACAACTGCACCCGCTGGCGCCAACCCAACGTTGGTGGTGGCATTAATCTCAAAAGTCGTGACCATATCCTTGTCAAGATAGGCTGACCAAATGGTATCGGAATGGCCACGGTTGCCTTCGTAGTAGCAGCTCACGCCCCAACGGTATTGTCCCCAAGGCAGGCTGCTCCAGTTCATATCCATAAACACCGTATCGGTCAGATGCGAGGCCATCATCACAGGCTCCTCGTCGAAACGACTGCGAAACAGGTCGTAGTATTGGAAAGAACGCTCAGCTTTTGCTCCCTCCTCCTGATAGAAACGGATGCCATCGACATAGAAGCAGTCGTCGCCCAAGTCGGTGGAGGCGTCCTTCTGGTAGGTCCAACGAAACACATGCTCGCCCACTGTAATGTCGAACTGATGTTCTGTCCAGCCTTCCTCGCCCGAGCATTCCATCTTCTTCACGCCGTCGAGATAGAAACGGCCCATATCCCACGGGCTCTCCGACGAGATCTTGCTGAAGAAACACATCTGGCCTTCCATGGGAACATATACCGATACCTCAATCTGAGAGAGGCCATTGCCCTGCCCTTCGCACGACGACTTCATGCAATAGGCACCTTCGTAGGCGTGGAGGGAATCGATGACCCACGGATAATCGGAGATGTTGTTTATCCAGTTGAAACAACTGAAATCGCCCGTCTCGAAGTCTTCATACAGCTGAGGCTCATGCATCGACCAGCTGACACGCACCAAATCGTTGGTGAAATGCCGCGCTGCGACATATTGCACAGGGTGGTAAATCTCATAAAGAACGAAATAGAGCCCGTAGAAATACTCACCCTCTACGACCTCCAATGAGTCGGGCTGGTAGTCTGTCACATAGCCTTCGGCCGAAGCCCACACCCGATACATACCCGCATTGATGCTGTCGGCAAAATAACCTTGGGCGTCGGTAGTTATATGATAGACCACCGTGTCGCCTGCGGCATCAACACCCGAAAAGGTCACCGTGGCGTTCTCAATGGGTGTAACCCAATCCTGTTCGTCCACCTCGCCATAAACCAAAACTCGTCCAAAGGACAATTTTGACCCCATCAGCACAAAGGCAAGAGCTGCAAAGAACCTCAAAAACCTATTCATAACCCTTCCTTTCATCGTTTCACAAATTTCGCCATGACGGGTCTCACACCATCATCGACAAGGATGAAATAAACACCAGATGACAACCTGCCTATCGTTAAGGGCATCTCACCCAACAGGTTGGTGTGTATAGAAGTCGTCGGCACTACCATCAAGCCCAAGACATCCATAACTGTCACTCGATAATCCGTATTCGCTTTCAATCCGCCAATGAGCAGCTCTGTGTCAACAGGGTTGGGATAGATAGAAAGCTCCTTCGTCTCAGGCGCATCACCTTCATATCTCATGCGCACCCTTCCCTCTTCATTGACAAACAGATGCAATCCGGATACGATCGGCTGCTCTGCCGAAAGCGTGATTTCCTCACACATCCCGCGACCATAACGCGGCAAGTCGGCCATCACCTGATAGGTGCCGAAAGGCAAGTGGTTAAAGCTGAAATGTCCAGCCTCGTCAGTCAGTGCAAAACCCAACACCCTTTGCTTGCCGGCATTGAGCAGCAGCACACCAACGTTCGAAAGACCGTCAGAGCAATAATCGGCACCCGTTCCTTCACGCAGCCAAGGCTGACAGTAGAAATCGCGTGCCTTGAAAGGACTGTCGGGCATATCAAACAGGCCTGTGATACGGCCTTCGCCTATATTGAAGCCTTGCATCAACACGGGCAAAGAGAGGTCTACATCATAGACGTTGCCGTCGACCTCAATCATATTGGATTCGTTCCATTGCAGATCGCCAAGATAATAGCATCCGCTCACATCGGCATCCAAGGTATCGGGGAAGGCATAAAGGACATAGGTGTCGGGCAGCAAGGCGTCGAAGCGGAAGAAACCGTCATCATCGGAAAGCGTGCGATAGAATCCCGAGACAAAGGGGTTATCGTCACCCATGGCGGCTGCAATCACTTGGGTATGAGGCCGCAGAGCCCCATTCGACCAAGTCCTACCCTCAAGGCTATAGTCTTTGAACAACTCAAAACGAACCATATCGGAAGATTGGCCACAGAACGACCAGGCCTCAAGCATCAGTTCCACATAACCCTGTTCCTTGTCCAAGACACCAGGATAATAGAGTGTGTGCAAAGCCAGTGAATCCTCGAAACGTCCGTCACCCAAAGAATGCCAACGCAACGAATCGTAATTGTAGGCCTCCGCTTGGTCGAGGACAATCGGACGGTTCGTGCCGCTGAAGCCATCCTCACCGGCATAAACGCCAAGAGCCTTATACAGATTCAGCTGCAAGGCGTCCGTCTTGGTCGTTCCATTGCTCGTCACCCGCAGGGTCAGCGTCACCTCGCCCGCTTCGTAATCGTCATCGGAAGGATAATAAACAGTCTGCAACGACAACGAGTCGGCAAAAGCGCCCGTGCCTGACGAACGCCAAACGAAACTGCTGTATTGGTAGGGGATGTTCGACTTATTCAGCGTATAGCCATATTGGGAGGCACAAATGCTACCGTCAGGACCCGCATAGGGATAGTAGGTCGCAAACGCGTAGGCACTCTGTCCCGGTGAAGCATACACATCGGGGTCGTATGCACGGTCGCAGGCCGCCACAGCCAGATTCTCGGTCTGCTGTGGTGTGAGCACATAGGAATTGTCTACAATACCATCGATGCGGTTGGCAAACTTGTAGTAATTGAAATTACCATAAAACAGCACATAATGGTCGACATCCTGTTCCAAGTTCTCGTCCCACGAAATCAGCCACTTGTTGTTCACAAACTGTTTCTTTACTCTGAATGGCGGTGCGATAGGTATCGTGGTGTCGCATTCCGACAAATAGTTTTCATAAACGATCTCACCCAACGAAGGCGAGTCGTGCTTGTCGAGAATCACGGCATCAATCTCCGCCGTATCTGCAACATCCCAGTAATTGCCACGCATGTCGATATCTTCTGTCGAGACATTGGCAAAGAGTATTGCGTCTTTCTTGAAATGAAGGAAGTTGTTGCCGTTTATCTGCGACTTAGCCGAGGGGAAACTCACAATCCTCTTTTCGGCTTCGCTGATGGTGTTGCCCACAAAACTCAAGTAGCCTGCCGACATCAAATTGGTAACCGTCAGTTTGTTGTCATAGAAAGTATTCTGTTCGACGACCAGATAACAGACGCGAATCATCCTGATGGCCTCGTCGTTGCTCCAGAACACATTGTTGCGTACGACCACCGTATCCATGGCTGCCTTGATGCCGTAGGAAGAATAGCCAGAACCGCCTTCGGGCAGTTCAGAGGAAATCAAGTTGTCCTCAATATAGTTGGTGGCATCCTTGTCGGACATGCCGCCCGTGGCCTCAAAGCTGATGGCGGTGGAAGCGCCTTGGAAACAGTTGCCTATAATACGGTTGCGGTTACACTTGAAGCCGTAACCTACGTTGGAGAGTTCGATATTAATTTGTCCTTGGTCGAAGATATTGTGTGAAAACACATTGTCCTCGCTATCGCTCGTTCTCGACTTCAGCTCAATGCCCGACACACATTGGAAGAAGAAACAACTATCGATCAAAAAATTGCTGCAATCGATTAATTCGACACCCTTTCCCGCGTAATAGTTATTGAACGAACAATGGCTGATCTGGGCATGGCTGCTAGTGGAGGCATTCAAAGCCGTGAGCGCGCCCACCACCTCGACGTATGAAATCCTTACCGTGTCGTTTTCGTCGATATTTTTCAGCTGTAGGCCGGCCCAGTCGTGGGAGAACTCATAGCAAAGCAATGAGATGGAGTCGTTGTGCTGACCCTCAAGCAGCAGGCTACCGCCGTCAACGCGGAGATAAGCCGACTGACCAAAATACATCTTCACGCCGCCTTCGACACGGAGCGTGCCGCCTTCAACGACCGTGAGTGACTCATTCACCCAATAGACCGAATCGCCACCCAACTTGGGCAGGACCATCAACGTGTCAAGTTCACCGTTGATCGGGACGTAATGCTGCGCCTCGACCGACAAGCCCTGAGCCATCAGCAACAGGACCAAGAGATGCCTTATGAACTTGAGCGGTTTCATGGTTTAGAAATAATAAGTCAGGCCCAAACGATAGTCCCACATCCTCATCTTCATATCAAAGGGAAAATCGGCGCGATACAAGGCGCCGTGCGTCATGCGGTAATGCACCTCGGGCACCAGTTCGATGCGGTGGGCCACCTTAAAGGCGCAACCCAGGCCGCCGTAATAGGAGATACGCGTCGGCTCCACCTGCGTTTTGGCGATAGGAGCATGGAAAGGCGCTTCCGTGGCATTGAGCGAGCCCGCATAGCCGATGAGGAAATCGACTGATGCGCCCGCCTTGACGAATGCCCTGAAATGCTCGAACTTGACAAAGTCAAAAGCGGCAAACAGGCCTACACTCAGATAATCCAGACGGTTGACATCGCGGTATGCATAATTTGTCGTCGTGAGCGGGACATAGGTAGAGTCGAGGACGTATTGGAAGGTGGTATCGCCAGCAGGATGTACCACATAATAGGTATCCAATGTGTCGTTCACATAATAATCGCCAGAGAACATCGTCTGTTCCAGCAAAAAACGATAACGCACCGAGCGGTAGCCCAGATTCATGCCCACACTCAGGCGGTTATGCTTATAGCCGCCATCCAGGCCTATGCCATACACCAGACTCGGCTTCACATCGAGGCTGCCGTTTTCAGGTTGCGGCAATCCATTGTCGTGCTTGAATTGCGCGGAACTCAACGTCACTGAAGGGGTGATGAACCAGCCGTTGTTTCTGAACTCAGGCCATGGGATCTGCCATCCCTGGTATTTCACGGTATACACAGTGTCGGTCTTCACCTCACGTTGTATCTTGACAATGGTGTCGTAACGCATCACCGTACGGATGATCTGCGTCGTGTCATAGATACGGATGACGTCTCCCGTACGGCTGACCACCGTGTCGCGTTTGGGCTTGACCACCTCCACTTTCGGCTCGGGTGGCGCAGAAATGGTTGCGTCAGGTTCGTTGACAAGTAGTTGGTTCTTGCGGATCACATACTGCTTCCCAATTCTCTTGAAGCCATAGCCCGTGCCCTTCAGTAGGTCGGTCAGCACCTCCTCCACCGATTTGTAGGAGCAGGAGTAACTCTCGATGCGGATTTTACTCAGTTCAGCTTTGCTGAAAGCCACATTCAGTTCATAGTCGGCAAACAGCTTTTCCAGGGCTTGGTCCAAGGTACACGACTCAACTGAGAAAGAAATGAGCGGGTTGAAGGTTTGGGAAAGAGCGCGAGGCGAGAAGACCCAGAACGCGGCAAAAAGCAGGAGAAGTGGCAATCTGCCCAAGGCTTTCCCTTTATGATTCTGTCGGTCAAGGTCTATATTGGGGTTAGGGTATTTCATTTCCAAGATAGTTCAAAATAGGCCGCTAAGATACGACAAAAAAATGAGAGGACTCTCATTTAATTGAAAAAATGACTATTTGGAAATGATTTTCGGTTATCGGATCTGATAGCCTTCTTCGGTCTTCGTGACCGTGACTTCCGTCACGATGGCGATGGTTTCGAGCACATCGTCGATGGACTCGTCGTCGGAGAAACGGGCGGTGAGTTTCTTGAAGGCGCACGACTCGGCGAGGTCGATATTCACCTTGTAGATGTACTCCAAGGCTTCAACGATCTTCGACAGCTTCTCATTGTCGAACACCAGCACGTGTTCGGTATGCAGCTCTTCTTCCTTCACCTCGGGATAGGTCATCGTCTTCATCTCGGCTTCAGTGACATTCCATACGCCACGCTCGCCGGGATTCACCTCCGTCTGCGACATCACCTGACCCCTGTCGTCGAAAGCCGTCATCTTCACCTTACCCGTATAGAGGTCAAGGGTGTAACGTTCGGCGGTGGCATTCATCAAGAAGCTCGTGCCCAACACTTCCACGTCCATGTTGTTGCAATGGATGACGAAAGGCTTGGCTTCGTCTTTGGCGACATCAAAATAGGCGGCGCCTTCAAAATCGACGTTACGGCTCGATTTGGTGAAATGCTTGGGATAGGTGAGTGTGCCTTCGCCATCGAAAGTCACCGAAGTGCCATCCGGAAGGATGTACTCCGTGTTTTGACCATCATAGGCCAAGGTCACTGTTGAATTCGGTTTCACGACCAGGAAGCCCAGGAACAGGGCAACGATTAATGCGGCGGCCACACCAGAGACATACTTATAGTTTCTGCGGAGCCAAGGCATTTGGACAACCTTGGTCTCCTCTTCGCCGGCGGCATCAATCTTGGCGTTGACGGCATCGAGAGCGGCCTCCACATCGGCTTCGTCAAGCTCGGGCATGGCGAAATCGGTAAGGCTCCACACCTCGTATTGGTTCTTGATCGCGTTGAAATAAAGACGATTCTCTTCCGAATCGGCGACCCATAATAGCAGTTCACGGGCTTCCTCCGACGTGCACTGCCCGTCGAGGTAGCTCATGATTAATGCTTCATATTTGTCGTTGATCGCGTACATTATTAATCGTTTTTATCTCATCGATTCACCTATATGACTAATAACTTTGGATTTACCCTTAGTCAAAAATGAATTTTTTTGAAAATTTTTTTGCGGCACTTCAACTGGTTCAGCTACCGCTACTGATCAAAGGTAATCTTTCAGCCCTTCCCTCAATTGTTTGATGGCAGCGCTCATGTGCGACTCGACGGTTTTTTGCGAAAGATCCATCTTTTCAGCAATTTCGCTGTATTTCATCCCATCGTAGCGGCTCGCCAGGAAGACTTCGCGGCGTTTTTCTGGCATGGAAGCCAGAATAGCTCTGTACGACGACTCGAGATTGTTGGATTGAAGCGTCTCGGAAGGATCGTTGGCGTCGGAATCGTCACCAAGAACCCGTTCGTTGGCTTCGGCATGCGAGCGTTCCTTATTAATAAAGGTAATGGCGGCGTTGCGCACCGAGCGAAGCATATAGGACTCAAACGAAGTGTTGAAAACCAGCTTCTCGCGGTTGGTCCAAAGCTTCACGAAAAGGTCCTGGACTATTTCTTGGGCTTGGTCGCCGTCGGCCACAAACCGAACACAAAAACGAGTCAACGGGGTATAGTAGCGACGGAACAACTTGTTGAACGACTCCCTGTCGCCAACCTTCATCTTGTCGATAAGAACCTTGAGCTCGTTTTCGTTCATTAATTAATATAGGTATTATCGCCAAAGGCAAAACTGGCGGCAAAAGTACACATTTTTATGAGACAAACCACATTTTGGAGACAAAGATAGTGCAGTTTGGAGACGAAAGTCATACATTTCTCCAGATTAAGGCAATAGAAAGCCGTGAATTAATGGGATGGAGAGGCGCTTTTGTTCAATTAATGAAAAATTATAACAAGATGTTAATCAATAATATAGATAGTGGTATCCTACTTTTTGAAGAAAATTAATGCGAAAAAACGAAAAGAAAATCTTGACCGATTGAAAAAATGTGTATTTTTGCAGTCCGAAAAAAAAGAGAGTTAGTATCTAACTAAAAGATATCGAGAAATGTACGCAATAGTAGAAATCGCAGGACAGCAGTTCAAAGTTGAGAAGGGTCAGCAAATCTTCGTCAACAGACTGCATGAAGAAGAAGGAAGCAAGGTTTCTTTCGACAAAGTGTTATTGATTGGAAACGACGGTTCGACCAAAGTAGGAGCCCCGACGGTAGCCGGCGCCAGCGTCGAAGCCACGGTGATGCAACACCTCAAAGGCAACAAGATTATCGTTTTCAAGAAGAAGAGAAGAAAAGGATATCAGACTTCTAACGGTCACCGTCAGTATCTGAGCAAGATCCAGATTGAGAACATCACTGAGTAAAAACCCGAAAAAACAGAATAAGATATGGCACACAAAAAAGGCGTTGGTAGTTCCGAGAACGGTCGTGAGTCAGCTAGTAAGCGACTCGGAGTGAAACTTTTCGGTGGACAAGCTGCCATTGCTGGCAACATCATCGTTCGTCAGCGCGGCACGAAGCACTATCCTGGCAAGAATGTCGGCATGGGCAAGGATCACACTTTGTATGCATTGTGTGACGGCATCGTCGAATTCAAGAAGAAGAGCGAAGGCAAGTCCTTCGTTTCCATCCTTCCCGTTGAAGGTCAAGTCACTGAATAATCGTATTCATAGCATACCGTTTTATCCCGATTATCTCTACGATGATCGGGATTTTTTATACCCGTTTGCGCCAAAATACGTATCTTTGCCGTCGTAACCAATTTTGATAAAATGAGACTCAAAGCCATTATAGCTCCCCTATTGTTCGCTGCCGCCTTGGCTTTTTCCGCCTGCAACCCTGCCCCAAAGACCGACGTCGAGCGCATCGACGCCCTGAAGAAACAGGTGCAAGCCGACGCCAAGACCCTGGGCGAACTTGAAGCCAACACGATGGTCCAACTCCAAAGCGACTTCGTCGCCTGCGACTCGATGTTGCAATACCTGCATCCCGAAGAAGTCGACGAGGTGTTCCAGCAGCTCCAGTTGGTGGATGCCTACATCAAGCAATTCAAAGAAACCCGACCCACGATACAGGCCGACATGGACTCCACGTTGATTCAACTCGACAACCTCAAGTCGGACATCGAGACCCATTACCTCTCCGACTCCCTCGCCGCCGTCTACCTTGAGGCTGAGACCCAACACGTCACACGACTCAGCAATCAGGTCCAATATTTCAAGGACCGTTTCAGCACCTGCAGCAAAGACCTTAACGGCTTCAAGAAAAAGAAGTAACACTCAAGATGAAGCTACGCTGGATTGCCATAATTCTTCTCTCCTTTGCCTTCGCCTTTCAGGCGAATGCACAGGTGACTACGTCTCCAAAGGGAAAGAAAGTCGACGCGCGCCAAAAGGAACAGATACAGATCGACGAACAGCTGGCCTCACAAGCATTTCGCGACCATGAATACGAAAAGGCTCGCGACCTCTATGCCGACTTATACCAAAAGACAAACCTAATCCATTATTTTCAGCAATACATAGAGTGTCTCATCCAGCTGAAGGACTTTGACCACGCCGAGAAAGAGCTCAAGTCGTTCGCCAAGAAAAACCCTATTCAGGCCAGAACCGTAGCAGACTTGGTGTACGTCTACACCCTGCAAGGCAAGAACGACAAGGCCGAACGTTACTTCAACGACATCTTGAAGGAACTGCCCGACAAGGCTCCCGTCATCAGAGGCCTCAGCAACGCCCTCCAGTCGCGAGGCCTTAACAACCTAGCGGTTACCGTCCTAGAGAGAGGCAACAAACTCCTTGGCGGAGAAGAGAACTTCTACATGGACCTGGCCTACCTCAACCAGTCGATGGTCAACTACCAAGAGGCTTTCCGCTACTATTTCCTTGAGTTGAAAACCCATCCCGGGCAATACAACAACATACGCAACAGGCTGCAAACGCTCCTATTCTACGACGTGAACAATAGCATCGCCGACGAATTGCGCATCGCCTTGCTGCAACAAACCCAAGAAGAGCCTGACAACCTCGAGTTTGCCCAACTGCTGGTATGGTTTGCCCTGCAACAGGAGGACTATGACATTGCATTGGCCCAAAGCCAAAGCATCGACCGCCGTACCCATGACCAAGATGCCCAGATCAACAACCTGTCGGGGATCTGCCTCAACAACAAACAATTTGACGTTGCCCGCGAAGGCTATTCCTATATCGTCGAAAAGGGAAAAAGCAGTCCCTTCTATGGCCAGGCCATCACGGGCGTCATCAAGACAGACTATCAGAAGCTGAAGGCCAACAACAGCAGCGACAAGAAAGCATACGACAGACTATCGAAGCGTATCGACGAGGCCTACGACGAAGTCAGCACCAACGACCTGTCGAAACTCATGATCATACAAGCCGACATCATGGCCTACCAACTCGAGGAACCAGAGCAGGCCATCAAGCTGCTGAACAGCAACCTTGACAACGCCCCTTCGCGACAAAGCCAAGCCGAACTCAAACTGAAGTTGGCCGATATCTACCTGCACGTCGACGAAGTATGGGAAGCCACCCTACTCTATAGCCAAGTCGACAAGAGCATGAAAGAAGAGCCACTTGGCCATGAAGCTAGATTCAAGAACGCGCAACTACGCTATTTCATCGGTGAATATGAGTGGGCTGAAAGCCAGCTGAAAGTGCTGAAAGCCGCCACCTCCAAACTCATCGCCAACGATGCCATGACGCTATCGCTAGCCATCAAAGACAACCTGGAAGCGGATACTACCGGTGTAGAGCTTAACCGTCTGGCCCGTGCTGACTACAGGATATATCAACAACGCGAAGACGAAGCCGTTGTTTTGCTTGACGACATCATCGCCACAGGAAACGAGATCAGCAAACCACATGCGTTGTTCCGCAAAGGCGAGATTGCAGAAAAGGGGAAAGATTTTGAAGCCGCCGAGCAATTGTATTTGCAAATCGTGGAAAACTATTCCCAGAGTTACATGGCTGACGCCGCTTTAATGCACGCTGCCCTAATTGAACAAAACGAATTGAAAGACAAAGAATTGGCCAAGCAACATTACGAGAAACTGATTGACGAATACCCGACGAGCATTTATACCGCGCAAGCGAAGAAAAACTATAGAAAGTTGTAAGTTGTTCAGTTGTTCAGTTACTCAGTTTAGAGTTGGCTGGACAACTGAATAACTGAACAACTACAAACTGAACAACTGATAATGAACGAAGTTCGACCCAAAAAAGCATTAGGCCAGCATTTCCTGACCGACCAGAATATCGCCCAACGCATCGTGGAGCAGCTGTCGCCCGATGTGGAAAGTGTTATTGAAGTGGGGGCTGGTACAGGCGTCTTGACCCAGTATTTGGTGCAAGATGTCCTCGACAAATTCCACGTCATCGAGATTGACAAGGAGTCTATCGCCTATTTGGAGAAACATTTCCCCATGCTCGGCGAACGGCTGATTGAAGGCGACTTCCTTCGCACCGACCTCAGTCAATTTGGCCAACAAAACATGGCCATCATCGGCAACTTCCCTTACAACATCAGTAGCCAGATTTTCTTCCAAGTGCTGAAATACAAGGAACAAGTCGTTGAAGTGGTGGGCATGGTGCAGAAGGAAATGGCAGAAAGAATGGCCGCCAAAGAAGGCAGCAAGACCTACGGCATTTTGAGCGTATTAATGCAGGCTTGGTACGACATCGATTACCTTTTCACTGTTCATGAGAACGTCTTCAATCCCCCACCGAAGGTGAAGTCTGCGGTCATCAAGATGAGGCGCAACGCCGTCACCGACTTGGGCTGCGACGAGAAACTGTTTGTGAGCATCGTCAAGCAGGCCTTCAACCAACGCCGCAAGACCATGCGCAACTCGCTGCGCCCGATGCTCGGGCCTGAAATCATCGAAAACGAGGTCTTCAACAAACGCCCTGAGCAGCTGTCGGTAAAAGAGTTTATTGATTTGACAAATTTGATTGGGAACAAGTAAGATGCCCTAAAATCGCCTCTTAACCTGCTCATACAACTCATTATAATCAAAAAGGTGATAATTGCCCACGGCAACCTGACCATACAGCCATTCAAAGAAAGCTTCATAGTCGTCTGCCGTCAAGGTCTTTGCCTTTTCGGCAATCAGATCCTTGATATGTCCATTCCAGGCATCGATGGTGTAGCGCGGATAGAAGCCGTTGTCAAGCACTTTCACCAAAGTGTCAAACGAAGTGATGGCATTAAGCATCCGGTCGTCATCCTTGGTTATCATCCTTTCGTAATCAGCCCGTAATTCATCATAGCAGGCAACCACTGAATCCATCAATGGTTGTGGCAGATGCCACTCCTCGTCCAATCGTTTCCCACAAAGCACAATCTTCTTGGCAATTTTGACAGCTTCCGTGGTATTGCCCTCAAAAACATAACCAGCCAAAACCTCCAAATCCCTTGGAAAAGGATAAGGGCCGCCATCCCAATAAAAAGTAGGAAGTTGTGAAACATCCTTGTTCTGATGATATGCCTCAATAAAAGCATACATGTTTGTGTTGTTGATGTAATAGTTATTCAAATAATCCAAAGAGAGAGGTGAAATCTTCAAAGAATCAAGACCTTTATCTGAAAACGCTTTGAGATAGTCTTCTATAGGTCCCATGTCCATTAAGAGCCTGCGCTGATTGACTCGCTTCGGGTCGATGATCGGGAAGAAGTAAGTCACCGAATCAATTGTACATAGTTGAGTCCCATAAATCTGAGGCCTGCTCTGTTGGGTCAGATAACGGTCTTCCATATAAGCCAATGAACGCCTTTCAGCATTGTTGTCCATAACAGCCTGCTTATAGTGTTGCAGATACCAAGGCAAGAAAGACTGGGAGTGCTGGGCAATAAGCCAAGCACAATTAGCAGCCTCCCGCCCTACCAACTCCCATGTCGGGAAACCGTATTGCGCTATCAATGCCTTAAGTTGGGCAGCATTGACTGAATCAATGACGGCCATTTGCCTCCACTGTTCCTCGGATTGCAGGTTTCTTCTTATGGCTTGGTCTCTTGCTCTCAACACCTTCAAAGAATCGGCGAACGGCTGACATCTTTTGCTTTCCGCAAGGCCAATGAGTGAATCCAACTCTGGCCAATAAGGTCTGTCTCGTAATCCAATCTCTTCAAAAAACCTTTGGTTTAAAGAAAACCTTTCAAAACCTTTATTTTCCACCAACCTAAACAGCAGTTCCTTGTTCTTAACGGTATCTCTTACTTTCTCAGCCGAGACATAAAACTGCCATAAATCATAGTAATACACAATAGTATCCACCGAATCCAAGGCCAAATAAGATGCATACGCCGAAGAGAAGTCAGCCGAATTATAAGCTTGTTTGGCGGTAAGGACAATTTCTTCCAATGTCGGTGACTTTTGGCTCTGCCCGAAAGCCTCGCCCCCGAAAACCATCATCAGAAACGCAAGCAGGGTTGTAATTCTTGTTGCTTTCATAGTGCTATAGTTTTCCGTAACCTTTTTCTCATCAAAGTTCACAACTTCCCCTCTTTCCTCAAAGCGTGTCTCACGGTGAGGAAAGCCGAAGTGCAGCCCACTACGAGGATGGTGGCGAAAATGAGCAATACGTCTTTCAACTTCAAAAGCACGGGATAGGCATCCACGACATAGTTGCCGCCACCCGTTCCGAACTTCACAAAACCGAACTGCTGCTGCAAAAGCACCAAAATGATGCCCAACAGCAATCCAATGATGCCGCCAGCCACGGAGATCAGCAGGCCTTCATTCATAAAGATGCGCTGAATCAAGTGCTTGTCGGCACCCATTGATTTCAGGATTTCCGTGTCCTTGCGCTTGTCGATCATCAGCATGGAAAGCGAGCCGACCACATTGAATGTGGCCAAAATCAGGATGAAAGTTAGGATGACATAAACCGCCCACTTCTCGGAACGCATGATTCGGTAAAGCGTTTCTTGTTGTTCCTGCTGGTTTTTCACAGTGAAGTCTTCTCCAACAATGGCAACGACCGATTTCTTTAACTTATTAATATCGGCGTTCTGGGTAACAAAAAGCTCCACATTCGAGGCTTTGCTTTCATATTCAAGCAGTTCGGAGAGCCAGTCGAAAGGAACGAGCACCAATTTCTCATCTTGTTCCTGCTCGGTGGAGAATACACTACGCACAGTCAGCACTTCGGAGTTAAAACTGTTTTCGAGGCTCATCAGCGACGCATTGCCACGCTTGGGCACATAGATGCGCACCATTGCGTAAGGATTATAGGCATTGATGCCAAGATACCATGCCACACCGGCACCAGGAACGGCAAAAGCATGCTCGTCCTCGTCGGAAAGTACCAAAGTGCCATCACCGGAAATGATTTCCTTTAAACGGTCAATATTTTGGTACTCCAAACCTACACCCTTCACTTGACCAATATGTTGCTTGTCATTGGCGCGAAACAATGCGTCCTCGGTAATCGTAGGAATCACATATTCAACACCTTGGATTTCTTCAAGTTGGCCCAAAGGGAAAGTCGTCAAGTCGATGGTCTTGCCTTTCACTGGTGAGATTTGCAGGTCGGGCGTGAGGCGGTTGTTCATCGAGGAAATCACCTTCTCCAAACCGTTGAAAGCCGACAGCACCACGATGAGCGCAAACGAGCCTACACTAATACCCAGAATGGAAATCCATGTAATGATATTAATGAGGTTGTGGCTCTTTTTGGCCAGTAGGTAACGGTTTGCTATGAACAGCGGCAGTCTCACTTTTCGGGATGCAGCAAGTTATCGATGTTTTCGATGTAGTCGAGCGAGTCGTCCTCGATGAAACGCAACTCAGGCACCACACGCATCTGGTGACGGATACGGTTGCCGAGCAAGCCGCGGATGGCTTTAGCGTTTTGGCCCACCTCTTCCACGACCTTCTTCTTCTCGTCCACGCCAAAAACGCTCAGATACACACGCGCATACGAAAGGTCAGAAGTGACATTGACGCGCGTCACGGTGATCATCAGCGAGGGCACTTTTGGTTTCAGTTCCTTCTGGAATATATCGCCTAATTCTTTTAGTAACAACTTGTTTACTTTTTCTAGTCTCTTACCCTCCATAATTCAGTTTTCTTTTTTGTTTGCAAAAATAGGCATTTCTTTTGAAATCTTTCGGAAAAGCATTCAGTAAACTGAAAATGTTTATTTTTGCGAACTGAAACATAAATAATTACATTCCCATGAAATCAATCACTAAACCACTATTCATCTTGGCCATAATGGCTTTGTCCGTGTTTTCATACGCGCAGGAACCACAGCAAAGCCAAGAATCAACCACATATGTGGAAAACGAATTCATCATCTGGCTAGAGCAAGATGTGGATGCCGCAGACTTTGCCGCCAAGTCCAATACTGGAATCATGCCGAAAAGACAACTGTCCAAAAGGCTGAATATCTGGCTTTTCGAAATCAACGACAACAAAGAGCTTAGAGAAGACAAAATGCGCCGCTTAAACGCCAATGCTGATGTGCGTGTCATACAAAACAACCATACCAACATCACATTACGCGAAGCGATTCCAGACGATCCCTTCTTTGGCCAACAATGGGCACCTGCCATTATGAACCTGCCGCAAGCTTGGGAGGAATTTACCACAGGCGGTGTCACGGCGACTGGCGACACCATCGTGGTTGCAGTCATCGACGGAGGTGCTGATTGGACCCATGAAGACCTGAATTGCTGGGAAAACGCTCATGAAATCCCCAACAATGGCATCGATGACGATGGTAACGGCTATATCGATGACTTTCACGGTTGGAATGCTTACAACCACAACGGCTATGTCGGCAGCAACAACCATGGCACTCATGTTTCGGGCATCATCGGTGCTGTCGGAAACAATGGAAAAGGCGTTTGCGGCGTGAATTGGAATGTGAAAGTCATGCCCATCGGCGGTAGTTCAGGCGAAGAGTCTATTGTCGTGGAAGCCTATGCTTACGTTTTGGAAATGCGAGCAAGATACAATGAGACCGATGGTGAGGAAGGCGCCTTCATTGTGGCCACCAATTCCTCCTTCGGCGTCGATTACGGCGATCCTGACGATTATCCTATCTGGTGCTCAATGTATGACGAGATGGGCAATGTCGGCATTTTGAGTTGCGGTGCTGGCCCGAACCTAAATGTGAATGTTGATGTAGTGGGTGATGTCCCATCTGCCTGTCCTGGAAATTATCTCATAGGCATCACCAACACCACCTCGGACGACGTGAAGTACACCGGCGCGGGTTACGGCATCAACAACATTGACATTGGTGCACCCGGAACATCTATCTATTCTACACTTCCTAACAACAATTACAGCAATATGACTGGAACCTCAATGGCCACTCCACAAGTCTCTGGAACCATTGCGCTGATGTATGCTGCCTTGCCCGAGGAGATGATGATAGCATGCAAAAATGACCCAGCAAATTTCTGTCTTTCAGTGAGGCATCACCTTCTTAACGGTGCCGACCACTTGCCTTCGCTCGATGGTTTGGTTGCCTCAGGAAGGCGATTGAATGCCTACGGTGCAATCGAAAGTGTTTTATATGACAGCATTATACCCACTTTAACAGGCGAAGTCAATATTTCTGGAGAACCTTTCTTCGGAGAAACCTTGACCGCCGAAACAAATTTGGGTTCTACGCCATCCATTCCTGATTTAGGAGAGTTGCATTACCAATGGCGAAGAGACACAACAGCTATCGAAGGAGCTGTCTATTCAACCTACACTTTGACCGAAGATGACATTTTCGAGAAAGTCTGTGTGCAAGTCACGGCCGAAAACTGCAATGGGACCATTACCTCACCCCTTTTCGGACCTATCAAGAAAGCGGAACAACCCGCACCCGATGCCCCGCAGATGGAGAGCAGCACGGACTCAAGTATCACATTGGTCACCCTGGAAGACGGCGAATACAATATGGATGGTGGCGAGTGGCAGCTCTCTCCTGTTTTTGAAGGTTTGGAGTCAGAAACTATATACACCTTCACTCAACGCAAGAGGGAAACACGGTCGCATTATGCTTCCCCAGCCAGCCCCGCAGCCATGTTTGGCACAAGACCCGACCAACTTGAAGAAATCCAAAGGAATGCCTTCAAGGTTTACCCCAACCCCGCCAATGGCTATATCATTGTTGAAGGCACTGGCGTCGTGACCCTCACGAATGCCCTTGGCCATACCATTATGACCAAGGAAATCAATGGAAAGGCTAAGATGGAACTGCCCCAAGGTATGTATTTCGTGAAAATGGGTGACAAAACCCAAAAAATCGTGGTGGAATAATGGTTATTCCCGTCTTTTCGAGTCCATTATTATCGTCACTGGACCGTCATTGAGCAACTCCACTGCCATCATAGCACCAAATTCACCGCTTTGCACTTCGCGGCCAGAGATTTCAGCCAAGCGCTTCAAAAACAGTTCATAAAGCGGGATGGCCTGCTCGGGGCGGGCAGCACGGATGAAACTGGGTCGGTTGCCTTTCTTGGTCAGGGCGTGGAGCGTGAACTGGCTTACCACGAGGAAAGAACCTCCAACCTGGTTTATATCAAGGTTCATGGAGTCATCGTCATCTCCAAAGATACGGAGTTTCGTCAACTTGGTACAAAGCCACTCAATGTCCTCCTCATTGTCGGCCTCTTCAATACCGAGTAAAATCAACATTCCCAAACCGATTTCCGATTTCACCTTTCCGTCGATGGTGACGGAAGCGTGCGTAACCCGTTGTGCTACTATCCTCATCTTAACAATGCATTAGTTTGAATATCATTTCGCGGTAGAGATCCTTCTCGCTGACCTCACCGCTTTCATAACCTTTCGACTTCAAGTCGTACTCGCGAAGGATGGAGACACAGCGGATGCAGGTTGCAGGGGGATAGTTGCGCGCTGCCACCAAGTAGTCTTTGACAAAATAAGGAATCACGCCCAACACGCTCGCCAGGTTGCCTTGCGACTTATCCTGGGTGCAGTGCAGCTTGATCAGTTTGGCGAAGAAGCCATATAGCGAAATGGCGGCGACCAGCAAGGGGTTCTCTTTGGTATTGTCGCCAAAATAGTTCACGATCCGGTTGGCTTTCAGAACATCGCGGCTGCCGATAGCGTTTTGCAATTCGAACATGTTATAGTCCTTAGAGATGCCAATATTACGCTCCACATCCGCGTCGTCGATGCTCTTGTTTTTGGGCAAGGCGATGGTGAGTTTCTTCAACTCGTTGGCGACTTTATGCAGGTCGGTGCCAAGATAATCGGCAAGCATTTGCGTGGCCTTGGGCGTGATGGAATAGCCTTCACCTTTCAGGTAATTCTGAATCCAACCAGGAATATTGCTGTCGTAAAGTTTCTTCGACTCAAACCAAACGCCTTTATTGTCAATCTTCTTGGCCAAGGTCTTGCGCTTGTCGAACTTCTTGTATTTATAGGCAAAGACGAGAAGGGTGGTTTCCGGGATCGAGTCAAGATACTTCTCAAACTCTTCCAAGTTTTTCACATCTTGTGCTTCTTTGACGATGACCACCATACGCTCACCCATCATCGGGAAACTACGGGCGTGGTTGGCTATGGTTTCCACATCCACGTCACGACCATAGAGCACGATTTGGTTGAAGGCGCGGTCGGCCTCATCCAAAGCCTCGTTCTCAATGGTGTCCGAAATTATGTCAATGAAATAGGGTTCTTCACCCGTCAGGAAATAGACGGGAGCGAAGTTTTTCTTGTGGATCTCAGTAAGAATCTGCTCGTAGGTCATCAGAACTTCAAGTGCTTGACGGTCATGCCATTATTGATGAGTTGTCGCAACGAGTCAATGCCGATGCGCAGGTGCTCGCCGACAAAGTTCTTGCTTACCTTTTTGTCGCTCTCCTCGGTCTTCACGCCTTCGGGCACCATGGGGTTGTCGGACACCAGTAGCAGGGCTCCTGTAGGGATTTCGTTATGGAAACCAACCGTGAAAATAGTGGCCGTCTCCATGTCGACCGCCATACAACGGATCCTACGAAGGTAGTCCTTAAACTCATCATCGTGTTCCCACACGCGACGGTTGGTGGTGTAAACCGTTCCTGTCCAATAGTCGCGACCGTAGTCACGGATGGTGGTAGATATGGCTTTTTCAAGGCTGAATGCCGGCAGCGCAGGCACTTCAGGCGGGAAATAGTCGTTTGAGGTACCTTCGCCACGGATGGCTGCAATAGGAAGAATCAGGTCGCCAACCTTGTTTATTTTCTTGATACCGCCGCATTTGCCGAGAAACAGCACAGCCTTGGGTTGGATGGCACTCAGCAGGTCCATGATAGTGGCGGCGTTGGCGCTGCCCATGCTGAAATTGATGATGGTGATTTCGCCATCGGTGGCGCAAGGCATGGAGCGGTCGCGCCCCACGACTTCCACACCTTGCCATTCGGCAAAGCGGTCGACGTAATTCTGGAAATTGGTCAGCAGGATATATTTTCCAAACTTCTCCAGCGGTAAGCCCGTATAGCGTGGAAGCCAGTTTTCAACTATTTCTTTTTTGGTCTTCATTTCGATGAATATTTCTGCAAAGGTAAACAAATTTCTTTTTTGTGAGCATTAATGAACCTAAGTTTAAAACTAGTTCAACACCAAACGCAACACTGACATTGGGAATGAGGAGAAAAATAGTACAGAATAGGCTGTAAAAGAAAAATACTTGCGACCTATAAATAAAATATCTAATTTTGCAGGGTAAAACACACCAATTGTATGCAAACCACAACGACAAATATAAATCAAACCAACACAACCACCTCTTTTCACCAAAAGAAAAAGGTTTATCCCAAAACCTTGAAAGGTTGTTTCTCTTTCGAAGAGTTCCAAGACTTGTTGAACGAAAAAATTAGAAAGCATTATGAAGAGGTATGAAATCCAGATTCGTAATGTAGTAAAGAAAGACATTGAGCAGATCAAGGATTTCATTGTTGAAAAAAACAGCCGCGAACACGCCGAACGTTACGCGGCTGAACTTTATGCGGAAATGCTCTCATTGACTTTTCTTGCAGATAGCATAATGGTTACCGAGTGGAAAATCGCCAAGAAATACAGCAAAAGCAAAAGAGAAAAAGTGCTTGTGACACATAACAAAAAATGGAGTATCTTTTTTCACACCTATAGAGACAAGGTAATCATCGACAAGATTTTAGCTTCAAAACTTGTTACAGAATAATTATGACCCGCTATCCCGTAAAAATACTGATGGCCTTTGGCTGCACCTTCGAGCCTGGAAGCGATGAGATTTTCGAGTGGCTCATGAAGAACGGATACCCTGAACTCGGAGCCTTCAGCCGTGCCATACAAGGCGAAGCCAAAGCCAAAGAATGGCTCATGAAAAACGGCTTTCTACAACTGGTGGCCATCGACAGCGTCATCGACAAAGACGAGAACGCTGAAGAATGGCTACTGAAAAACCATTTCGAGGTCGACTGGGCCTTCGCAAGAGCCATCAATTGCGACGACGACGCCACAGAATGGCTGGAGGAAAGGGAACTTCAGGTTTTTGTCGTCATCGCAAAAAAGATTCGCAAGTATTTGGATAACAAATACTTAGATTATCATAAAATCCATTTTTAATATCAAGCGCATTTTTTTGAGCCACATAAAAGAAAAAATCCTAACTTTGCAGCCAATCTGAAAAAGTAAAAATTAGAAAATCATACTACAATGAAAAAAGGATTATCCATCGTCATCAACATCGTTTTGTTTGCCATCATCGTACTGTTAGCATGGCAAGTCGTCAAGAGCATCCAGGCTCCTATCAAGTTCAACCACGAACAGAAAGCCCGTGAGACCAAGGTCGTTGAACGCCTCATCGACATCCGCAATGCCGAGGTGCTTTACAAAAACGCCACCAGCCAGTACACGAACAACTTCGACTCCTTGATTCTTTTCTGCCAAACGGCTGAAATCCCGATCGTGAAAATCGTCCCCGACCCGACCGACACCACCTTCACCCGCACCATCAACGACACCATCGGTTTCGTCATGGTGATGGACTCGCTCAAGGCTGGCCGCGAACATTTCAACATCAACGACATCAAGTACGTGCCTTTCAGCGAGCCGCAGCAAAACTTCGAACTCGAAGCTGGCACCATCTCGCGTAATGGCATCAACATCCCCGTCTTCGAGGCCCGCACGCCTTACGAGGTCTACCTGGCCACTCCGGGTGCCGCCTTCAACGACAAGGAATGGAAACAACGCGTCGACAACGCCAAGGCCGAGAAGGAAAGCATCAACCGTTACGCCGGTCTGAAGGTCGGCTCGATGGAAGAAGCCACCACCGACGGCAACTGGGAGAAACTCTAAACCGTTAGGATGAATGACGGCATCGCTGAATCCTTATATCTCACAATTCGGTGAGGAGTTTGATGCCGAGAAGTCATCGCAGTACAGAATGGCCATCCAATGCGCATTGGGTGGTCTTTCTTTTGCCCTTCTCGACACCACGACGCGCACCCTCGTCGGCATGGAGTTTTACCAATCGGACCTGCTGACCGACAGCGACGACCTCTTCCGCACCTTGGAACGCGCCTTGGAATCCAAAGGATTGAACAACAGCAGTTTCCAATCTGTGGCCTGCCTCGTCGACAACCGCTACTGCACCCTCGTCCCCGAGCCGTTGTTCAACGAAGCCGACCAAGCCAACTACCTCGACTTCGGCTTCCAGATCCCTGAAGGCTATGCCATCTTCTCGGAGACTTTGCCTTCGGTACCATGCCACCATGTCTTCGCCCTCCCAAAAGCCCTACAGGACAAGATGCAGGCCAAATGGAAAGAGGCCACTATCACCCATTCGAGCAGCGTCTTCATTGATGGCATGATGAAAGACGACACCAAACATGGCGTTTTTGTCCAGGTTCGCAACCGCGACTTCGACATGCTCGTCAAAAAGGAAGGCAAGTTATTCTTTTTCAACAACTTTAAGTTCAACACCAAAGAAGACTTCGCCTATTTTCTGCTGTTCGCCATGGAACAAAACGGCTGCTCGGGACAAGACACACCCGTTTGCTTCTCGGGCCTCATCCGTCCCGCCTCCGACATCATCGACCTCTGCGGTCGCTATGTGAAAGACATCCGTTTTGTGGCCGACCCACATCGGCTCACGGTCAGCAAAGCCATGAACGAGGTGCCATTCCAGTATTATTACAACCTTTACCAAGCACTGAGATGAGAATCATAAGAGGAAGATACCAACGTCGACAAATCACGGCTCCCAACAACCTGCCTGTGCGCCCCACCACCGACATGGCCAAGGAAAGCCTTTTCAACATCATTGAGAACCACTTCGACTTTGAGGAGACCGAGGCTTTGGACTTGTTTGCCGGCACGGGCAACATCTCCTACGAACTCGTCTCGAGAGGCTGCCCCAAGGTGGTGTCTGTCGACCAAGACTTCGGCTGCGTGAAATTCATCCGTGAGACCGCCAACAAGCTCAACATGAAGGAGTTGCTCGTCGTCCGTTCCGATGTGTACCGCTTCCTCGACAAGCATCAGATGCAATACGACCTCATCTTTGCAGACCCGCCTTACGACTGCGAGCATTATGACACCCTGGTGCAACTCATTTTCGAAAACAACCTATTACGCGAAGGCGGCATGTTCGTCTTGGAGCACGACAAATACCAAAACTTTGAAGAGCACCCGCACTTCATGGAGCAAAGGCATTACGGGAAGGTAAACTTCACCTTCTTTGCGCAGACCATCGAAGAAGAAACTGAGGATTAAATATACCCGAAACGTTTTCTGACCATCTCCTTCTCTTCGTCGCTGCTATCGCGGAAGAGCGGCATCACCTCGTCCTCGGGGAAATCAGTGAAAGTGAGGAACAAGAGGCTGTCGAGCGTGTCGTTGAAGTCGGGGTCTACATTGAAACATAAGAACTTGGCGTTCAGTTTCAGGTATTTCTTGAACAAGGTAGGCAGACGGTATTGGCCGTTGCTCAGGCGGAACATGAACTTGTCGAACTTGTCGATGCTGTCCATGTTGCTTTTCATCAGCACGTCTGCATCCACCTTGAGGAAGTCTTCATGGAACGGCGTCATCGGCGTGGCCATATGGGCAAGCTCTTCGCTCACGGGATGCTTCTCAGTGACGTATTTCACAATCATACTCATGTAGAACTTAGGATACCACGAGCTGATGCTCACGGGGCCGATGAAATGGTTGATGTCGGGATAGCGCACCACCACGTCCGACAAGCCTCTCAGCAGCAGCACCAAAGGCAACACCTCTTTCTGATAGTCGAGGGAGACAAATGATCGTCCCAACTCGATGGTGTGGCTCAGCCTTTCGGAGAATGCCTCGTTGATGTTCACCAAAGAGCTGACATAGAAGCCTTTGATGCCGAACTTGGGAATGATTTCGCTGCCGATGCCCAAACGATAGCAACCGGCAATCTTCTGTTTCACGTTGTCCCAAAGGATGAGGTGCTTGAAATGCGAGTCGAACTCGTCCTGGTCGAGACGCTTGCCCGTGCCTTCACCGATGGCGCGGAAGGTCTCCTCACGCAGACGGGCGATCTCGTGCATCAAATTCGGGATATCCTCATAGTCTGCAAGATAGCAATCGTAATCGGAGGCAGAATACAAGAACGACTTCTCACGGATAGCCTCCAACTCTTTGAGCATCAGCGACAAATCTGACGGAGCATCAATCTCCTCCATCTTCGTTTCTTTCTTCTCCGCCATGGCAACAGTCGGGATGTTGGCCTCAAGAGCATAGGAGCGGCTACGCAGATAGGCCGCCAAGTCTTTAGGATTCTCGTATGCCTCGACCTCGGCAGGCAGGATGGGCTTGCCGATTTGCAGCTTGATGCTTTGGTCGTGCTTATTGATCAGCTCCTTGGTCAGGCGCGCCGTACCCAGCATAGGATGAATCTTGTCGACGACATAGAACCACTTCGAGTTGCGTCCCTGCCAAAAGGCGGGGATGACAGGCACGCCGGCGTTCTTGATGATGCGCGCGATGGAAGTGCTCCAAGGCAGGTCCTCGGGGTAGTCGTGTCCATGATAACGCGACACCTCGCCAGCTGGGAAGACACCCAACCCATTGCCACCTGCGACATGTTGGATGGAGCCCTTGATGCCGCCCACACTGCTCTTCCACTCGGGGTTTTTCTCGAATGGGTTGACGGCGAAAAAGCACTCCTTGAGGTTGGGGATATGCGACAGGATGAAGTTAGCCATGACCTTGAAGTCGGGGCGCACTTTGGCGATAGCACTCAACAGCATCACGCCCTCGATGGCACCAAAGGGATGGTTGCTGACCACGATGAAACCGCCTTCCTTAGGGATGTTCTCCAACTGCTCGGGAGCCACATCAATGCTGATGTTCATGTTCTCCAGCAGGTGATCGGCAAACTCACGGCCCTGATAATCAGCGGCTCCGTCGAAGAGACGGTTAATCTTGCCGAGACGAAGGTATCCATAAGCCAGCCCTGCGACGCAGGTGCCGAAGAAGCCTTTCAAACCCAAGGCCTTTTTGAGATCCGATGTGGTGACTACTTTTCGCATGATTATGGGTGGTCGCGGTATTAGGTTTTAATCGGCAAAAATAATGAATTTCTCAATTGCAAAACTATTTTTCGTAGAAAAACGGTCACTCATACGTCCACACAAGGGAGAAAAGCGTATTTTTGCGCCATGGTGATTCTATTCAACAAGCCTTTTGGCGTCCTCAGCCAGTTCACGCCCGAAGCAGGACACCGTGCCCTCGACGAGTTCGGTTTCCCACCCAACGTATATGCCGCCGGTCGCCTCGACCACGACAGCGAGGGTGCCTTACTCCTCACCGACAACGGACCACTCATCAAGAAGCTGCTTGACCCAAAATTTGAACATCCGCGCACCTATCTCGCGCAGGTAGACGGGCAAATCACGCAAGAGGCTGTCAACCAGTTGAAAAGAGGTGTGACCATCAAAGGCTACCGCACCAAACCTTGCCAAGCGGAAATCGTCGATGCACCCGAAAACCTATGGGAAAGGGTGCCTCCCATCCGCTACCGCGCCAACATCCCAACCAGCTGGGTACGTCTCACCCTCATCGAAGGCAAGAACCGCCAAGTGCGTCACATGACCGCCGCTGTGGGATTCCCGACCTTAAGGCTGATACGCGTACAGATTGGGAACATTGTTTTAGGAGACATACAACCCGGCGAATGGCGGGTGGTTAATGAAAAGGTGATATAAAGCTAAGCCAAGTTTTCCGTTGGATAGCCATTCTCATTCCAAGCGATAGCGTAATACTTCGAGAAATACCGTTTGGCATGGCTGTTGGCGCGTATCTCGGTCCAAAACACGTTGTGGTCGCCTTTTCCAAAGGCACTCAGCAGGCTAGGCAGCCCGATGAGAGGCAGATAAAGCCAACCAAAAAGTTGACTATCAGATGCATGGCCAAACTCGTGCATACAGATTGGGTTGCCAAGGATATAAGCCTCACCTTCTCCAAGCATCCAAGGGCCGGCCCAAAGGTCGACGAAAGTACCCAACGACACACCCATACTATAGCCACATCCCAATTTCGTCGCAAAGGTGATTCCGCCCAAGGTATCGACGCGGTCAATCTGTCCCGCCAAGGCCCTTCCTACAGAATAAAGCCATCCCACAAGGGTCTGCGGCAATTCCCATGTGAACCTTGAAACGAGTTGCCACACACGGCCCCATGGCGAACGTTTATTGTCGGTCAGGAAGAGGCCTCGGGTGAGTTGGGCAACGAAACGAAATCTCTTTGAAAAGGTTACTTGCATAACAAGAAAGTTGCGCAAAGATACGCAACTTTCCAACATTAAACATAAAGCATGTTCTATTGAACCTTATAGCCTCATAAAAACAAAGAAACTACTATTTCAAATAAGTTACCTTATCGCCATTGAACTTCATCTTTCCCTTCACATATTGCCAGCTCTTTTTATCGTAAACCACATACGGCAGTTCTCCCTTTGAATTGAACTCTCCTATAGAAGCAAAGCGTTTGTCAGTCAATATTTTGCCATTAGCATTTGCCACTTCCCAATCCTCTGTTTGTCCGCCACCTGTGGAAATGCCCATAGGACTGGTGGAATTGCCCATAGCCGCGCTCTTTCTTCTGAAACAAACTGCCAAATACTTGTTGTTCAATGTACGTACCTCCACGGCACCTTCCAATTCTGTCAAAGCTTTCCCTTCTTTGGAAATGTAATGAGGGACCTGGCCCTTAGTAACATACCTGCCAATGACACCATCAAAGGTAAAATTCTTCGCATCATTGGGCATCCAATTCACTGCTTTTCCGTAAACCAAACCGTATTTATCATTTTCGTAATCATACACTAATTTGCTCTTCCCATAATCAGCATAATACAGGGATTCTTCCTCATCATAGGTTCCTATACCATCCATGTTTTCAAAAACGAAGGTCCCGTCATACCGCACAAGATTATACTTACCCTTATCATTCTGATAAGTTGCGGATTCTTGGAACGGAACCAGAACGGTCTTTTTGCTTTCAGGAGGGACAACAACTTTTCCTCGGCTGACAATGCCAAAACCATCCCAATTATTACCTATCTGATAACAGCCCTTGTCAAATCCAGCATTAGTATAATTGCATGGCACAATCATATTTAAGTATTTGTCGAGTACTCCGTATTTCCCGTTTTTACTGACCAAAACAAGCCCCCCTTCCATGTCTTCAGCATCATCAAAACAAAGGTCTTTCGCTTCCCTTCCCTTTCTGTCGATGAAATAGGTCTTGCCTCCTCTTTTCGCTATGGCGTAATCGCTTCCTTCCAAAATGGAAACCTCGTCATACACTGTCGACAACGGCCTTGTATCAAGAACGACTATGTTGACTTTCTCTGCTTCGTCATTTGCCAAAGCATACGAATAATTTACAATTCTTAAATCAGTATACTGAAAATCCAAATAGACAGAACCGTCATTTTTCAACAGTCCATATTTGCCGTCTTTTCGACAACACGCAAGAACCTGGTCTGTCGTGGTCCGATAATAAGATGACGCGGCTTCATACATGATGCCTGTCACCAAATCTCCTTCTTCGTTGATGTATCCGTAAAGGCCATCACTCTTAACGCAAGAAAGGCCTTGTAAGAACGGCTCCACCTTGTCATATTTCATCTTGATTTTGGTCTTGCCTTTTTCGTTCACAAAGCCCCATCTCCCTTTGTTTTGTTGAGGCAATAATGTCGACTTAGGAGACTTCTCCGTGATGATCCGCAATTCTTTTGCCGCTTCCAAAGCAACGGGCTTGGCAACAGGTTTAGCTTTTTTCCTATCCCCATAGTCAAGCATAGGTGCTCCATCTGCAGACAACGAAGATTGTTTATCCCTCAACTCTTTTTCTAACAAAGGCCTGACTGCATTCAGAGAATCCTCGGAATAGGAGGCTGTGAATACATGCAAAGGTCGTCCGTCCATCATCTCACGCGACAGATTCCAACCACCAGAGATTTGAGCCTTTGCGGTTGTGATGGCCACAATGCTCAAAGCCAATAAAAGCAATGTCTTTTTCATTTTGTTATAGCTTTAGATTTATTATCTTGTTCAAGAATGACCACAGTTTAGGCAGGTGGTTTTTATCGTTTTTTATCTTTGATGCGCAATGATGATCTGCCTCATCTCTATTGCCTCCGCTTTCAAGTAGCCATGTATGGAAACCAAGTTGCCGAAGGCATAAAATGATATGGTGGAGAAGCCGACGATAGGCGTTTCGATATGCACCGATGAGATACAGTTGTAGGGTATGTAAGTCGATTTTCCGCTGTAAATGAAAGGGCAACGCACCGTCACGCCGTTATCATCGAAAATGATGGTCGGTGGGAATAAGACATTGCCTTCTGATATTCGGGATGCGGTGTAAGTTTTGTGCATATTCAGACAAATAGTTTTTCAAAGTTCTTGTGGGTAATCAATTCAAAATCTTCTTGACTTATTGAATCCACCAACTTTTGCGCAAGGTCAAGATAATATGTCCTCAAATCCTTCTCTGGGTAATAATATTTGGGGATTGGATAATCCGTACCCCAAAGCACATGATTAGACAATTTCTCATCACAGAGTTTAACTATATTTTCAGTTGGCATAAAGGCCGTATCGCACCAAACATTGGGATATTTCTTCATCAATTCGATGGTGTCGCTAATCGGGCGTCCGTGCGCCAGTATGAAAACCACATTGGGGAAATCTGAAATAGGCTTTTCGTATAGTTTAGGATTACAACCTTCTTTCTCTCCCGTATGGATGAGCAATGGTATTTGCAAAACGCTTGCCATTGACGCCACCCATTTCATTTCGTGCGAATCATCTATCCAAGTCGTAGGATGCAATTGTGGATGTATTTTCAGACATCGCCAACGAATACCCGAATCCATGAATTTATCCAATCTGCCATCTTTCAACATGGGTTGAGTAATCCACAGCACAGGCAAAAACCGACTGCCACAAATATCGGCTAACTCTTTCGTCTCGGCAATGACTTTATCATAATCACTTTCGCAAATCGTTGTGGACGAAGCCGCAAAACGCTCCACTCCCACGGAATCAAGAAAGCGTTTCAATTCCGTGGGAGAAGTGTAAAGGTCATAAAATTGGCCGAAATGAATATGGGAATCAAACAGCATTGCGGTGTTACTTCAAAAGTCCTTTTGAACGATATTCTTCTATCAATCTCTTGTTAAGGAAAGCAACCTTGCAAAAATGCTCGTTGATTTTGAACATATCACCGCCGCTCTCGTTGTAGTTGCGCACCAAGCAGCGAGCGCAATAGTCACGCGCTTCGCACTCCAAACACTGGGGGAACGAGGCTTGCGTTATCATGCGCAATTCTTTCACCCTTGGGCTTTGCTCCCATATCTCTTTCAACGATTGCTTGTAAACATTTCCCAACACATAGCTTTGCCAACCAGCACATGGATAGACATCGCCGTTGGCAGTAATGCAACAATTGTCGTAACCCACACCACACACGGGCTGCTTCTTGTAGCGTTCCAAATCGAAAGCGATAAAGTCGCTTACGGGAGGCTTCTCTTCCACCATTTTTTTATAGTCAATGTCGTGTTCAATGATGTCGCGAAGCAATTCCTCCGTCTCCTCAATGGAAATGCGGTTGGCAAGGTTGTTGGTGTCGAAGTCTGCTTGAGCCATCATAATATAGTCTGTCTGTGCCTTTATCTTCAAGCCTTTTGCATATTCCAACACTTCAGCATAACCTTTACGGTTGGCCTTCATAATCGGGCAGGAAATCTGCACAGGAATGTCGTTTTTCACCAGCAGTTCAATGGCCGCTTTTGTCTTGGCATGAGAACCTGGCACGGTAGTGATAAAGTCATGAATTGCAGGATCCATTGAGTACAACGAAGTCTGAATTAATGACAAGTTTACTTCTTTCAAGGTGGGGATTTGTTCTTCCTTCAGCGAAATAAGGTTGGAAAGGATGGATATTTTCAAGTCCTTTTCACGGCAATAGCGGCAAATCTCCATCAAGTCTTTGTGCAGAAACGCCTCGCCGCCAGAGAGGGTGACATGCAAACCACCCATTTCAGCAAATTCGTCAAGGATGCTTTTCACTTTCTCCAAAGGCATGTCGAAGCCTTTGTTCTTCTTGCCATTGGGAATGTAGCAGTGAATGCAACGCTCGTTGCAACGGCTGCTCAACTCAAATTGTAAACTTGAAATCAATGGCCGTCCTTGCACTTCTTCAAGGAAAAAGTCTTGCGTGTTTTCGCTCACTTTCTCCTTGGTCTCTTGTGTGAAGTCAACAGAAAAAGTTTTTGGATTGTCAATCGCGTATGTAAAAGTTTGGTCGTTGGCATCCAACTCTTCAACCGTTTCGCCTATCACAAGGAAATGGTCAGCGGCCAAATCGGTGATGAAGCCGATGAAATCTTCCCTTAGCTCATCGCGGTTTGCATTGGCATACACCTGCATCAATCGGTCGATGATGTCTTCCACATTTTGTGGCTCACGACTTATATATTTGAGATAATCAGCACCCGTCTCGTTATACGAACGGTCATGTCGTGTAAGCTGATTTGTGATATATCCGTATCTTTCAGTAGTGCGGATAAAAGTATTTTTTGATTGCTTAACCAACATATATTATTAATTGATTGTGCCACTATGATTTTGAAGACAATATTCACCATTGTCTAGTACAATATCAAACAAATGATTGTCTTGAATAACAAATAATTGACAGTTTATTTCTTCAATTTTTCCGTCAAATACCGCTAAAACCGCCCCATTATTGTCCAGCAGTTGACATTTGCCATTGTTAAGATTATTCTTTTCCCTATTTAAAGAACTTATTGATTTGCTCATTTTTATCGAAGCTAATAAAGTGAATAATCAAGAGGGTGCTACAACCAAGCAACACCCTCTTGTGTTTCCTACTTACATAGTACGCTCACAGTATTTGCATTCTTGAGCACTGTAATTACACTTCTCAGGAGGGCAACCTGCAGCATAAGAACCCGTAGGAAGGTTCTTTGCAATCATTTGAACTTTTTGAAACTCTTTCATTTTTTATAAGATTTTCATTTCGCCTACTCTTTGAAGGATTTTCGGCATTCTCCTTTTTCTATCATTTTGAACTTTCACATTCCTTGCAGTCCACGTCGCCATAAACACCATAGATGGCTTTTGCAGGGCAACCAGCAGCATAAGAACCCGTAGGAAGGTTCTTTGCAATCATTTGGACTTTTTGAAACTCTTTCATCGTTATGAGTTTTTATTTTGCCTACTCTAAAAGCTTTTCGGCTTCCGCTGCATCGTTCGCGTAGGGGGAAAGGCAACAAAAAAAGCCCGCACCCCAATCCTATCTTGAAGTGAAGGCTCTCGCATGCCCGAAGTAAAGATAAGGAAAGCAGTGCGTGCTTTATGGGCACGCAGCGCACTCTAATCTGCCTTACTTCGTTCAAATTTGCGAGATTCTCACTTTCAGACAGATGGTATCGCTACCGATTATATGCCGCAAATATACACATTTTTCATTCTTGCAAAGAAAAAATGCCACTTGCACCACAAAAAAAAACCGGCACTGCTTTTCCCGTTACAAAAGTAGGGGATTCGGCTAAATTATTGTTGGTACTTTTCGGTACTTGTTAATGGGAAACAGGAATGAAATAAGGTATTAATTCTGCTGGTACAGTTCATTCAGCCTTTGCTCGTTTTCACTACACCTATCCAGCTCGGCTTTATATCTCTTTTCCAGCTCTTGCAATTGTGTCTCATCCTTTACAACCTGGGAAAATGAAGGCAGATGGGCAAACAGCACTCGGAGTTTGGTGCAATACCTACCGTATTCCATCATGTAATCGTTTTCAAAAACACGCTGAGCGTCTTCCTCTGTTGGCATCATTTCAAAATGCTTTACCCGCATTTCACGAGCAAAATCGTATAAATAAAACGAAGCAAATTCATTGTATTTCAAGCTACTGTCAGCGAGGCCCTCACTGAGGCTTTTATCATACTTGTCATAAACAGCTTGATAGACCTGATGGATAGAATCAAGATTCAGTTGTGACGAGACCTTGACTTGCGCCTCCGATTCATATTTGATTTCATGACGCGGCCAAGCCCATACTGCCACCCCGATGACAAGAGCCAGAACAGCCAACCATTTCACCAGGTCACACCAACGAATGGCATTGCGCACTTCCAAGATTCGCTGATACCTGTTTTTGGCCTCTTCACGCTGACATTTGCGGATAATTCCACCATACCGATGCGGAAACAATGCCTTGATAATGAAGCCCAAGGAATATATGTCGCTCGTGGCATCAGTCGTTTTCTGGTGAATCAATTCAGGAGACGCAAAGGCTTTTGTTCCGCCCGTGGCCTTGTCGAGACTGAAATCACCATCGGCATAGCCGAAATCTATCAATTTGACATTGTGTCCGTTGCGGGTGACGAGAATGTTCTCGGGCTTTAAATCGTTATGAACTATTTGGTGTTTGTGGATAAAACCCACCGCGTCGAGTAATTCATTCAGAATACGTTTCTTCTCTTTGTTGGAAGGATGGGTTTTCAGATAGTCGGTCAAAGTCTCGCCGTCCACGTATTCCATGACGATGCATGGCCCAACCTCGGCATCCTCGCACCAACCAATGCACCTTACAATATGCTCATTGCCATAAAGCTGTTCCAAAATTTTGTATTCGCGCTGCAAACGAGCAAGATTCTCCGCCGAGGCACCTTGCTTCTGATTCAAGGCTTTCAGAAACAGTTTGCGCTCCCCGCTGATGACCGTATATAAAACACTATAGCCCGCACCACTATAAGGCAATTGCTTATAATCGTGGGACTTGGAAAAGCCGTCTGCCATTTCCCCGAATGAACCCGATGTGAAACTATTATCCACTTTTGGCCAATAATTGATGCAAAAGTAGGGTTTTCTCGCCTTATCTGACCAATTATCGTAATTTTGCCAGACCAAACAAAGCCACAACCATGACAAAAACTTCCGTTTCAAGAAGCGCAAAAGAGCTTGACAACTTGCGCGATGACATCAGAAAACGCGCTGGTTTTCAAGATAAAACCTTGTCTCCAAGCGATTTCGACTTCCTTGAGGAGGACATCAAAAAGGAACTACCCAAAACGCCCATCAATTCGAAAACCTTGAAGCGCTTTTTCGGCTATGATAGAACGGAAGAAAGTTCATTCATAAGACTTTACACTTTGGATGTCTTGTCGCAATATGTGGGTTATGAAAGTTGGAACGCATATCATGAGCATTTACAACTTTTGGAAGGTAGCGGCTCTGGGGATTTCAAAGGCAAAGAACTCAACGCAGATGATTTGCAAATAGGCGACACCTTGCAAATCGCATGGCAACCCAATCGGAAAAGCACATTGAAATATCTTGGAAACCAACAGTTTGAAATCACCAAAACGGAAAACTCAAAATGGCAGGTCGGAGACACTTTCTTTTGCAAACATTTCATTTCGGGTAACCCGCTTTATGTCGATTACCTTACCGACAAGAACGGTGTTTTGAAATCGGCGATGTATGTCGTTGGAGAAAAGAACGGTATTTCTTTTGAATCGCCAATATAAAAAAAGACCCTCGGTCACCTAAGGGTCTTTTTACTGTTTACCAACTTATTTAATTTAATACTCATCCTCGTGGAAGAAGAAGTCGTCCTTCGTGGGGTAATCGGGCCAGAGGTCTTCGATGCGTTCGTATATCTCACCCTCGTCTTCGATTTCCTGAAGGTTCTCTATGATTTCTTCCTGTGCGCCCGTACGCAAGGCCCAATCCAACAGTTCATCACGGGTGGCTGGCCATGGAGCGTCTTCCAATTTTGAGGCTAATTCTAGTGTCCAATACATAGTCTTATTAAGTTTGTTTTTGAGGGCGCAAAAGTACAAGTATTTTTTTAACTAACAAGGAGTTTTTATTCTAAAATACAATTAAATTATTTATTTGACTCCCAGTTATTTTCATCCACATCGTCTAAATAACCAAAAAAACGCGCCAAAACAAAGAAGTAATCCGACAGACGATTGAGATACTTCAAATCAAGCAAATCGATAGGATGTTCAGAGGCCAAACGCCAGCCCTGACGCTCGGCACGACGGCACACCGTGCGGCACACATGCGCATGGCTGGCCTTCAGGTTGCCACCAGGAATAACGAAGCTCCTCAACTCGGGCAGTTGCTCGTTCATAACGTCAATTTCGTGCTCCAAGTAGGCCACATCCTCAGCAGTCAGCACAGGGATCATCTTCTTTACCTCAGAGTTTTCGTCCAAAGCGAAGTGCGACTCGATGGTGAACAACTTGTTCTGTACAGTGTCTAACACAGTCTTCATCTCAGCGGTGACGCCTTCCTGGTCATAAAGCACGCCAATGAAAGCACTCAACTCATCGACAGTGCCATAAGCCTCTACCCTGTCGTCATATTTCGCAACACGCAGGCCACCAATCAACGAGGTCTTGCCTTCGTCGCCAGTTCTCGTATAGGTAATATTCTTCATTTAAAATTCAAAGATTTAAAATTCAAAGATTTAAAGATCTACATTCTGCATTCTACATTCATCATACCTCCTACCTCAAAACCTTCCCCTAGATTGCTTCGTTCCTCGCAATGACGCGAAGCGGCAGCCACTCATTCCGCATTCCGAATTCAGCATTCCGCATTCAATATTTAAGCACAAAATCTTGTTTCTCAATGCCTTCGCGGAAGAAGACCACACCAACGCAATAAAGGTCGTAGGTGACCGAAACGTCTTCGTTGCCTTTGATTTCCTCCCAGGCGTCTTCCATGTCGCGGTTGTGATGTATGCCCTCGAAGACAAAGATCGAATCGGCGGTTTTATAGTTCAGGCAGTCCGTGAGATAATCCCAAGTGTCATCCTCAAAGGAGTCACGACTGAAGAAGACAAAACCCGTGTTGAGACGCTTGAAATGCTCGGAATCGAACTCGGCCGGTTGGATGAGGTTGACGTTGACGACACCCATCGAATTCAACGTCTCCAAGAAGCTCTCCGACTGCTCCAGATAGACCTTCGTTTGCATGTGTCCCAAAGCCATGGCCGTGGCATTCAAGGCGCTCATGTGACCGAACGACACCACCGAGTCAGGCTCGAAATAGCGCACCATCCTATAAAGCAAGCGGCTCTGCTTGCGGAGGTTGAAGTTGATGTACTTCTTCTTATCCAACAAGCGACTGATGCGCAATATGGTGTCGTAGTCACGGTTGGAGCCGCTGTCGTTGAGCACCTTACGGCTAAACTCATAGACAAAAGGCGAATGAATGCTGTATTCGCTCTTGCGCTTCCAAAGGTATTTCAGATAACTGCACACCATAACTCAATCGTATTGAACCTTTTGCAAATAGTATACCGTACGCCTTGGCTTAGGCTGACTACCGTTCTGAATGATCTGCGAGCCATAGATGAGGAAACGGCTGCCATACCATCTCGCCATCTGAGCGAAGTACTCGTCTTCCACATAGTCAGCACCATAGATCGGGGCCAGCTTCTCCTCCTGCAGGTGCATCAAAGGCTGACCCTGGGCATCGAAAGCGGCATAACGCAATTTGTTGCGGTAAGGCGAAGCCACGACAAGCTCATCATAGCAGGCCCCTTCGGCGGCATGCGGGAAAAGGTCGAAGGTCAGCTCGTTGTCAAACTTCACAGACTGTTGCCATTGCAGACGGCCCTCCTGATCGAAAGCCAACAGCACCTCGCTGAAAAAGTCGTAGCCGTCAAACACGGTGTAGGTGGATGGGTAGCCGCCATAATAGCCGTAATAGCCATAGTTCATGCGCGTCTCCGTATGATAATAGGGCATAAACGCCTCCACTGCAAAGACGGTCAGGTCACCAAAATCGGTCAGACGAGGCGTCAGGAATTGGAAAGCAATCTCGCCTTTGACGGCTTTTTGGTTCTTGCTCAGCTTCAGCTTCTCCTCGCGCAGACGCACACGATCGGAGGCCGTCAGCGCATGTTCTATCTCGGGCATGTCCTTGAAGAGATACACCTTACTGTCGGGCACACTCGAGGCAAACCGCATCCACACTACACCGACGCTCTCCTTGTCGTAGTTATCGGTCACGCCTTCAAGGTTGACCTTACGGCCCGTCTCGCGCTCCAAGGTACCGATGACCACTAGGTTTCGGCTTCGGTCGAAACGAAACACCATACGACCCAAGGCAGCGTTAGGGATGTTCTCGTAGCGATAGCTCCCCTGCAGGTTACCCGTCGGGGAATAGACCAAGAACGACGTCGAGACAAAATGCTTGTTCTCGTATTCCTTTGTCGCCACCACGAAGCAACGTTCTTTGGCGAAAGCCTCCGTCTGAAACAACACGAAACTGCTAGAGGAAGGCGACACCGTGCGGCATTGGTTGTCGATGAGGTCATAGAAATACAAGGATCCGTTGCCGCTTTTGTTGTTGAGCGCCATCATCATCGTGCCACCAGTGACTTCCACCGACAGCGGCACCGACTTCTCCGGCCATTTGTTCCAGAAGGTCTGGTAGGTCTTTTCTTGCCGATTGAAGCTCACGACAAGGAAGTCCAACGTATCCGAGGCCTTTTTGTTACCGTCATTCATAAAGAGGAAGGCGGCGAAGCGGTCGTCGCTACCCGAGTCAACGAATTTGAGTTTTTCGGGCAAGGGAATCAAATCGCTGCGGGTCTCATAGAGGCTGCTATCGACGCAAGCGAAGTTCCAAAGGCGGTGCTTCTGCTTGTCGGTCTTCTCGGTCTCGTAGACCATGAGGCCGCCCTTGTTGCCAAAGGACTGGAAGTGGCAGCCTTGATCCTTGTTCCAACGGCTCACCTCATAGCGCACAGGCTCCACCTGCTGGGCTGAGACCCAACTGGCAAGGAACAAGAATGCTATGAGGAGAAGTTTCTTCAAGAGGAAGGTTTTTTTACTTCCCCCATCCCCCTCTCAGAGGGGGAGCAGCTTTTACTTTACAAGAAGCTGCTCCCCATTCAAAGGGGGTTGGGGGGATTCAAAACACTTGTTACTTTCTTAGAACTTCACGAATTTCGAAACTGCCGTCGTGCCGTTGGCATAGCGGAAGTTGACGAAGTAAACGCCGTTTTCGAGCTCACTCACGTTGAGTTGAGCCTCGCCGGCAGTGGCATTCATCTCACGCACCATGCGGCCCGTCATGTCGAATACGCTGACTTGGGCGTCGCTGTCAAGCGTGAAGGAAACCTGGGCACTGGCGGGGTTGGGATAGACACCAACCGTCGTGGCAGCGTTCTCGTTGACTGCAGTCAGATGTTGACCCGTCACTTTCACATAGTCAATCTCCCATGAAGCGGCAGCTTCGTCACTGCTGGTATAGATGAAAGCGATGTAGAAGCTGTGATTGCCAACGATGTCAGACACATCTAAGGCACCTGACTCAACCCATTCGTAGTTACCTGTCGAATAGTCGAAGGCGTCGGTGATGTCTTCCCATTCGAAATCGCTTGGTTCGCTGATGCCGTCATAGTCGGTGGAGATGGCCACACGCAGCGGGTCGCCTTCAAACTTCATGGCGTTGCGGAATTCAACCCAAATCTCGTCAAAACCGAGGCCATTCGGGATCTCAGCATAGCCAATCAGCCAGTCTTCGTTCTGGTGAGCAGCGCCATCGGCATAACCATTCATATTGGCATAGGTCGTGCCTTGATGAGTGCCTTGATGCCAGGTTTGATCGCCATAGGCATCGAAGGTGAAGAACACGCCAAGATCATCATTGAAATCTTCATAGAGCAGAACGTAGACCTCTTCAGTAGTGGCCTCTGCGGTTGGATAGGTGCCATCGGTCTTATAGTCGATGTTGGAACCGCTGTTGGTGTAGGGGAAGATAGCGAAGTGATAGGTAGTGTTGGGTTCTAAGCCTTCGAAAACGACGCCATTGATGCCATAAGGCACATTCTTGGCGAGGTCGCTATCGGGAACAGGTGTGCCGTCGACAGGAACGGTGATATTGCCCGTGGAGGCCAAAACCAAATACTTGGAAGGCAATTGAGCTCCGGTGGCATCCTGCCACACGACGTATACATCAACGCCATCAGGCGCAGCCGTGAATTGGGTCGGATAGTTGCTCGGCTCGGGATCGGGCTGGGCAGCGCCACCGGCCTTGAAGAAGTAAACGGTAGCGGCCACATTCGACGACTCCTTATAGCAGCCGAACAAAGTGGAAGTGATGTTGTAGCGCATGTAGCACTGCTCCACACCACCGTTGCTGACAGGCACCATACCGCCTTCATCACCATCGGTGATGGTCCAGCGACCGTTGTCGTTCAAATCGGTTTGCGTGCGGAGGTAGTTGCCACCGCCAGGGGCATAGAGATAACCGTTGTTGAGCGGATCGTAAATGGTCCAGGCACCGGGAGCACCGTCAAGGGTGAACTCGAAAGGAAGGTCCTGTTGCGAGGGGTCAGTGGCCACGGTAGCCGTGATGACACCGCCATTCTCGTCGATAGTGAGTGCATGACGGTTATTGGATTTCTGGTAGCTCATGACAAAGGCTTGGCCTTCGTTGTCGTAGCCCACCAGGATGTACTGGCCAGGCTCAAGTTGCGCGGCCGAGTTGACCATGGTGTAGGTCGTTTGGGCAAAGCCGCTCACCGAAAGGAGCAGCAGTGCCAATAATGAGAATAGAACTTTTTTCATCTTAGAGTGGTTTTATGTTTGACATTGAGTTATAGATCCAAAGTTTCAGCCTGTTCCACTGCCTTGATCTCGGGAATGACTTTTTTCATCACGGATTCGATGCCATTTTTAAGGGTCATCTTGCTGTGAGGGCAATTGCCGCAGGCACCCGTGAGCTGCACCAGAACGACCATATCGTCGGTGAGTTCCACGAAGTTGACGTCGCCGCCGTCCTGCTGGAGGTAGGGACGCACTTGTTCGAGGACGTTCTTGACTTTGCGTAATATCGTTTCTCTTTCCATTTCCATCAGTTGTTCAGTTGGAAGTTGTTCAGTTGTTCAGTTAGGCATTAATGATGGTTTGTGCAATCTGGTCGAAGGCCTTGGTGACTGGAGAGTCAGCGTCCAAAGCGAGCGGCATACCGGCATCACCGCACTCGGCGATCTTCTCCGTAATCGGGATCTGACCCAAGAGCGGCACACCCAGTTGGTCAGCAAATTCCTTGCCAGTCTCCTTGCCGAAGATATAGTATTTCTTCTCAGGCATGTCGGAAGGCGTGAAGTAGGCCATGTTCTCCACCAGACCGTAAATCGGGATCTGCAAGGCTTCTTCCTTGAACATCATGGCGGCGCGAAGCACATCGGCGAAGGCCACCTTCTGAGGCGTCGTCACGATGAGGGCACCCGACACGTTGTATTGCTGGGCCAACGTCAGTTGGATGTCGCCTGTCCCAGGAGGCATGTCAACGACCATCCAGTCCAACTCGCCCCAAAGGGTGTCGTTCATCAGCTGGTTCAAAGCGCTGGTAGCCATAGGTCCACGCCAGATGAGCGGACGGTTGGCGTCGACAAAGCAACCTATACTCATCAACTTGATGCCAAATCTTTCAAGAGGCAGCATCACGGTCTTGCCGTCTTTCTCGAATGCGGCTGGCTGTTCGTTGCCAAGGCCAAACATCATCGGGACGGAAGGGCCATAGATGTCAGCATCGATCAAACCCACACGTTGGTTGGCGCGTGCCAAGGCGATGGCCAGGTTAGCAGCCACCGTCGACTTGCCGACACCACCCTTGCCCGAAGCCACAGCAATGATATGCTTCACCTTCGAGAGGGCCGTCTTCTCCTCCACTACCTTGATTTCGATGTCGACATCCTCGCCAAACACCTCAGTCAGCGTGCGCTTGGCACCATTCACAAGGATGTCGTTCTTCGGGTCGTTGGCGTGTTCCATAACAAGGTCGAATCGGATGGCATTGTCTCTAACCATCAGATTCTCAACCATATTCAATGCGATGATATTATCCCCTTTAGGGAAATAGATGACGTCCTTCAGGACTTCCTGTACGTTTTCTTTATTAAGCATGGCGTTTCTAAAATGATTCTAAATTACCCTGCAAAGGTAAGAAATAGTTGAGAGTTGAGAGTTGAGAGTTGAGAGTTTTTTTGATTAATGCTTTAGGGTAATGCGCTTTGAGATGATGCCTTGCTCGGTCTTGATGCGAAGCATGTAGAGTCCTTCGGACGCATGTTGCAGGTCAACGGTGGTTTGATTTCCGTCGACTTCTTTCTGCAAGACACACTGCCCCAGTGTGTTGTAGACCGACACCGCCGTCATGCCTTCGGCTTCAACGGTGATGAGGCTCTTCGTCGGGTTAGGATAGACCTTCACTTGCGCCTCATTCTCATCCATGCCTGTGGGCGAATAATAGACATGCAACTCGAAGACATTGTCGTAATAATGTCGGTTAGCGGGCGCCGAAGTGCAATCCAAAGCACCGTAATACGCATAGAGACGGTAGTAATAATGGCCTTCCTGATTCGCGGAATTGTCGGTGAAAGAAACCGCTGAAGCATTCAGCGACTTGATGCGATGGTATTCGCCATCGCCTTCCTTGCGGAAGAGATAATAGCCCGATAGACCATCGTTCAGTTGTGGCGACTCCCACATCAGTTTAACCTTGAAATTGCTTGTTAATTCATAGTCCAGGTTACGGGGCGGATAGCAGGGTCCTGCCGTGGCACACGACTCGTTGGAGCGTTCACCGCTATCGCCGCCTTCGCAAAGCACAGCCACCTGATAACAATGTCCACCCATGGGCGCGTTTTCGTCAAGGCAAGTCGTACCTTCTTGGACAAGACGGTACAGTAAGCCGTCGCGATAGATGTTATAGCCATAACCAGGATCCTGGACGGCATCCCAAGTGAGCAGGATGGCGTCATCTTGGGCCGTGGCAACGAGATTCTGTGGGATTCCGCAAACCATTTCGTTTCCGCAATTGTTGTTGGTCTCGAAGAAGACGCCCGAAGGCATGTCATCAGAAGACCCTGAGAAGGAATACACCGTCTGCCCAGTGGCGTCCTTGATGACGAAAGCCATCTGGCTGACCGTTTCTTCAGGGGCAGTCCAGCCAAAGCTCACATGACCAAGCGGCAATTCAGGCTGGACCTGTACGCCAGCCGAGGTGTTGGTCGTCATACTCACTATTTCGCGGCCTGTGGCTGAATACACCGAAACGGCACCACCCTTCCAGCCTTGATAGCTTGTGGTGGTCATGATGACCTGCCATGTGCAGGAAGGACCCACTAAAACTTTCATGACATTGGCGTGTTTTCCAACACGACCATTGGCAACGGCATACACGGCATAATGGAACACATCGTAACGTGGCACATTCGCGTCTTCAAACTCAAGCGTAGCACCGGGGACTACATCGGTAAGGGTGGCGATGACTTCGTTGTCGCGCGTCACCACAACTTGTTCGATGGTCTCCAAGGTCGTGCCGTCGAGGGTGGTAGTAGGATTGGTCCAGTTGAGGCGCACCTTGAGGTCGGTGTCGCTGACAGGAACCGCCGTGAAATCAGTCGGCTCCGAAGGCGTCTGGTTATAGACCTCAGCAGGGACAAAATTGAACATGGCATCGGCGGGACTGGTGTAAGGAGCGTCATCGATGAGATACCAACCGTCGGAGCCACCACCCCAACCCAAGTTGAAGTGGAACATATCAAAATCGTCGTAGCCGTCGCACACGAAGGCATGGCAGCCGCCGTCTTGGCAGCCACCGTAATACATAGGCCATCCCATGTCGAACTGTTCGCGCACCATGGCCTTCCAGGTCTCCGTTTCAAAGTCGTTGCGACGGAGCTGGACGATGGCATCGCAGTAGTTGAAATAGGTATGCATCACACCAGGAATGGGACCCGAAGCGCCTCCGCTGCCATCAGGTCCATAGCCCATGTCGATGGTGACACCACAATGGAAACACAGTGTACCCGTGGCCAGCATTTCGGCTTCCGATGAATTGTTATTCAGCACATTAGGCATGTTGTCCCAATCGTAGGTAGTGTTGCCGAAGTCGGCACAGATTTGGCCATAATCCTCATGGTAGTAGCAATGGCTACCGATACCTTGGGTGGGATAGGCCCAGAAGCGCATCAACTGCGACATAGCCGTGGCAAGGCAACCCACTATGGCGTGACCGCCTGAGCCAGCTGGATCTTCGGGACAACAATAGTTATAGGGATAGGTTTGGTTCCATTGGGTTTGGCAGAAGTAACCCGTACCACGACCACCATGACGTGAAACGAGCCGACCATGCTCAAGTACCGAAGCCCATTCGGCAGCCACATCGGGAGTGGCCACGGCATTGCGCAATAGCGATATACACTCGGCCACGCCATCCAGATAATATGCCAACGCAGGCGGTATGTTGGCAGCATCGAACGCCGACTGGTCAGAATAGCCGATGACAGGACGATGCGCATCGTCGCCAGCAATGATGACGAAATTATGTTCGCCGATGTTATAGACATAAAACGCATCGTTCTGACCCGTGTAGACGAGTTCGGGCAGGGCGCGTTCCATTGCAAACTGCGTCGAGGCAAATTTTTGGGCTGCAGTAAAGGCAACGCTGCTGTCTATAGGTTTGGCCTGAAGTGCCATTATGCTGAAAACCAGCATAAAAACTGATAATAAAAGCTTTTTCATTTTACAGACAATTGTTCTAATTAACTACGTTGATTCTACGAATTGCCTGCAAATGTAGTATTATTTTCTTAAAAATTCCGCCACCACCTTATTAAATGCGTCAGGGTTTTTGTTGGCCACAAAATGGTCGCCTTCGAGGATGGCTAGTTGGGCATTAGGCAAACTCTTGTAGATAAGCCGTGTGTGCGATTCCTTAATCATGTCCTTAGTGCCCGCAACGACCAAAACAGGCATCGTCAGGCTGGCCAATTCAAAAGGCTCAATATGTGGCTCGTTGACCATCAGGCCGAGCATTTCGGCATTCTGTTTGGCTTTTTCGGATTTCTTGGCGAACAGCCTTGCGATGCGGTAGCCAAATTCGATGGGCCATTGATACAGCGGCTTCACACCCGAAGGAAACAGGTTGGCACCATCCACAATCATTTTATCGACCCTTTCCGGGTACTTCAATGCAAAGGTCAAGGCGATGTTGCCGCCGTCGGAGAATCCGAGTAGAATGGCTCTGTCGATTCCTATTTCGTCCATGAAGTCGTGCAAGTCCTCTGCAAATTGTTTGATGGTGAAAGGCTTTTCACCACGAGAAGACTTCCCATGACCTCGCGTATCAATGGCAATGACGCGGTAATCCCCAGCGAAAAAAGGAATCTGATGTTCAAAGTAGTCGCAGCTTTCACCGTTGCCATGGAGCCAGATGAGCGGTTGGCCTTGGCCTTGTTCGATATAGTTTAATTTGATATCCATAGGTTTTTGTCTTATTGAGTTTCCCCTTAGGGGAATGAAGATGCATTTATTTTGTTAACCGCGGCGGCAAGCAACGTCTACGACTCGTAAGCTTTAAAAGCCGCCGCTGGCAACTATATGCCCCAGCTCCATTCCCGAAGGGAATCTATTCACATATACTTTTTCCTTTCTTCATCCGTAAACTTCTCAATGGCATACCTCAGCAAGGTGCGCGGCATCGTTGCATACCGTGTCGACAGCCAGTCTTTCAGCCTCTGCTCATCGCGTTTCCCCGCCTCACGTAGCAGCCATCCGACGGCCTTCTGCAGAAGGTCATGCAAGGGTTTCGGCTTGGCCAAAAAGAGGTCAGCAATGGCATAGGTGTCGTCCAACTCGCCATGACGAATGAATTGCATGGTGCTCACCATGCCAATGCGTTGCTCCCAAATCGTCTTTCCGTCGCGGGCCAAGTCGTAGAGCAAGGATCGGTCTTTGTCCAGGAGCCAAGTGCCAAGTAATTCGTAACAGGAGAGGTCGACCAAATCCCAATTATTGATGTATTGGGTATGTGAAAGGTAAAAGTCAATGCATTGCTGTTGTGACGCACATGAGATTGCGGGTCGTTGCCCGCAATGACTCGGTAGAGGGGTTTCTCTCTTCTTGGCATGCTTGAAGATCTGCACCAAAGTCAGTAAAGCTGCCAAACGGATTTCGTGATACTCAGATTGGATGCACGCCTCCAAGTCGTCGAAAGAGGTCTCCTTCCAGCACTGTTTCACCACCTCACGAGTGACAGGCACTTTGACGCCAAGGAACTTATCCCCCTCGCCATATTGTCCCTTACCCGTCTTAAAGAAACGCGACAGGTTGACGGCTTGCTCGGCATCTTGTCGGGCGAGGATTTCGTTATACAGCCTGCAATTCATGTTTTTGCTTCTTAATACCTAACACACACCATCTGACAAACGGAATACGGCGTATGATCTCATAAATCGCTGGCGACAAAACCATGACGGCCAAGAAAAGGATGACATACATCATCCAAGGGGCCAACGAGGTGTAGTATTTCATCATATAGCCCAAAGAGGCAATCACCAGATAATGAACGATATAGATACCGTAACTCGAACGGGTCATATAACCTGCGAAAGCTCCAGTACGGTTGAAACGCGCCTTAAACCAACCCATCATGGCAAGACACATCAGCCAGCCATAAAGACAGTTAAGCGGGCTCCCCAGATACTGAGGCGAAGTATTATCCTGACCGAAGGTAGTAATAATTAGAACCGCGCCAGCAACGACGGCACAGGCCAACAACGGAATCCAAGCCTTCTCGAGTTTCTCTTGCACCTCGTCGTGCGAGAACACGAAATAGCCCAACAGGAAAGGAACCAGATAGAACAAGGGCTTATACAAGTTCAAGAGGCCATCCAACGATTCGGGACGAGGATTCTTGATGAGCGTCTGCTCACCAACCCAAAACAGCACACCCAGCAGGATGATGACAACAAGGTTGGCCTTTCCGCACCAGTTCCAGAATCTATCTTTCCTGTCTATCGCACGCACCAAAAGCAACACAAGGCAAAGTAGCCATAACACCTGGATGAACCACAACGGTCCTGTGCCGCTTATGGCCATCATGAAATACTTTGCTATTGTGGGCACGCCCTCAAACACGCCTTGCCTTGAGGCAACAACGGTATTGAAATAACCCACCATCCAATGGAACACAAAGAGGCCTATCGTGCCAGGCACCAACAGTTTGCGCGTACGCGACTTAAACCACTCCTTACCCGATTGCTTTTGCAGTGCATACCGGGAACTGGCACCGGCCAGTAAAAACAATAGTGGCATAAACCAAGGATATAGGATATACATGACGACATCCTGATACTGCTTATACTGAGGGTATTCGCCAAAGCCACCGACACCACCGAAGACACCTTTGTTGTTATAGAAATAAAAAACGTGGTAAAACAGTACCAAGAGCACCGTCACCCAACGTAGGTTATCCATCCAATGTTTGCGTTCCATCACTTGCCCTCCCCTAACACTTCATCGATTTTGTCCTGAAATATCTCCGTCTTCAAAATGGCCATGCCTTTTGAGTCGCCCAGCACCAACAGGCTGTCGCCAGCCTTGATGCCATAAAGTTCGCGGGCGTCTTTCGGAATGACGATCTGTCCCCTGTCGCCCACTTTTACTACACCGAAAATGTATTTTCCTTGTTCTGCTATCATGATAGTTTGATTTGTATGATTTTTCATATTTTGCAGCAAAAGTAGGAAAAGTTTTCATTACTTGTATCATTTCAAGCAAAAAAAGCGCATTTTTTGATGGTTTTTTCTATTTTTGCACTCAAATCGAAGTCAAATAATCATATTCAAAATGAAAAAGATAACCTTACTTCTTGTTCTTGCCTTGAGCACAATGTTTGCCATGGCACAAAATGGCCGCATTGACTTGCGCCACGAAACGAAAGCTGAAATCACGCACAGCGAGTTCAACAACCTCCGTGCCACCTTCAGCTATGGCTCCATCGAGAGCATTGAGATTGCTACCGAAAGAGGCACTTTCTCCGAAATTGCCATCGAAGGCACCTATGCCTCAGGCGAAATCGGCACGCCCGAACTGCCTGCCTCTCACCAACTGCTGGCTGTGCCTTTTGGTGCCACGCCTCGCGTTAATGTCATCAGTTACACGACAACCGATCATCGTCTCTCCGACTATGGCATCAGCACCATCCTGCCGCATCAGCCTTCTGTCCGCAAGGACCAGAATCCTGAAGACGTAGAGTTCGTGTACAACACCGCTGCCTATCAAACCCGCAGCCTCGCCACAGCTCCCGAAGCCACAATCGAAATGCAAGGCACCATGCGTGGCATCCGCATCGGCTCGCTGCTCATCAACCCCGTCAGCTACAACCCCGCCGCCAACACCCTGCGTGTGTTCAACGACATCGAGGTTGAAGTCAGCTTCGACGGTGCCGACCGCACCGAAACCGAGCGTATGCTACTCAGCACCTACAGCCCCTATTTCGACATTGTCTACAAGCAGATGTTCAACTATCGTCAAATCCTTGACGTCTACACCGACCACCCCGACCTGATGGCCTATCCCGTCCACATGATCGTGATTACGCCCGAAGACTACATCACCGCCTTGCAGCCTTGGATCAACTGGAAGATTCAGAAGGGCTTCGACGTGAATGTGGTGACTACGACACAGGCCGGTGGCAACTACAACGCCATTCAGTCCTACGTTCAGAACCTCTACAACACGGGTGTCAACCAAGGTGCTACGCCGACCTTCGTCATCCTGGTGGGCGACACGGGTCAAGTCCCTGGAAAAACTAGTGGTAATGCCACCCAAAAGGTGACCGACCTGTACTATGGCTCCATCGATGGCGACTACTTCCCCGACATGTTCTACAGCCGTATGTCGGCCGAGAACACCAACCAAGTCACGGCCATCGTCAACAAGATCCTGCAATACGAGCAATACACCATGCCCGACCCGAGCTACCTGAGCAACGTGACCCTCATCGCCGGCTGGGACAGCTACTGGAACGCTCGCATTGGCCGACCCACCATCAACTATGCCACCACCTATTACTATAATACAGCCCATGGCTTTAACCAGGTGAACGCCTACCTCCAACAAGGTCAATATACAGGATGTTATAACACCCTGAACACAGGTGTTGGTTTCATCAACTATACGGCTCACGGCTCAGAGACCAGCTGGTCCGACCCGCAATTCACGGTTTCCAACGTCAACGCCTTGACCAATGCCAACAAATATTTCCTTGCTATGGGTAACTGCTGCTTGACGGGTAACTTCGGCCACAGTCAGCCCTGCTTCGGCGAGGCCATGCTCCGTGGCGAAAACAAAGCCGCCTATTCCTATATCGGTTCCTGCCCTGTGACCTATTGGTATGAGGACTACTACTTCGGTGTAGGCGCCACCAACGTCATGAACCAAACCCCCACGCTTGAAAACACAGCCACTGGCGTTTACGACGGCATCTGGATGGACGACACCTACAACACGGTATCTTCCATTACTTTCCTTGGCAACATCGCCGTCTGCTATGCCAGCACAGGTGGTTACCAAACCAGTTCCAGCCCCCTCTATTATTGGCAAGCCTACCATGTGCTCGGCGACGGCTCCATCATGCCTTACCGTGTGAATCCCACGCCCAACACCGTCAGCCACGCCAGCACCTTCCCCGCTGGTGCCACCTCATTCCAAGTGAGCGCCGAAGCCGGCTCTTATGTTGGCATCTCGCAGAATAACGTCCTGAAAGGCGCTGCTTTGGTACCTGCCTCCGGCTCGGTCAGCGTGCCGGTCGCAGCAGGTATCACTTCGGGACAGGTGCGTATCGTGGTCACCAAGCCGCAACGTCAGCCTTACATCCAAGACATCAACGTAGGCGGCGCTCCGCAGTCATTCACCATCAGCGTGTCGGCTAACCCGACTATTGGTGGCACCGTCAGTGGTGGCGGCACCTACAACCAAGGCCAGTCGTGCACGGTTACCGCAGCAGCCAACGCGAGTTACTCCTTCGTTAACTGGACCGAGAACGGTAACGTGGTCTCCACCAACAGAAACTACACCTTCACCGTCACAAGCAACCGCACCTTGGTGGCCAACTTCCAGGCACAGCCTCAAAACTACAACATCAGCGTGTCGGCCAATCCGACCAACGGTGGTACCGTCTCGGGTGGTGGTTCCTACCAGCAGGGGCAATCCTGCACCGTGAATGCCACGCCTGCTACAGGTTACAATTTCGTGAGATGGACAGAAAACGGCCAGCAGGTTAGCACCAACGCCAGCTATACCTTCACCGTCACGGGCAACCGCACTTTGGTGGCTCAATTCCAACTCCAGAGCTTCTCCATCACGGCATCGGCCGACCCGAACAACGGCGGCACGGTGACGGGTGGTGGCACCTACAACTACGGTCAAAGCTGCACGCTGTCGGCCACGCCTGCTACAGGCTACACCTTCGTCAACTGGACCAAGAACGGCCAGCAGGTCAGCACCAACGCCAGCTACACCTTCAACGTGACCAGCTCCGGAGCGTATGTGGCACATTTCCAGATCCAGAGCTATAACATCGCAGTGGTTGCCAAACCTGCCAATGGCGGCACCGTGACGGGTGGCGGCACTTACACTTATGGCCAGAATTGCACCATCACGGCCACTGCCAACGAAGGCTACGATTTCATCAACTGGACGGAAAACAACATCCCAGTTTCCACCAATCCGAGCTATAGCTTCAACGTGACCGGCAACCACAGCTTCGCTGCCAACTTTGAGTTGCAGACCCTTGAAATCACTGCTACCGTTGAGCCAGCCGAAGGCGGCACCGCCACTGGCGGCGGCACCTACACCTATGGCGACGAGGTGACCATCACCGTGGAGACTAACGAAGACTGGGCTTTCCTCAACTGGACTGAAAACGGCACTGTGGTGTCAGAAGAGAAGACCTATACCTTCATCGCCACCGCCAGCCACGACTTGGTGGCCAACCTCATCTACACTGTAGGCATCGGCGAGCAAATGGGCAACAACATCACCCTCTACCCCAACCCCGTCAACGACAAGCTGACCATTGAGGCAGAATCCGCCCTCGGCACCGTTGAGATCTACAACCTCATGGGTGCCTTGGTCTACAGCCAAAAAGGCTGCACCAACAAGGTGGAAATCAACACCTCCGACCTGCAAAGCGGCATCTATTTCATCCGTATGACGAATGACAATGCCTCTGAAACCAGAAGGTTTGTGAAAGAATAAAACTGGATATTCTAAAAAAGAAGGGATGCAGTGCATCCCTTCTTTTTTTATTGCGCTGCCGCGCGGCTCTGGTTGACAATCCACACACCTGTGAACACCAAGACCATGGCGACCAATTTCTTCCAGGTGAGGTGATCCAATCCGATATAGATGCTGATGAGTGTAGCGATGATGGGCTGCACATAGTTGTACATGCTTACCAAGGTGGGACGCAGTCTCTTCTGCCCGACAGGGATCAGAAAATAGGCCACAAAGGTGGCGAAGACCACCACGAAGGCCACTTGCCATAAGATCTTACTCTCCATCTGGGCGAAGGGCACATGGACGAGATGACGCGCGTTGAACGGCAAGGCCACCAGCATGGAGAAGAGGAACATCCACTTCATGAAAGTGACCACGTTGTATCTCGAGATGAGTGGGCGGAAGATACCAAGATAGAGGGCAAAGGTCAGGCCATTGACGACAACCAGGACGATACCCATGGGCTTCGTTTCCGAGGCTCCACCACCTAGTCCCACTGAGTTGAAGATCAGGAAGAGCACGCCAGCCAGACTCACCAACACACCCGCAATCTTCTTGAAAGTAATGGGTTCCTTCAAGGCAACGGCAGCCACCAGCATCGTTAGAATTGGCGTACAAGTGTTGGTGATGCTCGTATCGATGGAGGTCGTCATGGTGATGGCCTTCAGGAAGCTGATTTGGGTCAGGAAGAGGCCCAACATGGAAGCGATGAAAATCTGCCCCATGTCCTTCAGCGGAACCTTCTCTTTGGGCATAAAGAGCGAGAGCAGCCAAAACAAGGCCGTGGCCCCCATTGCACGGAGACAAAACAAGTCCATGGGCGTCAGCACGTGCGCATTGGAGATGTTCTTGCAGCACACGATGTTGAAGCCGAAGATGCAATAGGCGCCAAAACAGGCGAGATGCCCTATGAGGGTGGATTTATTCGATCCAGTAGACATAATTCTCCTTACGTGGACGGGCCTCAGGATAGTCACCGTTCACATAGCCGAGGATACAGTTGCCGATGCCGACATATTTGTTGGTGTCGATGCCCAGTCCGGCGAGGATGGCTTTACCTTCTTCCGTCTCAAAGACCTCTTTGGCACGGTGGATCCAGCACGAGCCCAAGCCTTTGGCGTGAGCGGCGTTGAGCAGGTTGCCCATGACGAGCGAGCCATCTTCCTTCCAGGTCATGGCGGCGGTGCTGTCGGCCAAGACCACGAGCACCACGGGAGCGCCATAGAAGGGGTCGTTGTCAGCACCCATCACGGCGGCGTTGAGGCGGCTCATCTCGTCACGCACCTCACGGTTGGTGACGGCGATGATGATAGGTGCTTGGCGGTTCATGCCCGTAGGGGCGTAGGTGCCCGCCTCGCAGATCTCTTCGATAACCTCCTTGGGAGGAATCTGGTCGGTGTAGCTGCGGATGCTACGACGCGTCAGCAGGTCTTGCATGGTCGTATTCATAGTCGTTTCGTTTGTGGTTTCTTGATTGCTCTGGTTATCGGAACTCTCCGTGGTCTTGTTACCGCATGAACTGACAGCGGCGAAGACGGCCAAAGCGAAAATAAAGCAGAGTCTCTTCATGATATTTGCGTTTGGGCGACAAAGATACGGATATATTTCGCAATTTTGCAGGCCCAAATAGGATTTCAATGCAAAAAATAAAGAGCTACGTCCTCCCCATCGCCATCGTGCTGGGATTGTTGCTGCACGACTACTGTGCCGCTTTCAGCGTAGTGGTCCCCTATATCATCTTCACCATCATCCTGTTGACCTTTACCGCCGTCGACATCACGAAGCTGCGTTTCAAACCTTTGTTCATTTGGATTATCCTGTTTCAGGTAGTGGTGAGTCTTGGTGGCTATTACTTGCTGCGGCTCTTTCATGTCAACGAGATCATCGCTGAGGGTGTGTTTATCGGAGTGTTGTGTCCTGTAGCTGCCTCAGTAGCGGTGGTCAGCACCATGCTGGGTGCCGACCGCAACACGGTGACTTCCTTCTCCGTCATCGGCAATCTAATGGTCTCGGTGGTGGCACCCGTCTATTTCTCCTTCATTGTGGTAAACCAGGACCTGCCATTCTTCACCTCGTTTCTGCACATCCTACGGCGCATCGGCACCGTCATCGGTTTGCCTTTCTTCATCGCCTTGGCTTTACAGCTCTGTTTGCCCAAAGCCAACGCTTTCCTAAGCCGTTACAAGGGCTTGGCCTTCTACCTCTGGGCGGTGGCATTGTTTCTCACTTTGGGCCAGACCATTCACTTCATCTTCCTCAACGGCAAGGGCAATTGGAGCAGCATCCTGTGGCTCGGTGTCTCGGCCTTGTTGTTCTGCATCATCCAATTCGGCTTAGGCAAATGGATTGGCAGCAAATACGGCGACACCATAGCGGGTGGGCAGCTGCTTGGGCAGAAAAACAGTGCCATGGGCATCTGGATGGCCAACCATTATCTAAACCCCTTGGCTTCGGTCTTTCTGGCCTTTTATTCCGTCTTCCAGAACCTGTTCAACAGCTGGCAGCTTTGGTATAAGGAGAGGAAAAAGAAATAAACACTTTATGAGGTTCCCGCTTCGCGGGAATGGAGTTCAATAATCAATGTATCACGCGGCGGCTAAAGACAGCTACCGGCCAGTAACCGCATCGCGCCGCCGCTGGACGCATTATGTCCTACTCCATTCCCGCCGCTAGGCGGGAACCTCACTCCATACTACAAACAAAGGCCTCCCGTATGGGGAGGCCTACATTGAATCAAAAAACGGTAATACGTTCAGTGAATTATTCTTGTTCCTTCTTGCGCTTGCCAAGGAGGTAGGCGCCAGCCAGGCCGGCGAGGAGCAAAATGCCTTCGCCAGCGGGGACGCTCTGGTCGTAGCTAACGTTCTGTTCAGGGAACCACTGGTTGGGGCTGTCACTACCGGTGCGCTTATTGTTCCATTCATCATCCTCAAGGATGAACACCTGCGACATGGCGGGGACAACGGCCATCAACATCAAGGCTGCGATTGTGATTATTCTTTTTTTCATCGTATTTTGTGTTTTATTTGTTATTTCTTCCGTTAATGTTGGGTTCTTGTAGGGGCGAACCCGTGTCCGCCCCCACAATTACCATACCGTTTTATCTCACCACAACCTTTTGCACCTTGGTGCGGTTGCCATCGCTCACGCGGAGCATATAGACGCCCTCGGCCACATTGTTCAGGTTGACGCGGTTCTGGTCGTTGGTCAGGCGAGTGCTGTAGATCGTGCGACCCAGCACGTCAACCACGTCGAGGTTACCCTTGCCGTTGATGACCCACTCGGAGCCGTCGAACCAGGCGAAGTCGTTATCACCCTCGTTGTACTCCTCGACGTCGGTCACCGCGAAGGTGATGTAGAAGCGCGAAGCGTAGTCGTCGGTGGTGGCGTCGAAGGTGTAGTGGTCGGCGTGCAGCATGTCAGTAATCGTACCCGTCATATTGTCGACCAGCAGCAGGCTAGTGAAATTGCCGTGCATGGTCTCCCAAGTCAGCGTGAAGGTGCCGTTCTCATTGGTGTAGAAACGTACCGGCACGCGGTCGGTACCTTCGGGCGCGAACAGCAGGCCGTAGCCCTGACCTTCGAGGTGGGCAGCGATGTGGAAGTCGGCATTGCGCAGACCTTGAATCTCGGGGGCACCGCCAATCTCGGGACGGTTGAACTCGATGATGGTCATGTCGCGGTTGCCGCGCTCGTTCTCAGCAAAGATGTTGACCAACGGGTAGTTGATCTTGTCGCCACGGAAGTACGAATTATCCGTCTTCTCAGTAGTAGCCATTGTGGTCTTGTCGAACACCAATTGCGTACCATCAGTAGCAGTATACACGAAGAAGGCTTGGTGCGGGTGGATGCAGTCGGCCAAAGTGGCAGGATTCTCAGAAGCTTCCATCACGAAGGGCGAGTAAACGCCAAGGTCGGCATTGTAGGCGAAAGCCTTATAGCCCAACGCTCCAAGAGGAGCCATACTCAAGTATGCCTGGTAGGGATTACCCACGAGGTTCCAGCCCTTGTTGAAGTCGATGCCATCAGGTTCAGCGTTGGTGAGCGTAATAGTGACATTACGGTTGTTCAACTTACCAGTACTGTTCATGTAGCTGTCCTGGCTGATAGCCATCATGTAGCCCTTACCAGGAGTGAACACTCCATTAGTTTGATCAGCCTCTGCATATGGAATATTAGGATGCGTGTGGTTGATTTCATCATAGTGCCAGTGGTTGTCGATGCTACGCTTGAAGTTGATCCAGTGATACTGAGGCTCGTAGTAGGTGTAGAAGTCCCATTTCACACCCTCTTCATATCCTGCGCCCATCGGCAAAGCGTTGGGGAAGTAGCCATTAACCATGGATGCGATATCAACAGGTTGGCCGTAACCCAGAGTGGCATCAGGATTATAGGTGGTTCCGAAAGCAGCATCCTGCAGCGGAGTCGACAGCATGTGCCAGTCGTATTCGAGGGCCTCACCGAGATTGTCGACAGCATGTTGACCGTGGTCGGAGTTGTCGAAGGTAACACCCACGGTGGCTTTGAAGTCGCCAGCATTGTCGGATTGTAGCAACACGGCGTCTTCAGCAATGGTAACCTTCACGTTATCATTGGCGGGCGTCTTAGCAACACCTTCAACAGCGCCATAGACGAAGATGCCGGAAGGATTCGTGTAATCATTAAGCAAGTTGTCGAGGCCCGTGCTGTATTGCAGGAACTTGCCGTTGCTGTTGAGCGTGGCCAAGCTCTGGTCCTTCGGGAAGGCCAAAATCGGCAGGTCGCCATTGATGGCATTGTTGATCGGACGGTTCCAAAGTGAATAGGTCGTGCTCGTACCATTCTTTGTTCTCACCCATTCATTCAATGCGCTCAAAAGGCCATCCCAAACCACAATGTGATTGTCTCTATAATCAACAGTCGTCTTTACGAAATTGTTGGTCTGACCAGCAACCACTTCCACTGTATTATCACGATACATATAGTCAACATGCTTGATGTCGGATTGCACAGGATTGTAGTTGCCATGGCCAGTAATAACACCGCCACCTTCACCGACATAATTCTCAATTCCTTTGGCGGCATAGCAGTAGTTAATACTACCATTATTAGTAGCAGCAAAGGCAGGACCAATCGGATTGATAATGTAGCAGTTTTCAACGATGCAGTTGGCATTATTGATACCGACCAAACCACCCAAGGTGGTGGAGGCGTTGTTTCCACTCATGATGACGTTGGCATAGCTGTTGAAGAGATTACCGCCATTGGTACCCACGAGGCCGCCCACAATAGTGTGATTGCCACCCGTAATCGTGTCGACGGCAAAGCCTGAATGAATTTCGCCACCTTCAGCAAGACCAACCAAGCCACCTATGTTCTCCGTATTATTGGTACCAATCAAAGTACCAGAAGCTTCAACATTGCTCAGCTTACCGCCGTTCATCGTGCCAATAACAGTACCGATGTTCTTCATCGTACCTCCGGCAAAATTGGCTTGAGCAACCAAGTCACTGATTTGAGCACCGTCAGTGATACCAAACATACCCATATTGGTATTGTTCAGAGGCGAACGCAAACCGAGAACCACGTGACCATTACCATTAAACTTGCCCACGAAGGGGGTCTTGGCACTGCCAATAGGCACCCAAATATGCTCATTCATGTCAAGGTCGGCTTTCAAGGTAAACTCAGCATCAGGATGAGCCTCACAGCCATTCAAACCGTTAGCGTATGAGATAGCCCAAGCTAACTTCTCTCTTGTGTCGATGTCACTGGGATCAAAGTTGCCATTAGTCGGGTCTTCTTTAACCACGGTCACCCATGTACCAACGAAGTATAGGTAATCGGTCGGATAGCTGGTCCAATCGGCGTTGTTCAAACTAACCACATCATATTCATTCTTGTCGTCAAAGATAATATTGTTGTCAATGATGTTTTGCAGATAGTTGGCCAAACCGCCATCAGAGTATGCTATTGGCAGATACCATTTGTTCGTTTCATTATAAATCCACTGATTCTCTGGCAGTGAAGTGATACCGATTCTGGAATTATTGTCCAAAGCGGTATAATTGTCAGTCGTAGCAGCCGTTCCGACGGTAACTGTACTAGCAAATGCAGGCAGATACACGTTGTTGTTGACACCTAGCTCATCAGCCTTGCTACCTTCGGTAAAGAAGTGGTTGTCATTGATGGTTACCAGATCTGAGAGCTGCAGTTTGGCGCCTGTGGTAAGGTAAACACCACCACCCTGTTTGCCCTCGATGACGGCGTTGCTTGTAATTTCTGAACCGTCGTAGATATTAAACGTACCAGCGTTGTAAACAGCACCGCCGTTGTCAGAACGGTTGTAGTTGCCCACAAATTTACTCTGACCATAAGCGGTCAAAGTGCTTCCTTCGTTGATTTCGACCAAGGGCTTTTGAGGATTCACATACGTTCCAGTCCATGTGAGGTCAACATATTCAGCAGGAGTGTCTCCTGAAGCAAGTCTTGTGCAGAAGCGCTGTGACTCTACTTGAGGATACAACTTGGTGTCACCCGTCAAGTCGTGGAAGCCATTGAGAACAATACCATTCATAGTCAAGTTACCGGTATTCTCACTATTACCCACTTTGACTAAGGCACCTTCGAAGCAAGCGTTGTGCTCTTTATCATAACCATCCCAGTAGGAAGTCTCCTCATGGTCTTCAGCATCAGCCAACTCATGACGGCCTGGGTAACGATAAAGGGTCACTTCCTGATATTGCTTTCCATTCCATTCAAGAGTGCCATCAGCCGTCAAAGTATTGACGACAAAGATGTAGTCGCCATTTCTATAGTTTGTGCGGTTGAAAATACCACTCAGATTCTTCTTGGCAGCATTGGGATAGGTGCCGCTATACAAGTTGTTACCGTGTACACCATCCACATAATAGATTGCACCTATACCGATACGCCAAACTTCAATAGCGATATAAAGATCTCTTTCAAAGGTCGGTGAAGCATTGGCATAGTTAGTAAAATGCATCTTGAAGGTCAGGGTACCCATTCGCTCATTGCGAGGTGCAATCTGATCTTGGTCAAAATACATGGTGAAGTCAAAAGCAATGGGGTCACGGGCTGTGGTTTTGCCTAAGACTAAACTTGTTTGATTATAATTGTAAGCATCCAAGGGCTGTTCCTGATAGTATTCGTCCCAACCAGTGGTCTGGTCGAAGTTCAAGCCTGGCAAGAAGGTCATTGCAAATTTGTCGTTATTACCCAAATAGTCATTATGTTCTTGGGGAATGAATGTTTCATCATCAAATCCAGCCTCTTCATTTGCATCCCAAGTAACGCCCAAACAAGTCCAATTCGAAATCTCACCTTCTTCGTTCACATTCATAATATACTGAGGCAGCACAACCTTTGCTACATATGTACCTACAGTGGGTTCTTCACCCGTGCCACGCATCACAGCATAGACTTCGGTCTTGAAGTCCTGCTCAATATTAGTCAATGTTGTCACAGTCAATTTCACGGTGAATTCCTCTTTAACTACAGGGACATTGTTTTCTATCACCACCTGCTCAAACACGATGGTGATAGGATCCCAAACCACGTTGTTGGTCAAAGCATTGTTGTAGGTCAAGCGGAACAAGACTTCGCCATTTTCGGTCAGGTCGGTGTTGTACCACTTAGCTTTAGCCAACTCTTCGTCAGAAGCCTCAGAGATCAACAGCGTTTGCTGGTCGGCAACCGAACCCTGCGGGATGGCCACCAAGCCGAAGTTCACGTTGGGGTTGTTGGTGATGAACTCTCTACCGGCTTTCACATGTGTTTCATTAGGACCTTGACCAGCAACCCAGCAAGCAGGAGCTGATTGTTCTTCATCGTAATACATCCAATAATTACCAGTAGCATTGTCTGATGCCTCAGTGTAAGCCGCATTGACAGTCATCACATCAGCACCATAGTTGATGGTGGTTCCTCCATCACTAAGCGACTTGATACGGAAATATGAGCCTTCACCCATGGGAGCCGAAAGCGGGATGACCGCGTCGACAGTGCTGAAATTACTAGTACCGTCACTTTGGGCTACAAACACGCCTTCACGATATAAGTATTTGTCTCCATATCGCCAAATACGGTAGTATTGTTCGCCGTTCTTGCTGGCTGCCGTATGGTTTTCATAAGGCATCTGCATCTTGCCAGACCCCTCGGTACCGCAGCCACTTGCGCCGCTGTCGTAGAAAGTGTTTTTATCGGCATGATAGCTCACCCAACCACCATCGGTTTTATTGTCGTAGCCAGAAGGAATAGTATTGCCTTGGTCAGTGCCTTGACGCGGACGAGCGTAAGCGCAGGTCTCATTCTCACCTTCGGTCATCATATAGGCAAAGCCTTCAAGCTCACCATAACCCTCAGCACGTTCATGACCGCCGGCGGTTACACCGTCATGATGAATCATAATGAAGGAACCTGAGTTCACACGAATCTTGTTCGGTGTGGCATCAAGGGTGCTTGTGCTTCCAGCGTGTTCAATCTTGGTGTAGGTAGGCTCGTCGTCATATACATCATCGCAACTGTAGCTACCGAACTTCACAATCTGATCTCCAGGAGCGTTGAAGAAGAGCGAGCTGCCGTTGCTGACACGGACATGATTAAACTCATGGATGCTGTAATGCTCAGTAGTCACTAGGCTGTTGATCTTACCTTGGCCGAGGAAATTGACGTGTGCATTATCGATGTCGAGAACGTCGGCACGTTGGATGCTATAGAGCGAGCGTGTTGCCATGAGATAAGGCTCCTCAATAGCTACCTTTGCGTTAGCATTATAGTTGGGGTTTTCGACCAAATGACCATACTCACGAAGAATGATCTGGCGGGTGCCCTTACCTGCGTCGCACGAAGTACCGCAGCCATAAAGGCTGCCAGCAATGTTCATATAGGTGTCGTTGACGCCGGTGCTATAGGTGTCGTAATCCGTGCCGTCAACATAGACGCATGAGTTACCAGAAATGGTTGGATCGCCAAACTTGGTACCGTCATAGTTACCAAAGTCGCCACCTGCCCACACCGAGCCACCGATTTGAAGTGATAAGTGATTATTGTAATAAGCTTGATTGTATGGTGCAGTTCCAGCAATGTGATGCGGGGCTTTCATGATAGCGTTTGTACCGATAAAAGCATAGGTGGAGCCATACACGTTACCGAAGTAACCCGAGGCAAACACCTGGTAGTGTACATACCCGCCGCACATATTGACCACCGAAGCAGTATCATCCTGAGTGCCAAATTCACCCGGGGTGAAAGAAAGAGCGTCATTAGCGTTACGAGAGCCACCATACACGTTCTTGTTGACAGTGCCGCCTCGCATGTTGACAGTACGCAGGCCGGCCACATACACCTTACCCTTCTTACCAAAAGCACCGCCGAACACAGAGCCTTCCACCGTTCCACCATCCATATTGACTATGGTGGGGCCATTGGTGAAGCCATTGTTACCACCGCCAAACACATTCTCGCCGATGGTGCCGCCACTGACGATGACCAAGGAGTTGCTTCCAGTGCTGTTATAACCCACAGCGCCATTTTCGCCGCCGCCATACACACTTTGCGTGATGTTGCCGCCACTGACGGTAACCGTAGTCGTGCCACCAATGTTGGCGTTGTCGCTGATGGCATTGGCTTCAGTACCAAGGCCTGCACCATATACGTTCTTCACGCTACCACCGCTGATGACGACGTTGGTGTTGCCTGTAACAGTACCTTCTTCGCCGCCGCCATATACATTATTATTAATGGTGCCGCCGCTAACGGTGACTGTAGTATTTTGGGCCATAATTGTACCTTCATAATCAGTGTCATCAATTGTGAATGGACCACCATAACCTCCACCGAATACCGAGCCTCCAACCGTACCATTATGGATGTTAATCACGGCATCGCCATTCGTTGTACCATCGGTGTTGCAACCACCATAGATGTTGCCTTCCACTATTCCATCATACATATTAATGAAAACCTTCTGGGCATCCGCCAAATTAGCGCCTCCATATACGTTATCGTGGATTGTACCACCAAGAATTGTGATGTTTGCAGCGTTGTTCTCACCTTCATAGATACGGCCATAGTTTCCGCCTCCGTAAACGCTATGTAGAATATCACAATTGTCAGCAATAACAATGTATGAATTTTCCATTGATGCTGTTTGGGATTGATAGCTTCCACGGCCAGCACCAAACACATGACCGCCCCATGTTCCATTATCGTTATCAGGGATTTTCTTCGGATTGCTGCCACCAATAATGGCATTGCCTCCTACATAAATATATGAATTGCCAATTCCTCTACCATTATATCCAGCATTATCTCCATTGCATCCACCAACGACCCATCCATCAATGGTGCCGCCCGTGACGATGATCTTTCTGTGTCCCCATGCAGGGCTTGAAGCAGCACCGCCATAAACACCACCATGAATGATGGCATCCTTCTTAATACGAATTGTAGCTGTGGTATCGTTTCTGTCGACATAAGTATCCGTCGGCCATGGATTGTCATCTGTGGCAGATTGAGCCTTCGGGCCACGGCCACCTGCAATGCTAGCGAACACACCGCCCTCCACGGTTAAATAGCGTTTACCACTGTATGAATTGTTTTCACCAGTCGTTCCTATGTAGAATGAAACATTATAGGCACCAGACGTACTGTTATGCTGGCTTGATTGGAACGTTCCACTTTTCACAACACATTCATATGTTGTTGCCTTTCTATTAGTGGAGCCACTCAAAATGCCACCATTACCAAAGAAAATCGCACTATTTGGCGCAACAAGGAGATTGTTATTGACTTTCTTTGCCCTATCATAATCACAACCAAAAGTCACTTTTGCATGAAAACGGTTGTTAGATTGAAGCGTACCTCCTAAAATATGGACAGCTGAAATACTTCCACTTTCGATTCTTAATACAGTATTGCTATGGTCTTTATTTGTCCCGTTCTCTCCCAGCAAGTCACTCGCAAGAGGCCTGTTCGTCGAGACTCCTCTTCCCACGCAAAGATAGAAGCCGTTCGCATTTAACCGAGCACCATCACTTCCCACTGTGACGTTCTCAACCTTCAAGTTCGTGTTTAAATCCAAGTTGCTACCAACATTAAAGCTGCCCCTATTGCTTGGAACAGTACCATCAGGGTAAGTAGACGTAACAGTAAATGCGCGAGAATTACTATTCCTAATTGTATTTGCAGATTGACTATTTGCACTATATCTATAATTACCTCCACTTGCAAGAACCACGAAGTTTCGCTCAAAGCCAACTTGATAATCACCAACTGTATAATAATAATTGTTATTACTGCCATTGCGTGTGTCAACCACATAAGCTCTGGCCCAAAGTGCCTCAAACTCCACTTCCATGCCTTTTGGGGAATCAGGGGCGAAATACAATTGGGTCTCAGCATTCACAATGGCATCATCTGTCAACGCTGTTCCATTTGAAGCAGTTGTATATATACTACCACCACGCACTGTCTTCAAACGCCAAGCGTAGAAGCCACGCCAGCGAGTGTCGTCTGAGCCATAAGTGGGGCGTTTCGAGAACGGGTTAGGAATGGTAACATAGGGGCAACGGCCAGTAGAAGCTCCCAATGAAGTGGCCACATCGCCTCCCTTGCGTTCGAGGGTCTTCAGATAGACGAACTGGTTTTGAGGTTCTGTAGCGCTCACTGCTACCTGTGTTCCAGTAACGTCGCCTGCAAAAGTAGTAGGATTATTCGAATTATCTGTGGTAGTCATCGTCCCATTACCATAGCCGTAATACGTAATCTTTACATCGGCAGGGTTGAGGCTACGAATAGGGCTGGTTGGGTCGCTGTAATAGCTCCAGCTGTGGTCTTCGCGGTCATCGAGAAGAACAACACCAGAGGAGGGGTTCACACCGCTGCCGCTACCGACATAGGTATCGAAAGCAACATCTGAAGGAATGTAGCCAGTACGGTCAATCCAAGCAAAGACTTTCACGGTTTGTCCCAAAGAGACAGAGATTTCGGTTGGGTTGTCAGTAGAGATAGTAACAGAAGTATTGCCTTCTTCTTTAGGATCGCTACCATCAAGAGTATAATAGAGCGTCACCCCAGGCATTTCACAACTGAGAGTCGCAGTACCTGTGTTTCCAGTACCACTAAACTCAATGGTCGGAGTAGGCACTTGCACCTCGTCAACATTCAACGACACGACAGCCGAGAAGTTATCGGGACAAGTGGTACCACGTTTCACAGCCTTAATCGTACAAGGCTCTGTCAAGGTAATATATGCATCCACCTTTTTGGTGTCAGGATCCTGAGCTATCTCAAGGTAACCATCAGGGTTCTGTTGAGATTGGGGATTAGCCGTGGTGGGATCTTCACCACTGGTTGTATAACGCACATAGTAGGTGTCATTGCCAGTATAGGCTTCGGTCCACACATGCACGGTATTGGTACCTTCAACAAGTTCAAGATGAGGCACGCTGGGAGCCTGGACAGCTTCTTCAAACTTATAAGTTACCACCTCGGAAGGTACAGCCATGCCATCAACCATAGCCATCGCTTTCACATAAACAGGGTATGTGACATTTTCGATAGAAACAGGAGTGCCATTATAGATTTGTGTTCCATTCAACGGGTCCGTTGCAGGATCGTTGGGCTCTGAACCATAACCAACCGTATAGTATAGAGTGCTATTAGCAGCGGTTTGAAGAATCTCAAAATGGTTGCTACATTTTTGCTTCAGGACCACAGGGGAAGTGGGCTTGCTAAACTCAGCAACACCTTCAACGACGGCATCCCAACCATGGTCACGGAAACGCTCATTGGAAGTGAAACGGAAGGTGATGGGGCCATTGGCCATAACCTTCAGTTTGTTGCCGTTGTTCTCAAAAGGTCCAATCTTATCGCCCGTCGTGGCATTATAGTGCACTGCGTCACCTTGCATGCCATCGGTATAATCATTATTGGAATACGTTCCAATGAGTGTACCGCTAGCGACACTAGCGCCTTCATAAACTGCCAGATAGTCATCATTGACGAGCAGATAGTTGAACGTAACCACGACGCCAGTTTGTTCTGTACCAGGAGTAGAGTTGGGCACAAAGGTTAGTTCGTAGGTTTCGTTGTGCTGGTACATTCTAGCCCAGTTGACATCGTTGTTCGGATCCAAACTGGGTTTGACCATCCACGCACCGCCCGAGTCATAAAACAGGTAATTACCTGAACCCGGAACGGTCATGTTACCGTTTTTCATTTTTACCACTGTTTGTGCCTTCACTGGCAATGCGAAGAGCACGGCGCAGAGCGCCAGGAAAGCAGTCCTCATCACGAGGCGCACTTTCAGCTTGTGATTTTTCACTTGCATGATCGTTTTACTGTTTTTGGAGTTTGTAACTATTTGATTCATTTTAATTTATAATTTTTTTTCGTAACTATTTACAATTCTCTTTGTCTTCACCTGCTCGGGCTCAATCATTAAAAATACTGCCCTTCGCCGGCGAGGCTTTTATTAATAAGGTGTAGTGCCCAAATGGGCACACTAACCCCTTTAAGGCCGCAAAAGTACAAAAAAATGTACTGGGAGGATGTTTTTCTTAAAATATTATTCTATTTAGAATGGATTTTAATAGAGGTTTTTGACGTTACTGCACACGACGCTTTAGATTCCCCTTCGGAGAATGGAGGTGGGTGTAGAGTAGCCAGCGGCGGTCAATAACGTTAATGTCTCGTAAACGCTTCAAACCGCCGCGTGGTACCTGATAATAATCGCTCCATTTCCGAAGGGAATCTCTTTCCGTCCTTTCTCCTTGATGAGAAAGGAGCAAAGAATCAAGGCCGCCTCCATCGGACCTCCCCGCGTACGTCTAAGTGCTTGACCCTCAGGTCGCGGAGTACCTTCTCCGAAGGTAAACGACAAGCGCCGCTCTGTGAGGGTCAAGCACTTAGACGTCCCTTTGCGAGCGCTTCCCCGCTCGGCGGCCCCGCCTCCCCGCCCACCCCAGTCAAGTGTAGGCGTTCCCACACACGGTATTTGAGGTTCCTGCCTAACGGCGGGAATGGAGTTAGGTGTAAAGTGGCCTGCGGCGGTCAATAACGTTAACGTCCCGTAAGCGCTTCAAACCGCCGCATGGTATTTTATAATAACCTCCATTCCCGCTGCGCGGGAACCTCATACCTCTACACTCCAGCCCAAAACCTTCATTGCGCGAAAGGGAAACAAAAAAAGCGCCTGCCGGGCGCTTTTTTTGTTTTGACATGATACCATCCTTACAGCTGATTGTAAGCGGGCGAGAAGGTGTCGCCAAGGCTGACATCGCCCGTGCTGATGCCTTTCCTCAGCCAACGGGAGCGCTGGGCGCTGGTGCCGTGGTTGAAGGTCTCAGGCATGGTTCGGCCGTAGGCCTGCTTCTGCAGGTAGTCGTCACCAATCTTCGAAGCCGCGTTCAAGGCCTCCTCGATGTCGCCATCCTCCAACGAGCCAAACAGCTTGTTGTCGTTGTTGGCCCACACACCGGCGAAGAAGTCGGCCTGCAGCTCCAATCGGACGCTGATCTCGTTCGACTGCTTGGTGTTCTGCCCGTAACGCGCCATCTGCTGGTGTGCCTGGCCCAAGATGCCGAGCTGGTTCTGCACATGGTGGCCCACCTCGTGAGCGATGACATAGGCATAGGCGAAGTCGCCGTCGGCACCAATCTGACGACGCATGCTCTTGAAGAACTCAAGGTCAAGATAAACGGTCTCGTCGGCGGAACAATAGAACGGTCCGCTGGCCGAGGTGGCATTGCCGCATGCCGAGTTGACGGCGTCGCTGAAGATAACCATCTTGGGCGGCTGGTAGGTGCGACCCATCTTCTTGAACTCACGGTCCCAGACGTCCTCGGTGCCTGCCAAGATACGCTTGCAGAAGGTCATCAGCTCCTGATCCACCTGACTATAGTCCTGCTCGTCGACATACTCGGTTGAAGCACCCTGTTGCTGTTGCTCGAGCATGGGGCTGATGTCGACACCCAAGAAGCTCTTCAACACAAAATAAAGAATCAAGCCGCCAAGGCCGACGCCACCAGCGGTTGCCACCGCCCTTTTACCGCGGCGGTCTTCTACGTTCGTACTTTCTCTGCGTCCTTCAAGTTTCATAGTTTTCGGATTTTTAGGTTAATTTGAGGGCAAAAATACATAAAAACCTAAAGAAAAGGGAATTTTTCTGAAAAAACTGTATTTTTGCCCTACTTAACATACCAAACATACCTATCATGAAAGCCTACGTCAACGACATCGAAGTGCGCACTTACTACGGCGCCAAAGTGAAATCGGTGGTGCTGGCCTACTGCCGCGCCCACAACCTGCCCCTCAAACTCGACGACGTCGAGGTACGCGACGCCTACGGCAACATCATCGGTCTGGACGGATCGCTGCGCGCCAACTCAAAAATCTACGTCAAATTCTGAAGGCCATGAAAAAACGCTGTCTACTCGTTTTGACGGCCTTGGCCGCCATGTTCCTCTTTGCCGCCTGCGAGAAGGAACAGAAGATCTACGTCGTGTCGACCAACGACATGCATGCCAACATCGATAACTTCCCACAGCTGGCTGCCCTCGTCGACAGCCTGCGCACGGCACATCCCGACCTGCTGCTCTTCGGTGCGGGCGACAATCGCTCGGGCAACCCCATCAACGACCGCTATGCCGAGCCTGCCAAACCCATGTATGAGCTGATGAACAAGGTCGGCTTCGACCTCTCCACCTTCGGCAACCACGAGTGGGACGGCGGCGTGATCGCCTTGCGTAACGTGCTCACCTGGGCACAGTTCCCCTTCGTCTGCGCAAACGTTACCTTCGACGACAGCTTGCAGATGCCCAACTTCAAGCCTTACGAAATCTTTGAGCGCAATGGCTTGAAGATCGGCGTCATCGGAGGCATACAGTTGGGCGAGAACGGTCTGCCCGACTTCCACCCCAAAAACGCCGGCGGCTCGCACTTCCGCCCCTTCACCGAGGTGCTGCCCGAATATCTGCCCAAACTCCGCGAGGAATGCGACCTCGTTTTCCTCCTCTCCCACTGCGGCTACGAAGAAGACCGCGAGATGGCCGAACAGTTCCCCGAGCTCGACGCCATCTTCGGCGGCCACAGCCACACCCGTGTGAGCGAGACCCAACTCGTCAACGGCGTACTCGTCACCCAAGCTGAAGCCAAAGTCAAATTCGTGACCCTCAGCACCTTTACCTTGAAGAAAGGTAATGTCATCGACAAGCAGATGGAGCTGCTCTCCGTCAAGGAGTTCCCGAAACGCAACGAGGAGGTGCAGGCTATGGTCGACGAATACAACGACAACGATTACTTCCGCACCGTGGTCACCAACAACACCACGCCTATCGACAACTACGAGTCGCTGGGCTGCCTGATGACCGACGCCATACGCTACACCACGGGCGCCGACATGGGCTTCCAGAACCCTGGCGGCGTGCGTTACGACACCCTCTCGGCCCGTCCTGTGACACTGAAGGACATCTTCGCCCTCGACCCCTTCGACAACGAGATCATCGCCTACACCCTCAGCGGCGAGGAGGTCGTCAATATGATGAAATCATGCTTCACCAGCGACCATGGTCCCATCTACTGTTCGGGCTGCTCCTATAGTTTTAAGGTGAGCGACGAAGGCGAGATCACCGACTTCAAGGTGACCTTGGACAACGGCAAGCCCATTGACCCCAGCGCCAAATACAACGTGGTGATGAACAGCTACATGTCGAGCACGTTCGACTACGAGCATGAAGACGATGGCCACAGCACCTTCCGCAGCTCCAACGAGCTGATGTTGGAGTACCTGGCCAGCCATCCCGAGATTGATTACGGCACGACTCATAGAGTCACTGAAGAATGATGATTTGGGCGAGGCCGCTGGCCTCGCCCAAATTTTTGGCACGGTTTTGGTAGTGTGGTAAGGTGAACACAAAAACAGAAGTCAAACCCTCTAAAAAAATCACAACTATGAAAGCCAAGAACATCCTGATGACCCTCCTGTTAGTGACAGGAGCCATCGCAGCAAAAGCAAGCGGTTTCCCGCCCGAACTCGCCTTGGTCTCACAGCCCGTGATGGTGTACAACTACAACTCGGTCACGGTCTACTACGACGTCGAGAACATTGGCGACTACACCTATAGAGGTAACGTCTGCATCTACCTCGATCCTGACGACGGCTTCTCCTATGCCGAGAAATACGTGAAGGTCCGCCCCGGTCGCATCAAGAGAATCGCTGTCGAGATCCCTTCCTACAGCATCGACCGTCACTTCACCTACACGATCATGCCCTACTACACGATAGGCCGCGAGCTCTACAGCTTCACCACCTTCGAGTACTTCGAGCCCATCCGCTTCTGCTGGCATGGCACGCGCACTGAGCCTTGGGTGGTGATCCACATCGGACCGCGTGTGCGCTACTACCACCGTCCGGGCACCTACCGCTACTACTACGACGTATTCCGCCCGCCAATGCCGCCTCACGGTCACCCCATGCCCCCGATGGACCCGTTCCACCACACCTACGGCTACCACCACAGCAACGGCGGTTATCCTGCCACACACAACTGGAGCAGTGAAGAGCCCAAGCCCAACAGCAGCAACAGCAGCGCCACCGTCAGACCCAACAACAGCGGTTCTTCGACCGGCTCAGCCACCAGCGGCAGCATGAGCTCAGGCAACGCCAACACGGGCAACAACAGCGGTAGCGTCAGCAACGGCACCAAGCCCAACGCCCCCGCCGCCCCGCGCAACGACAGCGGTAGCGTCAGTCGCCCGAGCAACAGCCGCCCGAGCGCTGGCACCAGCAACAGCGGTCGCACTGGCAACAACGGCTCCAGCCGAGTCAACAACAACTCGAACAGCAGCCGTCCCAGCAGTGGCACTAGCACCAGCGGTCGCACCGGCAACAGCAACGTGAACCGCTCAAGCAGTTCCACCAACCGCAGCGGCAACAGCGGTAGCAGCCGCGCCAGCAGTTCAAGCTCAAGCTCCCGCTCAAGCGGCACCTCGACAAGCTCGACGACCCGCAGCAGCTCCTCCAGCAGCAGAAGCTCAAGCGGCACCAGCAGCCGCAGCGGCTCAGCAAACAGCGGACGCAGATAAGACAGAAAAAACAATAAAAAACGAGGACGGTCGGAAGGCCGTCCTCAATTTTTTCCTCCCTTTGTTCAAATCTTCAAGCCGTGAACATCATCAATTTTATGGCGATAAGACTTAATGCTTATAGAAGCGGAAGTTGAGTTTACTTTTTATCAAGATAATCCACTATAGACTCCACCAAGTTATATGCTCCGTCATAGACGTCTTTCAGTGTTGCATCAAGCATATAGGCGGGTGTGGTAAAGACCAACAGCTCGTTGTCGGCACAAACGTCACCGTGTTCGGTCTGCACGTGGAAAGCACCCATCTTGCGGATGTTTTCGGCATCGGGCGTGCCTTCGTTGCCCAAGGTGACGCAAACACCGGGCAGTAGTTTGGCGAACATCACGGGGGCGATGCACATGCCACCGAGAGGCTTGCCAGCTTCACGCGTCTCGATGATGGCACGGGCCACATCGGGCTTTACTTCCATGTCGGCGCCTTTGTAGGCATAATCACAAAGATTCTTAGCCACACCGTAGCCACCGCTGAAGAGCAGGCCATCGAAATCAGCGGCTTTGTAGTCTTCGATGGGAAGGATGCGGCTACGAGCCAGACGGGCCGCCTCGGTCAGGATGTTGCGCTCTTCTTTGACCTGCTTCTCGGTGAGATGATCAACGACCTCGGTTTGCGGGCGGTTGGGCGCAAAACACTGGTATTCACAATGGTGTTGTTCGATGGAAAGCAAAAGGGTAATGGCTTCGTTGATTTCGCTGCCATCCTTACGGCCGCAGCCGGCGAGTATTACTGCAAATTTTTTCATGATGTTTCGTTTTGAATTTGAAGCAAAGGTACAAAAATCCCCTGAAATTGCCAAAATCGCCAGAAAGAATTATCAAAAATACCCATTCAACTCTGCGGAAAGTGCTATTATTTGATAGATTCCGCAGAGTTGAAGCATGTTTTTCTGACAACAAAACACAAAAAAAGGGCACCCTACCAGAGATGCCCTTTCTCCATTCATAATTGAAAAAGCTTTACTCTTTTACGATTTTTCCTTGCAGCAAGCCGTCCTCGGTGCTGATGCTGTAGAAATAGATGCCAGCCTTCCAAGCGCTGCCGTCTATGGTGAATTCCTTGGTTTCAGCGCAGTTCTGGGTTTTGCTGTAAACCTGCTCGCCCAAAATATTGTAAACAGCGATGTTGGCCACACCATTAACATTTTGTGCAGCGGTGATTTTTACTACTCCGCTGAAGGGGTTGGGGTAAACCACGTGGGGTAAGCCACGGTTTTCGCTTATAGAAGTTTGGTCATCTACATAGAACAAATTGAAAAGTTCCTGGGTTTGGCTATTGCCTGCCATATCGCTAAGGACAAACTTAACGGTAACCCATTGGTTGAGCACCTCGCCCACCAACTGTGACAATGGAATCTCATAAAAATTACCATAGTTGATGTGGAACATTTCTAGTTTTTCTTCATATTCAAGTGGCTGATATTCTGCGCCTTCCGTTTTGTAGAAAACCTCTACAATAGCCTCATCATCATATACCATGTTCCAATACAAATCGAGGTCGACATGATAATCACCGCCAGCAAAATTAATTCTTGAGTGTTCCAAATCGCTAACGGTGATGACTTCTTCATTGTTGGCATCCATCACTTGCAACAAATTGAGCGTAGGCGGCAAAGCATCATTCCGATTCATATCAAACTCAATGTGAGTGATGTTGGTCTTAGCAACCCCGTCCACTACCAGATTGTCATTCACTATATCGTAAGCCACGGCACCCGCATCCGCAAAATACATAAAAGTCCTGTTGGCCAAATACAGGCTGTCCTCAAAATAGGTCTCGCCATTGTACGTGATTTTAAGGGTGCGGTCTTCATCCTTCATTCTTTGAACACCACCTTCACCCAAATATCCACACACGCCCCCAAAGAATGCGGCTCCCCAAGGGCTGGTTTCTGCATTGTAATTAACAGGTTGGTAGTATAACATTGGTGTTCTGTAACCAAAAACAAGAGTTTTGGTGGGTTCGTAAACGTACATGGCAGGCGTGCAGGGCACAAAATCAGGGTAAAATGCGGGACTCAAGCCAGTTTTAAAAAACATATCATAAGGTTCTCGTATCATTTTCCCTTCTGAATTCAACGCCATTCCAAACGGTGTCAGCATATCACAAAAGTTTTGTTCGTAAGTAAATTCATGATAGGGATCAAATGACTCGTATACCATAGGAATAACCATGAATTTCATGTTAGAACCTCCGTCCACTATAGGTTCATCGTTATTGGTTATATTGGTCACAACTCTTAATGGTTCCTTGGGATTGTATATGCAATCGTATTGCCAACTCTTACCGGAACCCCAGGATCCAAGTCGCGGACCGAAGTACATATAAGCACTGTTGAAATATGCACTGTCAGGGTTATTGACATTATAGTATTCTTCATGCACCAACAAATCGTCGGGGAGATTACTGAGTGTAAGGTCGCCCGTTATTCCTTCGGTTATGGTAGGCAACTGGATACAATATATTCCCTGATCTGTCGTGTTAAACTTTATGGTATTATACACGGTAATTCTGCTACCAAAATTGTTGAAATAAAAAGGGACATATAAATCCAACGTACTTGTATAAAAGCTACTAGTAAGATGCCAAGAGCCATGACTCATCACAAATTCCGTAAAGATATCAAGTTGTCCGCCAACATCAGGCAGTGGTAACGGTAATTCTTCTATAGGTGTCCCGTTTTCATCAGTCAGGTCAAAAGAAATACGATTTGTCGCCTCACTGAAAGAAGGTGTAAATTCCGTATCTCCTGATACCTCAAATTGGTCGTAAGCAAGAATACGACCATCATTTTCGCCATTTCCAAGAATTACAATGTCATAAAAGCCTTCCGACACTTCTCTTTGGAAAATGGTGTCATCGTCATACCAGCCATAATCCTCAAAACCGTCATCATTGTTGATGATGATTATATCCCATACGCCATCTGGTGCAATGGTCAGTGTGTAAACGGCTTTGTCTTTGGTAAGGACAAGGTTTCGTTCGGGATTTGAAAAGGAAATGATTTGGTGATCATTTACCTTTTTTACTGTTTGGTTGTCAGATACTTGCATTTCAGACACAAAAGTCTTGTTGTCGGTTAATGTGCAACGGTCCTGTGCCTTCACGCTCGCAATGCCTACTAACAAGGCCGCTGCGAGAAACATAGAATACAGTTTTTTCATTTTTTTGAGTTTTAGATTAAATAATGGTTAGCGTTCAAAATCTTTGGCAAAACTATCTTAATCCAAAATGATGTCAAGTATTTCATCCTATACAAAACGGGAACATGTCCCATTATGCAGGGGGACAAAAGGGGGACAATGTTTTATTATGAAGATTTTCAGTGTTTTAAAACATCGTCAGAAAACACGGATGCTGAGTCTTCGCACCGTCTAACGTATGGATGATATACTTTCCGAATCAATAATTCAGTCCAAACATCCAAAGGGGAACAACTCCCGGAGTGGCATATTCAATATCATCTTTTACCACAAAACTATCAGGCACTTCTGCAATCTGACGGCGTCCTTTTTTGTGGCCTCCCACTTCAAAGGTATGGCCATCAACCAAAAAGTCAGACACTTCGGAGGCGGTCACCGTGTGGCACACCCTCATTTGGTTAAAGAAAAAGGTCTCCCGTAAGTTGCCCGTGTCGGGCTGTGTGCCATTGAGGGCATACATCAGGTTGGTGTTGTCCAAATAGATTTTCTCCACTTTCGCCAAGCGTGTCATGCCAAAGGCTGGCAACTGTAAGCTTTGTATCATACCCGACTTTTCCATGTAAAACAGATAGTCCTTGAGGTCGCTGCGAGCCACGGAAATGTCACGGGCAAGGTCGCTGTAATTGGGCTTGAAAGGCGAAATCTGCGAGATGATTTGCATCAATTGCTTCAATTTGTGCATCACACCAACGCTGAGGCCCGCAAATTGGGGTATGTCGGTTTCAAGTGTCTGCTCAACTACTGCGCTCAATCGTTCAAGGTAGTCTTCTTCACAGCAAAACGGGAAATAACCAGTTTTAAGATACTCTTTGAACAAAGGCAAAGGACGGTGTTCTGCGTATGGGAAAGAAGCCTTCGCTGAAAGAATCTCGTCAAGTGTGAGTTTTGGCACTACGATGCCTTGTGTCATCTGTAGCCATTCGCGGAACGACATCCCGTGCATATAGTTTTTCAACTGTCGGCGCGATAGGTCGGCACCGCCTTTCTCCAAGTCGAGAATCGACGATCCTGTATAAACAATTTGCAAGTCGGGAATTTGGTCGTAGATGTTCTTTATCTCAGTCGACCAATGTTTGTATTTGTGTACTTCGTCAATATAAAGATGCTTGCCACCATTCTTGTAGAATGTGTCGGCCATGTCAAGCAAGGTATGCTTTGAGAAATAGATGTCGTCGGCAAACACTACGAGAGAAGTGTCGCGTTCGTCGCTGAGCAAAATGTGTTGGAACATCAAAGTGGTTTTTCCGACGCCCCTTGCACCAAGGATGGCATTGAGCCGTGCTTCCCAACAAATTTCATCATGAAGATAGCGGACAAAGTCGGTTTTTGTCCTGTCCAATTGCGCTTGATAGCGTTGCAATAACCTTTCCATAGCGTCTTTGTTTTATCATTTCGGCTGCAAAGATACAAATTTGTAAGTAATAAGAATCAATTTTGGCAATATATTGTAACTAAAAAGAATCAATTTTAGTAAAAATTCGACTCTATTTTATATCAATTTTGACAAAATTGGAGTCAAAAATCATATAATGAAAGACAAAAAAACTTTGATTATCAATACTTTGATAAAAAACCCAGCAAACTCACATCTTCACCAGTGAGATTCAAGGATTTGCGCAAACGTTTTCTGGCGGTCTTCACTGAATCGACGGAAATTCCATTGATAGTGGCAATTTCCTTGATACTCAAGTTAGATTTGATGAAAGCGCAAAGCCTAAGTTCGTTTGGAGTGAGGTTTGGAAAGTCGGTCAACAATTTTTGGTAGAAATCGGGGTGCATTTGCACGAAATGCAGGTCGAAATCTTTCTTCGTGTCGGCATCTACAAGGGTTTTCAGGTCGCGGATAACGCCGGGCAACACGTTATTCTCGGGATGTTCCTCCATTTCGGTCAGCTTTTCGATGGCATTGTTCAGCATTTCGTTGCTTTGTATTTTATCCATCGATTTAGCTGTGATTTCGCGGTTACGCAATGCCAATTCCGAGGCCAAGCGTTTCTTGTTCAGCAAGATGAGGATGGCCACCAATGTGGCAATTATCGTTATGAAAACAGCTAAAATAATGATAATCAATTGCTTTTGCTGAAAAGCCTGCTGTTGCAGTTCGTATTGCTTTTCCATTTGTGTTGCCTCATGCTGGTATTGCTGCTCTTGCACTTTCAAAAGGTTTTCGCGATTGTTGATGGTGTCGGTCAAAATGTTGAAATAGCGCAAGTTCTCCACTTCCCTTTCATAATCCTTCATGTTTTCTAATATATCCGATTTCAGTTTTACAGCAAACCATTCAGAGTATATATCTTCAAAATTTCTTGAGATGATAATGGCCGTATCAATAAGGCAAAGTGCAGTTTCATATAGGCCTTTTCCATTATTGGCATCTGCATCGTGCAAGTAATTGACGCACAATTGCTTCTTGTCATCAAACTTTTCCAATAATTCTCGGGACTCTTTCAAACATTGCAAAGCATCATCCCATTGTTCCAAATCCAAATAACATACCGCCTTGGTTTGGTAAGTTTTTATGAGAATGTCTTGAACTACCCGATCCTTTACACCTGCTTTTGGCATATACCGAATAATGGAATCAAGATAATAAAAAGCGGAATCATATTGTTTTAATTGCTGAAATGAAGATGCAATATTAAGAATGGCATTTTTATCATCAGCCAATATCATCTTAAACTGTACTATGGCATCTTCAAATCTTTCCATACGCATCAATAAAGCCCCATAGTTATTGTGAAAACTAGACTGTAATTTTTCAAAACCATTGTTTTCAGCAAGTTCCAAGCCTCTATCAATATAGCTTTGGCATTCAGGAAACTGATTATTCCTAAAATAAAAAGCACTTTTAGCGAGACATATCCGAGTAAGCAAGAGTTGTGTTCGTGTTGTTTCCCGCAGAGTTTCTGTTATTTGCAAAGATTTGTTTATCAAAGGCAAATTTTCAGAAAAAAGATTGCTTTCGTATGCACACAAACTCTTGTAATAAAAGCTCACCGCCTTCCAATATCTATCTTTAATCTCATCTGACAATGCAGCCAATTCATTTATATATGTTTCGGCTTCCAAAATCCGTCGCTCGTCGAAATAAAACATTATCGCCGCATCCAAAGCTTCGGCTCTGTTCAAATCAGTCTTTCGGAATTCCTTCAGCCGTCCCACCAACGAATCCGGCAAGGACAAAGGAGAACTATCCTCTTGGGCGAAAGCACTCAAAGCAAACAAAACAAGAAAAAGGAGAAGAAAGTATTTTTTCATGGAGATATGCTATCTTTTGCTGAGGCAAAGGTACAACTTTCTTCCAAAACAACATCTGTTTCAAAATCACTGATAATAATTGGATTAGCAAAACTATTTTTGCTTTTTGTGGAATTTTGTTTTGGTTTTTTGCGGTGTTTTACTCTTGCTTTTTGCATAATCAATGACACCATTCAGGTTTCCGCTTTTCAAAAAACGCCTTCATCCCCTCTTGCCCTGCTTTGGAGATGCGTTGGTTGGCGATGAGGACCGAAGTGTCGTGAAAGACGGGGTTGAAAGGATCGTTGGTGCCACTCACCAAACGAAGCAGGTTCTTACATTCGGCAATGGCGTCAGGTGAGGCCTGCAGGAAATGCTCGATGTACTTGCGTTCGGTGTCGACCATCTCCGCCTCATCAACAACGGCATTCACTAATCCAAAGGCTTTGGCCTCTTCGGCGGTGAAACGACGTCCAGTAAGCATGAGTTCTTTGGCGGCGGTGTTGCCTATGCGGCTTACCACAAAAGGTGAGATGGTGGCAGGCGTTAGACCCAAGCGCACCTCAGTGAAGGCGAACTTGGTCTGTCGCTCGGCAATCACGATATCGGCGGCAGCGATGATGCCGTTGGCCCCACCAATGCAGGCGCCGTGAACGTCGACGATGACCGCCTTATTACAGAAATATATCGTTTGAAACAGCTTCGACAGCTTTTCGGCATCAGCGATATTTTGGTTGTAGCTGAATCCCGCCATCGCTTTCATATACTCAAGGTCGGCACCGGCACAAAAAGCCTTGCCGTTGCCTTTGAGAATGACCACACGGATGTCGTTGCGGCTGTTGAGCCATTCAAAGACCTCGGTCAGCTCGTGTATCAACTCGGCATTCAACGCGTTGCGCACCTCGGGGCGGTCGAGGTTGATCCAGGCCATGCTTTCGCCCAGTTGTATCTTTATCGTTTTGAAATCCATAGAATTCAGTTGTTCAGTTGGAAGTTGTTCAGTTGTTCAGTTAGGAGTTGAGAATGCAATATTCGTGAAAAATTGGCAATCTGGCGCAATCATTCCGCAAAAAATTCGTTTCTTTGCAAACGAAAACAGAAAAAGATGGACGACAACCTCAACAACGGCCTCGACGACCTGCTGAACATGTTCAAGAAACTGATGGAGAATCAGGATTTGGACGCCATCCCGGGTATCAACGAAGAGCAGAAAGAACAGCTGAAAATGTTCTTGGAGGACTTCGACGAGATGAAGGATGAGATGAAGGTGGAGATCTACAAGTTGGACCCGTTCACCAAGCAAATGATGGAGATGGTGATGGGACAACTGAAGAACTTCTCCGGCGAAGGCATGCCTGCCACACAGCAGGAAACCACGCCCCAGGAGCCGCCTGTCAACAAGGAGAAGCAGTTGACCGACATCCCTGGTACCACCGAGAACCTTGAGGCCAGAATAGAAGCCATCGACAAGCAGTTGCGCCAGTCGGACCTCACCGACGAAGAGATCAACCGTTTGTTGGATGAGCGGAGAGCTATTATGAAGGAGTTGAGAGTTTAGAGTTTAGAGTTTAGAGTTTGAAAGCATTATCACATATGAAGAAAGTATTATTCACACTTATCGCGATGGTCGTTTCGATGACCTCTTTCGCCCAACTCATTGCCAACAAGACGGACAACAAAATCACACTTGGCATTGACCTGTTCAGTGACTTGCAGCTGAAGACCAGCGACAACTGGGATGCCCGTGGCTTCAACCAAGGCGTGGGCCTAGGCCTGACCTACAACTTCCCCTTGGGTGAGAGCACGAAGCATACTGTCAGCATCGGTGCAGGTATGTCGTCGCACAACTATTTCTCGTACAACCGTATCTCAAACCCCTATGCCGACACGTTGGTCCTCTCCGATTCGTATCGTGGCAACGAGAAGTTCAAGCGCGCCAAGGTCAACCCGACCTATCTGGAAGTGCCGCTCGAGCTGCGTTTCCGTATCAAGGACGCGGTGAAGATCGGCGTGGGCTTCAAGATTGGCATCATGGTGGCAGCCAAGACGAAATATGTGGGTCCCGACCCCACCGAAGGTGCTGTGCTGACCAACGACAACGGTTCCATCGTGCATGAGAAATACTGTTACATCAACAACCTGGAGCGCTATGCCTATTCGGCCACGCTGCGTGTGGGTTGGAAATGGGTGAGCGCCTTTGCCGCCTATCAGATTTCGCCCGTCTTCGCTGTTGGCCACAATGCCCCTGAGATTCACCCGCTGTCGGTTGGCTTGACTTTCGCGCCGTTCTGATGGATTCGGGATGGATTGTAGCCGAGGCCGAACGCATGGGCTTCGACGCCTGCGGCATTGCCCAGGCGACGGCTCTGGAAGAAGAGTCGGCCCACGTCGAGCAGTGGCTTGAGAGTGACTGCGAAGGCGAGATGGGCTACCTGACCCGCAACAAGGAGAAACGTTACGACCCCCGTCTTTTGGTGGAAGGCACCAAAAGCATCGTCACCGTACTTTACAACTACTATCCAAAACAGCGTATTGGCGATTCTGACAAGTTCAAAATCGCCAAATATGCATATGGCGCTGACTACCACGATGTGTTGAAACGAAAGATGCATCAGCTCTTGGAAGGCATCGAGGCTCAAACGGGCAAACTGGAAGGCACACGTCTTTTTGTGGACTCGGCGCCCGTGCTCGACCGCGCCTGGGCGGTGCGTTGCGGTTTGGGATTTATCGGCAAAAACACCACCTTGATCCATCCCAAGAAAGGCTCTTTCTTCTTTATCGGACACCTTTTTTTGCCCATAGAATTGGAAGGGACGGGAAAACCTTTGACCAACCGCTGCGGACGCTGCACAAAATGCTTGGACGCTTGCCCTACTGGCGCTTTGGAGGCTCCCTTCCACATCGATGCACGCAAGTGCATCTCCTATCTTACCATCGAATACAAAGGCAGCCTTGCAGGCATTGACTCCAAGACCTTCAACGGCTGGATGTATGGTTGCGACATATGCCAGGACGTGTGTCCCTACAACCGTTTCGCCTTGCCCAATAGGGAGCCGGAGTTCCAGCCCTCAGAACAGCTTATAGCCATGCATGACGAAGACTGGAAAAGTCTATCGAAGGAGGATTTTGATGCATTATTCAAGCATTCCGCCGTGCAACGCGCCGGATATGAGGGATTGAAACGGAATATCGACTTTATCTCAGAGGAGAGTTGATGTTATAGGTCAGTGTGAACAGAATGACCTTGTTGTAATATTGGTTGGTAAACCAACCTGGATTGCCCGTGAAGCGAATAGGCACGATGGAATACATAAATCGTGCGCCCAAACCTATGTGTTCGTTAAATGCAAAATGGATGCCTGCATTGCCCGTCATAGAGAACAATCGCCATCTCGAGGTGGTGACTTGATAATCGGCATCGACGTCCTCGGTAGCCTTGAGGCGGACATCCACGCTGGCACCTGCCTCCAAGGTGATAAAATCCAATGAACGACCACCCACACGGAAAAAGCCCAAGTCGTAACGCAGCATCAAGGGAATCTCTGCATAGTGGAGACGCAGACTATAAGGGTTATAGTAGTATTCCATCACTTCCTCGGTCGAGGAATGCGCCCCAAGCAGCGAATACTTGAGTTCCATCTGAGCCGAGAAATAGTCGGCCAAAGGCAAGTTGACGTAAGCACCTGCCGTGAAGCCCAGCTGATGATAACCGGCATAATGGTCGCCGTCAACTTGTGCAAACGTTGGACCCACGACAAGGCCTGCGTTGAAAGACTGTGCTTTGACCTGGCTTAGATTAATGGCAAACAAAAAACCGAGGGCAAGAAAAACAAAACGCTTTTTCATGATTAGTTATAATTCGCTTGATACTGGTAATAGCGGTCGAGTACCTCTTCGACGAAGCGGTAGGTCTCGGTGCCGCGGAGATAACCTGCACGACAGCAGGTGTCGTTGCGATATTTCGACTTGTTGAGGATATAGTAGTCCACATTATCGTCCCAGATATCGGGAGCGCTGCCGTATTTGGCGGCGAGGCGTTGCGCGTCATAGACATGGCCGAGGCCCGCATTATAGGCAGCCAACACAAATTTGACACGTTCCGTGCTGTCGGCCACCCTGTTCTCGAAACACTCGCCCAGATAAGCCAACAGCTTGCCGCCCGCTTCAATCTGCTCCTCGGGCGACGAGTCGTAGTCGATGCCATACTTTTCCATCACGACGGGCATGAGCTGCATCAAGCCGAAGGCACCCTTGTCGCTCTCGAGGTCAAGTTTGAAATGCGACTCCTGACAGATGAGCGAGGCCAACAGACGCCAGTCCCAACCGATCTTCTTGGCCGTCTTCTTGATCAAGGGATCGAACTCGGAGAGCTGTCCGGCCTTAGGCTTGCTACGGTTCGCTCTGCCGTTGTTGACATACTTAGCCAGCAGACGGCGTAGGTGGCGCTGCTCCACACCTTCAATCCAGGTATTGATGGCATTGACAAGAGAAGAGTCGGAGTTTTGGTTCAGCATAGCCCAACCTATGGGCTGATCCACACTGACCGCCAATTTGGTATCAAGTCCTTTCTGGCCCACCGAGGCCATCTTGGCCACATATTCCTCGACGACGGTGTAGTCGGCACGACCGTCGGAGACCGCCTCCACCAACTCGATGCCATTCAGCGTGTCGCATTCGACCACATAAATGGTGTCGCCGATGCAATCCGAAAGGTATTCAAGCACCTTCACGGCATAGCTGCCTTTGGTGACATGGATGGTCTTACCTGCTAAGTCGAGAGGCGAGCGCAACAACTGGCTCTCCACCTCATTGTCGGTCGACATCGCATTCCACCCCTTGGGCAGACGTTGCACCAACACGCAACGTTGGGCGATGATGGGATCCGACATCATATAACGCCGCTTCATCGCTTTGGTCAGACCGATGCCAGCCGCCACCACGTCGACTTCGCAGGAATCCAGCATCTTGAAACAGGTGTCGAGGTTGTCCTCGACTTTCATCTCAAGCTCAAGGCCGTTGGAACTGCAGAAATCGCTGAGCAAGTCGTATTCGAAGCCTGAAGGCTTCTTCCCGAATTCATTGTAATTAATCTCGCCACAATTGGTCACGGCTACCAAAGTGCCGCGCTCCAACAAATGCTCAAAAACCGTCAAAGTATCTTCCTCCACCTGGGCCTCATTCGTATCCATCTCATTATCAACACGGTTATTACACGCAGAGAAAGAGATCAGCATCGTGACGAAGAAAAGGATTTGGATTGTTTTCTTTAAATGCTTTGTCATTTCAGTCCGATTTGGAGCGGTAAAAGTAGTTATTTTTATGATTTGATTAAAAAAAACGCGATGTTTTTGACGTTTTTTGTAATTTCGCACCCTTATTCCACAGATGAAATGGCTAAGAAAATACAAGATCCTGACTTTTGGTATTCGTTTCTACTCCCCTATGTGAATTGGAATACGCGACGTGCCTACCGACGCTTTGAAGTGCATGGCAAAGAGCATCTTCCGAAAGACAGTGCCGTCATCTTCGGCGTCAACCACAGCAATACGTTGATGGATGCCTTGGTGTTGCTTTCGTCCGATAACATCAGGAAGGTGTTCATTGCGCGAGGCGATATCTTCAAGAACCCTGCCGTGGCCAAGATCCTTAACTTCCTGCGTATCTTGCCCATCTTCCGCATCCGCAATGGCGTGGCAGCCGTGCGCCAAAACGATGACTCGCTCAACAAGGCCGTCGACGTCATCCACGACCATGTCGACCTCTACCTCTTCCCTGAGGGCACCCACCGCACCAAACACTCGCTGATGCGCATGGGCAAAGGCTTGTTCCATATCGCCTTGGATGCCAACAAGCAATTCGGCGACAAGAACCCTGTCTATATCATCCCGACCGCCATCGAATACGGCGACTACTTCCGTTATCGGAGCACGGCGATGATCAACTTCGGCGAACCTATCAACGTGACCGAGTTCATCCACAACACCACCGAGGAAAATGAAGCCGTTACCATCAACCAACTCAAGGACATCCTCGGAGAAGAAATCTCGAAGCTCTTCACCAACATCCCTGACGACGAGGACTATGATGCCATCTGGGAAATCGTGAAAATGAAAAACGAGAAACGTGCCGGAGGGCTCTACAAGAAGATGCTTCGCAACCGTGCCACCGTTGAGAAAGTGCTGAAATACAGGGAAGAACAACCCGAGCAAGCCAAAAACCTCTTTGAGCGCGTGATGGCATTTGCGCAAGAGCGGAGACGGCAGAAGATTTCCGTTATGTCGACCGCAAAAAAGTATCCTTTGGTCAACTTCTTGTGGAAATTTATTGTGCTGCTCATCGGTCTGCCCTTCTTCGTCGCTTCGGCTGCCGTCAACCTGCCCGTATGGCTCACCACGCTGATTATCAAGGGGAAATTGAAGGACAAAGCCTTCAGCAACACGGTCAGCTTTGGCGTGAAGCTAGTGCTTTTCCCCATTGTATTCGTTGTGGGAACCATCCTGCTGTTCTGCAACCTGCCTTGGTATTGGGCCTTGGCTGGCACGGTGCTGCTGTTCTATTCCTACTCGCTCTTTGTAGACTACTGCGAACTGTGCCGTCGCTGGATTTCCGACGTGCGCTGGACCTTCAAGAACAAGCTACGCAAGCAATATAAGGCATTAAACCTCAACAACCTATTCTGATGCCACAACGCTGGATTATCCCTGATGTCCATGGCTGCACCAAGACCTTGAAAGTGCTGCTTGAGAACATGCTCAAAGTGACGAAGCATGACGAGCTTTACTTTCTTGGCGACTACATCGACCGTGGCCCTGACGGGAAAGGCGTCATCGACTATCTCATGCTCCTGCAGAAAGAAGAGTACAATGTACATTTCATCAAAGGCAACCATGAGGACATGTGTGTGAAGGCATACCTTGCCGATCAAAAAAAGAAAATCCTCGGAGGCAAGCATATCGAGCAGAAAGAATGGGAATCCGTGGGCGCCAAAACCACATTGGAGAGCTTCGGCGTGAAACATCCACGCGAGATACCCCAGCTTTACATTGACTGGATGAATGCCTGCGTGCCTTACATCGAGTTGGAGGATTATATCCTCGTGCATGCGGGTATGAACTTCAACATTGACGACCCGTTTGAGGACACATTAAGCATGATGTGGACCCGTAAGTTTAAGGTCGATTATAACAAGTCGCACGGGAAGAAGATCATCCACGGGCATATCCCCGTCGACTACAGCTTCATGAATTTGATTATAGAAAACAATGCGGCTTACGACTTCATTGCCTTGGACAACGGTGTCTTCGTGACCGACAAACCGGGACTGGGGAATTTGACCGCCTTTAATCCTGACACGAAACAGCTTATGGCACAATCTAACATGGATATGTAAAGACGTTGCGCGCAACGTCTCTACAGATTAGCGTGTCCCGACGACGATTGCGTTTTTGAATTGTTTGACCTTGCCTTCGAAATTGAAGACCTCGGTCACGGCGACATAGACACCGACGGGGACCTTGTTGCCGTTGTTGTCGAGGCCGTTCCAGAGGACGCTGCCCTCCTGCCCTACCAGCTCGCCTTTGGCCAGGTGACGGATTAATTGTCCTGCCACATTGAAGATGTAGATGTTCATCGTGTAGCCTGCCTCATCAAAATGGTAGTTGATGAAACAGGCATCGTCGAAGCCGTCGCCGTCGGGCGAGAAGATGTCGGGACTGATGGAGATTTCATCGTTAGAGGGCTCGGCGGTTTGCATCATCGAGTTCTCGTAGCCCGGCGTACCGAAATGCACACTTTCGGCAGCGGAATGCCAGTTGTTGGCATCCATCGAAGGCTGGTCGAAACTGACACGCTCCAAAGCCACGCCTTTCGTGACCTTGAGCAAGGGATAATGCATCTTCTCGGAGAAGGCCATCTGGTCGACCACCGTGCCGTCCTTGCCCATCAAGATGGCCGTACCGCCCGCGTTGGCATAGCTTGGGAAGGATGCCATCTGCACGAAATTGTCGGTCGGGCAGTCGTATTGTTGGCCAACGATTTCGCTATTGGTGGAGAGCAAAACATAAGTCTTGGGAAGGAACAAACGACTGTCGGCAGTGATTTCCTTCAAAGTCGTATCGGCAGGATTGGGAAAACTCTCCTTGATGACGCCGAGCATCAAATTGCTGAGATCAAAGGTCTTGTCGGTATTATTGTAAAGTTCCACATAATCCACACCTGGTGCGATGGGATCGAAGAGGATTTCGTTAATCAGGATCTCGCCTTCGGCGATGTCGTTCGGGATGCCAAATTGCACATGGGTATCGGCTTCAATGGTTGTACCCACGCAGTTGGTCACACCATTAATAACCAATGTATAGACCAAACCTTGCTCGAATCCGCGGTCGAATTGGAGCTCCACGTAGGTGCCGTCCATGGGATTAACGACCGTCTGCGAGGGATGTTCGTTCGTCTCTTCCACAAGGAAGTGTTGCGTTTCAAGAAGCTCGGCAGCATTCATCTGCTGGTCGAACCACAGTTGGACGATTTGGTTGCCGAACATGCTCACGCGCTCCACTTTGGGTGCCACATTGTTCTCGCCGTTCACCGAATTAATGCGGCCTGGGGTGCCACCCGAGGCATCAATCGAGACGGTCCAGTTGGAGGCACCAGCGCAAGGGTTCATCGGGTCGATTTGTTCTACCGACCAGCCGCCGTTGGCCTTGTCGGAATCGTGGTACCAAGTGTTGCTGAAATTGACGCGAGAAATCAAAATGCCCGCCTTACTGTAGAGATACATCGCCGAAGAGCTGTTGCCCACCGAGAAGCTGCTGAAGCCGATGCAGTCGCCATATTGGCGCAACTCGGAAACGGCATCGTTGTGGCATAGGATGACATAACCGTGCGGGGCAAGGACAAAGTTGCCAAAGGTGTTATCGTTTGAGCCGATTTGTATCTGCCAGTCTTTCAAGTCGATGCCAAACTCGGTAGTGTTGTAGAGTTCCACATACTCCCATTCGGGCAGACCCACCACAGGGTTCGGATCCGCCATGATCTCGTTGATGACAATATCGTATTCCGAGGCTTCGTAGATAGAAAAGGCCAAGGTTGTCGCCTCCATCATGTTGTTCCACAGGTCTTTGATGCCGCTGACGGTCAGCGTGTAATTAATGCCATTGCCGATTTCGCGTTCCATCTTGAGCACCACAACGGCAGGATTATTGCCGAAACTGACGGAAGCCGGATGACCCAAGCCGTTGTCGATGGAATAATTGTCGGGATTGAGTGCCGTGGTTCCATTCAGCGCCTCGTTGAAGGCCAGTTGCAGATGCATCACATCCAGCACCTCGCAGGTCAGGAGTTGAGGTGGCTCGTGGTCAGCAATGCGAGGACCGACATAGACATTGTCGAAATAGATCTTTGTGGCGTTGCTCGACGTGAACTTGGACCAAAAGCCGAAAAAGCCTCCGCGACCGTATGTATCATCCGACCCTTGTGCCTCGATGAGATAAATACCCGAATTGTCGTAGCATGTCTGAATCATCCAATTGCCTTCGCGGTCGCAAGTCACTTTTATTGAAACTGCGAACGATGCCGCGATAGCACCTTCCGTGCCGCGACAGATTTGCTGTTGTCCGTCGGCATCCTTACGGAACAGGGTGATGGCATCGTTGCTGCCACCTTCGCCGAAGCGCAGGAAATAGCCTTGGGTGACATTTTGCAAGTCAGCGTTATCGGCACTGAGCCAGACATCGGAATAGTTGTTACCCGAGGGTGCAAATGCCTCGCGAATCCAAAACTGCCATTCCATAGACTCAAACTCGCTGATGGGCAAGGAAAGATAAGCTGTGCCCTCCCCTCCCGCGTTGAGTTGGAGCTGTTTGTTGTTGTTCACCATATATTGTTCCGTCGTTCCTGACCAAGTGGGGTTTTGGGTGAAGTCGCCGTCGGAGAAGTCGTCGGTGACCTGGGCAAGGAGAGTGAAAGGCAGCAAAAGCAGGAGTAAGAGTATCTTTTTCATGGCATTAGCAATTTAGGAGAGGACAAAGATAGGAGTTTTTGTGAATTGTGACAAAAAAACAATCGAAATGCAAAAGATGTATCAAAGCATACCATGAACATCAGCATTTGCAATGCGAAAAAAAGGCTTGCGCAATTGGAAGGAAACCCCTAACTTTGCCACTTGAAACACGTAGTCGAATAATCATGGAAAACACGGATAAGTTACATGGCCTTAGCCCACTTTTATTTTGGGATGTCGATACGACCAACTTCGATATCGACAAGAGTGCCGATTGGCTTATCCCCAGGGTGCTGGAATACGGTAAAATGAGTGATTGGCATTACATTAAGCATTATTATGGAATGGACAAAATCACTTCTGTCTGCATGAATTTAAGGACATTGGATCCCGTTGCTTTGTCTTTTATTTGCTGCCTTTCTGGGCGAAAAAAGGAGGATTTCAGATGCTATCATTTCGCACAATCGTTCCCGACACTTTGGAACTCCTAAAACGTTTGACTCAAGAGCCATTTCTTAAAGATTGTCGTCTTGTTGGTGGGACAGCTTTGGCGTTGCAATATGGCCACCGTTCTTCAATTGACCTCGATTTTTTTGGGTCATTTGATATTGATGGGGAAGAAATGTTTGGGATTTTAAGAGAATACGGAAGCGTTGAAAAGCAAAAACTTTCGACTAACATCAGGATTTTCGACATTAATGGAGTTAAGGTGGACATTGTAAACTATTCGATTTATCCTTGGCTTGAAGATCCTGTTGAGGATGATGGCATGCGATTGGCCTCACCTATGGATATTGCAGCTATGAAGATCAATGCGATAGAGGGTAGAGGATCAAGAAAAGACTTTGTCGACATATACTTTTTGCTGCAACATTTCACATTGGAAGAAATATTGGATTTCTACGCCAAAAAGTATCCGAATTATTCTTTATATCGGGCCTTAATGAGTTTGACCTATTTTGTAGATGCCGAAAAGTTTGATATGCCCAAGATGTTTGTGGACTTCGATTGGGAGCAGTGCAAGTCTTTCATTTTGAATAAAGTAATAGAATACGAGAAGCGATATTAGTTAAGTGGTATATACATCAAGTATTTTTGCCGCGTGAAAAGGTGTTTGCACATAGTGAGTTTAATGGTTGGGCTTGCCATGCTGGTGGCTTGCTCCCAACAAACTAAAGTTGAGGTCCCTGAGCCTGTCGAAGGGTCGACCTTAGCATTATCTCAAATTGACACCCTGATGTGGCACCAGCCCGACAGTGCCTTGGCGGTGATGATGGAGTTTGCGGGGAGTGAGGCGGCGGATGGTATGGATGCGTTTGAGGGGCATTATTGCCAGCTGCTGGTTTCGGAGCTGCTGTATAAAAATGACTACGCACAAAGTAACCGAAAGGATTTGCTGAAGGCAGTGGGGTATTTTGATTCCATCGATGAGGGGTTTTTGGCGGCACGGGCGCATTATATTAATGGTGTGGGGTATGCTGAAAAGGACAGCGTGGTTGAGGCGTGTGGGGAATACCTCTGTGCCTTGCGGACGATGGAGAGTCATTATCCCGAGAACGAACTGGTGGGCACGAAGGCACGTTTCATGGTTTTGACCTACAACCGTCTTGTGGATTTGTTTTCCGACCAATACATGCCGGAATCTGTCATCATCTGTAGCAAGCAGGCCTTACAATATGACGCGATCGAGCCTCTTTCACCGACCAACCGCGCCAATGTCTTGTATCGTATTGGAACTCATTATGACATGTTGAAAGAAGCGGACAGTGCGGCCTTTTATTATGAGGCGGCTATGAAAGCCATGATAGGAAGAAACAGCTTGGTTTATAGGGATTTGATTTCCTCGATGGCGTACCATGAGTACAGCATCCACCATGATACAATGAATTCGTTGGATAGCCTAAAAAGGATGGCGACGCTGTCCGTAGGAGAAAGGGAAAGGCTGATCAGATTCCTGACCATTGGCGCCATCTATCATGACATGGGGCAATATGATTCCGCAAAGGTCTATCTGGAGCCTGTGCTTGAAAACAGTCCCGACAAAGCGGAAATAGCAGCAGGTTTTTTGCGAGACATCGCCATAAGCGAAGCCGATACGCTGAAAACCGAGCAATATGCCCGACTTCTTGTTAAAGATGCCTCAAAGGAAGTCGAATCGCAAGCGCGGGTTTCAAAGCTCAATGACATATTTCAACAGCATCTGCAATGGGAGCAGGAACGAGCCGATGCCGAAAGGCAGGGGAAAGTCCGTGTCCAAAGAAACAGGATGATCGTGGCAACAGGCATCCTTGCGGTGTTGGCCGCTCTTACGGCTTGGCTGCTCCACAGGCGCAAGATGAAAGAGCAACGTGAAGAAGCCAACAAGCAGATAGAGGTTGAGCGTGAAGCTCATCGTTTGGAAAGCCGAAAATTGGAAGCTGAAAGGGAAGCGCATCGTTTGGAGAAAGCCTCGATGTCAGGTCGATTGAAAAAGAGCAACCAAGAGGTGAGGGAACTGAAGGACCAAATCAAACGGCAGGAGGAAGTGAATGCCAAGCCCCAACAGGCTGAATCGTTCACCGATGAGCCTATCTGCCGCCTCATCATGGAGCGGGTGCATGAAGGGCAGTTCAAGGCGCAGATGGACTGCAAACTTTATAAGGACGCCGCCTTAAGCAAGGAACAGGTGACGGCGTTGCGCGATGCCGCCGACCGCCATTTCAATCTGTTCACCGTCAGGTTAGCCAAAGCCTATCCCAACCTCACCAAGAACGACCTCGACTATTGCTGCCTCTATCTGCTCGGCCTTTCGGATGCCGACATCTCCGCCCTGATGCAGCGGGCTTACACCACCGTGAACGACCGAGGCCGCAAAATGAAAGCCATTTTTGGCACTGAAGAGCCTCTTTCGACCACCCTCCGAAGCTTCGCGGAGGAATCCACATCTAATTGATTATCGGTACGATAGCGAAAAATCCGTACAAACCCGTACATGGATTTTCTTGCCATGCATGGGGACTTGGTGTAGTTTTGCCGAAAAATTCAAAACCTAACGAGTATGAAAACGACGAAATTTTACACCCTGCTTGCGTTCCTGCTGATGGCGGGAGTATTGCAGGCACAAAACCATGATTGGCCAATAGACCTGTGGACTGATGTGGTGACCGAGCAACCGGAAGGCTATGTTGTGGACGCTTTTGGTGACGTGCACATCTATTCCGCTGAGGGTTTGGCCTGGCTTTCGGTGCTGAGTAACGGCCTTCATGGGCAGGATGTGGATGAGTTTGAGGAAAGGACTGTCTATTTGGAGGAAAGCATTGATTTGGCAGGTCATGTCTGGACTCCGATCGCAGCCGCCACTTTTGATGAAACTACAGGCGATATGTACATCCATTATTTCAAAGGTGCTTTCGTCGGGAAACAACATTTGATTGATAATCTGTTGCTGTATAAAGACTTCCCCCTTGAGCATATGGGACTGTTTGGAATCGTAAAAAACGGAGTAATACGTAACGTGATTGTCGAAAACTGTAGATTAGAGTTTAATATAATGGAGGGATGGACTCCTGTGTGCGGTGTTCTTGCCTATCATTTGGAAGAGAACTCCACTGTAGAAAACTGCTATGCCCATTGCTTGGAATTCAAAGCAATCAATGGAGGCTTGTTTTATGGGGTTGATATGAACTCGTCGGTGACTAACTGCTTGATTCGATACAATTTCAAGTATGAAGGTTATTATGGCTGCGGAATTAGTGATTTCAATTATGGCAAGATTATCAATTGCGCATCTGTTATTGATACGTTGCAATGGCCTTATTTGTGGGATCCGTCGGGTGTTGCCAGTGAAAATTCTGGGCAAATCGAGAACTGCTACTCTTATTGGGGCGAGTTGGTGGAATTTCCATTCTATGCCCCTTATGCTCCTCGCAATGGTGTGGCCTACTTTAATGATTATGGTGTCGCTAAAAATTGTTATTACAATAGGATGCCACAAGTTTGGCAATTTGACGACAGTCCTGGTCACGGCGGAACGTTTCAGGATGTGTCGGAATTTGACATGGAAAACGACGATTGGCAACTTATGAATCCAATCACCATAGGAGGTACAACAACAAATGATTTGGTCGAGGTGCTGAACCTTTGGATTGACAGCCAACCCAACAGCGACGACTATCTCCATTGGTGTGCAGATACCACAGGCTTCAATCACGGTTTACCCATTTTCGCAGATTATGATTTGACCAGTATTGAAGAGCAATGTGAGAACGTTAACGCCATCGCTTATCCCAATCCTGGGAAGGATGTGCTGAATATCAGGACGGGATTGAAGGATGCGCGGGTGGAGGTGTATGATATGATTGGGAGGCTTGTGCATAGTCAGGATATTACGGAGAATGTGACGGGGATTGATGCTGGGGGATGGGCTGAAGGGGTTTATGTTTGGAAGGTGATATCAAACGGCAAATTAGCGGAAACGGGAAAGTGGATTAAGGAGTGACTCGACTCCCCCTGGCCCCCTCTGAGAGGGGGAAGCGTTATACGTGCTTACGTACTATCGTGCTAACGAGGTGGGACTAATAGGACAGATAAGACAAATAAAACGTAAAATATAAAACGATGAAAAAGACAATTAGACTAATGCTGATGCTGCTGGTTGTGGCAGGCATGATGACCGTATCCTCATGTAAAAAGGAGAAGGTGTTACCGGAAAAAATCACCGTTAGTGGCTATGTAACCTATGATGACGGACAACCCTTTGTGGACGTTCATGTTTTGTTGTGTTCAAGCACCTTCATGGGTCCGAGCATTCCCTTAGGCGAAACCATTTACACCGACGAGCTTGGCCATTACGAGGTTGAATTCAAACCTGATAAAGACTATACTTACAAATTGATCTTCGAAAGTCACCAGTATTACCACAGCTACAGTTTGACTAAATGGGAAGCAGTACAGGAACACGATGTTGTATGGGAGAAAATAGAGTAGCTAAGCAAATTCCAGCCTTACCAAAGCCATCGAGAGCCTTGGCCGCTCTATCGGCGACAAGGGGTGGATTGAGGCTTTCTTTGGCTTTTTTTCGGTATGCGTGTTATCGTGCTAACGACGGTGGGACTAATAGGACAGATAAGACTAATAGGAATATGAAAACGACAAAGATATTCGCCTTGATGGCGGTTTTGATTTTGGCTGGATGCCGGGAAGGAAGAGACAAGGAATTGCCGCAAAAGCCTGCCAGTGTTGACACCTCGGAATTCGATGGGGCTTATTATGAACGGATGCGGGTGTTTGAGAGGTTGTGCCCGGATGTGGAGCTGGATAAGTGAGGGGGGGGCAATAAATATTTCCGTTGATCGTTGAAAGTATTAGAAATTAAATTGTAAACAACCAAATAATAACCATAATGAGAGTTTGCAGATTTGTTTTATTCTTCTTGGCTGCTTTAATTATCGCTTCCTGCAGCCGAATCGATGAAGTCGACATCAACAGTTTCAATCAGCCGGATGGCGAGGTCTTGAACGGCACCGTCGCCGTGTTTGGCAATGTGACTACCGAGATGCGCCAGCACCGCGTCACCATTTCACCTGTGCATCAATGGGGTGACAATCAAGAAGCTTTACCGGAAATCAACCGCGTTTTCGTGCTTTGCGGCAACGACACGATACCTTATATTGAAAAGGAAGCCGACCGCAGTAGTATGGTTTTCGTTTCGGAGCAACCCTTCAAAGGTGAGGCGGGCAAGACCTACAAACTCGTCGTCGAAACACCTACGGGCGACATCACCGCCGAGGACTATCTTACGCCTTTGGGCGACACGGATTATCTCCCAATCATCAAGGACCACACAAAAGTGAGGAGTTATCAGATGCAATCGGGCATGATGGCGCATGAATTCCAGTTCGACAAGCACATCTATACCGTTGGGGAACAACCTGTGATTTGCGGCCTGACCTTTTATCAGTCTGAGGATTTCCCCATCGACAGCATCGAAAGTGTCTCATTCATCCATAACGACATGTCGCTCTCGGCACTGTTCACCGCCAGGCTGTTCTGGTATTCCTATCACGTCACGGAAGACTATCTCGACCAAAACGAGACTTTCATCACTTGTTCGGTCTCGCCCGAATTCTACACCTTCCTGTTGGATGTCTTCAACGAAGACGACTGGAGCCTGGGCCTGTTCGCCACCATCTCGGGCAACGTGCGAGGCAATGTCAAGAACGGCTATGGCTATTTCTTTGCCTCCGATGTGCGACGCCAACCCTTTACTTACCACGATATCTACAACTCCCTCACCCCCGAAAACCAATAAGCCATGAAACGTATCCTCATCACCATATTATTCTTTGCCTCTTTTGTTTGTCTTCAGGCACAGACCTATACTTTAAGCGGCCACATCACCGATGCCGCCACGGGAGAGACGCTTATCGGTGCCACATTATATGAGGCCTCCTCACAAACTGGGACCTCGGCCAATGGCTACGGCTTCTATTCGCTGCGTTTGCCCGCTGGAAAACACAAGTTGCAATGCGCCTATTTGGGCTATAACACCAAAGAAATTGAAATCCAACTCAATGCCGACCAAACCTTGGAAATCAAGTTGGAGGAAAACTTCGTGGGATTGGGCGAAGTCACCGTTGAAGCAGCATCGGTGGAGCGACCGCAAAAGCAGAACGAGTTCCATGCCGAGATGCTGACCATAAACTCGATACGCAAACTGCCGAGTGTGTTTGGCGAGGCCGACATTCTCAAAGCGGTACAGATGCAGTCGGGTGTGAAAACCATCGGCGACGCCTCGTCGGGACTGCTCGTGCGCGGCGGCACCAACGACCAGAACCTCATCCTCATCGACGAGGCTCCCATCTACAACCCCTCGCACCTCTTCGGCATGATCTCCATCTTCAACCCCGAGGCGGTGAACCAAGTGACGCTTTACAAGAGCAACATGCCCGCACAATACGGCGGGCGCGTCTCGGCCGTCCTCGACTGCAAGATGAAGGAAGGCAATATGAACCAACACGATTTCTCGGTGGCGTTGAGTCCTTTTGCCGCCACTTTGACTGCCAATGGTCCCATCGTCAAGGAAAAGGCTTCTTACCTGATTTCAGCGCGTAGGAGTTTCATCGACTTTTTCGTTAGCCCCAACGAAGATATGCCGCTTGTGCCGAGATTCTACGACCTGAACGCGAAAATCAACACCAAAATCGGGCAGAACGACCGCATTTATCTCTCGTTCTATCGAGGCCACGATGTCATTGAGTCCATGGGCGGCATCGACCATTCCAACGGGCTCTACAACACTTGGGGCAACACCTCGGGCACCTTGCGCTGGACGCACAACTTCGGCAGTCGTTGGTTCCTCAATACAGCCTTCATCGTCAGCGATTACAGCAACGACATTGATTATCAATACAAAAGACGAAAATACAATTGGCGCACTGGCATTTCCGACCTTAACCTGAAGGCCGCATTGAGTTATTATATCGCTCCTGACTGCGAACTCCGCATTGGCGCAGGAGCCATCCGCCATGCCTTCATGCCAGGAGAGTCCGACAGTATCGGGATGAGCCTGCCGCATTATCAGGCGATGGAATATTCCGCCTACGTGTTGAACGATTGGAAACCTTTACGCTGGTTGGGCTTCAACTATGGCGTACACCTGTCGGCCTTCCAGCCTTTGAGCAGCGACGAGAAACTGATGTTTTATCCCGAGCCTCGTGTGAGCATGAACGTCATGCTGAGCGAAAACACCTCACTGAAAGCCGGCTATGCGCGGAATGTGCAATACATCCAAGTCCTGCAAAACACAGCCTTGGACTACCAATCGCTTGAAACTTGGTTCCCCGCGGTCAATGGGTTGAAGCCTGTCATCGCCGATGTGGTTTCGGGTGGCTGCTTCCTCGATTTCGGTGGGCAGTATTCCGCTTCGGCTGAACTCTATTACAAGAAAGGCCAGAACCAAATCGACTTCATCGACCATGCGCAGCTCATCAGCAACCCGAATGTCATCAATCAGGTGAGGAGTGGCAATTCGAAGGCTTACGGTGTGGAATTGAATCTTTCGAAGAACGTCGGAATGTTCACGGGAGCCATGAGTTACACCTATTCGCGTGTGATTTACGCCATCGACGGCATCAACGACGGCAATCCCTATTCGGCTTTATCAGACATCCCGCATGACTTCCGCATCAACGGCTGCTACCAATTCACGCCACGCTGGAGTGCGAGTGCGGCTTGGCAGTATTCCAGCGGTCATCCCGTCACCTTGCCTGTAGGCTTCTATGAATACATGGGGCAGACCGTCCCGGTTTACACCGAGCGCAACGCCAGCCGCACGCCTGCTTATCATCGCCTCGACCTTTCATGCGCCTATCATTCGCCGAAATACAGAAATGGTTTCAATTGGAGCGCAAGTGTCGGAGTGTTCAACGCCTACAATCGCTTGAATCCGTTGGGTTATCAATTTGAAACTGATATTGAATCGGGCGAGATGCGTGCATACGCCTATTCGATGTTTGGAATTTTGCCGAATGTTTCGTTGCGGGCAGGGTGGTAAAGAAATGATTCCTACTTCACTAAAAACAACCCCGGCGTGATGTCCAGCCAATGCAGCACCGTCTCGCCCCAGACGAGGATGAGCACCCATGAGATGGTCATCATTGTGATGCCGAACTTGAAAGCGTCGGTCATGCTATATTGGTTGGTGTTGTAAAGCAATGCGGCGGGCTTACTGTTGAAGGGTAGCACATAGCAGTGCTCGATAAGCATGGCTACGGGCAAGCTGAGGCTCATGACAGGGAATCCGAAACGCGCCTCCACACCCAAGGCGATGGGCACGAAGACCATGGTGCGGATGGTCTTGCTTTGGAAGACCAAGCCCGAATACATCATCAAGAAGGTGAGGATGACATACAGCACCCAGAACGGCGTGTTGGAAGTGATTCCGAGGCTGTCGAAAGCGGCATTGACCATGGTGTTGGGCAAGTCGGTGGCATTGAGGCCCGAGCCCAAGGTGTAAGCACCTGCCGAGAACAGCATCAGATGCCACGGGATGTCGACGTCGTTCCATTTCACCACGCCGATACCCGGCAACAGGGCGAGGACGGCACCCAACAGGGCGACGATGGTCTCGTCAATGTTATGGAAAGTGCCCTTCGTGACCCAAAGGACGAGCACCAACACGAAGATGGCCACGGCCTTGTACTCTTCGGCCTTCATCTTGCCCATAGCCTTAAGCTCTTCTTTCAAGCGTTCCAAACCGCCTTCGATTTGAGGCACCTGCTCCTCTTTTTTCATCGGGAAGAAGACATAGGTACCCAGCAACAAACCTATCACGAGAATCAAGGCACTCATCGGGCCGCAAGAGACAAGCCAATCTGCATAGCCGAAATCGCAGCTACCGACGAAGCCGGCGATGAGCGAAATGGCCAGCAGGTGAGCGCCGCTACCCGTGTAGAATGCATTGGCGCCGATATTCACTTGGAAGAGGTTCTGTATGACAAGGTTGCGGCCGAAGTTGTTGCGGTTGCCGTTGGAGGCACCATAGATGGCACAAACGGTCATGAAGATGGGCAACATAATGGTGGCTTTCACCGTGGTGGCCGAGATAAAAGCCGACAACACCAAATTAATGATCAAGAAACTCCAAAGCACACCTTTGGCGCTCTTGCCGAACTTGATGACGAACGCCAAAGCCAAACGCTTGGCAAACTGCGTCTTGACCAGCATACTCGCCAAAACGAAGGAAAGGATGTTCAGCCACATCACAGGGTGACCGAGTTGGGCCAAGGCCTCCTTTTGTGTGGTGACGTTACAGAGCACGATACCCAGGATGATGAACAGCGAGGTGAGGTAGTTAGGGATGGCCTCCGTCATCCAGAGGATGAGACCCGCAACGAAGATGGCGAGCATGGCGTAGTTGGTGCGGAGGAACTCTTCGAAGCCAATGTCGTTGCAACGCTTCAAGGCCTTCTCGGTCAGCATCTCGGTGTTCAGGTTATCGATGAAGCCGATGTGGCAGCACCAATAAATCACGACAAAGGCGATAATGGCCAAAGGGCCGCCGAGGCGTGCCATCCATTTCTCAAAGTTGGATTTCTGCATCTTGGGCAGTTTTTCCACTTTGTAGTTGTTCATATCCAAAGGGTCGAATGTGCTCATAGGTAAAAAACTAGTAGAGACGTAGCGCGCTACGTCTCTACAATTTAACAATTTATTTCCAGTTCTTATAAGGATTCTTCATCAACATGGAGTTGAAGTACTTGGGGTCGCCGGTGACCTCTTCGCCGAGCCAGGCAGGCTTGTCGAAGGGCTCGTTCTCGTCGGTAAGCTCGACTTCAGCCACGATGAGGCCGTCATTGTCGCCATAAAACTCGTCGACTTCCCAGGTGTGCTTGCCGTCGGTGTTCTTGACGAGATAGCGGGTCTTATCGATGACACCAGGTTCGCAGATCTCAAGGAGCTGTTGCACCTCCTCGACTGGGATTTCCTTCTCCCACTCGAAACGGGCGGCGCCAGAGGCGTTGCCGATGCCCTTGATGGTGATGAAGCCCTTGTCGCCCTTCACACGCACGCGGACGGTGCGCTCGGGAACGCTGCTGAGATAGCCTTGGGTGATGCGCGTGGCCTTGAAAGCCTCGGCCTTGAAATCACCCTTTACCAAAAACTTTTTTTCAATCTCTTGTGCCATAGTCGTTTATTCGTTTGCAAGCGGTTTGTCGGACATACCGATGACGCGCTTGATCGCCTGTAAATAGTTGATGTTTTCGACACCTTCCAGACCACAGTCCTTGATGGTCTTCTTGATGTCTTCGATCTCGGTCGACTCGGAGTTGATGGTCACCACCTTGGCGCCATTGATGAGCACCTCGCCAAACTCGCAGATGGTGTCGTTGACCATGTAACCGAAGCGGCGTTTGTGGACGCGCACGGCAGCCAGGTCGGGGTTGGCCTTCACCATAGCGATGAACTCTTCATAAGTATAGGTGTCCTTGGTCAGTTTGGGCATTTCTACCATGAAAGCGGGGAACACTTCCTTCTCAAGCACCTCGCGGCTGATGGGGAACTCGCCCTTCATCAAAGGATTCCACTGCTCGAGGCCGTCGACGCTCTGCACGAAGGTCTTGATATCCATCTTGCCGTCGCGTATCTTGGTGTTGTTGATGTCGTTTTTGCGGGAGATGATATAGATCTCGTCGCTGAGGCGCTCCCAAACCTTCTCGGGGACAGGTGCGGAGAGGCGGGCCATGCGTTTGTGGGCCTCGCAGAAGCACTGTCCGAAGGAGCGGAACTCAAATCTCGGCTTCGACACTTCGCCGATTTTCATTTCTTCTTTTGCCATTTTGGGGATTTAAGATTTAAAATTCAAAATTCAAAGATTTCAGTTTGAGATTCCCTTCGGGAATGGAGTTCTAAACATGAGTTATTAAGCGGCGGCTTGTAAAGCTAACACTACATAAAGCCTGACCAGCCGCCGCCTTTTATACAAGTCAATCATTCTCCATTCCCCGAGGGGAATCTCATTTTTCAACTTATTCCTGCGGGATGTCTTCGCCTTCGGCGGGATTGGCTTCGCCCGGGGTCGGGTCGGCCAGTTTCCAGTCGCCACCGTCGGGGGTACGGGCATAGGACTGAGGAGCAACGTTGGAGATGGTCTGTCCCCATTCGCCGGTTGTACCTCTGGTGAACACATCTCTTTCGGTGCCGTCAGCCATGTAGAGGGCAATGCGCACCGTCTTCTTGGCTGAGAGACCGCTGTTGAAGAACATGTTGTCACCCAGTTCCGGATGGTCGATTTGGGTATCAATGCTATAAAGCACAAGATAGCCATGAGCGGGGACAACATGGGTGGCGTCGCCCGTCCACTTGATATCTTCTTCATTGCCATCCTTGGTGATGTACATACCTTCCATGGAGAGGTCGAGGTTGCCCTTGTTGTAGAACTCGATGAACTTGGTGTCGCCATTCAGCTCATTGAGGACGAGGTTGGTGTAATCGGGCTCTTCGGGAGTCGGAGGCTCGGGGGTGTCGCCACCTTCGAGGCCGAGAAGAGCAACCGTACCGTCAACATTGGCAGCACCCGGAGTGGAATCGGCATAGTACCATTTGCCATCGGCATTGCGGCTGTAGGAAGCCGGAGCGGGGATATAGGCCGGGTCGTTGGCATCGATGTTGGTCAGGTTGAAGTCGTCGATAGAAACGCCAGCAGGCGTGAAGAGCTGGATGCGGACGTTCTTCTTGGCGGAGAGACCACTGTGGAAGATCAGGGATTCAGGAATCTCGGGGTGGTCGGCAACGACATCTTCGCTATAGAGCACGAGATAGGCACCGGCTTCGATCTTCACCGTGTTATCGCCAATCCAGTTCTGGGCACCATCCTTTTCAATGTAAACACCATTCAAATTGATGGCTTCGGCACCAGCGTTGTAGATTTCAATGAACTTGTCGTTACCGTTGAGCTCGTTGAGGCGGAGCTTGCTGTAGTCGATGGCGACAGCACCCACTTCATATTCCATGGTAGGCGAAACGGCCGTGACCTCACCGTTCATGGCTTGCACGTAGAAGCTCACTTTGGTTCCATCAGGTTGGGCAGGAATGACAGCGGTGTAAAGATTGTTTTCACCAGCCACCATGCCAAGCTCTTCAGCTTTGTTAGCTTCATCGGTAGAATACACCAACTTGGCAGTGAAGTCCTTGAAGCTGGTGATGGTAGCCGTCACAGTAACGTCATCGGTAGCCTGGACAGCCGTAGGAGCGTAAGAAACATTGGCGATATTGATGCCCGGATATTGTTTATCCTTGACACAAGAGGCAAGACCCATCAAAAGAGCCAAAGCCACAAACATTATTTTCTTCATATTATTCTCAATTTTATAAGGTTAGACATTTTGATGGATTAGAAAGCGACCTGGAAACGGGCCAGCAGCATGTGGTAGTTCACACCAGCCTTGCCATCGGCGGCAGCAACCTTGGTGAAGTCCTTGGTCGGGTTGCCATCGGCATCGAGACCGACATAGAGTTTGCCTTTACCATTGGCATAACGGTCGTTGTTGACATATTGATAGTTGAGACCAATCTTCACGTTCTTGGAGAAGTAGAAATTGAGACCAGCACCGTAGAGTTCGGCAGAACCACCATAGATGGCTTGCTCGCCACGGCCTTCGTAGTCGTTCATGTCGAGGAACTCATATTTGCCAACGAGTTCGATGTCGCCCCAACTGCGACCAGCGCGAACGCGGTTGAACTTGGCGCCGTCGGAGTCGTAGCTCTGCTTGCCACCGAGGAGGAGGCAGGCACCTTCGACATACCAACCTTGGAAATGATAAGGCTGGTCGATGCCAACTTCAGGCTTCATGTAGGTCCAATCCGACACCCAGGCACCTTCGAGACGCAGGCCATTGTAGTGACCGGCGAGTTCGGCAGTGGCGATGAGGTTGTGATCGGTGTTCTTGATATCATCGGTGTCGATGTATTTCTTACGGCTGATGTTGGTGGTGTTGCGGCAGCTGAAACGCGTTCCGCTATAGACACCCATCTCATCGGAAGTCTTGGGAGCGTCGTACATGACTGCACCACCGACATGGATGCCGAGATCAGGTTCGTTGATGGGACGCACCACGACCTTACCGACGTAGGAAAGACCTTCGTCCATGCCATAGTCCTTGTTGTTGGCTTCCACATAGTCGCGGGTCTCCTGGCCTTCGATCTCTTGGAAGAGCACGCTGGCGCTACCGAAGAAATACTTGTTGGTATATTTGGCAAAGACACCGAGGTGACGGCTAGGAGCAAAGGCGTTGATCACCATAGGACGTTCCATGAACATGAGATAACGCGAAGAAGTGTTGCGCGACATGGTGAAGTCGGGCTTCATGCTACCGACAGTGAACTGCCAGTTCTTTAAGCCGTTGTAGCGAACCACAGCGTCTTTCAGCTCGAAGGAACCATTGGCGAGTTCCATGTCGACCTCACCATACCAATCAGGTGTGATTTGAGCCTTGGCCGCAAAGCGCGCACGACGGATGCTGGCACCTGAGCCAATCGGGTCAGCCCATTCCTGGGCACCGAAATAGTGACCAAAATCGACCTGGACTCTGGCGTCAAACCAGAACTTGTAGTCTTTTTCCTTGGATTCGAACACCAAGATACCGTCGCGGCTAGAACTCTGCAACGTCTTGACGTCCACTGTGTTACCATACTGGTCGACGGCTTTTGCCTTCTCTTCAGTCTGTGCGAAGGCCATGGAGCCCAACAAAAGGGCGGCCATCATTAATACAGTCTTTTTCATTTTGAAAAGTTTTAGTTATTAAATAAGGTGAATTTGTGTTTTACGAAAGGCAAAGGTAGAAAAAAATGAAAAAACAAAGAAAAAATTGTCTTTATTTGCCATTTTCTGAAACCAAGGAGAATAATAACGCCATACACTGGCACATGAAAGAAAATCTCTATTTTTGCAGCAAAATTCTGGAGGAAGAAAAAATGAAAATCGCAGTGGTGGGAGCCACCGGACTGGTGGGCTCAAAGATGCTTCAAGTGCTTGACGAACAGAAGGTTCGGATAGACGAATTGATTGTGGCCGCCTCAGAACGCTCAGTGGGCAAAGAGATTGTCTTCCAAGGCAAGACCCATAAAGTCGTCAGCGTGGATGAGGCCATCGCCGCAAGGCCCGACATCGCCATCTTCTCGGCAGGAGCATCGGCATCGAAACAATATGCGCCGCGCTTTGCCGAACAGGGCACCTTTGTCGTTGACAACAGCTCAGCCTGGCGCATGGAGAATGATGTGCCTTTGGTCGTCCCAGAAATCAACGCTGACACCATCACCGAGGACACGCATATCATCGCCAACCCCAACTGCTCCACCATCCAGATGGTGATGGCTTTAGCCCCCATCCACAAAGCCTATGGCATCAAACGCATTGTCGTCAGCACCTACCAAAGTGTCTCGGGCAGCGGCCAAAAAGGTGTCAACCAACTGAAGGCCGAGCGCGCTGGTGCAAGCGGCACGACTTGCTATCCCCACCCGATTGACCTTAACATACTGCCCCATATCGATACCTTCCTCGACAACGGCTATACCAAAGAGGAGATGAAGATGGTCAACGAAACACGCAAGATCCTCCGCGATGAGCACATCGCCGTCTCGTCCACCACGGTTCGTGTGCCCGTATGGGGCGGCCACAGTGAGTCCGTGAACGTGGAGACAAAAAGGCCTTTTGAAATCGACGATATCCGCAAAATGATGGCAACCATGCCTGGCGTGGTGGTGCAAGACGACCCGGCCAACAACGTCTATCCGATGCCCCTCTATGCCGAAGGCAAGGACGAAGTCTTTGTGGGTCGCATCCGCCGCGACTTCTCGGTGGAGAACGGCCTCAATTTCTGGTGTGTGTCCGACAACCTCCGCAAAGGCGCCGCCACCAACGCCGTGCAAATCGCACAATATCTTATTCGTGAGTTCTTTAATAAATGAAAGTCTTTCATAACATCATAGAAACCCGCAACATTCCCCACGCCGTGGTCACCATCGGCACTTTCGACGGTGTCCATCTCGGCCATCAGGCCATCTTCAACAAGATGAAGACCTTGGCAAAAGGCATTGGTGGAGAGACCGTTGTGGTTACTTTTAGTCCGCATCCACGTCAGGTGCTTAACATCGACAGCTCCAACCTGCGTTTCCTCTGCACACCCGAGGAAAAGCTCCAGAAGTTTGAGGAGTATGGCATCGACAACGTGGTCATCATCAACTTCACCAAGGAGTTTTCGCGCACACCCTCAGAGGTGTTCATCAAGGAATACATCATTGACAACATCCATCCTGATTATATCGTTGTGGGCTACGACCATCACTTCGGCAAGAACCGCATGGGTGACTTCGGCCTGCTTAACGACATGAAGCTGAAATACGGCTTCAAGGTAGAACGCATTGCCGCACAGGATGTTGAGAACATCGCCATCAGCTCCACGAAGATCCGTAACGCTTTGGCCACAGGTAACGTGAAACGAGCCAACCAACTGTTGGGCTACACCTATTCCGTCACTGCGGAGGTCGTGGTGGGCAACAAGATCGGACGCACCTTGGGTTTCCCTACGGCCAACCTTGAATTGCCAAGGGAATACATGCTTATCAGCAACCGAGGTGTGTATGCCTGCCTCGTCGACTACCAAGGCAAGACCTACAAAGCCATGGCCAACATCGGGCACCGCCCCACCATCGGCGACCGCAGTGAGGACAACCCCATCATCGAGGTCAACCTGTTCGACTTCGACGGCGACCTCTACGGCAAACAGATCCATGTGCGTTTCATCGACCGCATCCGTGACGAGGAGAAGTTTGACGGACTGGATGAGTTGAAAGCACAGTTGGAACAAGACCGTGAGAAAGCAAAGCAAATCCTAGCATGAAGATTTTACTTCTAGTTATAGGAAAAACGGACGAGGACTACCTCATCACCGGCATCAAGAAATATGTGGGCCGCATCGGGCATTATGCCTCGTTCGAGATGAAAGAGATCCCCGACCCGCGCAACCGCAAGACGCTCAGCGAGGACCAACAAAAGAAAGCAGAAAGTTTCCTGCTGCTGCAACAACTGCAGCCTGGCGACCAAGTCGTATTGTTGGACGAAAACGGCAAGCAGTTTACCTCAGTAGAATTTTCCGAAAACCTTGAAAAACAGATGGCTTCGGGCGCCAAGCGCTTGGTGTTCATCATCGGTGGACCCTATGGCTTCGCACAAGAAGTCTACGACCGCGCCAATGCCAAGATGTCGCTCTCACCCATGACCTTCAGCCACCAGATGGTGCGCCTTATTTTCGTCGAGCAGCTTTATCGGGCTTTCACGATTTTGAAGGGCGAACCTTATCATCATCAATAATAAACAGCCCCTTATTACGTTACTACAACATGAAAACAATCAAAACCATACTCATCCTTTGCGTGGCACTTTGCTTCGCCTCTTCCTGCAAAAAGGAGGCCGACATGACCTTGATACAAAAAACCGTACTCGAAAACGCTGACATCCGTCAAATTGAGGTCTCCGATGCCTGGGAGGTGAGCGTCATCGCCGACAGCAACACCTACGTGGAGCTGGAGTATTCTGCCTATTTGGAGCCCGGACTCAACGTCAGAATGGAAGGCTCCAAACTCGAAATCGGCTTCACGGGAAATGTCCACCCGGTCATCAACTCCGTCTTTAAAGCCACTGTACACACAAACAAGGTTGAAAAAATCGAGGCGGATGAAGCCGCTCAACTGAGTTTCGTTGGACATTTCTCTGCCACCAGTGACACTTTGTATGTGGAACTAGATGACACCTCGGTGTGCTCAGGATTGGATTATTCTGGCCACGTTTGTGAGATTTCCATTGAAGACGCCTCACATTTTCTTGGTTTTAATCTGTCGGGGTACAACTGCGAAGTCAAAGCAAGCAACGCTTCCTCGTGTAAAGGCCTCTTTGACATGAGTTTCCACCTCGTCGCCAACCTGGACGGAGCTTCCCGTTTCATCACTTTTGGTGGAGAAGCACCCTATGGAATGATTAGGTTGCAAGGAGGAAGCCAGTTGAACATGGCTCAAACACAAGTCAGGGAGATGCATATTGATTTGTCGGGCGCCTCGGAAGCCACAGTTTGGGTGAGTGACGCCATGGAAGGCACATTGAAAGACGCTTCTACGCTATATTACAAGGGAAATCCACAGAAGCAAATCGAATGTGACGAAAGCTCTGAGATCATTCCTTTATAATTTTTGGCCTGATATTTGCTATTTTCGTCCCCGTTGCGCCGAAGCAACATGAATTATTACTATTTTTGTAACCAAATTAAAATCGAAAATGAAAAAAGTAGCATTGCTATTCGTCGCCGTCCTGTTTGCGACCGTTACCTTTGCCCAATCCAACCTTCCCATCGACGCTAGAACAGAGAAGATTTGCTTCCGTAAGGTCATCAACACCGTTGGCACTCAAGATGAGGTGTTCAACCGCATCTACAGCCAGTTTATGAACACTTATTACAAGAGCCCTTCGACCATCCTTCAACAGAACGACGGCCGTACGCTGAAAGGCAAACATCAGTTCCAGCTCGACAATGGTGACCCCGTGAAGTCGAAATGGCCCTGGATTACCTATTATTTCACCATCGAAGTGCGTGAAGGCCGTGTGCGTTACACCCTCACCGACTTCATGCAGAAGACCCAAAGCAACCACCCCTGCGAAGAATGGATGAACAAGGAAGATCCTTTGTATCAGCCTGTTTGGGACAGCTATCTGAACCAGATCGCAGCATTTGGTGAAGACTGGGGCAAGCAATTTGAGGAGAAACTCGTACCTGAAAAAGTCATCGAAGAAGAGGAATGGTAAACTAGGCTATGGCCACTCGCGAACGCATAAAGAAAGGGTTTTCGAAACTTCTCAAGGAGGAGAAGCTAAAGCTTATTGCCAACTATTTTGAGAACCCTGGCGAGGTGGTCAACCTACTGAAAAGCTATTGGCATCCCGACAAAAAGCAGCAGCAACTCTTCGATGAGTTCAGCGAGAACACCATCACCAATTTCTTCATCCCTTACGGCATCTCCCCCAATGTGACCATCAACGGCAAGGACTACATCGTGCCCATGGTCATCGAGGAGAGCTCCGTGGTGGCGGCGGCTTCGGCTGCGGCCAAGTTCTGGGGCGAACGCGGTGGTTTCCATGCCGAGGTCATTGACGTGCGCAAGGTCGGACAGGTACATTTCGGCTGGAGTGGTGACAAGGCAAAACTTTTTGGGCTGTTTCCAAAGATCGAGCAACGGTTGTTGCACGACACCGATGCCATGACCGAGAAGATGCGCAAGCGTGGCGGCGGCATCCTTGGGATGCGACTCATCGACTACACTGCGCAAATCCCCGATTACTACCAGATTCGTGTGGAGTTTGGCACAGGCGATGCCATGGGAGCCAACTTCATCAATTCAGCCTTGGAGCAGTTTGGCCACAGCCTGCAGGACTTCTTTGCCGAACAGCAAGATCTGCCCGAGGAGCTCCGAAAGGTGGAGATCATCATGACCATCCTGTCGAACAACACACCCGACTGCCGCGTGAAGGTCTGGGTGGAGTGTCCTGTTGAGCAGTTGGATGGCATCGACGAGCACCTCTCGGGTGCCGAATACGCCAAGAAATTCAAGAAGGCCGTTGACATCGCCCACATCGACACGGACCGAGCCACCACGCACAATAAAGGCATCTACAACGGCATCGATGCTGTGGTCATCGCCACGGGAAACGACTTCCGCGCCGTGGAAGCAGCGGGGCATACCTTTGCCTCGCGCAACGGACGATATGAGAGCCTGTCGAGCGTAACCCTTGAAAACGGCATTTTCCATTTTGAGCTGGAGGTGCCTATGGCCTTGGGTACCGTGGGTGGACTCACGAGTTTGCACCCGCTTGCCAAGAAAACCCTTGAACTTTTGGGCAATCCTACCGCCAAAGAGCTGATGATGATTGCCGCCACCATGGGCTTGGCCAACAACTTCTCCGCAGTGCGCTCCCTCACCACCAAAGGCATCCAAGCCGGCCACATGAAGATGCACCTCAACAACATCTTGAACCAACTGAATGCCACTGACGAAGAAAAGAAGCAGGCTCGCGAGTATTACAAGGACAAGACCGTGTCGTACGCAGGCGTTGAACAATACCTTGAATCCTTGAAAAAATGAGCCCTTACCAAGCCCACGGAAAATTCCTTTTGACAGGCGAATACCTCGTCTTGAAAGGCGCCTTAGCGTTGGCAACACCCTTGAAATTTGGACAATCCTTGACGGTTAAGACGATGAGCGAGCCATTTCTACATTGGGATGCCTACAAGCCAGACGGCCCTTGGTTCTCGGTAACATTGAACCCCAAAAACCTTGACATCATCGATTGCGACGACCAACCCAAAGCAGAAAAACTGGTGCAAATCTTGAAGGCGGTATGCGAGTTGAAACCTAATGCATTTAACGACGGCCTCCATTTTGAAACCTATCTCGACTTTGACCCAAATTGGGGTCTCGGCAGCAGTTCCACCTTGATTGCCAACCTGGCGCGATGGGCTAATATTGACCCATATGAATTGCTGAAGCTGACCTTCGGCGGCTCTGGTTATGATATTGCTTGCGCTACGGCTGAAGGACCAATCTATTATCAACTATCAACTACTGAATCGGCCCTTCGACAGGCTCAGGAACCTAAGGCCGTTGAGCATGTCGAAACGCCGACACCAAAGGTTGAACCCATTAACTTCACTCCTCCTTTTGCCGACCATCTGTATTTCGTCTATCAAGGCCAAAAGCAAAGTTCTTCAAAAGAAGTCAAAGCATTTTTGGAGAAGACAAATCCCATTGATTTACAAAAAGATATAGAAGCCATTTCGGAAATCAGTCGGGCAGTGCCGAAATGCGAGACTTTGGACGATTTCGGCCTGCTGATGCAATGCCACGAACGCATCATCGCCCGCTGCATCGGGCAGAAACCCGTGCAAAAGCGTTTCACCGACTTCGAAGGCGTGCTGAAATCGTTGGGCGCTTGGGGCGGCGATTTTATCCTTGCCGCAACAAACTGGGATAGCATCCAAGTGAAAGCCTATTTCGAAAAGAAAGGCATGAAGGTAGTTTTCGGCTACAAAGAGATGGTATTGTGAAGAGATTTCGTATTTTCGCAGTCTAAAGCACAATGGAAATGGAAAACAAATGGTTGAACGAGGCCTTCAAAGGCGAAGTGCCCGACTTTCATGGTCATGTGGGCTGGCAATGCCCGTCGAACATCGCTTTGGTGAAGTATTGGGGCAAACGAGGTAAACAACTGCCTCAAAATCAGTCGATTAGTTTCACATTGTCAAAGTGTTGCACGGAAACATTCGTCGAGTTTGAAAAAGCCAACCGATTCGGATTCAGCTTCTTTTTTGAAGGCAAGGAGAATCCCGCTTTTGGCGCGAAGATCGAAAAGTTTCTACTTGATAATCAAGCGTTTTTCCCGTTCATCAACCAATTGCATTTGAAGGTAGAGAGCCGTAACTCCTTCCCTCATTCTTCTGGCATTGCTTCCTCGGCCTCTTCGATGAGTGCATTTGTGATGTGTTTGCTGGAACTTGAGAGGTCCCTGAGCCTGTCGAAGGGCCGACCCATAGACATGGATTTGCGCAAAGCCTCCTATTTCTCGCGATTGGCTTCGGGCAGTGCAGCGCGCTCGGTATTTCCAAAAATGGCACTTTGGGGCAAAACGGACTGTTACAAAGGCAGTTCTGACGAATTTGCGGTCTCATTGGAAAACGACATCCATCCCATTTTCAAGACCTATCGCGATGCCATTTTGATTGTCAGCGGCGAAACCAAAGCGGTTTCCAGTCGCGCCGGCCACGCCTTGATGGAGGGAAATCCATACGCCTCAGCGCGTTATGCACAAGCCAATGAAAACATCAAAAACTTGCTTGCCGCCTTGAAATCGGGGGATTTGGCTACCTTTATTAATATTACCGAAAGCGAAGCCTTGCAACTCCATGCCCTGATGATGTGCTCCAACCCGTCATTTATTTTAATAAAGCCCAATACTTTGAGCATTCTCAATGAGATTAGGGCATTCCGAAACGAAACCAAGATTCCGCTTTGCTTTACCTTGGATGCTGGTCCGAATGTACATTTGCTTTATCCCGAGAGCGAAGCCGAAAAAGTGAAACATTTCATAAAAGAAAACCTGGCTTCCTATTGCGTTGACAACAAATGGATTGCCGACTATGTCGGTGACGGACCGAAAAAACTGCTGTGATGAGAGACCATTACTATAGCAAAGTCATCCTTTTTGGTGAGTATTCGATGATTTTCGATGCCACCGCGCTGATGATTCCACTCAAGCGGTTCTCAGCGCAATGGCAGTTGCCGCAAAGCCGTAACAAGGCCGCTTCGTTGACCTCCAACCAAAGTCTGAAGCGCTTTTGCCAGTATCTCTCTGAAAACGAAGAGTCATCGAATCTCCTTGATTTACAGGCTTTAAGAAAGGATTTGGAGGAAGGCCTTTTCCTTGCTTCCAATGTACCCTCGGGCTATGGCCTGGGCAGTTCGGGGACTTTGGTGGCTGCCGTTTATGACCGCTATGCCATGCAAAAAAACGATGACTATCTGCAACTGAAAACCCTCTTTGGCAAGATGGAGAGTCACTTCCACGGCAGCAGTTCCGGCATCGACCCCTTGCAATGCTATCTGGGCCAACCGTTCAAAATCACGCCAGAGGGTGTACAACTGCTTACCGATGACTTCCTAAAAAAAGACATCCACATCTGCTTGATTGACACCAAGATAAAAAGCAACACCAAGCCTTTGGTCGAGCATTTCAAGGCGCAGCGCGAAAATCTCGAATTTTTGAACCGATTCCAAGCGGAGTATGTGCCTTGCGTGACTTCCTGTATTAACTCAATGATTGAGGGCAATAAAGAGCTGTTTTTCAGTTCGTTGAAACAACTCACCAAAGGCCAATTGGAGTTCCTTCACCCGATGATTACCGACAACACTTTGGATTTGTTCAACAACGATTACGACTTCAACTTTGGTGTGAAGATTTTAGGCTCAGGCGGTGGTGGCTATGTGCTAGGCTTCACGGATGATGTGGAACAAGCCTCTAAATTGCTCAATGATTTTGAAGTTATTTGGCTCTAAATTGCTATTTTTGCGCCCCGAATGTCAGCCTTGAAAAACATAGAATCCTGGATAGAACGCACTTTGACCAAGGTCATCGACTTCTTCTATCTGCCTTTCCGAAAGGTGATGAGCCTCGAGCTGTTCCGTTATGCGGCTTGTGGTGGCTTGAATCTCGTTTTGGAATGGGTGCTGTACTATGTTTTCTATCACTTCGTTTTCAAAGGTCAGGTTTTCGACCTTGGCTTCATTGCCTTCACACCCCACATTGCGGCTTTCGTGTTCAAGTTCCCGATCACTTTCCTGACGGGTTTCTGGATGGCAAGGCACATCAGTTTTTCGGGCTCCACCTTGCGCGGCAGAACGCAGATTGTCAGGTATTTCCTCGTCACCGTAGGCAACATCCTCATCAACTACCTCGGCCTGAAACTCTTCGTCGAGGTGTTCCAATGGTGGCCGACCGTTTCCTACGTCATCATCTCCATCATCTGCGTGACGTTCAGCTACTTGACGAATAAGTTCTATTCGTTCAAAAAAGAAAAGAAGGCGGAATAACTATCCAATCTGGCTCCAATCAAAAGTCTGAGCAAACAATTCCTTGTAATGCTCCCTTAACATCCTGTTTTCGGGTTTGGCGAGCTTCGGGTCGTCAGCTAAGAGCTTGATGGCGGCTTCGCGGACTTGCGGGATTAATGGACCGTCCTTTTGCAAATCACCAATGAGCATTTCGATTTGTCCGGATTGCCGTGTGCCGCCCGTTTCGCCTGGACCACGAAGTTCTAGGTCGACCTCAGCGATTTCGAAGCCGTCGTTGGTGCTGCACATGGTTTTCATGCGAGTTTTGCCGTCGGTAGTCAATTTATGGTCGGTGACGAGGATGCAATAGGATTGGTCAGCGCCGCGACCCACGCGACCACGCAACTGGTGCAACTGCGACAAGCCGAAGCGGTTGGCGTTCTCAATGATCATCACCGTGGCATTGGGGACGTTGACGCCCACCTCGATGACCGTCGTGGCCACCATGATTTGCGCATTTTTAGTAATAAAGCGTTGCATCTCGAAGTCCTTGTCCTCGGCAGTCAACCGACCGTGGCAGACACAAAGTTTGTATTGCGGCTCGGGAAAGTCGTGCAACAAGGCCTCATAGCCCTCCTGCAATGCGATCATATCCGTGTTTTCCGACTCCTTGATGCAGGGATAGACCACATAAATCTGTCGTCCAAGCGCAATTTGCTGCTTCATGAACATCATGATGCGGTAGCGGTCGTCGCTATAGACATGATAAGTCTGCACGGGCTTTCTTCCAGGCGGCAATTCGTCGATTTTGGAGACATCGAGGTCGCCGTATTGCGTCATGGCGAGGGTGCGCGGGATGGGCGTGGCGGTCATCACCAAAGTATGCGGCGGAATCTCGGTTTTCTCATAGAATTTTGACCTTTGCTCCACCCCGAAACGATGTTGCTCGTCGATGATGGCGAGGCCCAAGTTCTTGAACACCACCTTGCTTTCAATCAGCGCGTGGGTGCCCACCACGATTTGCATGGTGCCGTCGGCCAGACCAGCGTAAATCTTCTTTCGCTCCGCGATTTTGGTGGAGCCTGTCAGCAGGGCGAAGTTGACATCCATGTCTTTCAACTGCTCCTGCAAGGTGGCAAAATGCTGTGTGGCGAGGATTTCAGTGGGCGCCATAAGGCAGGCTTGAAAGCCGTTGTCCAAGGCCAAGAGCATCACCATGAGGGCGACGATGGTCTTGCCGCTACCCACATCGCCTTGCAGCAGGCGGTTCATTTGATGGCCGGAGCCTAAATCCTTCCTGATTTCCTTGATGACACGTTTCTGGGCGTTGGTCAGCGGAAAAGGCAGGTGGTCTTTATAAAAACTATTGAAATAGTCGCCCACCACACTGAAAACATGTCCTTTGATGGCCTGCTCGCGGTGCATCTTGTTGCGCAGCATTTTCAGTTGGAAGAAGAAATGCTCTTCGTATTTCAGTCGGCGCGTGGCCTGCTGGATTTCGATGTTGTTGGAGGGCAGATGGATCTCGTAGTAGGCGAAACGGCGCGGAATCAGTTGGTTTTCCTCAATGAGAGCCTTGGGCAAGGTTTCAGGAATGTATTCGTAGACCTGTTGCAGGATGAGTTTTTGCAGTTTGGCGATGGTGCGCGTGCCGAGACCATGGTCCTTCATTTTCTCGGTGGTATTGTAGACGCCTTGCAAGCCTTCGCCGATGAGCGGGTCCTTGGGGTCGTATTCCTCAATTTCGGGATGGACGAAGTTGAAGTTGTGGTTGAACTCGCTGGCCTTACCAAAAAGCACATACTTCACGCCAGGTTTGAAGCGGTTCTTGATCCATTTCAGTCCTCGGAACCACACCACTTCGATGCTGCCCGTCTCGTCGCTGAAAAGGCCTGTGGCGCGCGTGGCCCTCGGTGCCCCAATCATCTTGATGTTGGAAATAGTACCCACAAGTTGATAATACACCGTATCATCGTTGATGTAGGCCACCTTTTGGATTTGGATGCGGTCGATGTAACGGAACGGAAACTGGTTAAGCATGTCCTGATAGGAAGCCACGCCCAACTCCTTCTGAAGGATTTCGGCCTTTTTCGGCCCGACGCCCTTCAGATAAGCGATATTCGTTTGCAGCAGGTTCTGTTCCATGCGACAAAAATAACTATTTTTTCTAATTTTGCAGTCATGAAAACGCCTTTCGTTGACATACACACCCACACTAAAAGAACCAATGATAACCTAATTCAAGTTGTCAATTTGGACTTGAACCAGCTATGTCCCGAGAAAGGTTTTTACAGTTACGGCATTCACCCTTGGGCATTGGATAAGGCTGATTTTCAGATGGATGAAGCCTTGAATAAACTGAAAGACAACTTGCAACAGACACAAGTCCTTGCCCTTGGCGAAGCGGGTTTGGACAAGATGCACAAGGGGACTTTTGAGCGGCAAATCGAACTCTTTGAGCGGCAAATCGAGCTCTCGGAAGCCTTGCAAAAACCCATGATACTGCATGATGTGAGAAGCCATAACGAAATCATCGTCCTACGGAAGAAGCACAAAGCCAAGCAGCCTTGGATTGTCCATGGTTTCAGCGGCACGGAACAAGATGTGCAACAACTCATCGGGCAAGGGATTTATCTTTCCGTAGGCGAGAGTCTGTTGCATCCCGAAAGAAAGATTTATAAGTCGTTTAAATTCATCGATTTGGATTATCTCTTCCTTGAAACCGACATGGCGGAAATCGGGGTTGAAACGATTTACGAGGCAGCGGCAAAGATATTGGAAATGGATTTATCTGATTTGCAAATTAGAATCTTTGCTAATTTTGCACGCTTATTCAGACTATAAACATGATAAAAGTCCTCTTCATCTGTCACGGCAACATCTGCCGCAGTCCCATGGCCGAGTTTGTGATGAAACACCTCGTCGAAGAAGCGGGCTTGAGCGAACGATATGAAATCGCCTCGGCGGCGACTTCGACGGAAGAAATCGGCAATCCCGTCTATCCGCCAGCGAAGCGTAAATTAGCAGAGCACGGCATCGGCTGCGAGGGCAAAACTGCACGTCAGATGACACGGCAGGACTACGTCTATTACGATTACGTCATCGCCATGGACCACAACAACCTCCGCAACTTGAAGCGCATGTTTGGTGAGGACACCGACCACAAAATCAGCCTGTTGATGGACTATACCCACAGACCTGGCGACGTCGCTGATCCGTGGTATACAGGCGACTTTGAGGCCACTTGGGTGGATGTTTTAGAAGGATGCAAAGGACTGCTGGCCTATTTGGAGAAGCATTCATCGTTTGAAAAATGAAGAGACGCCTCCATATCATCCTGATCCTGCTTGCCTTGTTTATCATGGCCGCATGCCACGACAATCGCCATGACAAAACGGAGGGAAGAACAAACACCAAAGCCCCAAGGACGGTCTCTGTTGAAAAAGCGACTCCGCCCGACATTTCCCGTGCCGACGACACCTTATGTTATAAAGGCTATGTCTTTTTCTCGCAACCCGTCCCCGAAGCCGTGAAGACCCGAATGCAAGGCAAGTCACTGCCAGAGACAGCAAGGATTGGCTTTGACGAGCTCCGTTACCTCACCCTTTATCATTACGACTTCGACGGTCGCATCCAGCAAGGCGAGATGGTGTGCAACAAAGCCATCGCCCACGATCTGCTCTGCATCTTCAGGACCTTGTTTGCAGAGGCTTATCCCATCAATAGCATCCGACTGGTGGACGACTTCGACGCCTCCGATGAAGCCTCCATGCAGGCCAACAACAGCTCTTGCTTCAACTACCGCACCATAGCCGGCTCTTGGAGGCTCTCGCAACATGCCTTCGGTATGGCCGTCGACATCAACCCACTGCAGAATCCCTGTGTCAAAGGATCGCGCATCCGTCCTTCCACAGCCACCGACTACGTTGACCGTAGCAAGCAATTCCCTCACAAAATCGATGACAACGACCTTTGCAAAAAGACGTTCGAATCGTATGGTTTCCGTTGGGGTGGCCGCTGGCGTAGCGTGAAAGACTACCAACATTTTGAGAGAAGGAAATGAGAATAAATGATGGTTATCCATTGATTATTCGCTTTTTATTGTATCTTTGCAGCAACAACCAATAAAATCAAACAGATATGGGACTCATCAACTTTCCAAATGTCAACCAAACGCAAAAAACGCAAAAAACGCCAACAAATAACAGCGGATGCCTCAGAAGGATTATCGTTCTTCTAGTTGTCGCTTTCGTAGCCTACTATCTATTGAAATCCTGTGGCGGCGGTTTGCTGAATTACGGCAATGGCACTTCGTATGAACAGCGCAACTCGCCTTCTTCCAACGACAATACGATCACCATGCCCGACATGACCCCCAACTCCACGACAAATTCCACAAATACCACAAACACCACAACCAATTCAGGTGATTATTCCTGGATTGTCGGCACCTGGGACTGCGACATGGGCGCTTATGGTAAGGTGGTGATGAACTTTGAAGGCGACGGCACTTCAGGACGATGCTCCGAGCTTCAAGCCAACGGCGAATACCGCTACGGCACCTATCACGTCGACGGCAACGTGCTGTCCTACAAGTTGACAGGAGAGAGCTTCTCTACAACGATAGACATTGAGCCTGGTCATAAGTTGGCTGCTGGTGGCGGGGCTTATTATCGGAAGAGAAACTAAATATTGCTAAACACTTACTTCCTAAACGGCTCCATCACCCGGTCGAAGATGCCGTTCATATAGGCCAAGGCCATGCCGTAGTTACTGATCGGGATGTTTTGGTTGACAAACAGATTAGTTCGGTTCAACAGTTGCTTGCGCGTGCTCATGCAGCCACCGCATTGGATGGCCATGGCGTATTTTTCGGGGTTGGCGATGGGCGACAAACCCGCCACATACTCGAAACGAATGTCTTTCCCTGTGTATTTCAGGATCATTCGGGGCAACTTCACCCGGCCGATGTCTTCGCAGGTGCTGTGGTGGGTGCACGACTCAAGCAACAAGACCGTGTCACCGTCTTTCAGTTGTGAGAGATGAGGCGTGCCTTTCACATAGTTGTCGAAGTCGCCACGCAGGCGCGCCATGACGATGCTGAAGCTGGTCAAAGGAATGTCGTTGGGGACAATTTTGCTCACCTGGCCGAACACTTGGCTGTCGGTGATCACCAAAGCAGGCTTAGGCATAGTGTAAAGGTACTGCTGCAAATGCGTTTCCTTCAGCACTACACAGATGCATTCGTTATCCAACACATCGCGGATGGCCATCACCTGGGGCAAAATCAAACGGCCTTCGGGCGCTTCGCTGTCAACGGGACAGACCAAAACGACCACCTCATTAGGCTGGATGATGCCCCCCAACAACGACACTTTCTGATAAGCACTCTCGGGGATGGTCTTTTTCAACAGGTCGACCAAAGGCACAATGTCATCCTTCTTAGTAACGCTGAAATTCAGCACCTTAGTGGCATAGTTTTGCTCTATCATTGCCTTCACAACAGCTAGGAGCGGCTCTTGGTCGGATTTGTTGTGGACGACGAAGAATGGTACCGCCAGCTCGTTCATGCGTGCGATGAGATGCTTCTCAGGATCACCGAAGTTGTTTTCTGTGATGACCAAAACGGCGCAGTCGATCTCCTCCAGTACCTTCATCGTCTTCTCCACACGCTGCTGGCCCAATTCGCCCACGTCGTCGATGCCAGCCGTGTCGATGAGCACACAAGGCCCAATGCCAAAAATTTCAATGCTTTTCTTGACGGGATCGGTGGTAGTACCCGCCGTGTCGCTCACGATAGCGATGTCCTGTCCCGTCAGCAGGTTGATAAGACTGCTCTTGCCGCAGTTTCTGCGACCGAAGATACCAATATGTGGTTTCAAATCCTTAGCCATAATTAAATTATAATAGTGCCGAAAGTTGATCGTAATAGTTTTTGCTCACAGGCACGCGGCTGGCGTTAGGCACATCAAGGACGGCATAGGTGAATTCCTTGTCCTTCTGAAGCGCCTGCACCCTGCTGCTATTGATGAAATAGGAGCGATGGCAACGTACCAAACCGTTTCTGACACAAAGGTCCTCCACCCTTTTCATCGTGTTGCGGATGCTGCAGAACTTGATTTCGCTGTCCTCCAAATAGCAGACCTTCACATAGTTCTCATCCGACTGCACATAAAGCACCGCATCGGTGGCCACCACCAACTTGAGGTTGTCGCGCTCGTCCACAAAGCGGATCTTCTCTTTCGAGGCGTCACGGTCTTTCTCGAAGAGCTGCTGATCCTTGGCCAGCAGCAAGAAATACAAGTCGATGATTACATAAGGGATGAGCATGAGGACAAAGAGATAGACCAGCGTCATGCCGAAGAACCAGAAAAAGGCCACCTCCTTACTCGACATCAGCCAGAGATACAAGGCCGTAAAGCCCGAAGAAAAAACAATTTCTAGCAGGCAGAGCAAGACACTCCTTCCCCAATCGATCTCGCGTCTTTTCCGATTGAACAACATAAACAACAATCGGGAGATAATCATCACCACGAGGACGATGCAGAGAATCATCGTCACATGGAACGAATAGCGCGAGAAGGGAATAGAGAAACGGTCGAAACTAGTGGGAGAAAAAAGCAAGAGCATCCCGAAAACAAAGAATGGGACAGTAAGGACATGGGTAAAAAAACCTTTCCCAGTAGCATATTTCTTGGGTAATGCAGTCATTTCTAATCCTATTATTGGACTGCAAAGATAGTAATTCTCCATAAATCCTCAAAAAAATCGAAAAAAGTCATAAGAAAATGGAAAAATGTAATTTATTAAATATCAACAATAAAGCCGACAGCAAACGACAACAAACGACTGCTGTCGACTACAAACGTTTAATCAACGGCTTAGTCTTGACAAGTGTTGTTACTTTGCATCGTCAAACCGATTGATAGGGCAAATTCGCCAACCACGAGGTGCGACACAACTAGACAAACTAATTACTAATTACTAAACACACACAACTATGAGTACAATGAGAAATTCGGTCATCCTGATTGGCCGCCCGGGTGCAGAACCTGAAACGAGAACCTTCAACGACAACCGCATCGTCACGCGCTTCAGCCTTGCCGTGAACGAGACACACCGCAACGCCAACCACGAGCAGGTGAAAGACACGCAGTGGTTCAACGTGGTGGCATGGGACAAGACCGCCGAGCGCGTCGCCCTGGCGGTGAAGAAAGGCAAAAGGATCGCCATCGACGGTGCCTTGCGCAACAACGAATGGACCGACAGCAACGGCCAACGCCATCAGTCGACGGAGATCCATCTGAACAACTTCATCCTCTTGGACTGGGGAAAAGAACAAAACGACTAAACACCTTATTAATAACCTTTTAAACACACACAACTATGAGTACAATGAGAAATTCGGTCATGCTGATTGGCCGCCCAGGTGCAGAACCTGAAGTGAAGAGCTTTAGCAACAACAGTAAAGTGGCACGTTTCCGCCTTGCCGTCGACGAACGACGCATGAACGCCAACCGCGAATGGGTCAACGACACGCAGTGGTTCACCATCGTGGCATGGGGTAAAATCGCCGACCGCGTCGAAAACAACGTCAGGAAAGGCTTGCAAATCGCCGTCGATGGAAGCCTGAGAAACAACGAATGGACCGACGACAAAGGCCAACGCCATTCCAACATCGAAGTCTGGATCAACGACTTGTTCCTGATCGATCGCACGAAGGACTGAGCATCGGTCTTCGATAACGAAAAAGGACGGCCTTAGCCGTCCTTTTCTTTTTTATCCTGATACCATAAAGACCCTTGGGTCTTTCCACTTGGAATGGCGTAATAATTCATTGGTGAAATGCGTTCGGCTACCCACCTGTTCGAGCAGCTCCTTCACCTTGTCGAACTGACGCAACTCACGGTAGATTTCCGGCAACTCCAGGTCGATCTGCTCATCAGGGTGCTTCTCAAGCAGCGCCAAGAGGCGTTGCAGATTATCGGTAAAGTCCTTATGGTTTTTGAGGAACAGCTTCTCGCCTTCCAGGATCAACTTACGGTTGCAGTGCCAGACGCCGAAACTCATGAAGCCGTTGAGCAGATATTTCAGGCGCACGTGTTGGTGGTTACGATGCAAGTCATTATAAGCCCACCACAGGAAACGACGAAGGTAAATCTCTTTCTTCGGGTCATAATGGCTCTTCTTTAGGAAAGTCTTGTAATGGTTGATCAAAGCCATCTTCCCCTTATTGTCGGAGAAACTGATGCCGAAGAAACGCCACGTGTTCCATGAATAGACCTCAGCATCGGGTTTTTCGTAGGTGATGAAAGGCTCCTCGGGATGCTCGACCCAGAAGCTATGGCCACACGACGGACACATAATCATCTTCTGAGGCGTGGTGATCAGATTGTCGTTCAGCACCTTACCATCGGAATACAAGATAGCCTGATTCACCATCTCGGCTTTCAGGTTGCGGCCTTCGAGCCAAGCCTGGCAATGCGGGCATTGGAAATAAAACGAGTCATATTTCAGCATTCCGAGTCAAGTTTGAGGCGGTAAAAGTAGCTATTTTTTTATTTCCTACCAAAATCGGCCGGGATTTCACCCCATATTTCCGTCTTCCACTTCAACACAGGCACCTCGATGGCGTTTTCGTTGAGCCATTTCTCGGCGCGGGCGACGAGTTCGAAAAGGTAGGCGTTCTTAGCATTGGGCTGCAGCTTAGTCTTGCATTTCTTCTCTCGTACCCACTTCTGCGCATTAACCGAATCGCTGTAAATGGGGTAAGTCCATCCGTTTTTCTTCTGCAGGGCGAGGGCATGGACAATGGCCAAGAACTCTCCTATGTTGTTGGTGCCATTCTCGAAGACAGGGCTCTTAAACAGGTTGTAGGCGCTGGCTGGCTGCACGCCGAAATCAACGAAGACCCCCTGGTATTCCATTTTGCCCGGGTTGCCCGCACAAGCCGCATCCACGGCAATGGCGGGACTGATGGGCTGCTCTTTTGCTTTTGAGAGGTCGACGGTGGGCGCCACATCCTTGCCCCAATAGTTGTCGGGGCCTTCCTTGAAAGCGGTCTCGGCACTCGTGCGGTCAGTAAAGCCTTTGTATTTGGCCCCCTTGACTCCCTCTATCTCCTTCTGGCAATCCTCCCAACGGTCGTAGACGCCCGGATTGTGGCCTATCCACACTACATAAAACTTGTTCTTCGCCATGTATGCGGTCGCAAAGTCATCAAATACCCAACGAGATGTTCAAGCCACGGGCGGTGCGCACCAAGTCGCTGTCGAGGCTAACGAGGTTAGGCTTGGAGACAGCTTCCTTGAGCGAGACGGCCACCACATCGGGATGATGATAGGCTACCATCTGGCCGAACTGTCCGTTGAGGACCATCTCAAAAGCCTTCACGCCGAATTCAGCTGACAAGACACGGTCGTAAGCAATCGGCACGCCACCACGCTGCAGGTGACCCAAGGTGGTCTCACGCATGTCGTGGGTGAAGCCTGCCGCCTTCATCTCCTCGATGAAACGACGACCGATGCCGCCCAGTTTCTTGTTCTCATAGCCAACCTCGGTGCTGATTTCATACACCTGCTGGCCATCCTTCGGACGTGCGCCTTCGGAGGCCACTACCACGGCAAAGCCACGGTCGTGGTTGAAACGATGCTCCAAACGTTCCTTCACGATGTTAATGTCGTATGGGAACTCAGGCAGCAAGCACACCTCTGCGCCACCTGCGATAGCAGAATGCAAGGCGATCCAACCAGCGTCGCGACCCATCACTTCGAGTACGAAGACGCGGTTGTGCGAAGCGGCCGTGGTGACAAGTTTGTCAACGGCTTCAGTGGCAATCTGCACAGCGGTTTGGAAACCGAAGGTGCATTCCGTCGACGAAAGGTCGTTGTCGATGGTCTTGGGCACGCCGATGATGTTCAAGCCCTTCTCGAAGAGCTTCTGTGAGATGCGCTGCGAGCCGTCACCACCGATGCTGATGACCGCATCGATGCCCATGTATTGCAACTTACGAAGCATCTCATCGCTGCGGTCGACGGCGCTCCAAGTGCCGTCGGCGTTCTTGATGGGCCAGTTGAACGGGCCACCCTTGTTGGTGGTCTCGATGATGGTGCCGCCACGGAAGTGGATGCCGCGCACCACTTCTGGCGTCAGCCTGACGACTTCGGTGGGTTCCCACAGAATGCCATTGTAGGCTTGTATGCTGCCGAGCACTTCCCAATCTTTCTCCTGGGCGGCTCTCTTGACGATGGCGCGAATCACGGCGTTGAGGCCTGGGCAATCGCCGCCACCGGTTAATACGAGTAGTCTTTTCATGATTTCAGATTTAAGGCGATTTGCAATTCATCCAACTGCTCCTGCGCAATCGGGGCGGGCGAGCCGCTCATCACATCGCGACCCGCGTTATTCTTCGGGAAGGCGATGAAGTCGCGGATGCTGTCGGCGCCACCGAAGAGCGAGCAGAGACGGTCGAAACCGAAGGCCAGACCAGCGTGAGGCGGAGCACCATACTCGAAGGCGCCCATCAGGAAGCCGAACTGCTCCTGGGCCTTCTCATCAGTGAAACCTAGCGTGTGGAACATCTTGTTCTGCAAGGTGCGGTCGTGGATACGGATAGAGCCGCCACCGACCTCCACACCGTTCATCACGATGTCGTAGGCGTTGGCGCGGATGTCACCCCACTTCGTCGGGTCGTCAAGCAAGGCCTCGTCTTCGGGCTTTGGAGCGGTGAAGGGATGGTGCATGGCGTAGTAACGTTGCGTTTCCTCGTCCCATTCGAGCAACGGGAAGTCGATGACCCACAAAGGAGCATATTCGTCGGGCTTGCGAAGGCCGAGTTGGTTGCCCATCTCCAAACGCAGAGCGTTGAGTTGAACGCGGGTCTTCATAGCCTCGCCGCAGAGGATGAGCATCAGGTCGCCAGGCTTGGCACCGAACTTGTCGGCGATGACCTTCAGGTCTTCGGATGTGTAAAACTTATCGACGGACGACTTGAACGTGCCATCAGTGTTGTATTTGATGTAGACCATGCCGCCAGCACCCACTTGGGGACGCTTCACAAACTCGGTGAGGGCATCGAGTTGCTTGCGGGTGTATTCCGAGCAACCTTCGGCACAAATACCGACAACCAATTCGGCGTTGTCGAAGAGGCCGAAGCCCTTGCCTTTCACCACGTCGTTGAGCTCCACGAACTTCATCCCGAAGCGGATGTCGGGCTTGTCGGAGCCGTAGTATTTCATGGCATTGTGCCAGGTCATGCGCGGGAATTGGCCAAATTCGAGGCCTTTCATCTCCTTGAAGAGGTGCTTGGCCAAACCCTCGAAGGTGTTCAACACATCCTCTTGCTCCACAAACGACATCTCGCAGTCGATTTGCGTGAACTCGGGCTGACGGTCAGCGCGGAGGTCTTCATCGCGGAAGCAACGCACGATTTGGAAATAGCGGTCCATGCCAGCCACCATCAGCAGCTGCTTATACTGCTGCGGGCTTTGCGGCAGGGCGTAGAACTCACCAGGGTTCATACGGCTCGGCACCACGAAGTCGCGGGCACCCTCGGGCGTGCTCTTGATGAGCATCGGGGTCTCGATTTCGAGGAAGTTGAGGTTACTCAAATAGTTGCGCACGAGCATGGCCATGCGGTGGCGCAGTTCGAGGTTCTGGCGAACGGGGTTGCGACGGATATCCAAATAGCGGTATTTCATGCGAAGGTCGTCGCCACCGTCGCTGACATCTTCGATGGTGAAAGGCGGGGTCTTGCTGCTATTCAGCAGTTTGAACCCATTGACTTTCAGCTCAATGTCGCCTGTCGGCATATTCGGGTTTTTCGATTCACGTTCGATGACGGTACCCTTGGCCTGAATCACGTATTCACGGCCGAAGGTACGGGCCTGTTCGATGAGTTTAGGATCGCTGTTGCCATCCAAAAAAAGTTGGGTGATGCCATAACGGTCGCGGAGGTCAATCCAAACGAGGGAGCCTTTGTCGCGCACGCGCTGCACCCAGCCTGCCAAAATCACTTCCTTGCCAGCGTCGGCAAGACGGAGTTCGCCACAAGTATGCGTTCTGTACATAATATTTCTGTTTTTATGATTTCTAATGGTTATTGAGTTTGCCGATATATAGAATTAACTTGCAAAAATAGGAAAACCATTTGGAATGGTATGCAAGAAAGCAACAAAATTGTATCTTTGCCCCGTGATTCGGAAAGTGAAACATATTCTCATTACGGCTAGTTTATTGCTCACAGCCTTCCTCGCCCAGCGTTGTGCCAATGCAGTGGCACCCACAGGTGGACCCAAGGACAACACACCTCCCGTGGTGGTCGAAGCCGTGCCCGAAAACAACAGCGTCAACTTCATCGGTAAGAAAATCGAGATTACCTTCGACGAATACATCACCCTTGAGAATGCCAACCAAAACGTGCTGATTTCACCGCCATTGAGCGAGAAGCCTGACATCAAGTTGCACAACAAGACGGTTGTCGTCAAATTCAAGGAAAGCCTAGCGCCCAACACCACCTATACCATCAATTTCGGCTCAGCCATCAAGGACTTACACGAAGGCAACCTGTTTAAGGATTTCGTCTACAGTTTTGCCACGGGCGACCATATCGACACCCTTTCTGTGAAGGGAAACGTCTTGAGTGCCGCCGACAAGAAACCCGTTGAGAACGCTTATGTCGGCCTTTATGCCGCCGACCTTGACAACGTGTATGACCTGCCCATGAGCGCCAAGCCCAATTACATCACCAAGACCGACAAGGAAGGCAGGTTCAGCCTCAACGGACTGGCCGACAAGAACTACCTCATCTTCGCCTTAAAGGATGTGAACTCCAACCTTTATTTCGACCAACCCAACGAGGAAGTAGCATTTTTGGACAGTCTGGTTCGCCCCAACGACTCCATCAGCCACACCTTGTATATGTTCACTGAGGTGGACTCAACGCAGGTGCTGCTGGAGAAAAAATTGATCGAAGAAGGCCTGCTGCGTTTCGTGTTCCGCCATCCCGCCAAGGATGCCGTCGTCATGACCCCCGAGATGTTGCCCGACACCTTCAACCTCGTGACCATGCATTCCGCCGAATATGACACCATTTGGTGGTATTTCACGCCCAATGTCATGGATAGCCTGTGGGTACAAGTGAAATACGACACCGTCATCAACGACTCGTCACGCTACAGCTTGAAATTCAAGGAGACCGGTGGCAACAGAAGACGCAAGACAGAACCTAAAAAACTGACTGTCAGCAACAACCTACTCAACAGAGTCGGACTGATACCTGGGCAAGACCTTATTTTGAAATTCTCAGAGCCCATCATCAACTACCAGATGAGCGACTCGGCGGTCTTCAAATGCGACTCAACGGTTTATTATGGCCGCCTCGCTTTTGAGCCTGCTGATGAATATGGCATGAAATACCGCCTCACCACGCCTTTCTCGGCTGACTCGAGCTACAGTTTCGAGATTCCCGATTCGGTGTTTTGGGGTATCCGTGGTCGCACCAACGATGTCATTCGTGCCGATTTCCATGTGCTTAAGGACGACGAATATGGCAACATCTACATCACCGTTGCGCCGCCCAAAGGCATGAAACAGGTCGTGGTGCAACTCACCGACGAGAGCGGAAAGGTGTTGAAAGAAGAGGCCATCACCCACAAACAAGAGGTGATGTTCGACTACCTCATGCCTGCCAAATACAAGCTTCGCGCCATCCTCGATGCCGACGGCAACGGCAAGTGGAGCACGGGCAACTACCACCACCACACCCTGCCAGAGACCATCCTCGACTACAAAGACCCGCTCGAATTGAAAGCCGGATGGGACATTGACTTGGAGGAAGTTTGGAACCTGGCCAAATAATTAATCGTGCAGGGATAAGGAATTATCCGTATCTTTGCAGGCCTATTTTAGAATCAACTTAAACAGCGAAATAATGATTTACACACAAGAAGTGCAACACCAATGTTGCGTGAAGAAAGGCGCCAACCATCCTTGCGCTCCGATTCCGGAGGAAGGCAAGTGGGTGCGCGTCAAAGATGTGAAAGACATCAGCGGTTTCACCCATGGCATCGGCTGGTGCGCCCCTCAACAGGGTGCCTGCAAGCTGACCCTCAACGTGAAGGACGGCATCATCCAAGAAGCCTTGGTGGAGACCATCGGTTGCTCTGGCATGACCCACTCGGCCGCTATGGCTTCTGAGATCCTGCCCGGCAAGACCGTGCTCGAAGCCCTTAACACCGACCTCGTGTGCGACGCCATCAACACCGCTATGCGCGAGATCTTCCTGCAGATTGTCTACGGTCGCTCCCAGTCGGCCTTCTCCGAAGGCGGCTTGCTCGTCGGCGCCTCGCTCGAGGACCTCGGCAAGGGCCTGCGCAGCCAGATCGGCACGATGTTCGGTACCTTGGAGAAAGGTCCCCGTTACCTCGAAATGACCGAAGGCTATTGCACCCGCATCGCCTTGGACGAGAATAGCGAAATCATCGGTTACGAATTTGTCAGCCTTGGCAAGATGATGGACTTCATCAAGAAGGGTGACGATGCCAACGAGGCCCTGAAGAAAGCCACCGGCACCTATGGCCGTTTCGCCGATGCAGCCAAATACATTGACCCACGTAAAGAATAAGGAGGACATACCATGGCAAGAAGAGAAGTGAAATTTGAAAGTCAGGAACGCCGCATGGCCAATGTCCTGAAAGTTTTGAACCAATACGGCATCAAGAGCATCGAGGAAGCCGACGAGATCTGCGAAGCCAAGGGCATCGACCCCTACAAGATGGCTGAGGAGACCCAGCCCATCTGCTTCGAGAACGTGAAGTGGGCTTACACCTGCGGTGCCGCCATCGCCATCAAGAAGGGCTGCAAGAACGCTGCTGACGCAGCCGAAGCCATCGGCGAAGGCCTGCAGTCGTTCTGCATCGATGGTTCCGTCGCCGACGACCGTAAGGTCGGCATCGGCCACGGCAACCTCGCCGCCCGTCTGCTCCGTGAGGAGACCGAGTGCTTCGCCTTCCTGGCCGGCCACGAAAGCTTCGCCGCCGCCGAAGGCGCCATCAAGATTGCAGAGATGGCCAACAAGGTGCGCCAAAAGCCCCTGCGTGTCATCCTCAACGGCCTCGGCAAAGACGCCGCCAAGATCATCAGCCGCATCAACGGGTTCACCTATTGCCGCACCGAGTTCGACTACTACACCGGCAAGGTGACCGTCGTGGAGCGCATCCCCTATTCGACGGGTCTCCGCTCGAAGGTGAACTGCTACGGTGCCGACGACGTCCGCGAGGGCGTGGCCATCCTGTGGCTGGAGAACGTCGACGTGTCCATCACGGGCAACTCGACCAACCCGACCCGTTTCCAACACCCTGTGGCGGGCACTTATAAGAAAGAACGCCTGTTGGCAGGCAAGCCCTACTTCTCCGTCGCCTCTGGCGGTGGCACGGGCCGTACCCTGCACCCCGACAACATGGCTGCCGGTCCCGCCAGCTACGGCATGACCGACACCATGGGCCGTATGCACAGCGACGCCCAGTTCGCTGGTTCCTCATCTGTCCCGGCACACGTCGAGATGATGGGCTACCTCGGCATGGGCAACAACCCGATGGTGGGTGCCACCGTCGCCGTCGCTGTCGCCGTGGAACAGGCTATGAAATAAGTAAGGAGTTATTCCCAAGAAAAAAGTCCGGTGCCAAGCATCGGACTTTTTTTGTTATTCTTCATCAGCAAGGATGACCACTCGCATCCCCACAAAGGCGTAGTTTTCTTTCAGTTGAATCAGGTCGTCATCTCTTAGGCGGATGCAGCCTTCGCTGCCGCGGCCCGGCACCGAGCTCTCGTTGTTGGTGCTGCCATGGATGCCAATGCCCGAATGGCCTGGCGTCTTCAAGCGCATGAACCAATGACCGTAGGAAAGAATCGAGCCGCGACCGTCGCCGAAGTCGTGGGTCCATTTTGAGGCATCGGCTATCTCGGTAATGACAAAGGGTTTTTCAGGCGTGCATTCCGGTGTCTTCATATCGCCCTTCTTTTCTTTTTGGCCTTTGTTTTTACCCACGCAAACGGGATAATGCACACGTTTGATGGTGTCGCCCTCCACCACCTCGCACACATAAAGGCGATACTCGGGCTTGGAGATGAGGATGAAACAGTTTTTCTTGTCCACCACATCAGAATACTTGAAAGCGGTATCGGCAGGGATGACGTCGATGGTATCCACCGGCATTTCCTCTACGATGACGGTTTCTTGTTGTTGGGGTTCGCTGCTCGTGGAAGTCCCGCAAGAAGGCAGGGCGAAAAACACCGCCCAAAGGCTGAAAAGGAAGGTCATTTTTTTCATTGGGTTTAAAGTATGCCGCAAAAGTACAGATTTTTCCCTATTTTTGCGGCATGGAAAAAGAAATACTTTTAGGTAAGACCCCAACTGAGATTCAGGAGGTCGTCGAGAAACTGGAACTGCCCAAGTTCACGGGCAAGCAACTGGTGGACTGGATTTATCTGAAGCGTTGCGCCTCGTTTGAGGACATGACCAACCTCAGCAAAGCCTCGCGTGCCTTGTTGTCGGAGCACTACGAGACCGGACTGCAGGCTCCCGTCAAGGAGCAGGTCTCGACCGACGGCACGAAGAAATACCTCTTCCCTGCCGGCAATCATTTCATCGAGGCCGCCTATATCCCCGACCGCGAACGTGCCACACTGTGCGTCTCCACGCAGGTGGGCTGTCAGATGGACTGCCTCTTCTGCGCCACGGGCAAGCAAGGCTTCCAAAAGAACCTCTCCGTGGCCGAGATCATGAACCAGATCCTCAGCCTGCCGGAGTTCGACACGCTGACCAACATCGTCTTCATGGGCATGGGCGAGCCTCTGGCCAACTACGACAACCTGATGCGTTCGTTGGACATCCTCACGCAGGAATGGGCCTTGGGCTGGAGCCCCACCCGTATCACTGTGTCAACCAGCGGTCTCATCCCCAATCTAAAACGTTTCTTGGAGGAGTCGAAATGCAACCTCGCCATCAGCATGCACAGCCCCTTCCACGACGAGCGCCTCAAATTGATGCCCGTCGAGAAGACCTATCCCATCAAGGAGGTGATTCATGCCATGCGCCAACACGACTGGCACGGACAACGCCGCCTCTCGTTTGAATACATCATCTTCAAGGACCTTAACGCCACCAAAGACCACGTCAAGGAAATCGCGCGTCTGCTGGGCAGCACGCGTTGCCGTTTCAATCTGATCAAGTATCACACCGTTCCAGGCATCCCGCTGAAGAGCCCCGACGCCGCCACCATGACCTGGTTCCGTGATGCATTGAATGAAAAGGGTATTATCGCCACCATCCGTGCCTCGCGCGGACAGGACATCGACGCCGCTTGTGGGCTGCTGTCGACAAAGAATATGTTATGATTCTTGCTTGACGTTGCGCTCAACGTCATTACACAATTACATCCTAAACACACCAAACTGCTGCGGCGGGAAGGGTTGGTTCAATGAGGCTGCGATGCCTAAAGCCAATATCTTTCGGGTGTCGACAGGGTCGATGATGCCGTCGTCCCAAAGGCGTGCCGTGCTGTAGAAGGCCGAGCCTTCGTAGTCGTATTTGGCCAGGATTTCCTTTTTCAGTTTCGCTATTTCATCGGTCGGTACCTCAAGTCCTTTGTATTTGTATTGGTCTTCCTTCACCGTAGCCAACACACTGGCTGCCTGCTCGCCGCCCATGACGGAGATCTTGGCGTTGGGCCACATGAAGAGCAGCCTCGGGCTGTAGGCACGACCCGCCATGCCATAGTTACCCGCACCAAACGAACCGCCGAAGATGACGGTGAACTTAGGCACGTTGGCATTGGAGACGGCGTGCACCATCTTGGCTCCGTCTTTGGCGATGCCACCTTGTTCATACTGCTTACCCACCATGAAGCCCGTGATGTTCTGCAAGAACACCAACGGAATGTTGCGTTGGCAACACAACTCGATGAAGTGGGTGGCTTTCAGTGCCGACTCCGAGAACAACACGCCAAAGTTGGCGATAATGCCCACGGGGAAGCCCATGAGGTGAGCGAAGCCGCACACGATGGTAGTGGCGTAGCGCGACTTGAACTCCTGAAAGCGGCTACCGTCGACGATGCGGGCGATGATCTCACGCGGGTCGACGAGCTTGTGGAAGTCGATGGGGGCAAGACCATAGAGGTCGTGTGGGTCGTATAAAGGAGCCTCCACAGGCAACATGTCCAGCTTCTGACGGTGCGACTTCTCCAAAGTCTTGAAGATGTTACGGCAGATCTGCAAGGCGTGTTGGTCGTTTTCGGCCAAGTGGTCGGCCACGCCCGACACCGAGGTGTGCATCTCGCCGCCACCCAACTCCTCTGCAGTGACCACCTCGCCCGTGGCCGCCTTCACCAAAGGTGGTCCACCGAGATAGATGGTGCCTTGGTTGCGCACGATGATGGTCTCGTCGCTCATGGCTGGCACGTAGGCACCGCCAGCGGTGCACATGCCCATCACGATGGCAATCTGTGGGATGCCCATAGCCGACATACGCGCCTGGTTGTAGAAGAAACGGCCGAAGTGGTCGCGGTCGGGGAAGACCGTGTCCTGCTCAGGCAAGAAAGCGCCGCCGCTATCGACCATATAGACGCAAGGCAGGTGGTTCTCCATGGCGATCTCCTGGGCACGGAGGTGTTTCTTCACCGTATACTGCATATACGTGCCGCCTTTCACCGTAGCGTCGTTGGCCACGATGACGGCCTCTCTGCCTTGAATCACGCCGATGCCAGTGATGATACCTGCAGAAGGGAAGTCGTTGTTGTAGGTGCCGTAGGCCGCCATCGGCGACAACTCCAGAAAAGGCGTGTTCGGGTCGATAAGCAAGTCGATACGTTCGCGGGCGAGCAACTTGTTGCGTTTCTTGTGTTTGGCCACGGCCGCCTCACCGCCACCCTGCATGGAGGCCGACATCGCCTCGCGGTATTGCGCCATCAAAGTGAGGAAGTTCTTCTCGTTCTGACGAAACTCCTCGGAATCGGTGCGTATATTGGATTTTAGTACCTGCATAATGCTTCGATTTTCAAGCACAAAAATAGGGAAAAAACCGAGAATGAAAAGTAAGATTGAAATAAATCTCCTATCTTTGCAGTTTCATTTATGATGAGGTTACTGAGATAATCGAAGTAAAGATGTCAGAGAAGAGCTCAAGCAGACGCCGTGTGGCAAGTTCCTATTTCATGTCGATGATGAGTATCGCGTTGGTACTCTTCCTCTTAGGCGTGTTTGCCTTGCTCATGATGCATGCCCAGAAACTCTCCAACCACCTAAAGGAAAACATCGGTTTCGAGGTGGTGATGAACAGCAATGTGAAGGAAGCCAGCATACTCAAACTGAAAAAGGAACTCGACGAGATGCCTGGCGTGAAGTCGACGGATTATATCACCAAGGAGGAGGCCATCAGCCGCTTAAGCGAGGACCTTGGCGAGGACTTTCTGCAATGGCTGGGCAACGAGGAGAACCCGTTGCTGCCCTCCATCGACGTGCGCTTCAATGCCGACTATGCCAACAACGACAGCCTCAGCGTCATCGAAGCGCAGCTGCTCAAAGACCCCAACGTCAAGGAGATCTACTACCAGAAATCCATGGTCAACTTGATCAACCAAAACGTCAAGCGCATCGGCTTCGCGTTGATGATAGCCAGTGCCGCCTTGCTCTTCATCGCCATCGCGCTGATACGTTACACCTTGCGTCTCTCCATCTATTCAAAGCGCTTCCTGGTGCGCAGCATGTTGCTTGTGGGCGCCACCGCGTCATACATCCGTCGGCCTTTCATCAAGAGTGGCATCACCCAAGGCTTTTTCGGCGCACTGATCGCTGACGCCATGCTGGCCTTGCTCCTCTATGGGCTCATGAAACGGCTCCCCGAACTGGCCTTAGTCCAAGACTATAGAATCATCATCGGCATCTTTGTCGGCATCATCGTGTTGGGCATCCTCCTCGGCGGACTATCCACCCGCTCCGCTTTGGGTAGGTACCTCAGAGCCGATGTCGACCAATTATACGCATAAGGGTCCCTGAGCCTGTCGAAGGGCCCGCTTTACAAGACAACAAAAACAACATATTATGGCAAAAGAAATAAAGAAAAAGGAAAACCTCGAAACCACTGACGAACAGAAAGTGATGCCCTTCGGCAGACAGAACTATATCATCGTGCTCATCGGCATTGCGCTGCTGGTCTTAGGCTTCATCCTGATGTTGGGCGGCGGCTCCAACGACCCCGATGTCTTCAATGAGAAGATGTTTGACTTCCAACACATCACCCTGTCGACCATTTTGATTCTGGCAGGCTTTGTCGTGGAAATCATAGCGATATTCTGGAGGGGTAAGAAATGAGTTGGATTCAAGCTTTAATCTTGGGTATTCTTCAAGGCCTGACGGAATACCTGCCCGTCAGTAGTAGCGGTCACCTTGCCATCGGCCAGGCCCTCTTCGGCCTTGACGACGGTTCCTCGAACCTCACCTTCACCGTCCTGCTCCACGTGGCCACCGTGCTCAGCACCTTGGTCATCCTGTGGAAGGAGATCGTCTGGATCTTTAAGGACCTGTTTGCCAAACAGTCATGGCGTAAATATTGCAACCTGAACGACGGCACGAAATATGCCTTCAACATCCTCATCTCCATGATCCCAGTGGCCATCGTCGGCTTCTTCTTCAAGGACAAGGTGGAAGAGGTCTTCGGCTCAGGTCTGCTCATCGTAGGCATTATGCTCTTGGTGACTGCCTCGCTGCTCGCATTCTCCTATTTCGCCAAACCGCGACAGAAAGAGAACATCAGCGGCTGGCATGCCTTCATCATCGGTATCGCACAGGCTTGCGCCGTGATGCCAGGCTTGTCACGCTCAGGCTCAACGATTGCCACGGGGTTGCTCCTCGGCAACAACAAGGAAAAACTGGCCCAGTTCTCCTTCCTGATGGTGATCCCGCCCATCCTCGGTGAGGCTTTGCTCGATGTCAAAGACATCTTTGAAGTCGGCTTCAGCCAAGCCATGGACGGCATCTCGCCCGTTGCCGCCATCGTCGGCTTCCTTGCCGCCTTCATCTCTGGCTGCTTCGCCTGCAAGTGGATGATCAACATCGTGAAGAAAGGCAAGCTGATTTGGTTTGCCGTGTATTGCGCCATCATCGGCATCGTTGCCATAATCTTTGCCTGATGTTTAACTTCGAAGAAGGCGAGGTCATCCTCATCGACAAACCGCTTGACTGGACGTCGTTCGACACGGTCAACTTCATCCGCAGCCTGCTCAACCGTTGCTACGGCATCCGCAAGCTGAAGGTGGGCCATGCCGGCACGTTGGACCCTTTGGCGACAGGTCTGCTCATCCTCTGCACGGGCAAGATGACCAAGCAAATCGACAACTATCAGGCGCAGGTGAAGACCTACACGGGCACCATCCTGCTCGGCCAAACCACCCCGACCTTCGACTTGGAGAGCGAGCCCAATGCCTTCTTTCCCACCGACGGCATCACGCCGGAACAGATTGAAGCCGCACGACAGCAGTTCATCGGCGACTTGAAGCAATACCCACCCAAATATTCAGCCATCAAGATCAAAGGGAAACGCGCCTTCGACTATGCCCGCTCCGACGAAGAAATCGAACTGAAAGCCCGTGATGTCCGTATTGATGACTTTAAGCTGAGCCTCGACCGCTTCCCTGAATTGGACTTTGAGGTCACTTGCAGCAAAGGCACCTACATCCGCAGCCTCGCCAACGACTTCGGCAAAGCCTTGGGCAACGGTGCCTGCCTCACCTCGCTGCGCCGCACCCGCATCGGCGACTTCCGCGTCGAAGATGCATGGCCTCTCGAGAAACTGAAACAGCACATTGTTGACACCGGCGATGCCTATAAGGCCTGGAAGAAAGAACAAGAAGAAAAAGAGCAAAAACAAGGCTGACAATCAGCCGATTAAGAAAAAAACTTGACAAAACTTCCGTCCTGCATTATCTTTGCACCCCTCAATCCAGCAATAGATATCAAACTAACTATACAATGAAACTCTCACAATTCAAATTCAACCTGCCCAGCGAATTGATTGCGCTGCAACCTACGCAAAACCGCGACGAGGCCCGATTGATGGTCGTCGACCGCAGAACAGGTAAAATCGAACACCGCGTTTTCAAGGACCTGGTGGATTATGTTAAAGACGGCGACGTGTTCGTCATTAATAATACTAAGGTGTTTCCCGCCAAGCTCTATGGCGAGAAGGAAAAGACCGGCGCCAAGATCGAGGTGCTGCTGCTCCGCGAGTTGGACCACGAGAGCCGTCTTTGGGACGTGCTCGTCGACCCCGCCCGTAAGATCCGCATCGGCAACAAGCTTTATTTCGGCGACGGCGACGAACTGGTGGCCGAGGTCATCGACAACACCACTTCGCGCGGCCGCACGCTGCGTTTCCTTTACGACGGCACCTACGACGAGTTCAAGAAGACCCTCTCTTCGCTCGGCCACACGCCCATCCCGAAGGAACTCAACCGTGAGGAACGCCCCGAAGACGCCGAGGACTTCCAGACCATCTACGCCAAGGTGGAAGGCGCCGTTTCGGCTCCCACCGCTGGCATGCACTTCAGCAAGATCTTGATGAAACGCCTCGAGATTGTGGGCGCCTCTTTCGCCGAGCTGACCCTGCACCCCGGCATGGGCAACTTCCGCGACATCGAGGTGGAAGACCTCACCAAACACAAGCCCGACTCGGAGGAGATGTACATCGACGAAGAGTGCTGCACCTTGGTCAACGAGGCCAACGCACGTCACAACAACGTGTTTGCCGTGGGTACCACCTCGCTGAAGGCCCTCGAAACGGCTATGACCATCGGTGGTAAGATCAAGCCCTATAAAGGCTGGACGAACAAGTTCATCTTTCCGCCTTACACCTTCTCGGTGGCCAACTGCATGATCACCAACTTCCACCTACCCAAATCGCCCATGATGATGGAGGTGGCCGCCTTCGCTGGCTACGACGTGCTGATGAAGGCCTATAAGGAAGCCATCGCACAGAAGTACCGCTTCTTCACCTATGGCGATGCGATGTTGATTATTTAAATGAGGAATTGATAATTGATAATTGACAATTGACAATTGAGAATTGAGAATTTTTAAGAATTACGATAATGAACCAAGAAGATTTTTTCAAGAAGATAACCGCTCATGCGAAGGAATATGGTTTCATTTTCCCTTCGAGCGAGATTTATGACGGATTGTCGGCTGTCTATGACTACGGCCAAAACGGCGTGGAGCTGAAGAAGAACATCCGCGAGTATTGGTGGAAAGCCATGGTGCAGATGCACGAGAACATCGTCGGCATCGATGCCGCCATCTTCATGCACCCCACCACCTGGAAGGCCTCGGGACACGTCGACGCCTTCAACGACCCGCTCATCGACAACCGCGACTCGAAGAAACGCTACCGCGCCGATGTGCTCGTTGAGGACTATATGGCCAAGATTGAGGAGAAGATTAATAAAGAGGTGGAGAAAGCCCGCAAGCGCTTCGGTGATGCCTTCAACGAGGAACAATTCGTGACCACCAACCCGCGCGTCCTCGAGCACAAGGCCAAGATTGAGGAAATCAGCCACCGCCTCTATGGCGCCATGGAGCGTAACGACCTCGACGCCATCAAGCAGCTCATCCTCGACCTGGAGATCGTCTGCCCCATCAGCGGCACCCGCAACTGGACCGACGTGCGTCAGTTCAACCTGATGTTTGCCACCAAGATGGGTAGCGTGGCCGACGGCTCCGACACCATCTACCTGCGTCCCGAGACCGCACAGGGCATCTTCGTCAACTACCTCAACGTGCAGAAGACCGGCCGCATGAAGATCCCGTTTGGCATCGCCCAGACCGGTAAGGCCTTCCGTAACGAGATTGTGGCCCGTCAGTTCATCTTCCGCATGCGCGAGTTCGAGCAGATGGAGATGCAGTTCTTCGTCCGCCCTGGCACGGAGCTTGAATGGTTCCAACACTGGAAGCAAGAACGCCTCGCTTGGCACCTCTCCTTGGGTCTGCCCGCCGAGAAATACCGCTTCCATGACCACGAGAAGCTGGCCCACTACGCCAACGCCGCCACCGACATCGAGTTCGACTTCCCCTTCGGCTTCAAGGAGCTGGAAGGCATCCACAGCCGCACCGACTTCGACCTCTCGGCCCATGCCAAATACTCGGGCAAGAAACTCCAGTACTTCGACCCCGACACCAACGAGAGCTACACGCCTTACGTCATCGAGACCTCCATCGGCCTCGACCGCATGTTCCTCGCCATGTTCAGCAATGCCTTCACCGAGGAGAAGCTGGAAGACGGCTCGGAGCGCGTGGTGCTGAAGCTGCCGGCCATCCTGGCACCTTACAAGGTCGCAGTGCTGCCCTTGGTCAAGAAAGACGGTCTGCCGGAGAAGGCCCGCGAGATCATCGACTCGCTGAAGTCCGACTTCATGTGCCAATACGAGGAGAAAGACTCCATCGGCAAGCGCTACCGTAGACAAGATGCCATCGGCACGCCGATGTGCGTCACCGTCGACAACGACACCTTAGTCGACAACTGCGTCACCGTGCGCGACCGCGACACGATGCAGCAGGTGCGCGTCCCGATCGACAACCTGAGGAACATGATTTTCGACGAATTGAAGCCGAAAAAATAACACAATTTGCCTTGTAGAGACGCGATTAATCGCGTCTCTACCAACGCAACAACATAGACAACACCATAGACAACGGTTGGATTTCGATTTTGCAACAAATTGAAATCCAACCGTTTATTTTTTTTGTATATTTGCGACATGATAGACAAGGCCTCTTAGGGGCTTGACAAATTGTTTTTCGTTTGGAGAAATGCTATACTTTTGCGATGCAAACCTCAAAAACGAGACAATAACAATTAAAAAACATAATGCCATGAAAAAGTTATTCGTAATTGCCGTATTAATGGCCTTAGCCATGAATGGATTCACACAGCAAATCCATTTTGATTTTGCTGAAACTATCGAATCAGGCCAAACCTTGTACTTTCTGAAAGGATACTACGGTCCACAAGATGTAATGGTTACCTATCCTTGTTATCATGATACCATTATCTATAATTCCTCAGGAGCTTCTACACAAATAACAACCTTTTACTATGGTTACGAGGAACCTTCTGGAGATTTGATCATACCCTCGACCATAACACATGATGACACGGTTTACACAATCACCACAATAGGATACAATGCTTTTTGGAAATGTACAAACATTACATCTCTGACTTTACCTAACACCTTAAACTCTATAATCCAAGGAGCTTTTGCAGGTTGTACTGGCATTAGTGGTGAGGTGGTATTTCCTGATGCGGTTACTCATCTTGGGGCTGATGCTTTTCGAACTTGTACAAGCCTGAATTCTGTGGTTTTTAACGATTCATTAAAAACAATAGGTAGTAGTGCTTTTAAAGGATGTACTTCCCTGGAACATATTTCCTCATTTCCTGAATCATTGACTAAAATATACCACAAAGCATTTTATGGATGCAACCATCTAACAAGTGCGATAGTAATCCCCCCATTGGTTACCAGAATTTACGAACAAGCCTTTTACGGTTCTCACATCTCTTCTTTATATCTTTCGGAGGGAGTAACGCACATAGAAAGAATGGCTTTTGCGGGATGCCCTATAACTTCTTTACACATGTCCTCCAGTGTAGTTTCAATTTATTCTGGGAATCAAGGCTCCTTCTATGGTTGCAACAAATTGGAATCCATCACCGTTGATGAGGCCAACCCTGTTTTTGACAGCCGTAACAATTGCAACGCCCTGATTGAAACCGCCACAAACACCTTGCTTCTGGGCGGCAAAAACACTGTCATCCCTGATGGCGTAGTGTCAATCGGCATATATGCATTTTATAGATGTTACGATTTAAAGTCTATTATTATCCCTAATTCCACCCAAAGCCTTCAATCTGGTGCTTTTGCCCTATGTGACTCTTTAGAAACAATCGTCTTACCTTCTTCGATTTCTTCAGTTGGCGATGGCGCATTGAATTGTTGTGGTTTAACTTCCATCGTAAGCAAGTCTCCCACCCCACCAACTGCCTACAATTCTCAATGGGAATATGGATATAATAATAGTTTTTTGAATGTGAATCATGATATACCTATTTATATTCCCATTGGAACTACGGAAAACTATCGCAGCGCACCAGGCTGGGATTATTTCAATAACTTCATTGAATCAGAAATCAACCTCGAAGGCGAATGGTACTACGAAATCCTCAACGATGACGGCAGCATCACCTACCAGCATTTGGAATATGCTGCAGACACCACTATCGGCACCGAAAGACCCAAAATCATCGTTCGCACCAACACCATCTA